>JAEAMG010000161.1_pt1 | contig 108045 bp, 100 predicted proteins | sample 8958741 | NCBI WGS metagenome assembly JAEAMG01 (sample SAMN16933256, study PRJNA681125) | bioreactor sludge metagenome | isolation source: anaerobic bioreactor treating anionic surfactant - SDBS | place: India: Bengaluru | collected 2019-02-28
CGGTGAGCATCGCAGGCCGCAAAGCGCGACGCGCAGTAGGTTTTGACAGGTGTTCCTACCGGCGCCGCACGCAGTCGATATACGCATCCGTATCGGGCGGCAAGCCCGAGCGCTGCGAAGCCCAGATCATCTGGCCCAGGCATTCCATCACTTCGTGCTGGGCTGCATGGGCCGAATCGAGGCGCTGCGTGAGTTGCTGCACGGCCGGGCGAATGCCGCGCGGCTGGTCCACCTGCACCTGCTCCGTGATCGACAGATGCATGGACAGGTGCAGGAAAGGATTGGCTTGTCCCCCTTCGACGGAATAGTCGCGCGCCAGTGCCGCTTCCACATCGGAGAGCTCGTTTTCATACTCGGGATGTTCGAGGATCCAGTCGAGCGCGATGGCTTCCATCGGCGTGAGGATCTCATGGGCGCGGTGCTTGCGCAAAGTGTCGCAAAAGAAGCGGCGCACATCGTCGGAAGAGGGGTTGAACATGGCTGAAGGACTATGGCTAAAGGGCAGCCGGCATTGTACCGCGTAGATACGCAAAGGGCATCGGGGATGCCCTTTTTGCCGTCTGGCGCCCGCTTGCGTGCCCCGATAGTCACCGCAATTTAATACCCTGCAGTAAGTATTATCCACTACCGCCGCAGGCTGGCGGTGCCAAATAACGGTGATAAAATCGCCGCTCTTGATATTTGCTCTGGACATGACGGCGATTTCATTGCCGGTTTTTCAGCCGACAACGTAGTCCGCGCTGTCCATTGCCCGCACCTTTGCCACCAGATCCTGCTCTCGGGATATCCCGGAGCGCGGCAGCATGCCTATCACCATCGACATTGCGCTGTCCGGCCGCCCTGGCGTTCCGGTTGGCCAACTGTTTTCATTTCATACAGCGATGGTGCCGCCACGGTGGTGCGCAAGAATCATCCTTCAGTATCCAAAAATGGAGTTACGTATGCGTAAATCGCTATTACTTTTGATGTCGTGCCTGATCCTGGCGGCATGTGACAAGACCCCTCCGGCTTCGTCCGAAAAACCGGTCGATGTGCTGCTGATCGGCGCCGGCACCATGAGCGCCACCCTGGGCAGCATGCTCAAGGAACTCGATCCTTCGCTGACGATGGAAATGGTCGAGCGTCTCGATTCTGTCGCCGCCGAAAGCTCGGACGCGATGAACAACGCAGGCACGGGCCACTCGGCGTTTGCCGAACTGAACTACACGCCGGAAGCGGCCGATGGCAGCATCGAGACCAAGAAAGCCGTTGCCATCAACGAGCAATTCGAAATTTCCAAGCAATTCTGGGCTTATCAGGTGGCCAACAAGCACCTGGGCGCGCCGCAAACCTTCATCAACAATGTGCCGCACATGGCCTTTGTGTGGGGTGACGACAATATTGCCTTTTTGAAGAAGCGCTACGCCGCGCTGCAAAAGGAAAACCTGTTTAAGGGCATGCTGTTCTCGGAAGACCCGGCGCAGATCGCGCAATGGGCGCCGCTGGTCATGCAAGGGCGCGACCAGGGCCAGAAAGTGGCCGCGACGCGCATGGAAATCGGTACCGACGTCAATTTCGGCAACCTCACGCGCGGTCTGGTGAGCTACCTGACGGACAGCCATGGCATGGTCCTGCACCTGCGCCATCAGGTGGAAGACATCCAGCGCGGCGCCGATGGCGTGTGGAACGTGACGGTGAAAGACCTGGCCGCCGGCAAGGAAAAAACCATGCGCGCCAAGTTCGTCTTCATCGGCGCCGGCGGCGGTTCGCTGCCGCTGCTGGAGAAATCGGGCATTCCTGAAGCCAAGGGCTACGGCGGCGTGCCGGTGGGCGGCCAATGGCTGGTCACCACCAATCCGGAACTGGTGGCGGCGCATGCGGCCAAGGTCTACGGCAAGGCATCCGTCGGTTCGCCGCCGATGTCCGTGCCGCATCTCGATACGCGCATCATCGATGGCAAGAAAGCGCTGCTGTTTGGCCCGTTTGCCACCTTCTCGACCAAGTTCCTGAAAAACGGTTCGTGGATCGACTTGCCTGCCTCGATCGGCACGGGCAATGTGAAACCGATGCTGCAGGCCGGCTACGACAATATTCCGCTGACCAAATACCTGGTCGAGCAAGTCATGAACACGCCGGAAGACCGCTTGAAGACCCTGCGCGAATACTTGCCAAACGCCAAGATGGAAGACTGGACCTTGCAAAACGCTGGCCAGCGCGTGCAGATCGTCAAGGATGACCCAGTCAAAGGCGGCTTGCTGCAGTTCGGCACGGAAGTCGTCGGCGCCGCCGATGGCAGCATCGTTGCCCTGCTGGGCGCCTCGCCTGGCGCCTCGACCGCGCCGCCGATCATGATCAAGGTGCTGCAAACGGCATTCAAGAGCCGCCTGGCGACGCCGGAATGGCAAGCGAAGATGGTGGAAATGGTGCCGTCGTACGGTCAAAAGCTGAACAATGACCCGGCCCTGGCCAACAAGATCCGCCACTACAGCAGCAATATCCTGGGCTTGAAAGCCATTACCCTGGACGTTCCCGCCGCTAATTAACACCTAACCAAACCTACTGCGCGTCGCGCTTTGCGGCCTGCGATGCTCACCGTACTAGAGTACGGTTGCGCTTCTTAGCCACAAATCACTGCCGCTCGCTACGGTTTTGTTAGGTGTCGAAACTGTCTGCATTTTTAAAAGAAAGTTTCTTACCGGTATGTAAAAAGGGGCAGCCTGGTCAGGCTGCCCCTTTTGCGTGGGAAGTGCGTTCATTGCGGCGGACTACCCCTTGCCCGGCAAGATCAGCTCCGGTGTACACCCTTCGGCGGCAATGCCGTCGCAAGGCTTGGCCAGTACCGCACCGTCCTGCGGGCGCGGCGCATGGGGTTGGCGCAGGTAGCGCGAGGTGTGGCGCTGCGCTTGCTGTGCGTTGCCATGCACGGGCCAGGTCAGGAAGCGGGACAGCTCCTGCAAGGCGCGCTGGTACACATCGCGTTTAAATTCAATGACGACATCGAGCGGGACCCAATATTCATGCCAGCGCCAGGCGTCGAACTCGGGATGGTCGGTCAGGCGCAGATTGACGTCGTTATCGCGCGCGCACATTCTCAGCAGAAACCAAATCTGCTTCTGGCCACGGTAATGGCCGCGAATCTCGCGCTTGATGAAGTGGTCTGGCACTTCATAGCGCAGCCAGTCGCGGGTGCGGCCGACAATTTTGACGTGTTCCTGTCTGAGTCCGATTTCCTCTTCAAGTTCGCGAAACATGGCTTGTTCCGGTGTTTCGCCATATTTGATACCGCCTTGTGGAAACTGCCATGAGTGCTCGCGCACCCGCTTGCCCCACCACACCTCGTTCTGGGCGTTTAGCAGGATGATGCCGACGTTGGGCCGAAACCCTTCACGGTCGAGCATAATGCACCTCAAACTTTCTGCGACCGAGCGTCCTTTTTTACATAATTACCCACAACTTCGCAAGCCGGTGACCTTTTCGGGGTGCGAAAAGCGCCGGAATCGCACCAATTGAGCGCATTTGTGTAAAGTATGGACGCATCAGCCAGCTAATCCTTTAAAATTAGGTTGATTATAACCCTCTCTTTTTAAAAAGAATTCACCGTTATGCGCGCCTCCCGTTTTTTTATTTCCACACTTAAAGATGCACCTTCTGACGCGGAAATCGTCAGCCACCAATTGATGATGCGTGCAGGCATGATCAAACGCCTCGGTTCCGGCATCTATACCTACATGCCGATGGGCTTGCGCGTGATCCGCAAGGTGGAAGCCATCATCCGTGACGAGATGAACAAAGCCGCCGGTATCGAACTGCTGATGCCGCTCGTGCAGCCGGCCGAACTGTGGCAGGAGACGGGCCGCTGGACCAAGATGGGCGACGAACTGATGCGCGTGAAAGACCGTCACGGTCGTGAATACGCGATCCAGCCGACATCGGAAGAAGTCATCACTGACGTCGTGCGCACGGAAATCAAGTCCTATCGCCAGCTGCCGCTGAACTTCTATCATATCCAGACCAAGTTCCGCGACGAGCGCCGTCCCCGCTTCGGCCTGATGCGCGGCCGCGAATTCACCATGAAGGACGCGTACTCGTTCGACCGCGACCTGGCCGGCATGCAAGCGTCGTACAAGGTCATGTTTGACGCCTACACGCGCATCTTCACCCGTTTCGGCCTGAAATTCCGCGCCGTGGCCGCCGACAACGGCGCCATCGGCGGTTCCGGTTCGCATGAATTCCACGTCATCGCCCACACGGGTGAAGACGCGCTCGTGTACTGCCCGACGTCCGACTACGCCGCCAACATGGAAGCGGCCGAAGCGCTGCCGCCAGCGGGCGAGCGCCCGGCCGCCGCTCAGGTGCTGACGAAAACGGCCACGCCGGACACCGTCAAGTGCGAAACCGTGGCGGCCCTGCTGGGCATAGCTTTGTCGCAGACCGTGAAAACCATCGCCCTGACGGTGGATACGACGGGCAAGGATGACAAAGTCACACAACAGCATTTCATGCTGCTGCTGCGCGGCGACCATGAATTGAACGAAATCAAGGTGGGCAAGGTTGCCGGCCTGGCCGGTCACCGTTTCTCGACGGAAGCGGAAATCCTGGAAGTCTACGGCACGATTCCCGGCTACCTGGGCCCGATCGGCACGAAAGCACCCGTCACCGTGGTGGCGGACCGCACGGTCGCCCACATGAGCGACTTCGTCTGCGGCGCGAATGACGCCGGTTTCCATTACACGGGCGCCAACTGGGGCCGCGACGTGGCCGAGCCAGCCATCGTGGCCGACTTGCGCAATGTCGTCGCCGGCGACGCTTCGCCGGACGGCCAGGGTGCGTTGGCGATTGAGCGCGGCATCGAAGTGGGCCACGTGTTCCAGCTGGGTACGGCGTACTCGGAAAGCATGAAAGCCACCTTCCTCGACGAGAACGGCAAGCCTGCGCCGCTGCAGATGGGGTGCTACGGTATCGGCGTGACGCGCATCCTGGGCGCCGCCATCGAACAGAACTTCGATGACAAGGGCATCATCTGGCCCGCCTCGATCGCGCCGTTTGAAGTCGTGCTGTGCCCGATGGGCATGGACCGCAGCGAACTGGTCAAGGAAGAGACGGAGAAGCTGTACGCGGCCCTGCAAGGCGCTGGCGTGGATGTCATCGTCGACGACCGTGGCTTGCGCCCTGGCGCCATGTTTGCTGACTGGGAACTGATTGGCGTGCCGCACCGCATCGTCATCGGCGAACGGGGCCTGAAAGAAGGCAAGCTGGAATACCAGGGCCGCCGCGACGCGGAAGCCACTGGTGTGGCGCCGGACGAGATCGTCGCCTTCATCCAGGGCAAAATGGCGCAGTGAAGCGTCCATCCGTAAGCAAGGTGGCTGGCGCGCTCGCGCTGGCCGCCGGCCTGGCCTGCGCTTTCCCGGCGCAGGCCGGCAACCAGAAAGAGGAGGCGCTGGCCGACTCCGTCCGCCTGGCCCTGTCGCACGCGATCCGCGACGAACGCCCGCCGCAACCCAAATTTGCCACCCCCATCGAACTGCAGCGCTACCAGCAATGGCTGGCGCAGATGTCGCAACGCCTGCAACGCAAGCTGCCGGACGCGCAGCTGCGCACGGAATTTTTGGAAACCGTCTGGTATGAAGCGCGCCGCGCTGGCCTGGAGCCGGCCCTGGTGCTGGGCCTGATCCAGGTGGAGTCGGCCTACCGCAAATATGCCGTCTCGCTGGCTGGCGCACGCGGCTACATGCAGGTGATGCCGTTCTGGACGGGCGTCATCGGCGACCATGACCGCAGCAAGCTATTCCACATGCAAACGAATTTGCGCTATGGCTGCGCGATCCTGCGCATGTACCTGGATATGGAACGCGGGGATTTGTACCTGGCGCTGGGGCGGTATAACGGCAGCCGGGGGCGGGCCGAGTATCCGAATGCGGTGCGGGCCGCGTGGAGCCAGTGGGAATTCAAGCCGGCAGGGTAGGTCGGACGTAGGTCTGCAAGACCGTAATCCGACAACATTGTTGGCGTTTGCAGCCAAAAAAAATGCCCCGCTCGCTGAATCAGCTGCGGGGCACTCGCTCGGTGTTGGGCCGGCGCGTATCTGATTATTTCAAATGATCGGAGATCAGTTTCGTCATTTCAAACATGGAGACTTGGGCTTTGCCGCCGAAAACAGCTTTCAGCTTGTCGTCCGCATTGATCATGCGGCGGTTGGCCGGATCTTGCAGATCGAGTTTCTTGATGTAATCCCATACCTTTTTGGTCACTTCCGTGCGCGGCAGTGGTGCTGCGCCAACAACGGCGGCCAGATCTTTCGATGGCGTCATTGCTTTCATGAATGCTGCGTTTGGCTTGCGTGGTGTTGCCGGTGCTGCCGCTTTCTTCACCGCTGCTGGTTTAGCTGCTGCTTTGGCTGCGGGTGCTGCTTTTTTGGCGGCTGCAGGCTTGGCTGCTGCTGCTGCTTTGGCTGGCGCTGCTACTGGGGTTTTTTTGGCTGTTGCCATCTTCGAGCCTCCTTAACAAACACATGGGAAATTGCGCAATTAATCGCACGGCTAATATTGGTGTGGATTTACCTTGTATGCAAGTGTTTTTCACGTTTTCACGAGGAAAAGGCAGGGAAATGGCGATGCTGTCGCCCGGGCGCACCGCTTGGGGGCGCAGAACGGCGTTTTTGCCCGTAAATGGCATGGTTACTGGCTATGCGGGGAGGGGCACTGCGGGGGAGGGGAAGAGTGATGCCGGACACATGAAAATGCAATCTGGCATTATTTAGAACGATGTTTTTCTGGTTTTAAAGCGATGATCCTGCGGCATCTCGAAGGCCTTCAAAATCACAGCGAGCGGATGGTGTGTGGCCGAGAAGCGCAACCGTACTTTAGTACGGTGAGCATTGCCGGCCGCAAGGACCACCGCGCAGCGGATTTTGAAGCCTTACCTCATGCCGGGCATCATGCCTTTCATGGAACGCATCATCTTCATCATGCCGCCGCCCGACAATTTCTTCATCATCGTCTGCATTTGCTCGAATTGCGTCAGCATGCGGTTTACTTCCTGCACTTGCACGCCGGCGCCGGCGGCGATGCGGCGCTTGCGCGTTGCCTTGATCAGTTCAGGCTTGGCGCGTTCCTGCGGCGTCATCGAGTCGATGATGCCGCACATGCGACGCACCTGTTTATCGGCTTGATCCATGTTCTTGCCGCCTGCCGCCTGCTGGAACTGGGCTGGCAGCTTGTCCATCAGGTTGGCCATGCCGCCCATTTTCTTCATCTGGCCCAGTTGCGCCTTGAAGTCGTTCATGTCGAACTTGCCGCCGACCTTGATTTTTTGCGCCAGGTCGGCTGCCGCCTTGCTGTCGACGCCCTTGCGCGCCTCTTCCACCAGCGCGAGGATGTCGCCCATGCCCAGGATGCGGTTGGCCATGCGGGTCGGGTCGAACGCTTCCAGGCCGTCGAGTTTTTCAGAGACACCGGCAAACTTGATCGGCTTGCCCGTGATGTGGCGCACCGACAGGGCCGCACCGCCGCGCGCATCGCCATCGAGCTTGGTCAGCACGATACCGGTCAGCGGCAGCGCATCGTTGAAGGCTTTCGCCGTATTGATGGCGTCCTGGCCCAGCATGGCGTCGACGACAAACAGGGTTTCGATCGGTTTCACGGCGCCGTGGATGGCAGCGATTTCGCGCATCATCTCTTCGTCGATACCGAGGCGACCTGCCGTATCGATGATCAGCACGTCGTGGTAATGCTTTTTCGCCCAGTCCAGCGCGGCCAGGGCGATATCGACCGGCTTGTCCGTGCTGGCGGACGGGAAGAAGTCGGCACCCACCTGGGAGGTGACCGATTGCAGCTGGGCGATCGCGGCAGGGCGGTACACGTCGGCCGAAACGGTTAGTACTTTCTTCTTCTTTTCTTCTTTCAGGTACTTCGCCAGCTTGCCGACGGTGGTGGTCTTGCCCACACCCTGAAGACCTGCCATCAGGATGATGGCGGGCGGTTGCTGCGCAAAGCTGATCTGCGACGCTTCCGGTCCCAGGTCGGCGCCCATCAGGGCGGCCAGCTCGCGCTGCACCACACCGACCAGGGCCTGGCCTGGCGTGAGCGAGGAAATGACATCCTCGCCCATGGCTTTTTCTTTGACTTTGGCGATGAATTCGCGCACGGCGGGCAGGGCGACGTCGGCTTCGAGCAGCGCCAGGCGCACTTCGCGCAGCATGTCGGCGGTGTTCGCTTCGGTCAGGCGCGCCTCGCCGCGCATGGTCTTGACGACTTTGGCAAGCCGTTGGGTGAGATTATCTAGCATGATGAACCTGCAATGAAAAGCTTGGGAGTGGGCGGCGAAAGCCGGACGATGGCCGTCATTTTACCTTATCGCGGTTGGCTGGCGGTCCTGCGCTGCAGCGCCTGGCGGTTGGCCGGCTTTTGAATTAGTTGGTATTTCTGCCAACGCCGCGATTGCATCCAAGGCATTGCGCGGTTAGAATGAGAATAATTCTTATTTACATTCTCGGGTGACGCACGCCTGAGCCGAAAGGGATGCCATGTCGGCCGCCGATTTTGCCCAGCAACAAGACCTGCACGCGCTCTACAGCAGTCATCACGGCTGGCTGCAGGGCTGGCTGCGGCATAAGCTGGGCAATGCGGGCGAAGCGGCGGATCTGGCGCAAGACACCTTTGTCAGCGTGCTGACCAATGGCACGGCGCCGCAGATCCGCGAAGCGCGGCCTTTTCTCGCCACCATCGCGCGGCGCCTGGTGGCGCACCGCTACCGCCGGCAAGTGCTGGAAGACGCGTATCTGCAGGCGCTGGCCTGCCTGCCGCCCGAGGTGGCGCCCGCGCCGGAAGAACGGCTGCTGGCGCTGGAAGCCTTGCAGGAAATCGATGCCGCCCTCGATGGCTTGCCGGGTCCCGTACGCACGGCGTTTTTGCTGGCGCAGCTCGAAGGCCTCAGTTATGCCGAGATCGCCGTGCGCCTGAACGTGTCGGCCAGTTCGGTCAAGCAATACCTGACGCGTGCCAACCGCCAGGTGTTTTTCTCCCTGCCGGCATGAGCACGCTGGCAGAACCCGCGGGCTTGGGGGCCATAGCCGAGGAAGTGCAGCAGCAGGCCGCCGAGTGGCTGACCGTGCTGATGTCGGACGAGGCCAGCGAAGCGGAGCACGCCGCCTGGCAGCGCTGGCGCGGGGCCGACCCGGAACATGAACGGGCCTGGCAGCATATCGACGCGGTGTCGCGGCGCTTCAACGGCTTGCACCGCAGTGCGGCCGCGCAGGCGCTGGCCGGCACGCAACAGCAAGCCGTCAATGGCAAGCGGCGCCAGTTGCTGGCATGGCTGGGCGTGGCCGCTGGCGGCGGCATGCTGGCCGCGCAGACGGGCACCTGGGATGGCGTGCGTGCCCTGCGTGCCGACTACCGCACGGCCACGGGCGAGCGGCGCGAGGTGGTGCTGGACGATGGCAGTGTGCTCAGCCTGAATACGGGATCGGCCGTGAACGTGCGTTTCGATGACAAGCGCCGCCTGATCGAACTGCTGGCCGGCGAAATCCTCGTCAGCAGCGGCCACGGTGCCGGCAGCGCCGCGCCGTTGGTGGTGGCTACGCGCGAAGGCCTGGTGCGCGCGCTGGGCACGCGCTTCGTCGTGCGCCAGCAGGATGGCGTCAGCACCGTGGAGGTGTTTGAAAGCGCCGTTGAAATCCGCCCCCGCGACAGCGCTGGCGCGCCCTTGCTGCTGGCGGCCGGGCGCGGCGTGGCGTTTTCCCGCCATGCGCCGGACGCGCCGCACGCCATCGACGCGTATGCCGATGCCTGGTCGCGCGGGCAGCTGATCGTCGACGATGTGACCCTGGGTGACTTCCTGGCCGACCTGGCCCGCTACCGCCCCGGCGTGATCGACTGCGCGCCGGCAGTGGCCCAGCTGCGCCTGTCGGGTGTGTTCCCGCTGGCCGACACGCAGCGCATCCTGAACATGCTGCCCAACTCGCTGCCGGTGCAGGTGCGCAGCCGCACGCGTTACTGGGTGACGGTGGAGCCGGCCGCGTAGCCCGCCTCGATAAGAATATTTTTCAATCGGACTGCCCGTTTTCGATTCTCGCGGCACCTGTAGTTGAGAGACGTAATTTCAAGTACCCATTCAAGGCGCCACGTTGCGCGGTTTCATGCCGCTGCGTGCCGCCGCCATAATCAACTTTGATGGAAGGACGCAGTGTGATGCATCTGATGTATATGGTCTGCCACCCGGCGCAACAGCCGTTGTCTGGGGTGCCGCAACGATGAAGTCTGCCAATATGCTGTTGTTCTCGCGCGTGCTCGCCGCCGTCTTTGGCGGCTATGCCCTCACGTCCGGCGTGGCCGTGCTGCTGTCGGCCGTGCTGCCGCTGTCGCGTGCCGAAGCCGTGCTGACGGCCACCCTGAGCGCCTTCGTCGTCTACACCTGCGCCGTGGTCTGGGTCTTTGCCGTGCAAGACCTGCGCCGCGCCTGGCTCGGCATGCTGCTGCCGGCGATTCTATGCGGCGGCCTTGGCCTGCTGCTGTCGCGAGGTGCAGCATGAACGCCGTCAAGGTAGACAAAGTGGTGAAAACGCCGCAACAGGGCGGCTTGCGCCAGGCCATGGCCTGGCTGCATACGTGGAGCGGCCTGTGGATTTCCTGGCTGCTGTTCGCCATTTTCCTGACCGGCACCCTGGCCGTCTTCGACGACCCGATCGGCCACTGGATGACGCCCGAACACGCTCTGGAAGAGGCGGCGCATGCGAACGATCCGCCGCTGCCGAAGGTCACGGACCGCGCGCACCGCCTGGAACTGGCGCTCGACTTCATGGCGAAAGAACACCCGAAGGCGGACATGTGGGAAATCTGGCCGGTGCAGCGTCCCGGCCACGGCTTGTCCGCCTACTGGTTCCAGCCCAGCGGCGGCTATGGCTCGGCAGACCTCGATCCGCTGACGGGCGACATCGTCAACCATGCGCGCGAGGCAACGCAGCGCGACACGATCGGCGGCCACCACTTTGTCGATTTCCACTACGAGCTGCACGCGGGACGCATCGGCGTCTGGATTGTCGGCATCACCACCATGATCATGCTGGTGGCGCTGGTGAGTGGCGTCATCACGCACAAGCGTATCTTCAAGGATTTCTTTACCTTCCGCCCGGCCAAGGGCCAGCGTTCGTGGCTCGACGCGCATAACGCGGTGGCCGTGCTGACGTTACCGTTCCAGTTCATGATCGCCTACACGGGCCTGGCATTTTTCAGCGATGACTATGTGCCGGCTCCCGTGGTGGCGCAATACGGCATGGACAACCCCAAGCGGGCCTTCCTGGCCGACTGGAACGATGCGGGCAAACCTGCGCGCATCGGCCAGCCGCTGGCCATTCCCGCGCTGGAATCGTTCGCGCTGCGCGCCGAACAGGCCATCGGCCAGGAAATCCGCGCCGTGGTGCTGGACAACCCGAATGACGCTTCCATGCGCGTGTGCATGTATGGCTGGAACGAGGATACGGAACTGCTCACGCGCATTAGCGCCAATACGGGCAGGGCCTGTTATGCGCTGGCCACGGGCGAGCAGGTGGCCGTGCGCCTGCCGGGCGAGTCGGACACGGGCGGTGCGGGCCTGACGCGCTCCGTCATGTCGAACCTGCACATGGTGGGTTTCGGCGGCACGCCGATGCGCTGGCTGTATTTCTTCTGCGGCCTGGCCGGCACTGCCATGATGGGCACGGGCGCGATCATGTTCATGGTCAAGCGCCGCCAGAAGTCCGGCGGCGAGTTCGGCGCCTATACGCAGCGCGTGTACCGCGTCATCGCCTGCCTGAATGTGGCGGCGATTGCCGGCCTGTCGATCGCCTGCGTGAGCTTCCTGTGGGCCAACCGTCTGATCCCCGTCGGCCTCGAGCACCGCGCCGGCTGGGAAGTGCGCGCCTTCTTCGGCGTGTGGTTCCTGATGCTGGTGCACGCCTGCCTGCGCGCGGAAAAGCGCGCGTGGATCGAACAACTGGGCTTGCTGGCGGCGCTGTGCCTGCTGCTGCCGGTGCTCAATGTCCTGAGCACGGGCGACAACCTGGTGGCGCAGGTCGCGCGCGGCGACTGGGAAAGCGCCGGCGTGGAGCTGGGCAGCATGGCCTTCGGCCTGCTGGCCGCCTGGGGCGCGTGGAAAGTCCGCAAGCGCAAGGAAAAGCCGCTTAAAAAAGCCGCCGCCAGAGAAAACGCAGCGCCTGCGGCCAGCCTGCAAGTCAATACGGAAGGACAGTCATGATCAACACCATCCTGTGCGCGCTGGGCCTGTCGTATGCGGGCATGGCCAGCCTCTCGCTGGCGATGGACCGCCACCATGGCCAGGTCTGGGGCAGGGACGCGGCGCCGAACGTGCGGCGCGCGCTGCAACTGGCGGGCGCCATCCTGCTGGCGCTGGCCATCTGGCCTTGCGTGGCCGGCTGGAGCGCTACCGTCGGCGTGGTCGCCTGGCTGGGATTCATCGGCGCGGGAGCGCTGCTGGTGGCCCTGCTGCTGCCGTATGCCCCCCGCTTGCTGTTTCGTAGTTCCCTGCTGGCAGCCGTCGCCGCGCTGGCAGGTCTTGTGACGTTCCTGCGGTGATGAGCACCGCCATTTTCAAGGATAGACTGATGCATTTTTCACGCCCGGCGACACCGATTGATGTTTTGAATGTATGGAAGGCGGCTTCCTGATGGCGGCCCGCCTGCCTTCCCGCCGCGCCCGCATCCTGGGCGGCGCGGTCTTGCTGGCGCTGTTGGGCGCCGGTGCACTGTGGGCCACGCGCGGCCCGGCCACCGTGTTCGACACGGCGCCCGTCAAGCGCGGCAATATCGAGGCCAGCGTCACGGCCATCGGCACCCTGCAGCCGCAGACCTATGTCGACGTGGGCGCGCAGGTATCGGGCCAGATCACGCGCCTGCACGTGCAGCCGGGCAGCGCCGTGGAAAAAGGCCAGTTGCTGGCCGAGATCGACCCCAGCGTGCAGCAAGCCACGGTCGACGCGGGCCGCGCCGCCCTGGCGGGCTTGCGCGCGCAGCTGGCAGACCAGCAGGCGCAGCATCGCCTGGCGGGCCAGCAGCACGTGCGCCAGAAGCAGATGGCCAAGTTCGACTCGACGCCTTTGGCCGACCTGGAAACGGCCGAAGCCACGCTGGCCTCGGCCGGCGCCAAGATCGACCATCTGAAGGCGCAGATAGCCCAGACCCAGGCCAGCCTGAAGGCGGACGAAGCGCGCCTCGGCTATACGCGCATCTACGCGCCCATGGCTGGCAAGGTGGTGGGCCTGGACGCCAAGGAAGGGCAGACCCTGAACGCCACGTACCAGACGCCGAACATCCTGCGCATCGCCGATCTGTCGGCCATGACGGTATGGACGGAAGTGTCGGAAGCGGACGTGCGCCGCGTACGCCCGGACATGCCCGTGTACTTCACCACCCTGGGCGGCGACCAGCGGCGCTGGAGCGGCAAGGTGCGGCAAGTGCTGCCGGCGCCGCCGGTGCCCGGTGGTTCTGCCGCCGGCACGGCCCTGGCGCCGTCGACCAGCAAGGTGATTTTATATACGGTGCTGTTCGACGTGGATAACGCCGATGGCGAACTGATGCCGCAGATGACGGCGCAGGTGGTGTTTGTCACGGCCGCGGCAAACAATGTGCTGGCCGTGCCCTTGCCGGCCCTGAAACCGTCGACGGAAGAAGGCGCCAGGCCGGGGCAGTTCACGGCCCGCGTGATGGATGCCGACGGCAAGGTCGATACGCGCGCCGTCACCGTGGGCGTGCGCAACCGCCTCAGCGCGGAAGTGCTGCAAGGCTTGCGCGAAGGTGAATTGCTGGTCACGGGCGAGCAGCCGGCCAGCAGCGGCGCCAGCAGGTTCCAGCTGTGAGCGCCATGAGCGAGGCCGCGTCGCTGGGGCAAGCCGGAGAACCTGGCCAGCCGGCACCACTGATTGAACTTGCCGGCATCCGCAAGCGCTATGGCGGCCATGATGGCGCGCCTGCCGTGGAAGTGCTGCGCGGCCTGACCTTGTCCATCGGCGCCGGTGAATTCGTCGCCATCGTGGGCGCATCCGGTTCCGGCAAATCGACGCTGATGCATCTGTTGGGATGCCTTGACCGTCCCAGCGACGGTACCTACCGCTTCGCCGGCCAGGACGTGGCCAGCCTGAATCCCGATGAACTGGCGTGGCTGCGGCGCGAGGCGTTCGGCTTCGTCTTCCAGGGTTATCACCTGATCGCCACCGAATCGGCGCGCGAGAACGTGGAAGTGCCGGCCCTGTACGCGGGCATGCCGGCGGCCGCCCGCCACGCCCGCTCCGAAGCGCTGCTCAAGCGCCTGGGCCTCGGCGAGCGGCTCGACCACCGGCCGAATCAATTATCGGGCGGGCAGCAGCAGCGCGTGTCGATCGCGCGCGCCCTGATGAATGGCGGGCGCATCATCCTTGCCGATGAACCGACGGGGGCCTTAGATAGCAGCAGCGGCGCCGAAGTCATGGCCCTGCTGGGTGAACTGGCCGACGCGGGCCACACCATCATCCTCATTACGCATGACCGCAAGGTGGCGGCCCAGGCGCGCCGCGTGATCGAGATCAGCGATGGCGAAATCATCGCAGACTCGGGCGCCATTGCCATTCCCTCCACGTCGACGGCCCTGCCGCCGCTGGACATGTCGCGTGCCGCCCATGACACGGGGGCGTCGCTGGGCACGGAATTGCTCGATGCGGCGCGCGCCGCCTGGCGCGTGCTGTGGATCAACCGCTTCCGCACGGGATTGACCCTGCTCGGCATCGTCATCGGCGTCGCTTCCGTGATCGTCATGCTGGCCATCGGCCTGGGCACGCGCCAGCAAGTGATGGCCCAATTAGGCGCGTTCGGCTCGAACCTGCTGTACATGGCGTCGCGCGGCGAAAGCTCGCGCATCCCCGGGCGCAGCATCACCCTGGCCGATCTCGATGCGCTCAAGGATGTGCCGGGCATCACCCACGTGCTGCCGAATGTCACGGGTAACAAGGTGATACGCCACGGTAACCTCGACGTGCAGACGTATGTGCGCGGCACGGGGCCGGCCCTGCCGCAGATCCAGACCTGGCCGGTGGCCAAGGGCGGCTTCTTTACCGAAGAAGACGAGCGCGAGATGGCCACCGTGGCCGTGCTGGGCGCGCACCTGGCGGAAAAACTGATGCCCGACGTGGCCAATCCCGTGGGGCAGAGCATCCTGATCGGCAATGTGCCGTTCCAGGTGATCGGCTTGATGAGCGCGAAGGGCGCGCTGACGGGCGAGAAGGATGAAGACGACGTGCTGCTGCTGCCGTTTTCCACGGCCGGCATCCGCGTCTTCGGCCAGCGCGAGCCGACCTACACCGTCATGGCGGTGGACGACGTCAAGCGCGTGACCGAGGTGGAGGCGGCGGTCGACGCCACCATGTTCGAACGCCACCGCATCCGCGACTATGGCATCAGCAACGCGGCCGCGTCGATCGCCGCCGAAGCCAGGACGCAGGACAACATGACCATGATGCTCAGCCTGATCGCTGCCGTGTCGCTGGTGGTGGGCGGCATCGGCGTCATGAACGTGATGCTGATGACGGTGCGCGAGCGCACGCGCGAAATCGGCATCCGCATGGCGACGGGCGCGCGCCGGCGCGACATCCTGCGCCAGTTCCTCACCGAAGCCGTGCTGGTGTCGGTGGTGGGCGGCGTGGCCGGCATCGTGGTCGGCGTGACGGTGGCCGGCCTGCTGCTGGTATGGGACGTGCCGGTGATCTTTTCGCTGAGCGCCATCGCCGGCGCGTTTGCCTGCGCCGTGGTGACGGGGCTGGTGTTTGGCTTCATGCCGGCGCGCAAGGCGTCGGGACTCGATCCGGTGGTGGCGCTGGCGGGACAGTAGGTGTTGTAAAAACGCCGGCGCCATGCCTGCCATCGCGGCCAGGCATTGCGCCGGCGTTGTTCTTTCGGCTAAAATGAGAATAATTCTTATTTGCATTGGTGCCAGGCGCCTGACAGGAAAGGATGCCCATGTCGGCCGCCGACTTCGCCCTACAGCAAGACCACTCTTCTCCCACGCATGCCGCTCAGGTGCTGTACCAGCAGCACCACGGCTGGCTGCATGGCTGGTTGCGCTACAAGCTGGGCAATGCTTTTGACGCGGCCGATCTGGCACACGATACCTTCGTGCGCATCCTGGCCGGGCGCGACATCGTCGCCATCAGCCAGCCGCGCGCCTACCTGACGACGGTGGCGCGCGGCATCCTGATCAACTGGTACCAGCGCCAGGCGCTCGAACGCGCCTATCTCGACGCCATCGCCCTGCTGCCCGAAGCGCAAGCGCCATCGTGTGAAGAGCAATTGCTGATCCTGGAAACCCTGCACCAGGTCGACGCCATGCTCGATGCCCTGCCGGCCAGCGTGCGGCGCGCCTTTTTGCTGTCGCAGCTGGAAGGGCTGACCTATGACGCCATCGCCGTGCGGCTGGAGGTGTCGCTGGCCAGCGTGAAGCGCTATATGAAGCAGGCGTTCCTGGCGTGCCTGCAGCTCGATGACAACTAGCATGGGCGCCAGTGGTCCGATTGACCCGCGTGTACTCGAACAGGCTGCCGACTGGCTAATGCAGCTGCACTCGGGCGCGGCCAGCGCGCAGCAGCGGCGCGCGTGCGAACGCTGGCGCGCCAGCGACCCGGAACATGCGCGTGCCTGGCAGCGTGCCGAAGCGCTGCTGGGAAAACTGGGCGGCCTGCCGCCGGAGCTGGCCATGCCGGCGCTGGACCGCTCGCGCGAATTGGACCGCACTTCGGCGCGCCGCGCCGCGCTGCTGAAACTGGCCGCCTTGCTGGCGGTGGTGCCCGGCGCCTGGCTGCTGATGGAGCAGCAGGCCTGGCGCCACGACTACCGCACGGCTACTGGCGAGCGGCGCGATATCACCCTGCCGGACGGCAGCCGCATCAGCCTCAATACGGCCACCACCCTGGACGTGCAATTCGATGGCGCGCAGCGCCTGCTGACCCTGCGGCGCGGCGAAATCGCCGTGCACACTGCCGCCGATGCGCAGCGCCGTCCCTTCCTTGTCGCCACGGCCGAAGGCTGGCTCGAAGCGCTGGGCACGCAGTTTTCCGTGCGCCAGGATGATGGCCGGACCCTGCTGGCGGTGCGGGAAAGCCGCGTGCGCGTGCAGGCGCGCAGCGGTGCGCAGCACATCTTTCCAGCGGGACGGCAGGTGGTCTTCACGGCGGCGGCCATCGGCGAACCCGCTGCGCTGGACGGCGGCGCGCTGGCGTGGCAGCGCGGCATGCTGCTGGCCGACGCCATGCGTTTGCACGATTTTGCGCTGGAACTGGGCCGCTACCGGCCCGGCATCGTGCGCTGCGATCCCCGCGTGGCCGACGTGCGCGTCTCGGGCGCCTTTCCCATCACGGACACGGATGCGGCGCTGGTGATGCTGGTATCGACCTATCCTGTGGCGGCGCGCACGCGCCTTGGCGGCTATTGGGTCACCCTGGATGCACCTGAATAAATAGTTGAAAGAACCTGACACTTTTTTCGCGCCGGGCTGGCAAGGGGAAGAAGATCCCATTGCCATGTAAAGGAAATGTCATGCCTGCAGCTCCCCTCCGTTCCATCGTTTTTCTCGCCGTCCACCTGGCCGTGCTGGCCATGGCGGCGCCCGCCCATGCCGCATCGCCGGACGCGCCCGCCGCGCGCAGTATCGCGCTGGCGGCTGGCCCCCTGGGGCGCAACCTGTCCACCCTGGCCGTCGAGACGGGCATCGCCCTGTCGTTCGATCCGGCACTGACGGCGGGGCTGAGCAGCCCGGCCCTGAGCGGCAGCTATGCGCCGCGCGAGGCGCTGGCGCGCCTGCTGGCCGGCAGCGGCCTGGAACTCGTCGGCCGCAGCGACGGCAGTTATACCTTGCAAAAAGCGGCGCCCGCAGCCGCGACATCGGCGGGTGCCGCTGCCAGCGCCGCTGATGAGCAAACCCTGGCCGCGATCCGCGTGCGCGCGCGCCGCGCCGCCGATGGCAGCACGGAAGGCACGGGTTCGTACACGAGCCGCGTCACCAGCATCGCGTCGAAGACGGACCAGTCGTTTCGCGAAATTCCCCAGTCGGTATCGGTGGTGACGCGCCAGCAGCTCGATGACCAGGACGTCAAGGATATCGGTGGCGCCATGGCGCTGACGCCGGGCATCACCTTGCAGCGCGTAAACGGCCACGCCTACAATTTCTATTCGCGGGGCTTCCAGATCGACAGCATGCAGATCGATGGCGGCGCGCCCTTCAATATCGGCAGCTACACCGCGACGGCGATCCAGGATATGGCGATGTACGACCGGGTCGAGGTGATGCGCGGCGCGTCCGGCCTGCTGTCCGGCGCCGGTGATCCGGGCGGCATCATCAATCTGGCGCGCAAGAAACCGCTGGAGCAGCGGCAACTGGCGGCCGCGCTGTCGGCGGCTAGCTGGAGCAATTATCGCGCCGATATCGACGCCACGGGCCCGCTCACTGACGATGGACGGCTGCGCGGGCGGGTGGTGGCCATGTATGAAAATGATGGCTCCTTCATGCGCCACTTCCGTACGGAAAAGGCACTCGTGTACGCTGTGCTGGAAGCGGACCTGCCCACGGGGTCGCTGTTGACCGTGGGCGGGTCGCATGCCAAGCGCGATACGAATGGCAGTGGTTCCGGTCTGCCCCGTTATGCCGATGGCACGGATTTGCAGCTGCCGCGCTCGACCAATCTGAGCCAGCCCTGGGGGTATGTCGACAATGCGGTCACGGAGCTGTTTGCCCAGCTTGAACACCGCTTTGCCACTGGCTGGAAGCTGAAACTGAATGCCAGCCACGTCGAGCAGAGCGCCAAGGGACGCGGCACGTTTACCACCGGAGCCGTGCAGCCTGGCGGCAGCGATGGCGTGGTGTGGGCCGGTACGCGCAACAATGCCTGGAATCACCAGAATGTGCTGGACCTGAATCTGACGGGCAATTTCAAGCTGCTGGGACGCACGCATGAGTTGCTGTTGGGAGCCGACCGGCAGAAGGTCACGAGCTACTGGGATTCGGCCCGGCAGACGGGGGCCGGCAGTACGCCGGCCAATCCTTTCAATCCCGATGCCACGCCATGGTCCGGCGGCGACAATGGCCCTGTCTGGTACCGTTTTCATCCATGGGAGCAGGAACAGTATGGCGCGTATGGCACCGTGCGCCTGCATCCCAGCGACCAGCTGCACGTGGTGCTGGGCGCGCGCCTGGCCCGTTACAAATTCAAGCAATACGTGGCATCTCTCGATGGCGACACGGGCGTGTGGGCACCCGACTCGGACAGCCGCTTCAGCGAGCCGACCAAGCTCACGCCGTATGGCGGCATCATTTACGACCTCAATGCACAGTGGTCGGCATATGCCAGCTATTCCGCCATCTTCAAGCCGCAGGCGCTGTACAAGGCGGGGCCGATGCCGGGCACCTCGCTCAAGCCCATCACGGGCAAGAGCTATGAAGGCGGCTTCAAGGGTGAACTGCTCGACGGGCGCCTGAATGCCACCTTCAGCCTGTTCCATGTCGAACGCAATGGCGAGGCGGTGCTGGACCCCGGCTATCCGGAAGAAACCGATCTGTATGCGGGCAATTGCTGCTATCTGCCGCAAGGCAAGGTGACCAGCCGCGGCGCGGATATGGAAGTGGGCGGCGAACTCTTGCCCGGCTTGCAGGCCGCCGCCGGCTATACTTTCAACCACAGCAAGAATGACAGCACGGGCTTGCCTTTCAGCAGCATCACGCCCAAGCATCTGTTCAAGCTGTCGACGGCGTATACCTTGCCTGGCGCCTGGTCAGCCTGGAAGGTGGGTGGCAACGTCGCCATCCAGAGCGCCAGCTACACGAGTGGCACGGTGCTCACGCGCGCCGGCGCCGTGCAGGACTTCCAGTTTACGCAGGGTGGCTATGCCGTCTGGAGCGCGCTGGCGCAATACCGCATCGATCCCCGCTGGTCGCTGGCCCTGAACGTCAATAATCTCTTTGACAAGCACTACTATGAAAAGACGGGCTACTCAGGCGGCGGCAACTGGTACGGCGCGCCACGCAATGCGAGCGTAACCCTGCGCGCCACGTTTTAAATAGCACGGGCCTGCCGGGGCAAAAAAGTGTTGCCCTGTCCCCAACACGCGGTACTATCTTCCCATAATTAAAAAAGCTGTGTTTTATGCCCTTGCGGGCACACACCAACCACCACAGGAGAACCCGATGCAGAAGAAATCAACCTTGAAGACCGGTATCGCCGCCGCCCTCATGCTGGCGTTCGGCATGGGCGCCGTCCAGGCCCAGGCACAGGAGGTCGTGCGCCTGGGTAATTTAAAATTCGCCCACTACGGCGCCGTGTCGTACATCAAGGAAATCGCGCCCAAGTGCGGCATCAAGGTCGAAGAGCATATCTTCGCCAAGGGCCTCGACGTGATGCAGGCGATTATCGCCGGCGAGCTGGACGTGGGTGCGACGGCGTCCGAAGCGGCCATTTCCGGCCGCGCCGGCGGCGCGCCCATCTATGTGGTGGCCGGCTTTGCCAAGGGCGGCGCGCGCCTGGTGGGGGGCGCCGGGCAAAAGATTGCCAGCGTCAAGGATCTGAAGGGCAAGCGCGTGGGCGTGACGCGCGGCGGCATCCAGGAAGTGCTGCTGCTGGCCGAGCTGGCGCAAGCGGGCCTGACGTATTCCGACACCAAGGGCAAGGATGTGCAACTGGTGTTCCTGGCCTACGCCGACTTGAACCAGGCGCTGATGGGCAAGAATATCGACGCCATGATGCAGTCGGAACCGCAATCGTCGCAGGCGATCAACAAAGGTTTTGGTACAGAAATCCTGAAACCGTACGACACGCCGATTGGCGAACCCGTGCGTACCATGGTGATGACGGAAAAGTTCTACAAAGAACGCCGCCCGGTGGCGGAAAAATTCATGCGCTGCTTCGTCGAAGCGACCAAGACCTTTATCGACAACAAGGCGACGGCGGAAAAATATGTGCGCGAAGTCGTGTTCCGCGGCCAGATCACGAAGGATGACTTCGACGACGCAATCAGCAATTCGCCGTATTCGTACGACATCTCGCCCGAGCATATCCAGGTGACCACCGATGTGATGGTGAAAACGGGCGTGGGCCGCATGACGAAGCCGCCCGTGGCCAAGGACTGGGTCAAGACGGACCTGCTGGAACAGGCGAAAAAGAGCTTGAATGTGAAGTAAATCAGTAAAACCATCAAAAAACCTCCGTGCCAGCAATGGTCCGGAGGTTTTTTATGTGCGGCGCCCTTAGCGGGCGTTAAAGCCCATCCAGCCTTTTTCCGTCTGCCGGAAGCTCAGTGTATAGATGCGCGTCAGTTCATCGCCTTTCTTGAGCTGGCGGTTGATGATCGCGCCGTAATTGTCTTGCACCAGCTGGTCCGACCATTGCAGCAGGTTTTCGAAGCGCTCGGCCGTCATCGCCGCCTGGCGGGTCAGCAGCGGCGCGGGAATCGCTTTCTTTTCCTGCTGCTGCGCCCAGAAGTCGCGGAAAACCTTGTTTTCGCCGCTCATGCCGCGCGCCATCAGGCCCAGACCCATGGTCATGCCCACGGAACCATCCGTCTTCGCCTGCGTCTCGAGCTTGTCGGCCACGTCGGCCAGCAGTTCCAGGTAGCCCACCTTGGCGCGCAGGATGGCCGAGCCCTTGATTTCGTACTGTTCGTTCTCTTTCCAGCCATTGAGTTTTTCCAGTTTCGCGATCTCGAAGTAGTCCTTGTACAGGTCATAGCTTTGAATCGAGGTACGGAAATACTCCTCGTACGTGGATTGGGAAGGCGCATCTTTCATACAACCGCTTAATACAGTGCAGGCGGCCAGCAGGAGAAAGGTCCAGGTAATTTTTCTGAAGGAAAGCATGGAGGGGGCGGTGGCCTTAGGGTGGATGAATATTGCTATGTGGACATAATTATAGGACTGGCTAATCAGGATGGCAACGTGGTTGTGCCGTGGAAAAAGTGTGTCGGTAGAAAGAATACCGAAATCTTGAGGGTGCGCTACCCCGTTACGCCTCAGGCGCGATATCATGGCAGGCTTGCAGCATTGGCTGGCGGCGGAATGCCTGTCACCCGGGCTGTCGCTTGAATCGCGCTTGTCGGCTATGGTGTAAACTTAAACTATGCAGATCTATTTCTTTCTTATCGCCGCCCTGTTGTACGCGGCGTGCGCGGTGCTTCCCTCGTCCCGTGCCCGGCTCATTGCCGGCCTGACCGGCGTCGCCTGGCTGGCGCACGCCGCTACCCTGTGGTTCGACCTGATGGCGCCGGGCACCTTGCGCTTCGGCTTTTCCGCCATGCTGTCGGCCGCGCTGTGGGTATCGGTGGGCGCCTACTGGATAGAGAACCGCAATTTCAGTCTGGATGGACTGCGCCGCATGGTCATGCCCAGCGCCGTCATCGCCATCGGCCTGGCCTGGGCCTTTCCTGGCAGCCAGGTCAGCATGGAAGGCAAGTCGGCCGTCTTCGGCTGGCATATTGCCGTGGCCGTGCTCGCCTACAGCACCCTGACGATTGCCGCCTTTCACGCCGTGCTCATGGCGCTGCAGGAATCGCGTTTGCATACGCGCAGCGAAAGCCGCGGCTTCATCGGCAGCGCGCTGGACCAGTTGCCGGCCCTGCTGACGATGGAAAAGTTGCTGTTTCGCATGATCGGTCTGGGCTTCATCCTGCTGAGCCTGACCGTGCTGTCAGGCATCGTGTTTTCCGAACAATTATTTGGCAAGGCCTTGACCTGGGATCACAAGTCGGTGTTTACCATGTTGTCGTGGCTGTTGTTTGCCTCGCTGCTGGCAGGGCGCCGCTTTCGTGGCTGGCGCGGCAAGACGGCCCTGAGTTTTACCCTGGCCGGTTTCGCCACCTTGCTGCTGGCCTATGTCGGCAGCCGTTTTGTACTGGAAGTGGTTTTACACCGAGGATACGCATGACACGTGTTTTATTCTGGCTGGCGCTGGTGTTCCTGGTGCTGTTTGCTATCCGCAGCAAGATCCGGGGCATGCAGCAACGCGCCCGCGCGCAGCAGCAACAGCAGCCGAACCCGTATGCGCCGCCGGGCCGGCCACAGGAATTGCCGGATGCAGAGCTGATGCTGTGCTGTGCCCATTGCGGCGTGTACTACCCGGCCTCGGAAAACGTGCAAGCCAAGGGCCACGATTACTGCAGCCATGCGCACGCCACGTTGTAAGGGCAGGCCGGCAGTTCGCTCGCGTTGCTCATCCGTATCGTAACGTCCTCCGGCCTGCGTCCGGCGTAGCATCTGCAGCAGGCGCTTCGTTGCCGCCATTGCAGAAAGGCGCGTCCCATGTCCAGTCCCAGCCTCAGCCCGCATACCGTGACCGCCGCCGGCATGCCACCGGCGCCTCAACTGAGCGGCAACTCCCTGCCCATGCAGGCGCTGCGTGCGCAGATCGGCCGCATCGCCCGCTGTGGTGCGCCGGTGGCCATCCGCGGCGAATCGGGCACGGGCAAGGAATTGGCGGCGCGCGCCATCCATGCGCAGGGTGCGCGCGCCAGCTTCCCTTTTATTGCCGTCAACTGCGGCGCGATTCCCGAAGCGTTGATGGAGGCCGAATTCTTCGGCTGCCGCCAGGGCGCCTATACGGGCGCGCTGCATGAGCGCCAGGGATTGTTCCAGGCGGCCCATGGCGGCAGTTTGCTGCTCGATGAAGTTGACGATCTGCCGCTGGCCATGCAGGTCAAGCTGTTGCGCGTGCTGCAGGAGCGGCGCGTGCGCAAGCTGGGCGGTAGTACTGACGAGGCCGTCGACGTGCGCATCCTCTGCGCCAGCCAGCATGGCCTGGCGCGCGGCGTGGCCGCCGGCACGTTTCGCCAGGATCTGTTTTACCGCCTCCATGTGATCGAGCTGGCGCTGCCGCCGTTGCGCGAGCGGCGCGGCGATCTGCAGGTATTATGTGAGGTGATCCTGGCGCGTCTGGCGCCACGCCAGGCCGTGAGCCTGGCGCCGCCGGTGCTGGCGGCTTTGGCCGCGTATGCGTTTCCCGGCAATGTGCGCGAACTGGAAAATATACTGGAGCGGGCGCTGGCCTTTGCCGACGGCGGCGTGATTGCACTCGACGCGCTGGCCTTGCCGTCAGTGGCGGGCGCCATGCCGCTGCGGGCGCCGCCGGCATTGCCGGACTTGCCTGAGCGGCAACTGTGCCTGCCCGGCATGGCGGCATATGGCGTGCCGCCCGCCTTGCCGCTGGACATGTATTTACGCCAGGCCGAGCGCGACATGATCATGCAGGCGCTGGTGCAGGCGCGCTATCACCGCGCACGGGCGGCGCGCCAGCTGGGCCTGAGCGTGCGCCAGCTGCGTTACCGCATGCAGAAATTGACGATACAGGAAGCGCTACCTTGATGACAGCATGGACGATAGATGAAGACGGCTGGTGCGACGGCGCGCGGCGCTATGACTCGCCATACCACGATGCGCGCCCGGACGGTGCGCAAGTCGATTTGCTGGTGATCCATAACATCAGCTTGCCGGGCGGCCACTTTGGCGGACCGCATGTGTCGGACTTGTTTACCGGCCGGGTAGACTATAATGCCGATCCTTCTTTCGCCGACCTGCGTGGCTTGCAGGTGTCGGCGCACTTTTTTGTGCGGCGCGATGGTGCGCTGTTGCAATATGTTTCTACTGATCAACGTGCCTGGCATGCCGGCGCGTCCATGTTCGAAGGACGCCCGCAGTGCAATGGCTATTCTATCGGTGTCGAAATGGAAGGCGCGGACGATGTGCCCTTCCAGCAGCGGCAATACCATGTGCTGGCGGCGCTGACGGCGGCACTGGTGGTGCGCTACGGGCTGTCCCAGGTGCGCGGCCACGAGCACATTGCGCCGGGAAGGAAGACGGATCCGGGGCCGTTTTTTGACTGGCATTTTTATCAAAAATGCTGGCTGGAAACTATGCGTGGGCAGCCTGCGTTAGCGCTTACTACGCGGGGATTGGGCTTTCCATCCGTGCCCTGAAAAGTCAACCGAAATCGTATATGAAAATACAAAAAATTACGCTGGCGGATGCCGGAAAACTATTGCATCGCCTTTCGATGGGCACTACAATTAGTACATAATTTGGATTTAAAGACTATATGTAGTGCCATCACAGACATTTTCAGAATTATTACCAAAGCTACCCTGTTTGTTGATATGGCAACGGGAACTGGCGTTTCATCACCCTTGATCGTGTTTCGCGCCAACCGGGCTGTACAGGTTGGCCGTCTGATTTTCGGCCGTATATTATTTACCATTTAGCAACAAATACCTGAAGAAACCCTGACCATCGGGCGTTCTATTCAACAACACACGCGGCAGCAAAACTGCAGGCTGACTTTAGCTGACAACGGGAGCTTCAATGCAATCACCACAAGATATTTCCATCCATCCAACGCCAGTATCGCCAGCGCCAGGCGCGGCCAATAGCGTGGCGAGCACCGGCGCGGCATTGGGCGACTATCGCATCATCCGCCGCAACGGCGCGGTGGTGGCATTTGAGCCTTCGAAGATCGCCATCGCCATGACCAAGGCGTTTTTGGCCGTTAACGGCGGCCAGGGCGCCGCTTCGGCACGCGTCCGCGAACTGGTGGAGCAACTGACCGACGGCGTCGTCGCCGCGCTGGTGCGCCGTCATCCGGGTGGCGGCACCTTCCATATCGAAGACGTGCAAGACCAGGTGGAACTGTCGCTGATGCGTTCGGGCGAGCACGATGTGGCGCGTGCCTACGTGCTGTACCGTGCCAAGCACATGGAAGAGCGCCGCTTGCAGAAGGAAGCGCTGGGCGCTTCCGCGCAAGTGACCGCACCGCAACTGAACGTCACTGACAACGGCGTGCGCCGCCTGCTGGACATGCAGGAAGTGCGCGACCTGATCAACGCCGCCTGCGCCGGCCTGGAAAAGCACGTCGATGCCGACGCCATCCTGGCTGAAACGGTGAAGAACCTGTACGACGGCGTGCCCGTCGAAGAGCTGCACAAGTCGGCCATCCTGGCGGCGCGCGCGCTGATGGAAAAAGATCCGGCCTACAGCCAGGTCACGGCCCGCATCCTGCTGCACACGGTGCGCAAGGAAGTGTTCGGCAAGGAAGTGCCGCAAGCGGCCGCTGCTGCCGAATACCTGACGTATTTCCCGCAATATATCGCCAAGGGCATCGCCAACGACCTGCTGAACCCGGTGCTTGCCAGTTTCGACCTGGAACGCCTGGCCAAGGCCATCGTTGCCGACCGCGACTTGCAATTCGGCTACATCGGCCTGCAAACGCTGTATGACCGCTACTTCCTGCACATCCATGACGTGCGCATCGAAATGCCGCAGGCGTTCTACATGCGCGTGGCCATGGGCCTGTCGCTGAACGAAGCGGACCGCGAAGCGCGCACCATCGAGTTCTACAATCTGCTGTCCTCGTTCGACTTCATGAGCTCGACGCCGACCCTGTTCAACTCCGGCACCCTGCGTTCGCAGCTGTCGTCGTGCTACCTGAGCACCGTCTCGGACGACCTGGAAGGCATCTACGACGCCATCAAGGACAACGCGCTGCTGGCCAAGTACGCCGGCGGCCTGGGTAACGACTGGACGCCAGTGCGCGCCCTGGGTGCGCACATCAAGGGCACCAACGGCAAGTCGCAAGGCGTGGTACCGTTCCTGAAAGTGGTCAACGACACGGCCGTGGCAGTCAACCAGGGCGGCAAGCGCAAGGGCGCCGTCTGCGCCTACCTGGAAACCTGGCACATGGACATCGAGGAATTCCTCGACCTGCGCAAGAACACGGGCGACGACCGCCGCCGCACGCACGACATGAACACGGCGAACTGGATTCCCGACATGTTCATGAAGCGCGTCATGGAAAAAGGCGAGTGGACCCTGTTCTCGCCATCCGAAACGCCGGATTTGCACGACCTGGTCGGCAAGGCCTTTGAAAAGGCTTACCTGGGCTATGAAGCCAAGGCAGCCGCCGGCGAAATCCGTTCGTTCAAGAAGATCGCCGCGCTGGACCTGTGGCGCAAGATGCTGTCGATGCTGTTTGAAACGGGCCACCCATGGATCACGTTCAAGGATCCTTGCAACATCCGCAGCCCGCAGTCGCACGTCGGCGTCGTCCACAGCTCGAACCTGTGCACGGAAATCACGCTGAACACGGGCCCTGACGAAATCGCCGTCTGCAACCTCGGTTCCGTGAACATGCCGGCGCACATGAAGGAAGGCAAGCTCGATCACGTCAAGCTGGCCAAGACCGTGCGCACCGCCATGCGCATGCTCGACAACGTCATCGACATCAATTACTACGCGGTCGAGAAGGCGCGCAATTCGAACATGCGCCACCGTCCGGTCGGCATGGGCGTGATGGGCTTCCAGGACTGCCTGCACATGATGCGCATCCCGTTCGCTTCGGACGCCGCCGTCAGCTTCGCCGACACCTCGATGGAAGCGGTGTGCTACTACGCCTACCTGGCGTCGACGGAACTGGCCGAAGAACGCGGCCGCTATGAATCGTATGCCGGTTCGCTGTGGGATCGTGGCATCCTGCCGCAGGACTCGGTGAAACTGTTGGCCGAAGAGCGCGGCGGCTACCTGGAAGTCGATTCCTCGTCGGCCATGGACTGGACCCCGGTGCGCGAACGCATCGCCAAGTTCGGCATGCGCAACTCGAACTGCGTGGCGATCGCCCCGACGGCGACGATTTCGAACATCATCGGCGTATCGGCCTGTATCGAGCCGACGTTCCAGAACCTGTATGTGAAATCGAACCTGTCGGGCGAATTCACCGAGATCAATGGCTACCTGGTGCGCGACCTGAAGGCGCGCGACCTGTGGGATGAAGTCATGATCTCCGACCTGAAGTACTTTGACGGTTCGCTGGTGAAGATCGACCGCATCCCGCAAGACTTGCGCGACATCTACGCCACCGCCTTTGAAGTGTCGCCAAGCTGGCTGGTGGAAGCGGCTTCGCGTCGCCAGAAGTGGATCGACCAGGCCCAGTCGCTGAACATCTACATGGCTGGCGCATCGGGCAAGAAGCTCGACGAGACCTACAAGCTGGCATGGCTGCGTGGCCTGAAAACCACCTACTACCTGCGTACCATCGCCGCTACCCACATGGAGAAATCGACCTCCAAGACGGGCGCCCTGAACGCCGTGGCAGTCGATGGCGGCATGTCGGCCAGCGCCCAGAGCGCACAGGCAGCGATCGTGGCGGCAGCTGCCGCCGCCGTGGTGGCACCCGTGGTGGCAGCTGCAGCGGACGACGCCGATGGCGAAGCTTGCTACCTGCGTCCGGGGGATGACGGCTGCAGCGGACGACGCCGATGGCGAAGCTTGCTACCTGCGTCCGGGGGATGACGGCTTTGAAGAATGCGAAGCCTGCCAGTAAGATTTTAGTTGTCAGCCCGGCACGGTCGGGCTGATTCAATGTTATCAATGTCCGCATTGTCCGATACAACGGGCCTGTTGCGGATCGCCGGCTCGCCGGCATGGAAAGGAAGAAGATTATGTCGTTGTCCTGGGATGATGAAACCACGTCGGCAGCTGTGCCGCGTCCGGCGCAGCAAGCGCCATTGGGAAATACCGAATTGAACCTGCCGGCCGGTGCCGAGCCGTCCGAAGCGAACGCCGAGCAAGTGGCGCGCCGCGTGAATGCCGACGACAAGCGCATCATCAACGGCAAGACGGACGTCAACCAGCTGGTGCCGTTCAAGTACAAGTGGGCGTGGGACAAATACCTGGCCGGCTGCGCCAACCACTGGATGCCGCAGGAAGTGAACATGCAGCGCGATATCGAGCTGTGGAAAAATCCGAACGGCCTGACGGACGACGAGCGCCGCCTGGTCAAGCGCAACCTGGGCTTCTTCGTGACGGCCGACTCGCTGGCCGCCAACAATATCGTGCTGGGCACCTACCGCCACATCACGGCGCCAGAATGCCGCCAGTACCTGCTGCGCCAGGCGTTCGAGGAAGCGATCCACACGCACGCCTACCAGTACATCGTGGAATCCCTGGGCCTGGACGAAGGCGAGATCTTCAACGCCTACAACGAAGTCAAGTCGATCCGCGACAAGGATGAATTCCTGATCCCGTTCATCAATACGCTGACCGACCCGGCATTTACTACCGGCACGGTGGAAAACGACCAGAAGCTGCTGAAATCCCTGATCGTGTTTGCCTGCCTGATGGAAGGCCTGTTCTTCTACGTCGGCTTCACGCAGATCCTGGCGCTGGGCCGCCAGAACAAGATGATGGGCGCTGCCGAGCAGTACCAGTACATCCTGCGCGACGAATCGATGCACTGCAACTTCGGCATCGACTTGATCAACACGATCAAGATGGAAAATCCGCTGCTGTGGACGGCCGAATTCCGCGAAGAGATCAAAGTGCTGTTCATGCAAGCCGTGGAGCTGGAATACGCGTACGCGGAAGACACCATGCCACGCGGCGTGCTGGGTCTGAACGCACCGATGTTCAAGGGCTATCTGCGCTTCATCGCCAACCGCCGCGCGCAGCAGATCGGCCTCGAGCCGCTGTTCGCCCAGGAAGAAAATCCATTCCCGTGGATGAGCGAAATGATCGACATGAAGAAGGAACGCAACTTCTTCGAGACGCGCGTGACCGAGTACCAAACGGGTGGTGCGCTGAACTGGGAATAATCCTTTTTCGGGCTACGCCAAGAAGCGCCGTCCTCGTGACGGCGCTTTTTTTTCGCGTGCATGGCGGTGGAAAAATGCATGCTTTATTCAGCGATGCGACGAGGCTTGCGCGAGGATTTTCGCCTGCTGCGAAGGGGCGCATGGCGGGTCCAAAAAATCATTTCAGGAGACGCTGGCGGCGGCATTTGCCGCGCGATTGTGCGATAGCACGCGTAACGTGCAAAAAAGCGGGCGAAAACGTGTCGTGCCGGTTGCGCATTGACAAGGTTTTCGTGTACTTTATGAGATTGCAAATGCGAGCGTTAGAATGCGGGGTTTTTTAACCAGCGCGGTAGCAAAAAAAGCTCGCAAAACAGGGATACAGATTTACACGGATATGCACAAAACCACACCGTTTTCGTCTGCCGCCGTGCCCGAATTTTTTCAGGCATGGCGGTTTTTTATTTGACGCATGGGTGTTGTGGCGAGCGCGATGCGAGGAGCGAAAAAACGCACGGCATCGAAAACGAATGACCGAATTCAGACTTTGCCACCAGCTGCGAGATAAAGCAGGGTGGCACCGACGATGGCTGAAGTGCTGCAAACGTGAGGAGTTGCAGCAGTTCAGCTGGTGCCGAATTCATTAGCGCAAACGACCGTTTGTGCCGATGAATAATTCGCCTGGCCTATCCCTGTGGTGGGTCGGACGGGTTTAAATCTTGTAGCTTAAATTTCTCATCTCAGATGAAGGAGAGACAAATGGCAACAGCCGCTAAGAAATCAGAAGTAAAGAAACCAGCCGTCAAGGCTGCTCCTGCCGCGAAGAAGCCGGCAGCCGCAGCCAAGACGGTTGCCGCTAAACCAGCTGCCAAAGCCGCAGCGAAACCAGTCGCCAAAGCCGCAGCCAAGCCTGCAGCAAAAGTGGCTGCCAAGCCAGTAGCAAAAGCCGCAGCGAAACCAGCGGCCAAGGCAGCAGCAAAGCCGGCAACCAAGCCGGCAGCCAAGCCAGCCGCGAAAGTGGCAGCGAAACCTGCCGCCAAGGCAGCAGCCAAGCCAGTGGCGAAAAAAGCCGTTGCCAAGCCAGCAGCCAAAACTGCAGCAAAACCAGCAGCCAAGCCAGCAGTGAAAAAAGCCGCAGCGAAACCTGCCGCCAAACCGGTCGCCAAGGCAGCAGCCAAGCCTGCAGCGAAAAAAGTCGTCGCCAAGGCAGCAGCCAAGCCGGCCGCCAAAGCAGCAGCGAAGCCAGCAGCAAAAGCGGCAGCCAAGCCAGCGGCCAAGGTAGCAGCGAAGCCCGCAGCAAAAGCGGCAGCCAAGCCAGCCGTCAAGGCAGCAGCGAAAAAAGCCGTTGCCAAGCCGGTAGCCAAAGCAGCAGCCAAGCCAGCAGCGAAAGCCGCAGCGAAACCTGCCGCCAAAGCAGTAGCGAAGCCAGCAGCCAAGCCAGCAGCGAAAAAAGTCGTCGCCAAGCCAGCCGCCAAGGCCGCAGCGAAGCCGGCAGCCAAAGCGGCAGCCAAGCCAGCGGCCAAGGTAGCAGCCAAACCGGTAGCGAAAGTTGCCGCCAAGCCAGCAGCCAAAGTAGCCGCCAAACCGGTCGCCAAAGCCGCAGCGAAACCTGCCGCCAAGGTCGCAGCGAAACCTGCAGCCAAGCCAGCGGCCAGCAGCGAAACCTGCCGCCAAGGTCGCAGCGAAACCTGCAGCCAAGCCAGCGGCCAAGGTAGCAGCGAAGCCAGCAGCCAAGCCAGCAGCGAAAGCCGCAGCGAAACCTGCCGCCAAGCCAGCCGCAGCGCCAGTCGTGGCACCGGCAGCAGCGGCACCTGCCGCCGTGGTCGCCAAGCCAGCCGCCAAGAAGGCCGCGCCTAAAAAGGCCGCACCGAAGAAGGCAGCGCCTGTCGCCAAGCCATCGGCACCTATCGCACCTGTAGCAAAAACCGTGTTGGCACCGGCTGCAGCCTGGCCATTCCCAACCAGCACCCGCCCATCGTAATTCCGACGATACGGGTGCCTGGATGAGGCAACACGCCGCTGTGTGACTCAATCACACAGCGGTTTTTTTTTGGAGAATTAGTCGTGCTGATCGTTATCCTTACATTGATCGTTGATACCATTGCCACCTTGCTGGGCGGCGTATTGCTGCTGCGCTTCTGGATGCAGGCGGTGCGCGTGCGGCCCCCTTCATCGGTGGCGCAATTCACGTTTCAATTGTCCGACTGGCTGGTGCGCCCCCTGCGCCGCGTGGTGCCGGGCGTGGGCGGGTATGACTGGGCCAGCCTGATCGGCGCCTTCCTGATCGTGCTGCTGGCCAGTTCGGTCCTGTTTATTGACCGCGCTCCCGTCGAAGTGGTGCTGCTCAAGTCGCTGCAACGCTTCCTGCAATGGATACTCTACGGTTTCATGGCCCTGCTGATCATCGAAGCCATCTTCAGCTGGGTCAACCCGCATGCGCCGCTGGCGCCGTTTGTACGGGCCCTGAACGAGCCGCTGCTGCGTCCGATCCGCAAGGTCGTGCCGCTGGTCGGCAGCCTGGACTTGTCGCTGCTGGTGGCGCTGATCCTGTTGCAGATCGCGCAAGTGCTGGTGGGGATGATTATTGTGCTGAGGTAAAGCGGGGAGGTCGGCTTTGCGCTTGGGCGCAAGCCGACCGGGTTACATATTAATAGCGGTAGCCAAACGCCGCTTCGAACTGCTCGGCGATGCTGTCTGGCGTAAACACATGGTTTTGCGCGCCCTGCGTGGCGATTTTAATCGCGCCCAGCAGGCTGGCCAGACGGCCGCTGGTTTCCCAGCCCAGCTCGTTGGTGATGCCGAACAGCAAGCCAGCACGGTAGGCGTCGCCGCACCCGGTCGGGTCCAGCACTTCCTTGGCGGCCACGACGGGAATGTCGATGCGCTTGCCGTCCGTATAGATTTCCGACCCTTTTTCACCACGCGTGACGATCAGCGCGTCCAGGCGGCTGGCGATGTCCGGCAGGGTCAAGCCCGTACGTTCCATCAACATTTCCATTTCATAGTCGTTGGCCGACACATACGTGGCTTTGTTGATGAAGTCGATCAATTGTTCGCCATTGAAGCGTGGCAACTGTTGACCCGGATCGAACATGAAGGGGATGCCCAGCTCGGCCAGGTCGGCGGCGTGCTTGAGCATGCCCTGGTCGCCGTCGGGCGAAATGATGGCAACCTTGGCCGGACCCGCATTGGCGATCGGGTTTTCATGCGCAAACGACATGGCACCCGGGTGGAAGGCATTGATCTGGTTATTGTCCGCATCGGCCGTGACGAAGCACTGCGCGTTGTAGCTGTCGGCCTTGATCAGGATGTTGGCGGTGGAAATGCCCAGCTTTTGCAGGCGTTCCAGGTAGGCGGCGCTGTCCTGGCCCATGACGCCGACGATGCGCGGGTCGCCGCCCAGCATCTTCAGGCTGTAGGCGATGTTGCCCGAGCAACCGCCGAACTCCGTGCGCATGGTGGGCACGAGGAAGGACACGTTCACCTTGTGCAACTGGTCGGCCAGCAGCGATTCGCCGAAGCGGCCGGGGAATTGCATGATGGTGTCGGTGGCGAGCGAGCCGCAGATCAGCGATGTTTTGGTCATGATAGTGTCGGTTAAGGGTAAAAGATGGCGATATGGTAACCAGACGCCTTGAGCTGGTCTAATGCAAAGTAGAGTTTGATGGTTTGTTCCGAGCGCGGCGCAAAGCCCTGGCTCACATCGATAGTGGCCGGCAGGTAGTCGCGCGGCGCGATCACGCGGCGCAAGAGCGGCTTGTCGTTGGCATCGTTGAGTATCAGTTCGATGCTGGGCCAGGCTTGCACGCTGCGGCTCTGGTTGCGCAGCAGCGAGACGTAGGAAAAGGTTTGTTCCTTGAGGGTTTGCAATTCACCCTGTTCGATGGACAGCGCCTCGATTTGCGCCGGCAAGTCGACCTGGCAACCACTGAGCTTGCACAGCGCGACCAGGGTCGGCTTCCACTGCGGAAACTGCGCCGCCAGCGGATTGCGGAAGGTGGTCATCACTTGCAGGAATAACAAAAGCAACAGCACTACCGAGCCGGCTGCCATGGCCGCGCGCAAGGCCTTGCCGCTCTGTTCGCGCCGCCGGCCCAAGGTCACAAAGGCCGGTTCGTCGTCGGCCGGCGGCAGGACGGCTTCGTCCTGCTCTTCGGCTGGCTCCAGCGCAACAGGGGTGGCAGGCAGCGCTTCGAAAGAGTGGTCGGCCAGCGTCGGTTCCCGGCGCGCGGACGCGGGCTTGTCCAGGCTGACTTTGTCGATGGCGGGCAGCGCCGGGGCGGCCTCGGCTTCCAGGCGCGGTTCGCGGCGGCTGTCGCGCAAATATGTGGCGAAGGCGGGGACGTCATCGACCTGGCGGCGCTTGAACGGCGCCATCGGCTGGGGCAGCGGCGCTTCCGGTGCTTCGGCCGGTGCCATGACAGGGGCTGCGACAGGCGCGTCAGCCAGCGCCTCGTCGGGCAGGCTGACGTCGAGGTCCAGCTCGATGTGCTCGCCATCGCCGTCTTCTTCCTTGAGTTGCGCCGTTGGCGGCAAGATGCCGAACGGGTCGAACGAGGTGTCGAAGTCGAGAGAATAGATGGGTTCGTCGTCCGTGGCGGACGGCAGGCTGTGGTCGGCCGGATCGGTGGCCGACAGCGGGACGGCAGCGCCGGGGCCGGACGTTAAAAACGGCGATGCCGCGGCTGGGTCGACCAGCGCGGCATTGCCGTCAAACACTTCCCTGCACGTGCCACAGCGTACGATGCCCCCACGTAACTTCAACTGGTCAGCAGCGACCCGAAATATCGTGTTGCAATGGGGGCATTTGGTGGCGAGGGCCATTGCTGTGCTTATGCACCTTCCGCGCGGGGCGCAGGCGCTTGCGTGCTGCCCAGGCGGCCATGCAGGGCCACCCAGCCATCTTGCTCGGCCCAGACACCCAGTTCGATGAACGGTGCGTAGGCGGCAGCCACTTCTTCGGCCTGGCGTGCCAGCACGCCGGACAGGATCAGCGCGCCGCCGTCGGCGACTCTGCTAGAGAGCATCGGCGCCATCAGTTTCAATGGGCTCGACAGGATGTTGGCGACGACGATGTCAAACTTGGCCGTGGCGTGTGCCGACGTGGCAAACGTGTCTGGCAAGAAATATTCGATCTCGCACTGGTTGCGTTCGGCATTCAAGCCAGCCGATTCGATCGCTTGCGGGTCGATATCGACGCCGACCACTGTTTGCGCACCGAGTTTCTTGGCCACCATGGCCAGGATGCCGGAACCGCAACCGTAGTCGAGCACGCTCTTGCCAGGGGCGGGATTGGCTTCCAGCCACTCCATGCACAAACGCGTGGTTGGATGGCTGCCCGTGCCGAAGGCCAGGCCCGGATCCAGTTCCAGGATCAGGCCGTCAGGATCCGGTGCCTCGTGCCAGCTGGGCACGACCCAGATATTCTTGCCGATGTGAATCGGGGCGAATTGCGACTGGGTCAGGCGCACCCAATCTTGCTCTTCCACGGGGCGCATGGTAAACGCCGGTACCGTTGCCATGCCCACAGCGGCGGCGGCGGTAGCCACGATGGCGGCCTGGTCGGCGTCGACGTCGGTCAGCGCCACCACGCGGCTGCGTTCCCACGCCGCTTCCTTCGGTTCCATACCGGGCTCGCCAAACAGGGGCTGCTCGGCATCCGTGCCTTCATCGGCGTCTTCCACCGAGACCGACAGGGCACCCGCTTCCATCAACGCGTCGGACATGGCCTCGGCGTTGTCACGGGCGATTTCGATGACGATTTCTGTCCAGCTCATGCGTCCGCCTTGATTTCGGATTTCTTGGCGATGCTGGGGCTGCCGCCATTCAGGTTCTTGCCCAGGTCCGGCATGTCGGCCAGTTTCTGTTCCAGATAGTGAATGTTGGTGCCGCCTTCGATGAAGCGCGCGTCGATCATCAGTTCGCGGTGCAGGGCGATATTCGTGTTGATGCCTTCGACCACCATTTCGGACAGGGCGATCTGCATGCGGCGGATCGCTTGCTCGCGCGTGGCGCCGTAAGCGATCACTTTGCCGATCATCGAGTCGTAATGCGGCGGCACGTAGTAACCGGCGTAGGCGTGCGAGTCGACGCGGATACCCGGGCCGCCCGGCGCATGCCACGACACGATCTTGCCTGGCGATGGCGTGAACTTGAACGGATCTTCGGCATTGATGCGGCACTCGATGGCGTGGCCCGACAGCAAGACGTCGCGCTGGCGGAAACGCAGTTTTTCGCCAGCGGCGATGCGGATCTGCTCTTGCACGATGTCGATGCCGGTGATCATCTCGGTGACCGGATGTTCCACTTGCACGCGGGTATTCATTTCAATGAAATAGAACTCGCCGTTTTCGTACAGGAATTCAAACGTGCCGGCGCCGCGGTAGCCGATCTTGCGGCAGGCTTCGGCGCAACGGTCGCCGATTTTCTCGATGAGTTTGCGCGGGATGCCCGGCGCTGGTGCTTCTTCGATGACTTTCTGGTGGCGGCGCTGCATGGAGCAGTCGCGCTCGCCCAGCCAGACGGCGTTCTTGTGTTCGTCGGCAAGGATCTGGATTTCCACGTGGCGCGGATTTTCCAGGTACTTCTCCATATACACTTCAGGGTTGCCGAAAGCCGTGCCGGCTTCCGTCTTGGTCATCGACACGGCGTTGATCAGGGCAGCTTCCGTGTGCACCACGCGCATGCCGCGTCCGCCACCGCCGCCGGCGGCCTTGATGATGACCGGATAGCCGACCTTGCGGGCAATTTGCACGATCGCTTTCGGATCGTCCGGCAATGCACCTTCCGAGCCGGGCACGCAAGGCACGCCGGCCTTGATCATGGTTTGTTTGGCCGACACTTTGTCGCCCATCAAACGGATCGATTCGGAGCGCGGGCCGATGAAGACGAAGCCCGATTTCTCGACGCGTTCGGCAAAGTCGGCGTTTTCCGACAGGAAGCCATAGCCTGGGTGAATCGCTTGTGCATCCGTCACTTCAGCGGCGCTGATAATGGCGGGCATGTTCAGGTAGCTCAGGGCCGACTGTGCCGGGCCGATACAAACGGATTCGTCGGCCAGCTTGACGTATTTTGCGTCCTTGTCGGCTTCGGAGTGGACTACAACCGTCTTAATGCCCATTTCGCGGCAGGCGCGCTGAATACGGAGGGCAATTTCACCACGGTTGGCAATCAGGATTTTTTCAAACATGGTAGGTTCGCGTATGTCTGTGAGAGCCGGCGAGCCGGCGAAACAACAAGTGTGAGGGGCTAAAACTGCAAACGGCCGTTGCCGGCCGTGTGGACTGGGTTTTAGCCGATCACAAACAAGGGTTGACCGAATTCGACCGGCTGGCCGTTTTCGACCAGGATCTGGGTCACGACACCGGCTTTATCGGAGTCGATTTCATTGAGCAGCTTCATCGCTTCGATGATGCACAGGGTATCACCTTCCTTGACGGTAGCGCCCACTTCAACATAGGCGGCGCTGCCAGGAGCGGAGGAGCGGTAGAAGGTGCCAACCATCGGCGACTTGACCACATAGCCCGTAGGCTCGGCGGCGACGACTGCGGCCGCTGGTGCAGGCGCGGCAGGCGCGGCTGGCTGGTAGTGGGCTTGCATGCCTTGCGGCTGCATCATGACCATCTGGTTTTGCGGCATGGCCGACGATTTGACGATGCGAACCTTGCTTTCGCCTTCGGTCACTTCCAGCTCTGCGATGTCCGATTCGGCGACCAGGTCGATCAAGGTCTTGAGTTTTCGTAGATCCATGTAAAACCCCTAGGAATGTAGTTTGTTTTATGAGTGATGCGGTGATGTCCAGAACCTATCGCCGCGCTAAATACGTGCAGATCGCGTAGATTAACGTTTTTTAAGCGCAAAGTCGATGGCAAGCCGATATCCATCGATACCTAGCCCGCAGATCGTCCCCTGCGCGATCGCGCTGAGAAATGAGTGATGTCGAAACGTTTCGCGTTGATAAATATTCGAGATATGGACTTCCACGAACGGGATGGCGACCCCGGCCAGCGCATCGCGCAAGGCAACGCTGGTATGGGTCAGGCCGCCCGGATTGATGACGATGGCATCGATCCCTTCCGCTTGCGCGGCATGGATGCGGTCGATCAGTGCGCCTTCATGGTTGCTTTGAAAGCAGATCAGGTCGGCACCCGCCGCCATGGCTTGCGCCATTGCTGCCTGCTCGATATCGGCCAAGGTGCTGGCGCCGTAGACCTCTGGCTCGCGCGTTCCCAGCAAATTCAGGTTGGGACCGTTGAGCAGAAGGAGGTTTTTTGCCATGTATGGAAGACCGTTTTAGCGAAAGTTCCGCATTTTGCCGCCAAAGATACGCATTGGCAAGAGAAAAAAGCACGCTCCGAATTTACAATTTATCCAGATCGGCGCGCAACTGATCAAATTTCAAGCGGCCCAGATAGGTCTTTTTGACTTCGCCATCGGCGCCGATCAGCACCGTAAAGGGCAAACCGCCGGTGGCATTGCCAAAATGACGCGACAGGTCGGTGCCGCTCAGACCGGATACATACACAGGATAGGCGATCTTGACCTTGCTGGCAAAAGTGGCAATATTGCTGGCCGAATCGATACCGATACCGATCACTTGCAGGTTTTTTGCCGCATAGTGACCTTGCACTTCGGATAACTCCGGCATTTCCTCCACGCAAGGCGGACACCACGGCGCCCAGAAATTCACCAGCAAATTCTTGCCTTTCCATTGCGACAAGGCTTGCGTGGCGCCCGCCGCGTCCGGCAGGGACAGCGCATACAGCTCGTTGACGGGACCGGTCGCGCCGGGCGCGATGGTGGTCGTCAGCGGTCCCGCTGCTTTCGCTTTTTCCTTGCTCAAGCCCACGTAGGCGCCCATGCCGCCAAACATCAGCGCCACGATGGCGCAGCCGATCCAATTCTTTTTTGTCATAACTTTATCTATATCAATGTTAGTCGGCAGCCGGCACGCCATCGGCGAGGCTGGCTGCCAGCAGGCTGCGCAGTCCTGCGATATCGGTGCGCAGCACCTTGCCGTCCGCCTTGGCTTTCAGTGCGCCGCGCATATCGTCGAGCTCATACATGGCTGCGTGCACGCCTTCGTTTTTCCACAAGAAACTGGCTGTCTCGACCGCATCATAACGCGCCCCCTTGAAATGCGGGCTTTCCGACATGTCGAGCACAACATTTTTATTCAGCAGGAAGATGTGGATTTCCTTGGCGCTCTCGGCAAACAGCTGCAAATAGATCTCGTCGTGGGGGCCGGCCGTGCCATTGAGCACGGGGCCGCTGAGCAGGGGGTGAAACTGTTGCAACGCTTCCATCACTTGCAGCGCGATCGTGCGCAGCTGAAACAGGCGCGCCGGCTGGCTGTCGGCCAGGAACAGGGCATTGTATTGCCGCACCTGTTCCTCGATCATGTCGTTGTCAGGCAGTACATTGGGCGGGCTGGGCGCGTCGCCCAAAACCTGCCGCGCCGCCTTGCGCTTGGCACTCCCATAGTCGGCGCCATCCTGCGCCACCAGGCGCGCGGCAGCGGCGGCGATTTCCTGGCGCAGCTGCGCGCTATCGTCAAATGCATCGTTCGTCATGAGCGAGATGATACTCCGAAGCGGAAAAAATCATGGCGTCAGGTAAAATCCCACACTTGCTCTTTTTTTCCTCACCGTTTTACTTACTTAAGCGTGCACCTTTCGCACTGATCACATGCATATTCATATTCTCGGCATTTGCGGTACCTTCATGGGCGGCCTGGCCGTGCTGGCCAAGGAAGCCGGCCATAAAGTCACCGGTTGCGATGCCAACGTGTATCCGCCGATGAGCACCCAGCTGGAATCGCAGGGAATCGAACTGATCCAGGGCTTTGATCCCGAACAAACCAAGCTGAACCCGGATTTGTATGTGATTGGCAATGTCGTCTCGCGCGGCAACCCGCTGGTGGAAGAAATCCTCAACCGCAGCCTGCCGTATGTGTCCGGCCCGCAGTGGATCGGCGAACACATCTTGCGCAACAAGTGGGTACTGGCCGTGTCCGGCACGCATGGCAAGACGACCACCTCGGCCATGCTGGCCTGGATACTCGAAGACGCGGGCTATGCGCCGGGCTTCCTGATCGGTGGCGTGCCGATGAACTTTGGCATTTCCGCCCGTCTCAGCGGCAAGATCGACGGCAAGAGCGCCGATTCGGATTTCTTCGTCATCGAAGCCGATGAATACGATACGGCCTTCTTCGACAAGCGCAGCAAGTTCGTGCATTACCACGCGAAGACGGCCATCATGAATAACCTGGAATATGATCACGCCGACATCTTCCCCGATCTGCACGCGATCGAGACGCAATTCCACCATCTGGTGCGCACGGTGCCCGGCATCGGCCGCCTCGTGTTCAACGGCGACGAAGCGTCGCTGCAGCGCGTGCTGGCGCGTGGTTGCTGGAGTGAAAAGGAAAGTTTTGGCCAAGATGCCAATTGGCAACTGCAAGAGCAGGCCGATGGCAGCTTCGACGTGTATTTCAATGGCCAGCAGGAAGGCCATGTGGCGTGGGCCCTGACGGGCAAGCACAACCGCAGCAATGCGCTGGCGGCCATCGCCGCCGCGCGCCATGTGGGCGTGCCGATGGCCCAGGCCTGCGCCTCGCTGGCCACGTTCGAGAGCGTCAAGCGGCGCATGGAAGTGCGCGGCGTGGTCAACAACATGACCGTGTACGACGATTTCGCGCATCACCCGACGGCCATTGCCACCACCGTGGGCGGCTTGCGCCAGAAGATTGGTAACGCCGGCCGCATCCTGGCCGTGCTGGAACCGCGTTCGAACACCATGAAGCTGGGCGCCATGAAAGATGCGCTGCCGGGCAGCCTGAAGGATGCCGACCTGGTCTTCGGTTACGGCAGCCATGCCGCGCTGGGCTGGAGCCTGGGCGACGCACTGGCGCCGCTGGGCAAGATTGCCAGCGCCTATGAAGACATCGATACCCTGGTGGCGGCCGTGGCCGCCGCCGCCCGTCCCGGCGACCAGATCGTGGTCATGAGCAATGGCGGCTTTGGCGGCGTGCACCAGAAGTTGCTGGAGGCGCTGGGCCGATGATTCTGTACCTGCATGGATTCCGCTCGTCGCCCCTGTCGATGAAGTCGCGCCTGCTGGCCGCGCAGATGCAGGCGCTGGGCCGCGAGGCAGAGTGGCTGTGCCCGCAATTGCCGGCTTCGCCCAAGCTGGCCATCGCATTGGCCTTGTCGCTGGTCAAGGACGTGGCGCCGGGCGACCTGACGATCATCGGCTCGTCCTTGGGCGGCTATTACGCCACCTGGCTGGCCGAGCAGCTCGGTTGCCGCGCCGTGCTGCTCAATCCCGCGATTGTTCCCCTGATCGACCTGGAACAGCATGTGGGCGTGACGACCGAGTTCCATTCGGACCAGCCATTCGAGTTCAAGCGCGAGTATATCGACGAACTGCGTGCGTTTGCCGTAGCGACAATTACTGAGCCGCAACGTTACTTCCTGATTGCCGCCACCGGTGATGAAGTACTCGACTACCGCGACATGCTGGCGCATTATCAGGGGGCGCAGCAGTGCGTCATCGACGGCAGCGACCATGGCATCAGCGAATTTGCCGACTACCTGGCGCCCGTGCTGGCCTTTTGCGGCATCGATGCGGACGCCGCCCGGTGAGGCCGGGTTCGCTGCGCCAGGCGCAATGGCATGCGCACGTGAACGCCGTCAATGCGCCACCCACCCTGCGCCACTGGCTCACGGGCGGTGGGTCGCTGACGGCCAAGCTGAAAGCGCATAGCCAGACATTTCGCGTGCAATGTTTGCATCAGGAAACGGCGCGTTGCCTGAACGACGAGGCGGCCATCATTGGTTTGCACCGCGCGGGCCGGGTATGGGAACGCGAAGTGCTGTTGCGCTGTGATGACAAACCGGCCGTGTTTGGCCATACCGTCGTGCCCATGCAGGCGACGGCCACGGACTGGCCCTTGTTTTCCGCGCTGGGCGAGCGTTCGCTGGGCACGACGCTGTTTGGCGACCGCATGGTACGGCGCGGTGCACTGGAATTTGCCCGTTTGCGTGCCGGCCACCCGCTGGTGCAGCGGGTGCAGGCGGCGCTGGCACGGGAAGGGCGGCGCGTCGACGATACGGCGCTGTTTTTTGCCCGCCGCTGCCTGTATCAGCGTCACCAGGGCTTGCTGCTGGTAACCGAAGTATTTTTGCCGGCGGTGCTGGAGTTGACGTCCCTCACTCGCACCGTTACAACCGACACATTAATAAACAAAGCATAACAATGAATCTATTTTTTGAAGAATCCGGCGATTTCAAGGTCGGCACGGTCCTGTCGCAAGCGGGTGAAGCGTATCAAGTGGAAATGGCCAGCGGCAAGCGCACCAAGGTTAAGGTCAAGGATGTGCTGCTGCAGTATGAAAAGCCGGCCCCGGCCGAGTTGCTGGAGCAGGCCAAGAGCATTGCCGCCGAGATCGACCTCGATTTCCTGTGGGAAGTGGCGGGCGAAGACGAGTTCGGCTTTGCCGAGCTGGGCGCCGAGTATTTCGGCCACGCACCGCTGCCGCCGGAAGCGGCCGGCCTGATCCTGGCCCTGCATTCGGCGCCCGTGTATTTCTACAAGAAAGGCCGTGGCCGCTACAAGGCGGCACCGGAAGCGTCGTTGAAGGCGGCCCTGGCCGGCATCGAAAAGAAAAAGCAGCAGGCGCTGGTGCAGGCAAGCTATGTGGAAGAGCTGAAACAGAACCGCTTGCCCGCCTCGATGCAGACGATGGTGCTGCAACTGCTGTTCAAGCCGGACAAGAACACCATCGAATACAAGGCGCTCGAAGCGGCGTGCACGGAATTGCACACGACGCCGCCGCGCCTGATGCTGGCCGTCGGCGGTATTGCTTCGCCGAAAGACTTGCACCTGTCGAAATTCCTCTTTGAAAATTTCCCCAAGGGCGCCGGCTTCCCCAGCGTGCCTGTACCCGCCGTGACGGCCAAGCTGCCGCTGGCCGAGGTGGCCGCCTTCTCGATCGACGACGTGACCACCACCGAGATCGACGATGCTTTCTCGGTGCAGCCGCTGCCCGATGGCACCGTGAAAGTGGGTATACACATCGCCGCGCCGGGCCTGGGCATCCGCCCGGAAGACGGGATCGACAAGATGGCGCGCCAGCGCATGTCGACCGTCTACATGCCAGGCGACAAGATCACCATGCTGCCGGACGAAATCGTCAACGCGTTTACCCTGGCGGAAGGCACGACGTGCCCGGCCCTGTCGCTGTACGCCACGCTGGACCCGAAAGCCGACTGGGCGGTCATCAGCACGCAGACGCGTGCCGAGCTGGTGCCGATTGCCAGCAATTTGCGGCATAACCAGTTAGACGATCTGGTCAACGAGGAAACCCTGGCCAGTGGCGAAGGCGAGTACCCGCACAAGGCCGATTTTGCCGTGCTGTGGCAGTGGGCGCAGCAGCTGGAGCAGGGCCGCATGAAGAAGCGCGAAGCATTCGGCCTGAAGCCGGAACAGAATAACCGCGTCGATTTCAACTTTTATGTGGAAAACGATATCGTCACCGTGGCGCGCCGCAAGCGTGGCGCGCCGCTGGACAAGATTGTCGCTGAACTGATGATCTTTGCCAACAGTACCTGGGGCAAGATGCTGCATGACCATGGCGTGCCGGGCATCTACCGCAGCCAGGGCGGCGGCAGCGGCAATAGCTGGGCGGCAAAGATGCAGGTGCGCATGGTCACCCATGCAGCGCCGCACCAGGGCCTGGGCGTGGATCAATACGCGTGGAGCACCTCGCCTTTGCGCCGCTACACGGATCTGGTGAACCAGTGGCAAATCATCGCCTGCGCCGAGCATGGCGTGACGGCGCCCTTGGTGGCGCCATTCAAGCCGCGCGATGCGAACCTGTTCGCCATCGTTTCGGCGTTCGACGCCGCGTATGCCGCGTATGGTGATTTCCAGTCGAACATGGAACGCTACTGGTGCTTGCGCTGGCTGCACCAGGAAAACGCGCGCCAGGTCGATGCCGTCGTCTTGAAAGACGAGATTTTGCGCCTGGTCGACATTCCGCTGGTCATCAAGCTGCCGGGCATGCCATCGGTGGCGCGCGGCGCGCAGGTCAAGCTGGATCTCTTGCGCTGGGATGAAGTCGACCTGAGCATTGAAGCGCGCCTGCTGGAAATCGCCGCCGTGCCCGATGCGGCGGCCGATGCCGAGCTCGACTACGAGGAAGAAGCGGGCGACGACGGTGCCGACGCGGGCGACGTGGCGCAAGAAGCTTCGCCGGAAGCGGCGAACCAGGTCAGCGACGCCGATGCGGAAGTGGCGGAACTGGCCAGCGAAGACGTGGTCAGCGAACCCGAGGTCAAATAAGGCGCCCGTCCAGCCATCATGCTGAAAACTGTTGCCGGCATCGCCCTTTGACGTAGAATTCAGCCATCTTGTATCTTGTGTTGTAAGGAACTGGGTTGCGCGTGAAGTCTTTCCGAGAGTATCGTTTCCTGATGATCGCCGTGGCGGTATCGCTGCTGGCGCACGGCGCCTTGCTGGCGATGCATTTTGTCGCCCCGGCGCCGCAGCGGGCCGTCGCCACCGACCCCGGCCTGGAAGTGATCCTGGTCAACGCCAAGCATGCGAACAAACCGCTGAAGGCCGATGCCCTGGCGCAAGCCAACCTCGATGGCGGTGGCCAGGCCGACAAGGGCCGCGCCAAGTCGCCCTTGCCCGACATGCGCAAGGTGGAAGAGGGCGACAGCGTCAAGGCCAGCGCCCGGCGCATTGCCGAACTGGAACAAAAACAGCAGGAATTGCTGACGCAGGCGGCCAGGCCGACGCCCTACAGCGCCGCGCCCGTCACGGAAAAGGACAAGCCCAATCCGCTGGCGTCCGGTTCGGACTTGATGGAAAGCAGCAAGGCCATCGCGCGCATGGCGGCCGAGATCAGCCAGACCGTGGAAGACCAGAATAAACGTCCGCGCAAGACTTTCATTACGCCCAGCACGCAGGAGGTCGGCTATGCCATGTATTACAAGACCCTGCAAAAGCGCATCGAGGAAATCGGCACCCTGAATTTCCCGCAAAAGAATGGCCGCAAGCTATATGGCGAACTGGTCGTCTACATCCCTATCTTCCAGGACGGTACGATTTACCAGAAGGAAGGCGGCGCCCGCGTGGAAAAAAGCTCGGGCAACCCCGTGCTCGATGCGGCGGCCCTGGCCATCGTGCGCCGCGCGGCGCCGTTCGGCCGTTTTCCACCGAATATGTTGTCGAGTGACAAGGACGACCTGTGGGTGGTGATCACCCGCTTCAAATTTACGCGCGAAGAAAAAATGGAAGCTAACCTGACTGGCGGCAGCAATTGAACAAGCAAGAAATGAATCCCGATCAATATTGCGTCTTTGGCAATCCCATCGCCCACAGCAAGTCCCCCCTGATCCACGCCGCGTTTGCCCTGCAGACGGGTGAGCCCATCGTCTACGAACGCCGCTTGGCGCCGCTCGATGGCTTTGCCCTGGCGGCCCGCACGTTTGCCGCCGAGGGCGGCAAGGGCGCGAACGTGACGGTGCCCTTTAAACTCGATGCGTGTGCGCTGGCCACCGTCCTGACGCCGCGGGCCAGGGCCGCCGGCGCCGTCAATACCCTGCGTTTCGATGGCGACACCATTCTTGGTGACAATACCGATGGCGCGGGCCTGGTGGCCGACATCGTGCGCAACGCGGGCGTGGCCATCGCCGGCAAGCGCGTCCTGCTGCTGGGCGCGGGCGGCGCGGCGCGCGGCGTGGTGCTGCCCTTGCTGGAACAGGGGCCGCAGGAAATCTTCATTGCCAACCGCACCGTGGCCACGGCCGAGGCGCTCGTGGCGCAGTTTGCCGATGCGGCGAGTCACGCTGCCCCGCTGCGCGCGGGCAGCTTCGCGCAGCCCGACGGCGTCTTCGATATCGTTATCAATGCCACTTCGGCCAGCCTGGCGGGCGACTTGCCGCCCGTGCCGCCCGGTGTTTTTGGCAGTGGCACGCTGGCGCTGGACATGATGTACGGCGCCCAGCCCACCGTCTTCATGGACTTTGCCGCCCAGCATGGCGCGCAGGTGCGCGACGGCCTGGGCATGCTGGTGGAGCAGGCGGCCGAAGCGTTTGATGTGTGGCGCGGCGTGCGGCCGCAGACGCAGGATTTGCTGGCGCAATTGCGGGGCAGCCTGTGAGCGGCGGCAAGAAGGGCGCGCGCAACGGTGGTAGCGGCAGCCGCTACGGCTGGATCAAGTGGCTGTTCATCGTGCCTGTCCTGGCCTTTATCGTCGTGCAACTGTATTTCTTCCTGCAAATCTGGTGGTGGGTCGACCACAACCCGTCCAGCACGGCCTTCATGCGCGAACAGTTGTCTGTCTTGCAGGACAAGAATCCGAATGCCACGATCAAGCAGACGTGGGTGCCGTACAACCGCATCTCGAACAACCTGAAACGGGCCATCATCGCCTCGGAAGATGCGAATTTTTCCGAGCACGAAGGCGTGGACTGGGAAGCCTTGCAAAAGGCCTATGAGAAAAATAGCAAAAAACAAAAGGTCGTGGCGGGCGGTTCGACCATCACGCAGCAGCTGGCGAAGAATCTGTTCCTGTCCGGTTCGCGCAGCTATGTGCGCAAGGGCCAGGAGCTGATCATCACGTACATGCTGGAAAGCCTGATGGAGAAGCAGCGCATCTTTGAAATTTATTTGAACGTGGTGGAATTTGGCACGGGCATCTTCGGCGCCGAAGCGGCCGCGCGCCACTATTACCACGTCAGCGCGGCGGGCCTGAGTGCGGCGCAGGCGGCGAAACTGGCCGTGATGCTGCCGAATCCCCGCTTTTACGACCGTCACCGCGACACGGGCTATCTGAACCGGCGTACCAGTGTCATCCTGCGCCGCATGGGAGCGGCGGAATTGCCTTGATGGCAGCCGGCTTTATTTGCATAAAATCAAAGCTGCCTGATTGGCACTATTGCGACGCAGCATCTTAATCGTCTCCCTTGGTGCAACGCCGCACTTTTTCCGTGAAAAAGCGGTGCCGGGGGTGGTCGTGAAAAGGCCTTTGCGGGTACACTTGCGCTGTTTTCATTTTTGGCGCCAGCGCCAGCACATCACGATAACCCAACATCCGGCTGAGAGCGCGCATGATCAATGTCTTTGTATTACAGAATGGCCGGCTCAACCAGGTGCCGATCGACAGCCGCGCAGACCTCGAAAATGCCGAACCTGTGTGGGTCGACCTGACTGACCCCACCGATGATGAACGGGCCTGGGTCAAGGCCATCTACAACGTCACCCTGCCGGGCGAAGACGAAGTCAAGGATATTGAAGCGTCGGCCCGCTATTACGAAGCGGAAAACGGCGACTTGCATCTGCGCACCGACTTCCTGCGTGAAGAAGACGACGGTCCCTCGCGCGTCATCACCGTGGCGTTCATTCTGGCGCGCAAGATTCTGTTTTCCATGCATACGGACGACCTGCCCGTGTTCCGCCTGGTGCGCATGCGCGCCCGCTCGCGGCCAGGCTCGATTGCCGACTACATGGACGTGCTGCTCGACCTGTACGCCACCGATGCCGAATATTCGGCCGACGTGCTCGAAGGCATCTACCAGAACCTGGAAGAAGTCAGCACGCGCGTGCTGCAAAAGGAATTTACCGATGCGCACGCGGCCGAAGCGCTGAACGCGATTGCCCACGAGGAAGATTTGAATGGCCGTATCCGCCGCAACATGATGGATACGCGCCGCGCCGTGAGCTTTTTGATGCGCGGCCGCTTGCTCAATTCCGAGCAGTTCGAGGAAGCACGGCAGATTTTGCGCGACATCGAATCGCTCGACGGCCATACCTCTTTCCTGTTCGATAAGATCAACTTCCTGATGGATGCCACCGTCGGTTTCATCAACATCAACCAGAACAAGATCATCAAGATCTTCTCGGTGGCCAGCGTGGCCTTCCTGCCGCCGACGCTGATCGCCAGCGTGTACGGCATGAACTTCAAGCTGATGCCGGAACTGGAATGGTCGTTCGGCTATCCTTGGGCCTGGGGCTTGATGATCACCAGCGCCATCGCACCGTTCCTGTACTTCCGCCACCGTGGCTGGCTGAAATAACCGTCTCGCCGGGACGCTCCCGCGTCCCGGATTTCAAGGCGAGCGCAGCAATTTCAAAAATCAGCGATAATCATTGGTATAGCGTGGTATTGAATTGGTATTTGCGCGTAGCCGCTTGCCTGGCGCCCCATTCTTTCCCCCGTAGTCTGCTTTTTGCAGAAAAGTATCGTCATTCAGACGTTTTCTGCGTGGTAGCGTCCGCCTGTTCCACCTATGATCGTTGCGATGCCTGCCTTGGCCGGCTGGCCGCCGCATTCCCCGTCACCGTTGTCTTCTGGAGAGTCCATGCCTGATACCGTCACCACCCCACTGCGCTTTACCCATCTGATCAGCGACTGCGATGGCGTGTTGATCGACAGCGAAGCCGTGGCCCTGCAAGCGCTGCTGGAATTGCTGGCGCCGCGTCTGCCGAACCTGCCCCAGGGCATCACCCTGCAAGGCTTGATCGAGCCGCGTCTGGGCCAGCGCCTGGTGCCGCTGATGCAGGATATCTACAAGGAACTGGGACTGCCGCAATTGCCGGCCGACGAGATCATGGCCATCGGCAACGCCGTCGATGCGGCCTGCGATGCGCAATTGCGCGCCGTGCCGGGCGTGGCCCAGGCGCTGGCCGCCATTGCGCTGCCCAAGGCCGTGGCCTCGAACAGCGTCAGCGCGCGCGTGCTGTCGGCGCTTGAGCGCACTGGCATGGCGCCGTTGTTTGATCAACGCGTGTTTACGCCGGACCTGGTCGGTCACGCCAAGCCGCATCCGGGCGTCTATCTGGCGGCGGCGGCCGCCTTTGGCGTGCCGCCAAGCCAGTGCCTGGTGCTGGAAGACAGCGTCACGGGTGTGACGGCCGCCGTGGCGGCGGGCATGACGGTACTGGGATTCATCGGCGGCGGGCATATCGCCGCCGGCCAGGAAGCGCGCCTGAAGGCGGCTGGCGCGCATGTCGTGTTCAAGGACATGGCCAAGCTGCCGGCGCTGGTGGCCGCGGTGATGGACACCGCGACCGTATAGCAGGCTTACGCGAGTTTTGTGAACACCTTGCGCGCAGCGGCGATGGTGGCGTCGATGACGGCATCATCGTGCTGTGCCGAGACAAAGCCCGCCTCGAAGGCGGCGGGCGCGAAGTACACGCCTTCGTCCAGCATGGCGTGGAAGAAGGCGTTGAACTTGCTGCGGTCGCCCGCCATCATTTCCGCGTAGCTGGTTGGCGGCGTGGCGCTGAAATAGATGCCGAACATGCCGCCGATGTAGTCGGCGCAGAAGACCACGCCGGCTTCTTTGGCGGCGGCGGTCAGGCCTTCGGCCAGGCGCTTGGCGGTGGCGCCCAGCTGCTCGTAGAAGCCCGGCTGCTGGATCAGTTTCAAGGTGGCCATGCCGGCCGCCACGGCGACCGGGTTGCCGGACAACGTACCGGCCTGGTAGACGGCGCCCAGCGGCGCCATGTGGTGCATCAGCGCCGCGCTGCCGCCGAAGGCCGCTACCGGCATGCCGCCGCCGATCACCTTGCCCAGCGCCGTGAGGTCGGGCTTGATGCCGTACAGCGCCTGCGCGCCGCCCAGGGCCACGCGCAAGCCGCACATGACTTCATCGAAAATGAGCAGGGCGCCGTGCTGCGTGCACAGCTCGCGCATCGCCTGCAGGAATTCTGGCGTGGCTTTGACCAGGTTCATGTTGCCGGCCACCGGTTCGACGATCACGCAGGCGATCTCGGCGCCGAAGCTGTCGAAGGCATCCTTCAGCTGCTCCACGTTGTTATAGTCGAGCACCAGGGTGTGTTTCACGAAATCCTCCGGCACGCCGGCCGAGGTCGGGTTGCCGAAGGTGAGCAGGCCGCTGCCCGCTTTCACCAGCAGCGAATCGGCGTGGCCGTGATAGCAGCCTTCGAACTTGACGATCTTGTCGCGTCCCGTGGCGCCGCGCGCCAGGCGCAGGGCGCTCATGGTCGCTTCCGTGCCCGACGAGACCAGGCGTACCTGCTCGATCGACGGCACCAGGCGCGTGATTTCCTCGGCCATCAGCACTTCGCCTTCGGTCGGCGCGCCGAACGACAGGCCCAGCGCGGCCGCATCCTGCACCGCCTTGACCACTTCCGGATGGGCGTGGCCGACGATGGCCGGACCCCACGAGCCGATGTAGTCGATGTAGCGCTTGCCGTCCGCGTCCCAGAAATACGGGCCTTCGGCGCGCGTGATGAAGCGCGGCGTGCCGCCGACGGAGCGGAAGGCGCGCACGGGCGAATTGACGCCGCCTGGCGTGGTTTTTTGTGCGCGGGCAAACAGGATGTCGTTCTGTGAAGTCGTCGTCATGATAATCGTGCCTTGAAAGTGGATCGTTGTCTGTGTCGTCTGTCTGGTCTGCTACAGAATTATTGGGCGTCGCGCTGGCGCTGCTGCCGGAACAGCCGGTTCGGCACCAGCTTGCCCATGCCGTGGCGCTGCGCGTGGGCCAGCGCGCCGGTGGTAAATTCCTGCGCCGCGACGACCACCTGCGGCACATCGTCTTCGTTTTGCGCCAGAGCCAGCAGGGCGGTGGCCGCGGCCGACAGGGTGCTGCCGGCGCCGTTGAAGATGCCCGGCAGGTGTTGCCATACGTCGTGGCGCACCACGCCGTCCTCGCCGAACAGGGTATTGGCGCGCAACTTGCCTTCGCCCGTGCCGGACTTGCTGGCGTCGGCCGGCATGCCGGTGACGAGCACGTATTCGCAGCCCAGCGCCACCAGGTAGTCGACATCGTTTTGCAGCGTGTCGTCCGGGTCGGCGTCGCGCCAGGTCTCGGCCAGGCGCTCCAGTTCCACCGGCGAGAGCACCAGCAGGGTCGTTTGCGGGATCAGCAACTGGCGCACGGCGGTGAGGATGTCTTCGTCGTCCATGCCCTGTTCCGGCAGCGCCGAAATGAAGGGATCGAGGATCAGTGGCACGTTCGGATAGTCGGAGACGATTTCGGCGATGGCAGTGACGTTTTCCACGCTGCCCAGGGCGCCGATCTTGATGGCCGAGACGGACATGTCTTCCAGCAGCACGCGCGCCTGGTCGGAAACCCAGTCCGGGTCGACCGCCTGCACGTCTTCCACGCGCGCCGTATCGCTGATCAAGAGGCCCGTGGTGACCGACAGGCCATGGCAGCCGAAGGCTGAAAATGTGGCCAGGTCGGCCTGGATGCCGATCGCGCCGACCGGATCGGACACGCCGAAGCTTAATATGAGGGGAGAAGTTTGGTTTTGCACGGCGGGTAGATTAAGATACCTAATTCAGCATTTTACTTGATTGAAGGGTGGCAGAACGTGAGTAGCAACGAAACAACGCAGCAATTCCAAACGTGGATGTGTCTAATTTGCGGCTGGGTTTATGATGAAGCGGCCGGCCTTCCCGACGAAGACATCGCTCCCGGCACGCGTTGGGCCGATGTTCCGATGAACTGGACCTGTCCTGAATGCGGTGCGCGCAAGGATGATTTCGAGATGGTGGCGCTTTAATTCATTCCGATCCCCGGGATGGTGCCGCCGCACGCAGCTATCGCGGCAGCCTGTGCTATGGTATGAAAGATTGTCGAATAATTACATGTCGTATCCCATCCTGCCCGAGGCAGCGTCCGATGCCGTGTGCGCCAGCGCCACGATACTGGTCATCGATGACAGCGCCACCAGCCGCAGCGCGGCCGAAAAGGTCTTGCGCGAGGCAGGGTATCGCGTGGTGGTGGCGGAAAACGGCTTCGAGGCTCTGGCCAAGATCGCCGATTGCCAGCCGGCGCTGATCGTGTGCGATATCGTGATGCCGCGCCTGGACGGCTACCGCACCTGCGCGCTGATCAAGGCCAGTGCGGCGCATCACGCCACGCCGGTGCTGATGCTGTCGTCAAGGGAGGGCTTGTTCGACCGCGCGCGCGGCGCCATGGCAGGCGCCAGCGCCTGCCTGGCCAAGCCGCTGGCGCGCGAGGTGCTGCTGGAGGCCGTGCGGCTGCACCTGGCCAGGCATTTTGAGTAGTGATTTATTGATTGACAACGTAGCAAGGAAGCAGATGGCCATACACACAATTCTGATCGTCGATGACTCGGCGACAGAACGCTACTACCTGAGCGAGATGCTGGTGCGTGCCGGTTATGCCGTCTTTACGGCGCAGGACGGCGCCGACGCGCTGGCGCAACTGAAGCAGGCCAGGCCCGACCTGATCCTGATGGACGTAGTGATGCCCGGTGCGAATGGCTTCCAGATCACGCGCGCGATTGCGCGCGATCCAGAACTGCAGGACGTGCCGGTGATTATCTGCTCCAGCAAGAGCCAGGAAACGGACCGCATCTGGGGCTTGCGCCAGGGCGCGCGCGATTATCTGGTCAAGCCGGTAGTCGAAGCCGAGCTGCTGGCCAAGATCGCTGCGATTTCCTGAGAATGCGCACGATGCCAGGTAACGGCGTGTCCACCGCGGTCTTTTCGCCTGCCGCTGCCGCCATGCCATCCTTCGAGACGGGCGCGCGGCAGGGGCGCTTGCGCCAGTATCAGCTGCAATTGATCGAGCGGATACAGGCCGCGCGCAGCGGCGCGCTGGCGGCACGCAGGGAACTGGGCGTGATGCTCGGTGGCCGGCCGTGCCTGCTTGACCTGACGCAGCTCGGTGAAATCGTCATCGCTGCCGGGGTGCAGATCCAGGGCGTGCCGCTGGCGCAGGACTGGTACCTGGGCCTGGCGGCCATGCGCGGACGCCTGACGGGGGTCGTCGACCTGGCCCGCTACATGGGCGAACCGGCTTGCGCGGCAGGCAGTCACTGCCGCATCATCACCTTTTCTCCGCGGCTGGGCCTCAATTGCGCTTTGCTGGTCGAGCGGGTACTGGGCTTGCGCCAGTTGCGCACGCTGCAATCGGTGCGCGTTCAGGATGCGGCGCAGGGTGTGCTCCCATCGTGGGCGGCGCAAACGCTGCGCGACAGCGAAGGGCAGCAGTGGCTGCGCCTGGACCTGGCGCAGCTGGCGCAAGCGGAGCGCTTCCTCGATGCCGGTTTTGGCGGCTACGCCGAGCACAAGGACATTTGCTGATGGGCGCCCATTCCCCTATCCTGGCGGCCGGCATGCCCGAGGCGGAGCATGCTGCTGGCGAGCCGGCAGCGGCGGCCGACCTGCCGCTGCGCCTGCGCGACGCGCTGGGACGGCGCAAGTCGCTGGCCCAGGCACCCGTCAGCGACTTGAAGCTGCCGCTGATCGGCCACTTTCCGCTGCAAAAACAGCTGAGCATCCTGTCGACGGTGATGGCCCTGAGCCTGGCCGCCAGCCTGCTGTTCGTCGGCCTCAACACGCGCAGCGGCAATATCGCCTCGGCGCAGACGCAGCTGGCCAGCGATGCGCTGATGCATTCGCAGCGCATCGGCAAGGCCGCGCCGAACGCCGTGCAAGGCAATCCGGAAGCCTTCCGCCAGCTCGAGGAAAGCCGCAATGAACTGAATCAGGATTTCCGCCTGATGCTGCGCGGCGGGACGTATCATGGCCGCGATATCGGCGAGTCGCGTTCCGCCCTGCTGGCGGCGGTGGCCGACGCGCGCAAGAAGTGGGCCAGCAGCGACCGCGCGGCCAGCACCATCCTGCGCCTGAAAACGGAGCTCGGTGAATTCGACAAGACCTTGCAGCAATTGAACGCGCTGTCGCCGGCGCTGCTGGCGCAGACCGAGGAAATCGCGGCGCTCAAGGTGCAGCGCGGCGGCAATGCGCGCGACCTGGCCGTCGTCGGCCGTCTGATGATGCTGAGCCAGCGCATGAGCCGCAGTGCCAGCGAGTTCCTGTCGTCGGGCAGCATCAGCTCGGAAACGGCATTTTCGCTGGGGCGCGACACGACGTATTTCCGCACCGCCGTCGAAGGTCTGCTCAATGGCAGCGTGGCGCTGCAATTGGCGCCCACGCGCGACGCCGAACTGCGCGACCGGCTCGTCGCGCTGAAGGGCAGTTTTGATAATTACCAGAAGCTGGTCTCGTCGATACTCGACCGGCTGGATAAATTCAGTTCGGCGAAAAGCGCCGAACAGCTGATCTTCAACGAAAACGAAGACCTGCGCCAGCGTCTGACGCTGCTGCAGCAGATGTACCACGTGAACCAGGAAACGCTGGGCATGGCCTTCTGGATGATGGTCGGCGGCGTGTTGCTGACCCTGATCGCGGCGGCCGGTATCGGCCGCGTGCTGCTGCAGGACTCCGTCAACCGCACGCGCGACGCCGAGCGGCGGCGCCAGGAAGCCGAAATCCTGCGCCTGCAGTCGCAGGAAAAAGAGGAAGAGGCGAAGGCCCGGAATGAGCAGAACCAGGCGGCCATCCTGCGCCTGATGAACGAATTGCAGAAGGTCGCCGACGGCGACCTGACGGTGCAGGCCACCGTGTCGGAAGACATCACGGGCGCCATCGCCGATTCCGTCAACTACACGGTCGAGGAATTGCGCGGCCTGGTGGGGAGGGTGACGGCGACGGCCGAACAGGTCAACCGCGCCTCGACGCAGGCACAAAGCATCTCCAGCAAGCTGCTGATCGCTTCGCAGCAGCAGTCGCGTGAAATCCAGGGCGTCAGCGCCACCGTGGTCAAGATGGCCAATGCGATTACCGACGTGTCGAAGTCGGCCAGTGTCTCGGCCGACGTGGCACGCCAGTCGGTGGCGGCGGCGCAGCAGGGGGCGACGGCAGTGGAAAACGCCATCAAGGGCATGCATGAAATCCGCGAGCAGATCCAGGATACCTCCAAGCGCATCAAGCGCCTGGGCGAATCGTCGCAGGAAATCGGCGAAATCACCGAGCTCATTTCCGACATCACCGAGCAAACCAATGTGCTGGCGCTGAACGCCGCCATTCAGGCCGCATCGGCCGGCGAAGCGGGGCGCGGCTTTTCCGTCGTCGCCGAGGAAGTGCAGCGCCTGGCCGAACGCTCGGCGGCCGCCGCCAAGCAGATCGGCGCGCTGGTGCGCACCATCCAGGCCGACACCCAGGATGCTACCCGCGCGATGGAGAAATCCACGCATGGCGTGGTCGAGGGCGCACACCTGTCCGACGCGGCCGGCGCTGCCTTGAACGACATCAGCCAGGTGTCGAAACACCTGGCTGAACTGATCCAGGGCATCTCGTTCGCCACCGGTACGCAGGCCGGTTCGGCCAGCGGCGTGGCTTTGAATATCCAGCATATCCTGAGCGTGACGGAGCAGACCCAGGATGGCACGCAGCAAACAGCGCAGTCGATCCACAAGCTGTCGATGCTGGCGCAGGAACTGAAAAATTCGGTGTCGCGCTTCCGCGTCGCCGCCTGAACGCCGCGCCAGTCCAGGCGATTTCTTTACCGAGGCATGCATGAGCACACCTGATAGTCCGCAGCAGTCCAAGCCGTTCGACAGCGAGCCGTTGTCGTGGGTGATGGTGGAAATCCGCGAAGCGCTGGGCCGCTCGAAAACGGCGCTGTTTGAAGCCGGTGGCCGCCAGCGCGAGGAACGCGCCACGGCACTGCAGCATGCACGCTCGCACCTGCATCAGGCGCATGGCGCGCTGGTGATGGTCGACGTGGCCGGCGCCAGCCTGCTGACGGATGGCGCGGAACAGGCGCTGGCGCGCTTTCGCGATGGCAGCCTGGAATATACGCTCGACCATGCGCAGATCGTCGCCGGCCTGTATCAGGCCTTGACCGAATACCTGGAAGACCTGGTGGCCGGCACGCCGCCGCAGCCGACGCGTTTGTTTCCCTACTATCGCGACCTGCAAACCATGCTGGGCGCCGAGCGCATCCACCCGGCCGACCTGTTTTTCCCGCCTGCATCGATGCTGGAAGGGCATGCCATCGCGCTGGCGGAATCGCCGCCGGCAGCCGATTATCCGGCCTTGCGCGGGCGTTTTGAAAAGTCTTTGCTGCCCTTTCTGAAAGCGCAGGATGATGCGGCGCGGCGTCAGCACGCCAGCGACTTGCATGCCACCTTGACCCTGGTGGCCGACGCGCAGCAGGAAGCGCCGGCGCGAACCTTCTGGTTCGCCATGCAGGCGTTTGCGGGACTGGCGGCCAGCGGCGAGGGCATGGGCACGCTCAACGTCAAACAGTTGTTCGGCCTGATCAATCTGCAATTGCGCCGCCTGGCGCAGGGGACGGCCAGCCTGCCCGAAGCGATGCTGCGCGACGCCCTGTACTTCATTGCCGCCGCCGCCGAGCCCACATCTGAGGCACGCCAGCTGCGTGCCGCCTTCGCCCTGGAAGGCATGGTTCCTGCCGACGTGGAAGCGCGGCGTTACGGCCAGGTCGACCAGGAAGCCTTGCAAGGTGCACGCGCGGCCCTGGCGCAGGCGCGCGCCAGCTGGGGCCGTCTGGCGCAAGCCGACCTTGATCCCGCCCTGGGCGACGCATTCCAACAGTCCTTGCAGCAGGTGGCGGCGCAGACCGACATTCTGCGGCAGCCTGCCCTGGCCAGCCTGCTGCGCGAATGCGCGGCCGTGGCGCGGTTAGCCGTGGCCAGCGGGCGCAGTGCGGCGCTGGAAAATGAAATCGGCATGGCGCTGCTGTTTGCCGACACGGGACTGGAGCAGGTGCGCCGCCTGCCCGACGATTTCGCCGGCAATGCGGAAACCATCGCCGCGCGCCTGCAGGCGCTGCTCGCTGGCGAAGCGCCGCCGCCCGTCACGGCGGGCGAGCTGTCGCGCCAGATCGAGCAGGGCCAGACCGTCGCCGCGCTGGCCGAAGACATGAAGACGGGCTTGCGCCAGGTGGAAAAGGTGCTCAACGCTTATTACGCGGATGCCTCGCGTGGCGTGGCGGGGGCCCTCGATGGCGTTGCCCCCGTGCTGGAACAGTTGCAGCAGCAGCTGGCCGGACTGGGACAGGAAGACGCGCGCGCCGCCGTGCTGCAGGTCGATGCGGCGGTGCGGCAGCTGGCCGCTGGCGACGCCAACGCGGACGCCAAGGCGGACGCGCACGCCGGGGCGCTCGATGAAATCGCGCAAAATGTCAGCGCGCTGGGATTTTTTGTCGATATGCTGGGCCGCAACGCGCAAGCGGCCAGCGGACGTTTCCATTTCGATGCCGCTGCCGGCACCTTCCGCGCGCTGCCATTTGAAAAAGTCGCCGCCGCCGGCGCCGTACCGGTGCCCTTGCTCGACCAGGCCCTGGCGCCCGTAGCGCCTGCCGGCATGAATGCCGCACCGGCAGTGACCGATGTCGACGCGGAGATGCTCGATATCTTCATTGCCGAAGCGCGCGAAGTGCTGGCCTTTATCGATGCCACGCTGGCCCTGCCGCGCGAGCAGGCCGCCAGCGGCGACCACCTGGCCATGCTGCGCCGCTGGTTCCATACCTTGAAAGGCAGCAGCCGCATGATCGGCCTGGCGCAGTTTGCCGAGGCGGCCGACGCCATCGAACGTGTCATGAATACCTGGCTGGCCGAAGCGCGCCCTGTCAGCGATGATCTGTTTACCCTACTGAATTACGGCTGGTACCAGCTCAGTGAATGGGTGGCCGAACTCGAAGGCGGCGCAGGGCGCGAGCGCGAGGCCGGCATGCTGCTGGCGGCGGCCGAGCGCGTGCGCGAAGGCGGTCCGTTCGAACTGCGCAAGCCTCGCCCGGCATCGGCCGCACCGCTGGCCAGCAACGGCAATGTGATCGGCTTTCCGTCCGCCACGGCGCCCGCCGCCCACGATGCGCCCGACGATAACCTCAAGCACGTCGGCGAACTGCGCATCAGCCTCCCCTTGTACAACATCTACCTGGCCGAGACGGATGAATTGTTGCGCGTGCTGACGCGCGACTTCGGCGAATGGCGCCATGAACAGCGTGCCGTCAGCGCGGAGGCGCTGCAAGCCGTGCATACCCTGGCGGGAACGTCGGGCACGGTGGGCTTTCAGTCCCTGCGCGACCTGGCGCACGCGCTGGAAACCGTGATCGAAACGGTGGTGCCGCCGCTGGCCGGCCTGCGCGCCGAACAGCACGACGTGCTGGAACAAGCCACGCAGCGCATCGGGCAAATGCTGCAGGCGTTTGCACTGGGCGACCTGGCGCCAACGCAGCCGGACATGATCGAAGCGCTCAACACCCTGTGGCGCGCCTTGACGGCGCCGCCCGGCGAGAGCCCGGAAGAGCGGCTCGACGCCCTGTTTGCGGCCACCTACGCCAGCATCGTCGGCGCGCCGGCGCAAGCTGACGAGCCACTCGCCGAAGTCCCTCTGCCGCAGCTCGAGACCTTGTTCGAGGCGGCGTATGCGAGCATCGTCGCCGACGCGTTGCAGCCGGCCGCTGCCGAAGTGCCGGCACCGGCGCCAGCGCAGGACACTGGCGCCAGCGACGACCTGTTCGACGCCGGTTTCGAGCACGCACCGCCGCCGGAACACGCGGCGCCGGAAGCGCCGGCGCCCGCCATCATGCCGGCCGATGCGGCTGCGCTGCTGGCGGCCAGCGCCGGCATCAGCGATGAACTCGACCTCGATTTATTGTCCGTCTTCCTGGAGGAGGGCGCCGACCTGCTGCCGCAGATCGGCGAGGCGCTGCGCAGCTGGCAGCAGCAGCCGCATGACAGCGGCCAGGCGCAGATGCTGCTGCGCACCCTGCATACGGTCAAGGGCAGCGCACGCATGGCCGGCGCCATGCGCCTGGGCCAGCATGCGCATGAAATCGAGACGCATATCGAAAACATGCTGCACGCTGGCACCGCCACGCCGCAGGCCTTCGAGGAATTGCTGGCCCATTACGACCATGCGCTGCACCTGTTCGAACAGCTGCAGCAGCCCTTGCTGCCCTTGCCGGGCATGGAAGACACGCCGGCCGCCGAACCGAAGGCGGCGCTGGTGCGCGTGCGCGCCGACATCCTCGACCGCCTGGTGAACCAGGCCGGCGAAGTGTCGATCACGCGCTCCAAAATGGAAAATGAAGTCGGCGTGCTGGGCGCTTCGCTATCCGAGTTTTCCGACAACCTGGCGCGCCTGCGGCGCCAGCTGCGCGAAGTGGAAATGCAGGCTGAATCGCAGATCGCCTCGCGCATGGCCGTCGGCAGCGAGCGCGAATTCGACCCGCTCGAATTCGATCGCTTTACGCGCCTGCAGGAACTCACGCGCATGATGGCCGAAAGCGTCAACGACGTGGCCTCGTTCCATGAAAACCTCAGCCTCAGTGTCGACGCGGTGACGGACGACCTGGTGCTGCAGGCGCGCCTGACGCGCGAGCTGCAGCGCGACCTGATGCAGATCCGCATGGTGCCGTTTGCCAGCATCGCCGAACGGCTGTTCCGCGTGGCGCGGCAAAGCGCCAAGGAAGTCGACAAGCGCGTCAACCTCGATATCCGCGGTGGCGGTGTGGAAATCGACCGCAGCGTGCTCGAACGCATGGCGGCACCGTTTGAACACCTGCTGCGCAACGCCATCGTGCACGGCGTCGAGCCGCGCGAGGCGCGCCTGGCTGCGGGCAAGAGCGAGACGGGCGAGCTGCTGGTGCAGGTCAGCCAGCAAGGCAATGAAGTGGCGATCGCTTTTTCCGACGACGGCGCGGGGCTGGACCTGGAACGCATCCGCGCCAAGGCGCACGGCGCCGGCCTGGTGGCGACGGATGCGCCTTTGACAGATGCGCAGGCGGCCGAACTGATTTTCACGCCCGGTTTTTCCACCGCCGACAGCCTGACGGAACTGGCAGGGCGCGGTTTTGGCATGGACATCGTGCGCTCCGAAGCGCTGGCCCTTGGCGGACGCGTGGAAACGCTGACGCAGGCCGGTCAGGGCATGCGCTTCACCATCCATTTGCCGCTGACCCTGGCCGTCACGCAAGTGGTGCTGCTGGCGGCGAACGGCAAGACGTATGCCTTGCCATCGGTGCTGGTGGAGCAGGTGCTGCACCTGAAAGGCGAGCAGCTGCAGCAGGTGCGGGCGGCCGGGCGCATCGAGTCGCACGGGCAGTCGCTGGCGCTGCACCACCTGTCGGCCATGCTGGGCGAGACGCCGGCGGCGCAGGCCACGCAGCGCCATGCGCCCGTGCTGCTGCTGAGGAATGGCAATGACAGGCTGGCGCTGCAGGTCGATGACGTGGTGGGTAACCGCGAAGTCGTGGTCAAGCATGTGGGCCCGCAACTGGCGCGCATGCCGGGCATCGCTGGCGCCACGGTGCTGGGCACGGGCGACATCGTGCTGATCCTCAATCCGGTGGCGCTGGCGCAGCACCTGGAACACCATCCGGAACTGCTGTCGCAATACGCGCTGGCCAGCAGCGAACAGCATGCCGCCTCCAGCGCACTGGCCGTGCCAGCCGTGCGCGTGATGGTGGTCGACGATTCGCTGACGGTGCGCCGCGTGATGCAGCGTTTGTTCGAGCGCGAAGGCTACCAGGTGCTGCTGGCCAAGGATGGCCTCGATGCGCTGGAGCAGCTGCATGCGCTGCAACCGGCGGCCATGCCGGCCCTGCTGCTGGTCGACGTGGAAATGCCGCGCATGGATGGTTTCGACCTGACGCGCAATGTGCGCAGCGATGACAAGACACGTGCCATCCCCGTCATCATGGTCACCTCGCGCAGCGCCGACAAGCATCGCGCGCACGCGTTCGAGCTGGGCGTGAATGCGTATTTCGGCAAACCGTTCCAGGAAGAGGAATTGCTGGCGGAAGTGGGGCGCTTGCTGGGCGGTGGCGTGGCGTAGGTCGGGTTAGCGCGCAGCGCGTAACCCGACTCCACCACTGGCGTCGCCACCGGCCGGATTACGCCACCACCTTCACCACCGCATAGCGCTCCAGGGTCTCCTTGCGCGCCTCATCGTGCTGCACGATGGGTTCAGGATAGTCGCGTCCCAGCACGATGTTTTTTTGCTCGAGCAGCATGCGCGGCACCAGCCAGGGCGCGTGAATTTCCTTGTCGCCCAGCGCCTTCAGCTGCGGCAGGTAGCGGCGGATGAAGCGTCCGTTCGCATCGAATTTTTCCGACTGCGTGATGGGGTTGAAAATGCGGAAGTAGGGCTGGGCGTCGCAGCCGGACGACGAAGCCCATTGCCAGCCGCCGTTGTTCGACGCCAGGTCGAAGTCATTCAGGTGCAGCGCGAAATACGCTTCGCCGCGGCGCCAGTCGATGCCCAGATCCTTGATCAAAAAGCAGGCCGTGACCATGCGCAGGCGGTTGTGCATATAGCCCGTCTGGTTCAGCTGTGCCATGGCCGCGTCCACCAGCGGATAGCCGGTGCGCCCCTCGCACCAGGCGGCAAACGCGGCATCGGCCTCGGGTCCTGTTTCCCAGGCGATCGCGTCGTAGGCCGGCTTGAAGGCGCCGCCTTCCACATGCGGGTTCTGGTACAGAATCATGGCGTAGAAATCGCGCCAGATCAGTTCGGCCAGCCACACGGGCGCGCCGTCGCCGCCACCGCCCCGGTCCATCAGGTCGACCACGCTGCGCACCAGGTAGCGCAGCGACACGGTGCCGAAGCGCAGATGCATGGACAGGTAGGACGGCCCCTTCAGGGCAGGAAAATCGCGCGCCACGTCATAGCGGGCCAGGCGCGGCAGGAAATCCTCGAACAGCGTGCTGGCGCCCGACATGCCGGTGGGAATGGCCAGTTCGGCCAGGTTGCTGGCCTCGAAACCCAGCTCGCCCAAGGTGGGCAGCGGGGCCGGCGTGCCGCTGCGCGGCGGCGCCAGGCTGGCCGCATGCGGTTCGATATCGAGCGGCGCCAGGCAGCCCGGTTCGGCGCGCATTTTCTTCAGCCAGGCATTCTTGTACGGCGTGTAGACGGTGTACGGCCTGGCCGAAAGCGTCAGCACCTCGTCTTTTTCAAAGATCACCTGGTCCTTGAAACTGAACCACAGGCGCGTCTCGTGCGTGAGCGCGGCCGCTACCCTGCGGTCGCGGGCGATCGCTTGCGCTTCGTAGTCGTGGTTGGCAAACACGGCGTCGGCGTTCAGCTCGGCGGCCAGGCGCGGGATGGCTTCGGCGGCGTCCGCGTGCAGCACGATCAGGTCGCCGCCCAGCTGGCGTAGCTCGTCAGCCAGCTCGGCCACGCTGGCATGGATGAAATCGACCCGCCGGTCGCGGCGCGGCAGCGTTGCCAGGATGGCGGTGTCGTAGACGAAGACACAATGCACGGCCTGGCTCTGGCGCAGGGCGTGATGCAATGCAGCATGGTCAAATGCGCGCAGATCGCGCCGGAACCACACCAGGGAAGTCTTGATTGTCATTATTTTTACGTGTTCAGGGTCAAAGATAGGCCATTTTTTACCGCCAACAGGGCTTTATGGCCGCTCACGTCGTGCCTTTGGCGTCGCTGCGGCGGCAATTCAGTGTAAACTACAGGGTATGTTCGTGGTGGCTTATGTGCGACAGCGATTGTGTAATCAATTTTACAATTGGCATGGCCATGCGCCCGCATGCAGGGTGATGTTTAAATGACGCAAGTTGCAAAGCGTGCGTGGCGTAGTCGCAAGGCCAGGCGAATTGATGACTAAATTATAATAAATTTACAACATAACAAGAATAACGCCTGGCATCATGGTGCGCGCCGCCCAGCATTCGCGGCAGCTTGCGCCAGGCGTACGATAGCGGGGTAAGCGAGACTTGCCAGCAAGCCCACAGAGAGAGCATCGCGTATGAAAAAGAGTAAAATCGACCAGACTCTACCAGGACATCGTTTGATGCAGGGTGTGGGAGAGCCGGTCGCGACCGGTTCCTCCACCTTGAATCTGGCTAACCATTTCCTGATCGCGATGCCGGCCATGCAAGATCCGGTCTTCGGCGGCACGGTCGTGTACGTTTGTGAACATAATGAAAACGGTGTGCTGGGCGTCGTCATCAACAAACCCACCGACATGACCATGGAAGTGCTGTTCGATCGCATCGATCTGAAACTGGCGGCCGGCAGCGACACGCCCATCATCAATGAACCGATCATGTTCGGCGGCCCCGTGCAGGACGACCGCGGCTTCGTGCTGCATACGCCGGGCGCGCACTATTCCTCGTCGCTGACGGTGACCGATGAAATCGCGTTTACCACCTCGATCGACGTGCTCGAAGCCGTCGCCAAGGGCGATGGTCCCGAGCGCATGCTGGTGTCGATCGGCTATTCGGGCTGGAGCCCTGGCCAGCTGGAAGACGAGATCGGCCGCAACGGCTGGCTGACGGTGGGTGCCTCGGCCGACATCCTGTTCGACTTCCCCATCGAGCAGCGTTACGTGGCCGCCATCAAGCTGCTCGGTATCGACCCTCTCATGCTGGCATCGGAAGCCGGACACGCATGAGCGGTGACGCCATCGACACCATCCTCGCCTTCGATTTCGGCTTGAAACGCATCGGCGTGGCCATCGGCAATAGCATGATTTGCCAGGCCAAGCCGCTCAGCGTGATCACGGCCACGGCAAATGAGCCGAAGTTTGCCGCCATCGATAGCCTGATCAGGGAGTGGGGCGCGAGCCGCATCGTGGTGGGCTTGCCCAGCCATCCGGATGGCACCGAACACGAGATGAGCGCGCGTTGCCGCCGTTTCGCCAACCAGGTGCATGGCCGCTTCAACCTGCCGGTGGAACTGGTCGACGAACGTTATTCCTCGGCCGTCATCGCCGCCAAACGCGGCGAAGTCATCGACGACCGCGCCGCCGCCATCATCCTGCAACAGTATTTCGACGCGAATTATTAATCTGACCTTAGACTCCCTCCCTGAATGATTAAGAACTCTATGCCGCATCCTACGAATCCTTCCCAACTCGACGCCGAGGCCCTGTACGCGGTCTTGCTGCAGCAGGTGCAGAGCGGCCTGGCGGGCATTCCCAACGTGGCCATCGTCGGCATCCATTCGGGCGGCGCCTGGCTGGCCGAACGCCTGGCGCGCGACCTGAACCTGCTCGATCGCCTGGGCGTGCTCGACGTGTCGTTCTACCGTGACGACTTCGCCCAGAAAGGCCTGCATGCCGACGTCAAGCCGACGCAGATCGCCTTCGACGTGGCCGGCGCCACCATCCTGCTGGTCGACGACGTGCTGTACACGGGCCGCACCACGCGCGCGGCCATCAATGAATTGTTCGACTATGGCCGTCCGGCCAAGATCATGCTGGCCGCCCTGGTCGACCGCGGCGAGCGCCAGCTGCCGGTGGCCGCCGATTTCGTGGCTGCCTTCACTGCCGTGCCGGCGGGCCAGGCCCTGGTCCTGAAGCAAGCCGACGATGGAAAATTCACGCTCACCCTAGATACCCACCATGCTTAATCCGCAACTGAATAAACACGGCGAACTGCAACATCTGCTGACGATTGAAGGCCTGCCGAAGTCTATCGTCAACCACATCCTCGATACCGCTTCCTCGTTCGTCGGCATTTCCGACCGCGATGTGAAAAAGGTGCCGCTGATGCGCGGCAAGAGCGTTTTCAATCTGTTCTTTGAAAACTCCACGCGCACCCGCACCACCTTCGAGATCGCCTCGAAGCGCCTGTCGGCCGATGTCATCAACCTCAATATCCAGGCCTCGTCGGCCAGCAAGGGCGAGTCCCTGCTCGACACCATCGACAACCTGTCGGCCATGCATGCCGACATGTTCGTCGTGCGCCACGCGCAGTCGGGCGCGCCCTACCTGATCGCCAAGCACCTGATCGACACCAAGCAGCCGCACGTCCACGTCGTCAACGCGGGCGACGGACGCCACGCGCACCCGACCCAGGGCTTGCTCGACATGTACACGATCCGCCACTACAAGAAGGATTTCACCAACCTGACGGTGGCCATCGTGGGCGACATCCTGCACAGCCGCGTGGCGCGTTCCGACATCCACGCGCTGACCACCCTGGGCGTGCCGGAAGTGCGCGCCATCGGCCCGCACACGTTGCTGCCGGGCGGCCTGGAGCAAATGGGCGTGCGCACCTTCACCAACATGGATGAAGGCCTCAAGGGCGTGGACGTGATCATCATGCTGCGCCTGCAGAATGAACGCATGAGCGGCGCGTTGCTGCCCTCGGCGCAGGAGTATTTCAAGAGCTATGGCCTGACGCCCGAGCGCCTGGCGCTGGCGAAACCGGACGCCATCGTCATGCATCCGGGTCCGATGAACCGCGGCGTGGAAATCGATTCGGCCGTGGCCGACGGTCCGCAGGCGGTGATCCTGCCGCAGGTGACGTTCGGTATCGCCGTGCGCATGGCGGTGATGAGTATTTTGGCTGGTAATCAGGGCTGATAGCCCAAGGACGAGTAAGCGAGCATGACGACACTACATATCAAGAACGGCCACCTGATCGACCCTGCCAACGGCATCGATGGCTTGCAAGACCTGTTTATCGCCGATGGCAAAGTGCTGGCCGTGGGCAGCGCCCCGGCCGGTTTCAAGGCCGATACCACCTTTGATGCGGCCGGCCTGGTGGTGGCCCCCGGCCTGGTCGACCTGTCCGCACGCCTGCGCGAGCCGGGCTACGAATACAAGGCGACGCTGGAGTCGGAACTGCAGGCGGCCCTGCAAGGCGGCGTCACGAGCCTGGTGTGCCCGCCCGACACCGACCCGGTGTTAGATGAGCCGGGCCTGGTGGAGATGCTGAAATACCGCGCCAAGACGCAGAACAAGGCCCACGTGCACCCGCTGGGCGCGCTGACCATGGGCTTGAAAGGCAAGTCGCTGACGGAAATGGCGGAACTGACGGAAGCGGGCTGCATCGGCTTCGCACAGGCGGAGGAACCGATCGAAGACACCACCGTGCTGCTGCGCGCGATGCAGTACGCGAACACCTTCGGCTACACCGTCTGGCTGCGCCCGCAGGATCCGCATATCGGCCGCGGCGGCATCGCCCACAGCGGCCCGCTGGCCTCGCGCCTGGGCCTGTCGGGCGTACCCGTGATGTCCGAAACCATCGCCCTGCACACGATCTTTGAATTGATGCGCGCCAGCCGCGCGCGCGTGCACCTGTGCCGCATCTCGTCGGCGGCGGGCCTGGAGCTGATCCGCGCGGCCAAGGCAGAAGGCTTGCCCGTCACCTGCGACGTGGGCGTGCACCACGTGCACCTGACGGATGCCGATATCGGCTTTTTCGATTCGAACGCGCGCGTCACGCCGCCATTCCGCAGCCAGCGCGACCGCGATGCGATCCGCGCCGGCCTGCTCGACGGCACGGTCGACGCCATGTGCTCGGATCACACACCCGTCGACGACGATGAAAAACTGCTGCCTTTCGGCGAAGCCTCGCCCGGCGCCACGGGCCTGGAACTGCTGCTGTCGCTGGCCCTGAAATGGGCTGACGACTATGCGCTGGCGCAGCCGCAAGCGGGCGCGCGTCCACTGGCGCGCGCGGTGGCCAAGGTCACGTCGGATGCGGCCAGGGTCGCCGGTATTTCGGCCGGCAGCCTGGCCGTGGGCGAAGCGGCCGACATCTGCGTCTTCGATCCCGCCGCGCGCTGGACCGTGTCGTCGGCGTCGCTGGCCAGCCAGGGCAAGCACACGCCTTTCCTCGGCTATGAGCTGAGCGGCATCGTCAAGGCGACCATCGTGGCCGGACAGGTGGCGTTTCAGCGCTAATTATTTGTATCGGAGCCGTAGGTCGGATTAGCGGTACGCGTAATCCGACAAGTCCATGGCGGCTCCTGTCGGCTTACGCAGCGCCTCACCGGCGCAGCTAAGCCGACCTACGCGGCTGTATGGATTTGCTTCCAACCTTGGTGTCATTTGAAACTTCTGCTTACCTACCGCCTCGCGCGCATCGCCATTCACCTGGGCTGCGGCATGGCCAAGAGCGCCGTGCTCTTTCCCTGGCTGGACCTGGAGGGGCGCAACCGGCGCATCCGCCGCTGGTCGACGCAGCTGCTCGACATCTGCGGCGTGCACGTGGCGCTGCCGGCCGACGGCGTGCCGGCACTCGACCATGCGATGGTGGTGGCGAACCACGTTTCGTGGCTCGACATCTTCGTCATCAATGCCGTCCATCCCTGCCGTTTCGTCGCCAAGGCGGAAATCCGCGCCTGGCCTATCCTCGGCTGGCTGGCGGGGCGCGCCGGCACCATCTTCATTTCGCGCGGCAGCAAGCGTGACCTGCGCCTGATTTTCCAGGGCCTGGTGGATAAATTGACGGCGGGCGAGCGCATTGCGTTTTTCCCCGAAGGCACCACCGCCGCGCAAGGACAGATCCTGCCGTTTCACGCGAACCTGTTCGAGGCGGCCATCGATGCGCGAGTGCCGGTGCAGCCGTTCGCGCTCGTGTATGTGGATGACAAGGGGGACTTGCATCACGCCGTCGATTTCATCGGCGAGATGAGCTTTGCGCAAAGCATGGTGGCGATTCTGAGTGGCCCACCGATTACGGCGCGCCTGACCTGTCTGGCTTCCGTTGCTACGGCCGACGCGCACCGGCGTGAGCTGGCTGCGGCAACGCAGGCGGCGGTGGCCGCTGCGCTGCCGCTGGAACAGCTTAATTCTTGACGTGCAGCCAGCGCGCGTGGGCGGCGCGGGCCAGGTAGTCGAGCATAAACCCTAAAATCCCGATCAGCACGATGGCGGCCATCAGCTCCGAATACGCGAGGCGGTCGCGCGTGTCGAGGATGAAGTAGCCGAGGCCGGCCGACACGCCCAGCATTTCCGCCGGCACCAGCACGATCCAGATGATGCCGATGGCCAGGCGCACGCCCGTCAGAATATCGGCCGTGATGCCCGGCAAAATCACCTTGAAGACGATCTCGCTGCGCGTGGCCGACAGGCTGCGCGCCAGCAGCAGCCAGTTCGGATCGAGGCGCGCCACGCCGGCCGCCGTATTGAGCAAAATCGGCCAGACGGCCGCAAACGCCAGCAGGAAGTACACGGGCGCGTCACCGACGCCCAGCACCATCACGGCAATCGGCATCCACGACAGCGGCGAAATCATGCGCAGCAGCTGGAACAGCGGCATGGCCGCGCCGGAAAAACTTTTCGACATGGCCACCAGCACGCCCAGCGGCACGCCGATGATGATCGCCAGCCCCAGGCCGACAGCCACCCTTTGCAGGCTCAGTACCACGTGCAGCCAGATATCCGCACCGCCCAGCATTTCCCGGAACGCCAGCGCCGTGGGCAGCGGCGCGAAGGCGGTGGCGATCGGCGTGGATTTCTCCAGCGCCGTCACGCCCATGGACCACAACAGCAAGGCACAGGCCAGCCCCACCAGGGGCAGGCCGAACTTCGTCAACAACTTGCTTGCCATCGTCAGACCGCCACGGTTTCGCTGCGCAGCAGGTTGGCCGGCAAGCCGAAGGCGGCCGGGCCACCGACTGCCGTGATGGCCTTGCGCACGAAGCGGTCATCGACCAGGTCGCGCGCGGCGAATTTTGGATCGAGATTGGCCAGGAAGCGCGTATCGCCTTCGACCTTGGTGCGGCCGATGGCGCGCACCAGTTCTTCCGTGTACGAGGCGAACGGATACGGCTGGAAGTCGATGCGGCGCTGCTGCCAGTTCTTGTGCACGATCAGGCCCTGTTTTTCGTAGCTCGCGTAATCGGTGGTGGCCAGCACCTTGGTCAGCACCTGCAGCGGATGCGGCGTGTAGCGGTGCTCGCCCACGTTCGACAGCAGCTTGGCCGTGTCGACCTGGTTCGAGCGCGTCCACAGCTGCGCCTTGACGATGGCGTTGGTCACCTTCTGCGCCCATTCGGGACGCGTGTTGATGTCGCGCTCGGACAGGAAGGTGACGCAGCAGGCATGGTTTTTCCACACGTCGCCCGAGAAGCGCAGGATCTTGCCGATGCCGGCGTTTTCCGCCGCCGCATTGAACGGCTCGGCCACGATGTAGCCGGCAATCGACTTGCTGGCCAGGGCGGAGACCATTTCAGCCGGCGCCAGCACGATCAGGTTGACTTCATTCGATTTGATGGTCGCGTTGCGCGCGCGCGTGACCGGGGTCAGGCCATTCGAGGACAGGATTTGCTGCAGCAGGATGTTGTGTATCGAGTACCAGAAGGGGATGGCGACCGTGCGCCCGCCCAGATCGGAGACCTTGTTGATCTCGTTGGCCACCGTCAGCGCGGAGCCGTTGACGTGGTTCCAGGCGACGACCTTGGCCGGGAACTTGGCGCCGTAGCGCACCCACAGGGTGGCCGGCGACAGCAGGTGGATGACGTTGACCTGGCCGGCGACGAAGGCTTCGATGATCTGTGCCCAGCTGCGGAACAGGCGCGGCGTTTCCGCCTGCAAGCCTTCCGCTTCAAACAGCTTGCGGGCGTGGGCGACGAGCAACGGGGTGGCGTCGGTGATCGGCAGGTAGCCGATTTTCACGGGCTGGTCGTCGCCTTTCGGACCTTGCTGGGCCATGGCGTCACCGGCGAACAGCAGCGGCGAGGCGACGCTGGCCGTGGCCAGGGCCGACATGCGCAGGAAGTCGCGCCGCGTCAGGCCGCAGTCGCAATCGGACGAGGCGCAGATATGCAGGGGTTTGTTTTGATCTTCGAATGTCATGGGAAAGTTCCGGTCGATTAATTGGGGGCGAAGGCGGGCGTTTGATCCTGCTTTTGCAGCGCCTGCAGGGCGTCGAGGATGTCCATCTTGAGGGCGATCACCTCGGCGCTGTGGCCGATGCGCGGCTGGGCGATGGCAACGGGCCATTCGCGCACGATGTTGCCGGGCTTGCCGCCCATTAGCAAGATGCGGTCGGCCACCAGGATCGCTTCATCGATATCGTGCGTGACGAGCAGCACGGCCGTATGCCAGCGGTGCACCACGTCGACCAGCAGCGACTGCATCTCGGCGCGCGTGATGGCGTCGAGCGCGGAAAACGGCTCATCGGCGAACAGCAGTTCCGGTTCGCGCGCCAGTGCGCGGGCCAGGGCCACGCGCTGCGCCATGCCGCCCGACAGCGCGGACGGATACAGCTTTTCGCGGCCCTTCAAGCCGACCGCTTCGATGGCTTGCGCCACGCGCGCCTGGTGCGCTTCGCGCGTCAGCTGCGGCTGGTGCTTGAAGTCCAGGCCGAAGCCGGCATTGCCCGTGACGTTCAGCCAGGGGAGCAAACTGGCTTGCTGGAAGACGAGGGCGCTGCGCGGGTCCGGTTCGCGCATCGGGGCGTCGAGAAACTGGATCGCGCCCGTCGATGGGGGCTGCAAGCCGGCCAGCACGCGCAGCAGGCTCGATTTGCCGCAGCCGCTGCCGCCCAGCAGGCAGACGATTTCGCGCTTGCGCACGCCCAGCGAGACATGCTGGAACACGGGTGCCGTGCCCGGATAGGCGTAGCTCAGGTCCTGCGCCTGCAAGGCCCAATCAGCAACGATCATGCCGACGCTCCCGCTGCCGCCTGCTGGCTGTCGAACAGCTGCAAGGCTGCCTGCAATTGCGTCAGGCTGGGGGTGACGATGGGGATGAACGACGATTCGCGCCAGCGGCGGGCAAAGCCCTGCTGCTCCGCGTTCAGGTAGGCGCGCCCGCCCATCGCCTGCAGTTCCAGCATCAGCGCCTGCTGCAGCACATCGGCCAGCTGTATGCGCAGGCGGAACATGGCCGGCGCCTGCGTCTTGAAGCGGCCATCGTGCACGCCGGCCAGCAAGGTGTCGACAGCCGCCTCCAGGGTCGCTTGCAGCGCTTCGATGCGCGGCGTGAGCGCGTTGCGCGAGCCGGCCGAGATCTGCGCCGCCTTTGCCAGGCTGGCGCGCGCCAGGCCGATCGACAGGCCGCACTGCATGCCGAGGAACGAGGGGCGTACCTGCGGCAGCCAGGCTGGCGCATTGTCGCTGATGATGTCCGCAGCGGGGATGTGCACCTGCGTCAGCTTGACGGAGGCCGTATTGCTGCCGCGCAGGGCGATCAGGTCCAGGTCGTCGCTGCGCTGCACGCCTGGCGTGCCGCTGTCGAAGGCGACGATGGCGGGTGGCGCGCCGTCGTTCGGCGCCACGGCGGCCGCCGCGACAAAGCCCGCCTTGCGCAAGTTCGTCACCCAGGCCAGGCCGCCGTCGACCAGCAAGCCGTCATCCTGGCGCACGCCCGTGATTTGCAGCTGCTCGATGCCGGACAAGAATTTCATGGCGTTCGACAGGCCGCTGGCACCGGCCTGTGTGCCAGCCAGCAGGCCGGGCAAACGGCGCTCGGCCAGCGCGCGGTTCTCGCTTTGCAGCAGGAATTCGATGAAGCAGCGCTGGCCCCAGAAAACAAAGGCCGCCGTTACCGATTGCTCGGCGACGTAGGCGATGGCGTCGATGGCGTCGCGCACGTCGCCGCCCGCGCCGCCGTGCTCCTGCGGCACGCCGATGGCCAGCAGCTGGTCGCCGGCCAGCGCGGGAAGTACAGTTTCAGCCAGTGTCGACGATTGGTCGAGCTCGTCGGCATGCATGTGCAGCCAGTGATTGAGGTGGCCCATGTCAGACGGCGCCAGGCAGGTAGGGTGTCAATTGCGGATTGACGGGCGTGCCGGCCAGGCTGTTGGAAAAATTGCACAGGGTGGCCAGGCTGATCCCCAGCACGACTTCCAGCGCCTGCTGTTCGTTGTAGCCGGCGGCCAGGAAGGCTTGATATTCGGCGTCGCTGACAGCGCCGCGCGTGGCGATGACGGCCGTGGCGAAGGCGGCGACGGCGTCCAGCTTCGTATCGCCGGTCGGCTGGCCATGCTGCAGGGCGCGCACGATGTCGGGCGTCTGGCCCGCTTTTTTCAGCGAGATGGCGCTATGGCCGGCGATGCAGAAATCGCAGCCGTGGATGCGCGCGGCCGTGATTTGCACCACTTCGCGTTCCATTAACGTCAGGCTGGCGCGCGCATTGATGCCGGAGACGGTCAGGTAGGTTTCCAGTGCCAGCGGGGCATTGGCCAGCACGCCGATCAGGTTGGGCAGGAAGCCATTGTTGGCGATGGCCTTTTCCACGAAGGGGCGGCTATCGGCCGGGGCGGTATCGAGAGTGTGCAGCGTCAGACGGGACATGGGGTACCTTGCTAAGTTGGTAAGTCACCCGGCCATTATATCGGCCATATCGCGCACGCAACAGACGTCAGCGTCGTCCTTTTGTGCTCGTTCGTCTGTGATTGTGCGATCCTTGATTCCGGCAGGCTCTTAGCTGGCCAGCTGGCGCAATTTCTGGTCGCGCCGGTAGGCGCCCGGTTGCTCGCCCGTGACCCGCTTGAAGGCGCGCGTAAAGGCGGCGTGCGAGCGGTAACCCACCAGTTCGGCCGCGCGTTCGACGGAGACGCCGTCGTGCAGCCGGCGTGCCGCGATCTTCATGCGCAGCAGGAGCAGGAATTGGGCCGGCGAATGGCCGCTGGCGCTGGCGAAATGCTTGCAGAAGCTGGCGCGCGACATGCACGCCGCCTTGGCCATGTTCTCGATCGACCAGTCGTCGGCGGGGGCGTCGAGCATGCGTTCAAGCAGCGGCGAAAATGCGGGCTGGTGCAGCAGCGACAGCAGGCCCGCCGCCACCTGCTCGCCCTGCGCCACGTGGCGGATCAGGTAAAAGAACAGCAGTTCGACCAGGCGCGCGATGAGCGGCGACGGCTGCTCCGGATCGCCGCCCGCTTCAAGCAGGATCAGGTCGAACAGCGCGGCGGCGGCGCTGAAGGCGGGCGCGTCGCCGCGTATCAGCAGATACGGCGGGAAGGAGTCGACGATCAGTGCGGAGAGGGCGCCGCGAAATTGGAAGAAGCCGCAGGCCAGCGCCGTCGCCGGCTGCTGCGTGGGTGTTTGCAGCGGCAGCATGGCTTGCGCGCTTGCCGCCTGCAACGGATCGCTGTGCGGGCTGAGGAAATGCGGCAAGTCGCGCAGCAGGAAGACGCCATCGCGCGGGCCGAGCGCTATCGGCGCCGCGCCATCGAGGTGCAAATAGCAGTGGCCATCGAGCACCAGGTGAAAGCTGCCCAGTTCCCGGCCCGCCGTGGAAGCGCGCCAGCGGCCACAGTACTGGCCCACATGCAGGACGGCGGTGTCGAGTTCCAGGCTGCCGAGCAGCCAGCGCGCCAGTCTGTCGGTATCAGGATGCATGGGATGGCACAGGCAAAAGCTGCATCATACGGCGCAGGCGCGCCAGGGCCAACGACCGATTTCGCTTAAGCATATGCGCGCCGTAGTGCTTACTGTTTTCCACTGTGCCGCTGGAAGGCGGGACAGTCGACTTGCAGCAGCGAGCGATCTTCCAGGCACACGGCCGACAGTTTTCCGCCCCAGACGCAGCCGCTATCAAGGCCGATCAGCTCGGGTCGCAACTGCAATCCCAGCGCCGACCAGTGGCCGAAGACGACAGTGTCGCCCGCGCTGCGCCGGCCCGGCACGTCGAACCACGGCAGCAGACCGGAGCCTGGCGGCGCGCTGCCGCTCTCCTTCATCTTGAAGTCCATCACGCCGTCCGGCGTACAAAAGCGCAGCCGCGTCATGGCGTTGACGATACAGCGCAGCCGGTCGGCGCCCTGCAGGTCGTCACGCCAGGCGGCCGGCTCGTTGCCGTACATGTTGCGCAGGAATGCCACCCAGCCATCGCTGCGCAGCATGGTCGACACTTCCTCGCTCAGGGACAAAGCCTGGGTCGCGCTCCATTGCGGCAGCAAGCCCGCATGCACGAGCACATGCCCCTGGCGCTGCAAGGCGAGCGGGCGCTGGCGCAGCCAGGTGATCAACTCGTCGCGATCGGGCGCGTCGAGGATCTCGGTCAGCGTATCGGACGCATGCTCGGGCCGGATGCCGTTGGCCACGGCCAGCAAATGCAAGTCATGGTTGCCCAGGACACTGTCGGCCAGGCCTTGCTGCGCCAGCGCGTGCACGTGGCGCAGGGTGGCCAGCGAGGCCGGGCCGCGATTGATCAGGTCGCCCGCGAACAGCAGGCGGTACGGGCCATCCGCTGCCGCCTGGATCCGTTCGATCAGTTCGACGGTTTGTGCATGGCAGCCTTGCAGATCGCCGATAAAGTAAGTTTTCATATGTGTCAGGGTGAAGTGAACTACGCGCATGCATTATAAGCATGGCTGCCCTTGGTCGTCGGGAGCATTTCTGGCTGATGCCGGATTGCGCGAATGGCCGGCCGGAAGGGAAAGGCCGGACGCGATTATTTTGTATGGGCATTTACTTCAGCTGAATATTTTTCTGCTTTATCGCGATAATCATTGCCTCGCATATTTTCTGGAATCGATGATCATGCCATGCCAGCTGGAATGTCATTTTATGCATTTTTATTCATGTTTTCACGATTGGTTTCGACATATTCTTCATTTAATCTTAATGTTGAGCCGGTAAATAAATCGCGGTCCGTCATTCAGGCGACGAGGAATTACGTTACGGTGCGCGGATTTTTATGCAATGTAGTATATTTCACGTGATTTTATTATTTAATTGAATATAAAGGATATACGGGATGGATCTGTCAACGATGACGATGCTGGAATTGCGCAAGCTGGAAGATAATGTGAAGCAGGAATTGAACAGCCGCGAGCGTGAAGATTTGAACAAGGCGCGCGAACAGATCATGGCCATCGCGCAGCAAGCGGGCATTCCGCTGAAACAGCTGATACTCGACGGCTTGCACCCGCGCACGGGCAAAGTCGCGGTACGTTACCGCCATCCTGACAATGCTACTCAACAATGGACAGGCCGTGGTCGCCAGCCGCTGTGGGTCAGGCAGTGGGTGGAATCGGGCAAGTCCATCGATCTGCTGCGCGTATAATTCGGTATACTCCTGGCGCAGTGGCAAGCTGCCAGCCACGCGCTGTACCTTGCCAGGCACCTTATCGATACCCTTACTTTATAGCGCGCACACCATGCTTCCATTGTCCAGAACGATCTTCAAGGCCTACGATATTCGCGGCATCATCGCCAAAACCCTCGATGCCAGCGTGGCTTACAAGATCGGTCAGGCATTTGGCCAGGCCGCCCTGGCCAAGGGTGAGCAGCGGGTCGTGATCGGCCGCGATGGCCGCCTGTCGGGGCCTGAACTGACGGCGGCGCTGGCGCAGGGCTTGCAAGCGGCAGGCGTCGACGTGATCGACCTGGGCGTGGTGGCCACGCCGATGGTCTACTTCGGCACGAATGTGCTCGACACGCGTTCCGGCATCATGGTCACGGGCAGCCACAATCCACCCGATTACAACGGCTTCAAGATGGTGCTGGCCGGCGAAGCGATCCACGGCGAAGCGATCCAGGCGCTGTACCACAGCATCGTCGCCCACGATGGCAGCGCCAGTACCACGCCGGGAAGCTACACCACCCATGATATCCGCGCCGCCTACCTGCAGCGCATCCTGGGCGACGTCAAGCTGGCGCGCCCGATCAAGATCGCCGTCGACTGCGGCAATGGCGTGGCCGGCGCATTTGCCGGCGACCTGTTCCGCGGCATGGGCTGCGAGGTCATCGAACTGTTCTGCGACGTCGATGGCAATTTCCCCAACCACCATCCGGACCCGGCGCATCCGGAAAACCTGCAAGACCTGATCCGCTGCCTGGCCGAGACGGATGCGGAAATCGGCATCGCCTTCGATGGCGATGGCGACCGCCTGGGCGTGGTCACCAAGGATGGGCAGATCATCTACCCTGACCGCCAGATGATGCTGTTTGCCGCCGACGTGCTGACCCGCCATCCGGGTGCGCAAATCCTGTACGACGTGAAATGCACGCGCCACCTGGCGCCGTGGATCAGCAAGCATGGCGGCGTGCCGTTGATGTACAAGACCGGTCACTCGCTGGTGAAAGCCAAGCTGCGCGAGACGGGTGCGCCGCTGGGTGGCGAAATGAGCGGCCATATCTTCTTCAAGGACCGCTGGTACGGTTTCGACGACGGCATGTATTCGGCTGCGCGCCTGCTGGAAATCCTGACACGCGAAGCAGATCCTTCGGCCCTGTTGAACTCTCTGCCGCAGTCCGACAGCACGCCGGAACTGCACCTGGAACTGCAGGAAGGCGAGAACGTCGCGCTGATGGACATGCTGCGCCGCGACGCCGTCTTCCCCGGCAATGAACAGATCATCACCATCGATGGCTTGCGCGTGGAATACGCGGACGGCTTCGGCCTGGCCCGTTCGTCGAACACCACGCCGGTGATCGTCATGCGCTTCGAGGCGGAAACGCCGGCAGCCCTGGCGCGTATCCAGGGACAGTTCAAGAGCGTGATCCTGGCAGCCAAGCCTGACGCCGTTCTGCCGTTCTGACAGCATGGCCGGTCAACCTGGCGCACAGGCGCCCTTGAAAATCCTGCTGGTGCGGGTATCTTCTCTGGGTGACGTGCTGCATAACCTGCCGATGGTGGCGGACATCGCCCGCCATTTCCCGAACTCGACCATCGATTGGGTGGTCGAGGAGGGCTACACCAGCCTGGTGCGCCTGAACCCGCGCGTGGGGACGATCTTCCCGTTTGCGCTACGGCGCTGGCGCAAGAGCCTGGGCAAAAAAGAGACGCGCGCGGAAATCGCCGCCTTCTTCCGCAGCCTGCGCCAGACGCGCTACGATTATGTGTTCGATACCCAGGGCTTGCTCAAGACGGGCATCATCATGGGCGCCGCGCGCCTGGCGCCGGGCGGACAGAAGGTCGGCCTGGCGAATGGCAGCGAAGGCTCGGGCTACGAAGGTATCTCGCGCATCTTTCACACGAAAAGCATTCCGCTCGACCCACGCACGCATGCGGTAGCGCGCGGCCGCCTGGTGGCCGCCGCGGCACTCGGCTACACGCTCGATACGCCGGCCGATTTCGGCTTGCCGGAAGTGTCAGCCAGCGAGCCGCGCCCGGACTGGATGGGCGCGGCACCGTATTGCGTATATTTCCACGGCACGGCGCGGGACGCCAAGAAATGGGCGCCGGAAAACTGGATCGCCCTGGGTCATGCGCTCGCGCCCATGCCGATTTTGCTGCCCTGGGGTTCGCCCAAGGAAAAGGCCGAAGCAGAAGTGCTGGCGGCCGGCCTGCCGAATGCGCGCGTGCTGCCGAAGCTGTCGATGGGCGATGCCACCCTGCTGGCGCGCCACGCGGCGCTGGTGGTCGGCGTCGATACGGGCCTGACGCATATCGCCGCCGCCTTTGTGCGTCCGACGGTGGAAATCTATGCCGATTCGCCGCTGTGGAAAACGGAAGGCAACTGGTCGCCGAAAATCATCAACCTGGGCGACAAGGGCGCGCCGCCCGGCGTGCCGGAAGTGCTGGCCGCGGCACAGCGCCTGCTGGCCGACTATCCTCCCGCCTGACGTCAACCGCCTGACTTCAACATTAAACAATCATGCGACTTCTTTATACCCTTGCCTGGTGGCTGGCCTTGCCCCTGGTACTGGCGCGGCTGTGGCTGCGCGGACGCCAGGAACCCGGCTACCGCCAGCACTGGGGCGAGCGCCTGGGTTTTTACCCTCGCCAGCTGGCACCTGCACCAGCCACGCTCTGGCTGCACGCCGTCTCCGTCGGCGAGACGCGCGCGGCCGAGCCGCTGATCGATGCGCTGCTGGCCGCATGGCCCGATTCCCGCATCGTCCTCACGCACATGACGCCCACAGGGCGCGCGACCGGTAAAACCCTGTTCGCCAAACATGGCGCGCGCCTCGTGCAAAGCTACCTGCCGTACGACACGGGCGCCATGCCGGCCCGTTTCATCCGTCACTTTGCGCCGCGTATCTGCATCCTGATGGAGACGGAAGTGTGGCCAAATCTGATCCATCAATGCAATCGCTACAAAGTGCCGGTGGTGCTGGCCAACGCGCGCTTGTCGCAGCGTTCGCTGGGCAAGGCGCAGCGCCTGGGCAAGCTCATCACCGATGCGGCGCGCGGCATCACCCTGGTGGCGGCGCAGACGCAAGACGACGCCGAGCGCGTGCGCGTGCTGGGCGTGCGGGACGTGGTCGTCACGGGCAGCATCAAGTTCGACGTCGTCGTGCCCGCGGCGGCCCTGGCGACGGGGGCGGCGCTGCGCGCCGCCATCGGTGCGCGTCCCGTGCTGCTGTGCGCCAGCACGCGCGAAGGCGAAGAGCAGCTGCTCCTCGAAGCGCTGGCGCGTGCCAGCCTGCCGCCTGGCGTGCTGCTGCTGATCGTGCCGCGCCATCCGCAGCGCTTCGACGAGGTGGAAAAGCTGGTGCTGACGCACGGCTTGAGCGTGCAGCGCAGGTCCGGCCTGGCGCAGGAGGATTTTGTGGCGGCGGACACGCAGGTGCTGCTGGGCGACTCGATGGGCGAGATGTTTGCGTACTACGCGGCCTGCGATTGCGCCTTTGTCGGCGGCAGCTTGCTGCCACTGGGCGGGCAAAACCTGATCGAGCCGGCGGCCCTGGGTAAACCCGTGCTGATCGGCCCGCATACCTTCAATTTCGCGCTGGTGACCGAACAGGCGATCACCGCCGGCGGCGCCGCGCGGGTGGCGGACGCCGACGCGCTGATGGCGCAAGCGTCGGCCTTGCTGCAGGATCCGCTGCGTTTATCGTCGATGGGAGAAAAGGCGCTGGCTTTCGCGGCGCAGCACCGGGGCGCCACGCCGCGCACCATCGCGGCTATCAAGCCTTTGCTGTCGTGATGGGTGTAGGTCGGATTAGCGCGCTAGCGCGTAATCCGACAGCCGCCAACAATATTGTTTACGCGAACAAAACGGGAAGCTCCTGCGAGCGTTTTCTCAGCGCCTGCTTGGCGCCATCGTAATCGGGATAGATCGATTCCACGGTGGCCCAGAAGCGAGGGCTGTGGTTCATTTCCAGCAGGTGCGACAGCTCATGCGCCACCACGTAGTCGATCAGCGGCAGGGCGAAGTGGATCAGGCGCCAGTTCAGGCGGATCTTGCGCTCGATGGTGCAGCTGCCCCAGCGTGTGCCGGCCGACGATAGCGACAGCGAGTCGTAACTTACGCCCAGCTTGTCCGCATACAGGTCCAGGCGCGCTTCGAACAGCTGGCGCGCTTCATGCTGGAACCAGACCTTCACTTTTTCCTTCAATTGCTGCTCGCTGCCCGTGGGCGTGACCCATACGTGCAGTTCATTCGTCTCGCGCTGGAAGCTGGCGCGGTGGCGCGGCGCCTGGTGCAATCGCAAGGTGATTTCGCCACCGAGGTAGGGCAGCGCGGCGCCATCGACCCATGCCACGGGCGGACGCTGCTGGCGCTGCACCTTGCGCTCGCCCCGTTCCAGCAGCTTCGAGACGATCCAGCCCTGCTTGGCGCGGATGGCATTGTCAATTTCGGCCAGGGTGACGCGCTTGGGTGCGGTCACGCGCAAGCCGTTGTCGTCGATCATGAAGCCGATGGAGCGGCGCGTGGAACGGCGCAGGGCGAATTCGACCAGGTGACTGCCCAGCTGCAGCTGGCGCAGCGGAGGGCCATCGGCAGGGCGTGGCGGGGAAGGCAGGGGCGACGGGACGGGGCGAACGATGGGTGGCGCGGGTGCCACTAGCGGTGGTGCCACGGGCGGCGCTGGCGGTGCCGTGGGGCGCACCGCCGGGGGCGTGCTGGTCGAGACGTCATGCGCGAACAGATCCAGTTGCTGGTCGCCGACCTTGATGGTCTTCATCTGCTGGCGCAGTGTCGGCTCCTGGATGACCGCGCTGATGCCGTCTAGCCAGCGTTGTAGGCGTGAGGCGAAATGACGCGCATTTCTGATTCTATCCAATTTTCCACCTGTTGCATCATGCTGTCCGGGGTGTGCCCTTCCGGCGAAATCGGTTTGCCTATCGAGACGGTGATCAGTCCCGGGCGTTTGAGGAATGACTGCTTGGGCCAGCATTCGCCTGAATTATGCGCAATCGGCACCACCACGGCGCCGGTGGCAATGGCCAGGCGCGTGCCACCGCTCTTGTACTTGCCCGCCTGGCCCACGGGGATGCGTGTGCCTTCGGGGAACATGATAATCCATTGGCCATCGGCCAGGCGGCGTTTGCCATGCGCGACCACGCTCTTGAAGGCGTGCTTGCCCTGTTTGCGGTCGATGGGAATCATGCGCAGCAGAGCCATGGCCCAGCCAAAGAACGGGATGTACAGGATCTCCTTCTTGAACACATACACCAGCGGACGAGGCAGGCTGGGCAGCAGGAAGATGGTTTCCCAGGCCGACTGGTGCTTCGACAGCACGATGGCCGGCGCATCCGGGAAGTTCTCGGCGCCCTTGACTTCATAGCGGATGCCGCAAATGACCTTGGCGCACCACAGGATAAACACGTTCCAGCGCGAGGTGACCCAATAGCGCTTGTTGTAGCTCAATGGCGCGGCAAAAAAGCACACGCAGGCCCAGACGATGGTGGCCACGATCATGATGGTCATGAACAGCAGGGATCGCAGGAACAGGGAAATATTACGCAATGCGGTTCTCCGAAAATTAGATACTGAATGCCACGGTGGGCGCTGGCGCTGCTGGCGCCTTGAGCAGGTGGCTGACCACGGCAGCCAGGTCGGGGAAGACCTGGGTACCGGGCGGCAGGCCGCCCGTTTCGTTGGTTTTTTCACCCTTGCCCGTCAAGACCAGGTAGGGCACGCAGCCGCTGATGAAACCTGCCTGCAGGTCGCGCAGCGAATCGCCAACGGTGGGCACGCCTTTCAGGCTGGTGTTGTAGCGCTTCGCGATTTCATGGAACATGCCCGGTTTCGGCTTGCGGCAGTCGCAATTGTCCGCGCCCGCGTGCGGGCAAAAGAAGATGGCGTCGATGTCGGCGCCCACCTGCTGCGCCAGGGTGTGCATCTTCTGGTGGATCGCGTTCAGCACCGTCATGTCGAAGTATTCGCGCGCGATGCCCGACTGGTTCGAGGCGACGATGACGCGATAGCCAGCCTGGTTCAGGCGGGCGATCGCTTCGAGCGAGCCGGGAATCGGCAGCCATTCGGCCGGCGACTTGATGAAGTCCGGCGAGTCATGATTAATGACGCCGTCGCGGTCGAGAATAATCAGTTTCAGCGCCGGCGTGCCCATTATGCCGCCAGCTTGGAAATGTCGGCCACGCGGTTCATCATGCCGTGCAAGGACGACAGCAAGGCCAGGCGGTTGTTGCGCAGGGCGACATCCTCGGCCATCACCATCACGTCGTTGAAGAAGCCATCAACGTCGTCGCGCAGCTGCGCCAATGTTTGCAGGGTGCTGGTGAAGTCGCCCTTGGCGAAGGCCGCGTCGACTTCCGGCTGCACGCGCGAGACGGCGGCGGCGAGTTTTTTCTCCGCTTCGTCCTGCAGCAGGGCCACGTTGACGCCACTGTCGGCAACCAGCTTGAGCGCTTCCTCATTCTTTTTCAGGATGTTGGTGATGCGCTTGTTGGCGGCGGCCAGCGAGGCGCTTTCCGGCAGGGCGGCAAACGCCTGCACTGCTTCCAGGCGCTGCACGATGTCGTCCAGGCGGTCCGGGTTTTGCGCCACGACGGCTTCGATTTCATTTGGCGAGAAACCGCGTTCGCGCAGGATACCGCGCAGGCGATCGAGCATGAAGGTGGTGACGTCCGCGACCGGGTCCTTGAAGCCGGGCACGGCGGCGAATTGCGCGGCGGCGTCCGCCAGCAAGCCCCGGATCGACAAAGGCAAACGTTTTTCCAGCAGCATGCGCAGCACGCCCAGCGCATGGCGGCGCAGCGCGAACGGGTCCTTGTCGCCCGTCGGCGCCAGGCCGATGGCCCAGATGCCGACCAGGGTTTCAAGTTTGTCTGCCAGGGCCACGGCGGTGCCGGTGGCGGTCGATGGCAGGCTGTCGCCGGCAAAGCGCGGCTGGTAGTGCTCGGAGGCGGCCAGCGCCACTTCTTCCGGCTCGCCGTCATGGCGCGCGTAATACGTGCCCATGATGCCTTGCAGTTCGGGGAATTCACCGACCATGTCGGTCAGCAGATCGGCCTTGGCCAGCAGGGCGCCGCGTTCGGCCAGGGCCACGTCGTAGTCCAATTTGGCGGCGATGGCGCCGGCTAATGCTTTTACTCTTTCTGTGCGGGCAGCTTGCGTGCCCAGCTTGTTGTGGTAGACGACGTTGGCCAGCAGCGGCAAGCGCGATGCCAGGGTCTTCTTCTTGTCTTGCTCGAAGAAGAACTTGGCGTCGGACAGGCGCGGGCGCACGACGCGCTCGTTGCCGCCGATGATGTGTTCTGGCGTGTCCGTCTCGATGTTGGAGACGATCAGGAAGCGCGAGCGCAGCTTGCCTTCGCTGTCGGTCAGGGCGAAGTATTTTTGATTTGTCTGCATGGTGAGGATCAGGCATTCCTGCGGCACGGCCAGGAATTCTTCCTCGAAGTGGCATTCATACACGACCGGCCATTCGACCAGGGCGGTCACTTCATCGAGCAGCGCTTCGGGCATCAGCACCTGGTCGGCACCGGCCTTGTCCAGCAGCTGGGCGCGGATGCGCTCCTTGCGTTCCTCGTTGCTGGCGATGACGCTGGCGTTGAGGATCAGCGAGGCCGCATAGTTTTCCGCGTGCGCGATGGTGATAGGCTTGCCGTCGGTGAGGAAACGGTGGCCCAGGGTGGTGCGGCCGGCCGTCAATCCCAGCAGGGTCAAAGGCAGCACGTTGATGCCGTGCAGGGCGATCAGGCTGTGGGCCGGGCGCACGAATTGCACGGTGGTGCCGTCCGGGCGCTGATAGCTCATCAGTTTCGGAATCGGCAGCTTGGCGGCCGATTCCGTCAATGCCGCCTGCGCGCCAGCGGCGAGCTGGCTGCCCGGCGCCGTATAAGTGTAGAAGAAGCTTTCAGCCTTGCCGTCGACGGCGCGTTCCAGGTCCGCTACCGTCAGGTCGGGGAAGCCCAGCGCGGCCAGTTTCTTGGCCAGCGGCGGCGTGCCGTTGCCGTTCGCGTCCAGTGCCACGGAGACGGGCAAGACTTTTTCACGGATGGATTTATCGGGCGAGACTTCGCGTACGTTGGTGATGGAGACGGCCAGGCGGCGCGGCGAGGCGTAGCTGGTGGCGACGCTGTCGGCTTCCAGGAAGTCGCGCGCTTTGAGGCCATTGACGATGCCGGCGGTGAAGGCGGCGCCCAGTTTGGCCAGCGCTTTCGGCGGCAGTTCTTCGGTCAGCAGTTCGATGAGCAGTGTTTGGTTCATGGTGTTCTTGTCCGGTACGGCGGTGTATGAGCTAGGCGATCAAGCGGCGGTTTGGTCTGCGGCGGGCAGCATCGGGAAACCGAGGCGCTCGCGCGAGTCGTAATACGCTTGCGCCACCAGGCGCGACAGGGTGCGCACGCGGCCGATATAGGCGGCGCGTTCCGTCACCGAGATGGCGCCACGCGCGTCGAGCATATTGAAGCTGTGCGAAGCCTTCATGATCTTCTCGTAGGCGGGCAGGGTCAGTTGCAGCTCGATCAGGCGCTTCGCTTCCGCTTCGTAGTTGCCGAACTGTTCGAACAGCAGGTCCGTGTTCGCGTGCTCGAAGTTGTAGGTCGATTGCTCCACCTCGTTCTGGTGGAAGACGTCGCCGTAAGTCAGTTTTTTCGTGACACCGTTTTCTTCCCACTCGGTCCACACCAGGTCATACACGTTTTCCACGCCCTGCAAATACATGGCCAGGCGTTCGATGCCGTAGGTGATCTCGCCCAGCACGGGCTTGCAATCGAGGCCGCCCACTTGCTGGAAGTAGGTAAATTGGGTCACTTCCATGCCGTTCAGCCAGACTTCCCAGCCCAGGCCCCAGGCGCCCAGGGTCGGGCTTTCCCAGTCGTCTTCGACGAAGCGCACGTCATTCTGCTGCAAGTCCAGGCCCAGGGCGGCCAGCGAACCCAGATACAGGTCGAGGATGTTTTCCGGCGCGGGCTTCAAGACCACCTGGTACTGGTAGTAGTGCTGCATGCGGTTCGGATTTTCGCCATAGCGGCCATCCTTCGGACGGCGCGACGGCTGCACATACGCGGCGCGCCAGGGTTCCGGGCCGATCGCGCGCAGGAAGGTGCCGGTGTGGAAAGTGCCGGCGCCGACTTCCATGTCGTAGGGCTGGAGCAGGGCGCAACCTTGCTTGTCCCAATAGGTTTGCAAGGTCAGGATAATTTGTTGAAATGTAAGCATCGTATGAGTTCGCCGCGCGGGAGGCTGCGCTTTGTTAAGGTTTGCTTGAAGCCCGCACGCTGCTAACAAGCGCGTCCGGGTCGGGGTTTTGCTAATTTTAGCGGTTTTTGCCGGCCCACTGTGACTCTTCGGACAATATCGGCCGACTATTCCTGCGCAGCGCGGCCACGGCGGGCGGCGCGCGACAGCAGGAAGGCCGTCAGCAGGGCCAGCGCGGCCAGGGCCAGCACCAGTTTATTGCCATACAGAATGTATGGCGTCATGCCGCCCATGCCTTGCACCTTGGCCGCCAGCGTGGCTTGCTGCTCCGGCGGCAGCAGGCTTTGCACCACGCCCTTGCCGTCGATGACGGCGGTGGCGCCCGTGTTCGTCGAGCGCAGCATGGGGCGGCCCGTTTCCAGGCTGCGCATCTGCGAAATTTGCAGATGTTGCGGGATGGCGATCGAGTCGCCAAACCAGGCCAGGTTCGAGATATTCAACAGCACCGAGGCCGACTGCTTGCCATGGCGGTGCGCGCTGGCCAGCTGTCCCGCGATTTCTTCGCCAAACAGGTCTTCGTAGCAGATATTCGGCAGCACCAGCTGGTCGCGCACGGCCAAAGGCGCTTGCACTTCGGCGCCGCGGCCCATGTCGCCCAGCGGGATGGCCATCATGGCGACAAACCAGTGCAGGCCGGGCGGCACGAATTCTCCGAACGGTACCAGATGGTGCTTGCGGTACTGGTAGTACGGACCCGGCGTGCCGTTGGGCGTGATGCCCACAGCCGCATTGTAGAAGCGCTGCTGTTCGTCGAGCACGGGCATGCCGAGCAAAATCGTGCTGCCCGTCTGCTGCGAATACGTCGCCAGGCTATCCAGATAGCCGGGCGGCAGCTGGTGCGGCAGCACGGTGACGGCCGTTTCCGGCGTGGCGATCAGGTCGGCCGGCGCGCTGGTGATGGCATTCTGGTACATCTGCAGGGCGCCCAGCACGAAGCCGGGGTCGAATTTCTGCTGCTGCGGCACATTGCCCTGCAACAGGCGCACCGTGATGGGGCGCCCGACCGGATGGGTCCAGTTCACGTACTGCAGGCCAACGCCGGCCGCATACAGCGCGATGATGCCGCCCAGCGCGCTCCAGCGCGTGCGGTGCAGGGGGTGGACTAGCAAGAGCAGGGCGCCGGCCGACAGCGCCGCCAGCCAGCCCAGGCCATACGATCCGACGATGGGCGCAAAGCCGCCCAGCGGACTGGTATTGTGGGCATAGCCGGTGGCCAGCCACGGGAAACCCGTAAACAGCCAGCCGCGCGTCCATTCGAACAGCGTCCAGGTAGCGGGCAGCACCAGCAGGGTCATGGCGGGCAGCGAGAGTACCCAGCGCTGGCGCAGCCAGGCCGCCGCGCCCATGGCCAGGGCCACGTAAATGGCCATCAAGAGGGCCAGCAAGGCCACGGCGATGGCGGCGATCGGTGCGGCCATGTCGCCATAGCGGTGCATGGAGATATACAGCCAGTGCGTGCCGGCCGCGCACCAGCCGAAGCCGTAGGCCCAGCCGATCAGCGCGCCGGCCTTGACGTTTGCCGCGCGCAGCACCTGGTAGAACAGCACGCCCAGGCTGAGGATTTGCAATGGCCAGTAGCCGAACGGGGCGAATGCCAGCACGGCGACGGCGCCGGCGATGGCGGCAGTCAGCATGCGCGCCCACGTGCTGCGGGGCGGTTTGGCGGGGGCGTTGGGATCCAAGCGTCTGAAACGCATTTACAGCACGCGCATGTCAGAGTTCCAGTTCCGGCACATTGGGCAGGCGCTCGACGAGCAGCACGTGCACCTGGCGCGCATCGGCGCGCAACACCTCGAAGCGCAGATTGCCCAGGTCGAAGATGTCGCCCTTGTGCGCCATGCGGCCCAGGTACTTCGAGACCAGACCGCCGATGGTGTCGACATCGTCGTCCACCAGGTGGCTGCCCACTTCTTCGTTGAACTGTTCGATCTCGGTCAGTGCCTTGACCCGCCAGCGGGGGCCGAACTGGCCTTCCTTGAGCGAGAGGATGTTGTCCTCGGCTTCGTCAAAGTCGTATTCGTCCTCGATGTCGCCGACGATCTGTTCCAGCACGTCTTCGATGGTGATCAGGCCGGCGACGCCGCTGTATTCATCGACGACGATGGCCATGTGATTGTGGTTGGCGCGGAAATCGCGCAGCAGCACATTCAGGCGTTTCGATTCGGGGATGAAGATGGCGGGGCGCAGCATGTCGCGCACGTCGAAAGTTTCTTCTGCGTAATAACGCAGCAAGTCTTTCGCCAGCAGGATGCCGATGACCTTGTCGCGCTCGCCTTCGATCGCGGGGAAGCGCGAGTGGGCGGTGGACAGGACTTCCGGCATCCATTCCTCGATCGGCTTGCTGATGTCGATGACATCCATTTGCGAACGGGGAATCATGATGTCGCGCGCACAGAGATCCGATACCTGAAACACGCCTTCGATCATCGACAGGGCGTCGGCGTCGATCAGCTTGCGTTCATGCGCATCGTGTAGAACATCGAGCAATTCTGCACGGTTCTCTGGCTCGGGGGATATGAGTGCGGTCAGGCGTTCAAACAGTGACCGGTGGGGCTTGACGTCAGTTCTGACGCCACTAGGGTGCTCGGGCATAGGAGGCGTGAGCCGTTGTTGCGAAGGGATATAGGATACACCAAAAGTGGGGGAATACCGGATTTCCCCGCTTTTGATGCAAATTTAATACGTCGAAGTGCGCCGTTGCCCGACGTTTCAGGCGTCCTGACCCAGCACACGCGCGCGCAAGGCCGCCACGTCCGCCTGCCAGTCCGTAAAATGCTCGCTGTCCTGCCACAGCTGGCGCAGTTCCGACGACTCGGCCAAGATGCGCTCGAACGCCAGGCGTGCCTTTTCCAGCAGCGGCGGCGTGACTTTCTTCTTGCAGGCGGCCACCCATTCGTCCACTTCCGCCGTGGCCGGGTCGTTTTCTCCGGGCTTGCCTTGCAGGCGCGCGATCACTTCCAGCGCGGCCAGCGCTTCGGCGGCAAACGGCGCTTCGAGTTCCGCTTCCTGGCTGTCGATGACGTTGTCGAGCGTGGTCTCGACCAGTTCCAGGGTTTTATATTCGTGCAAGTCCTGCGCCCAATCCATGGCGTAGTCGTTGCCGAAGGCGTCGGTGGCCCAAGTGCCCATAGTGTGTCCTTGTTACGTGTGTGGTTGATGGCGCTATTGTGGCTGTCGGGTTACGCCCTGCGGGCTAACCCGACCTACCCCGACCTACCCGACCTGCGCGGCTTATTTTTGGTCCGCGTAGGGATCGCTGATGCCGAGTTTCGCGAGGATCTCCGTTTCCAGGCCCTCCATCTCGGCCGCTTCCTCGTCATCCATGTGGTCGTAGCCCTGCGCATGCAGCACGCCATGCACGATCAGGTGGGCCGTGTGCTCTTCCACGCTTTTCTTTTGTTCCGCCGCTTCCTTTTCCAGCACGTCCGTGCACAGGATGATGTCGGCGCGCGTCGGCTCGTCGTCGCTTGACTCTTCGCCTTCGTTGTAGGCAAAGGTCAGCACATTGGTGGCGTAATCCTTTTCGCGGTAGTCGTGGTTCAAGGTGCGGCCTTCCTCCGCGTCGACGAAGCGGATGGTCAATTCGGCGGGCGCGAACAGGGCCGCCTTGACCCAGCGGCGCACTTTGGGCCGCGTGATCAGGGTTTCCAGGCGTGCGTCCGGGTATTGCACGGACAAGGACAGTTTATTTTTTTCGGACATTTTTGGCGGCAGCTGGTGTCAATAAAGGAAGTAACTGGGCGGCGCTGGCGCCGGCCGCTTGCGCCGTTTCATACGCATCGACGATGCGCGCGACGAGCGGGTGGCGCACCACGTCGCTGCTGTTAAATTGCGTAAAGCCGATGCCGCGCACGTCTTTCAGCACGTGCACGGCGTCGATCAGGCCGCTTGTCTGGCTCTTGTGCAGGTCGACTTGCGTCACGTCGCCCGTCACCACAGCCTTGCTGCCAAAGCCGATGCGCGTCAAAAACATCTTCATCTGTTCGACGGTGGTGTTCTGCGCTTCATCGAGGATGACGAAGGCGTGGTTCAGGGTGCGTCCGCGCATGTAGGCCAGCGGGGCGATCTCGATCACCTGTTTTTCAAACAGTTTTTGCGTGCGGTCAAAGCCCAGCAAATCGTACAGCGCGTCGTACAGGGGCCGCAGATACGGATCGACCTTTTGCGCCAGGTCGCCCGGCAGGAAGCCCAGGCGCTCGCCCGCTTCGACGGCGGGGCGCGTCAGGATGATGCGCTTGACGGCGTCGCGTTCGAGCGCGTCGACGGCGCAGGCGACGGCCAGATAGGTTTTACCGGTGCCGGCCGGACCCACGCCGAAGCTGATGTCGTGTTCGAGGATGTCGCGCAGGTAGGCGATCTGGTGCGGCGTGCGCCCGCGCAGGTCGCTGCGCCGCGTTTTCAGCACGGGGCTGGCGATGTCCGGCTCGACGAAGGTACTGGCAGGTGCGTTGACGTGGTGTTCCGAAGCGGCGGACAGTCCCGCGCGCTGCTCCACCAGGGCCAGTTGCACTTCTTCCAGCGGCACGACCTTGTTGGCGATGGCGTAGAACTGGTCGAGGATTTCCACGGCCCGTTCGGCATTGCTGCCGCCGACGATGAATTTCTCGCCGCGGCGGAAGATCGTCACGTCGAGGGCGGCGGAAATCTGGCGCAGGTTTTCATCGAGCGGCCCGCACAGGTGCGCCAGGCGCGTGTTGTCCAGCGGCTCGGGGATGAAGTAATGCGGCTGTATCGGGGCTTTGGTTTTCAACTGGCTCTTTTCAATGCGGAAGCGCCGGCGACGAGTTCGCCGCGCAGGGTGTAGGAATGGCTTTCGGTGATGCGCACGTCGACCAGCTGGCCGATCAGTTGCAAGCCGTCCGGGCCGGCGTCGAAATTGACGACGCGGTTGTTTTCCGTGCGGCCTTGCAGTTCACTGTCATCGGTGTCCTTCTTCGAACGGCCTTCGACGAGGATGGTTTGCACGCTGCCCACCATGGCCAGGCTGTACTTGCGCGTGTTGGCGTCGATGGCCGCCTGCAGCTGCTGCAAACGGGCCAGTTTCACTTCATGCGGCGTATCGTCTGCCAGGCTGGCGGCCGGCGTGCCGGGACGCTTGCTGAAGATGAAGCTGTAGCTGTTGTCAAACCCCACGTCGGCGATCAGTTTCATCATGGCGTCGAAGTCGGCCTGCGTCTCGCCGGGGAAGCCGACGATGAAGTCGGACGAAATGGCCATGTTTGGGCGCACGGCGCGGATGCGGCGGATGATGGACTTGTATTCGAGGCCCGTGTAGCCGCGTTTCATGGCGCCCAGGATCTTGTCGGAACCGTGCTGCGCCGGCAGGTACAGATGGTCGACCAGCTGCGGGATCTTCGCATAGGCGTCGATCAGGCGTTGCGTGAATTCCTTCGGGTGGCTGGTGACGAAGCGCATGCGCGCGATGCCGGGAATGTCGGCCACGTATTCGAGCAGCAGGGCGAAGTCGGCAATGTCTCCGCCTTCCATCGCGCCACGGTAAGCGTTCACGTTCTGCCCCAGCAGGGTGATTTCCTTGACGCCCTGGGCGGCCAGGCCCGCCACTTCCGTCAGCACGTCTTCGAAGCGGCGCGACACTTCCTCGCCGCGCGTGTAGGGCACGACGCAATAGCTGCAGTATTTGCTGCAGCCTTCCATGATGGAAACAAACGCCGACGCGCCGTCCACCTTGGCCGGCGGCATGTGGTCAAACTTTTCGATTTCCGGGAAGCTGATGTCGACCTGCGAAGCGCCGCTGGAGCGGCGCAACTCGATCATTTGCGGCAAGCGGTGCAGGGTTTGCGGGCCGAAGACCATGTCGACATACGGCGCGCGCTTGACGATGGCGTCGCCTTCCTGCGAGGCCACGCAGCCGCCCACGCCGATCAGCAGGTGCGGCTTGGCCAGTTTCAGCTCGCGCAGACGGCCCAGGTCGGAAAACACTTTTTCCTGCGCCTTTTCGCGCACGGAGCAAGTGTTGAGCAGGATCACATCGGCATCTTCCGGCGTGTCGGTGCGCACCAGGCCGTCGGAAGCGCCCAGTACGTCGGCCATCTTGTCCGAGTCGTACTCGTTCATCTGGCAGCCGAAGGTTTTAATGAATACTTTTTTCTGCATGGAGTCGGATGCTTATCGGTAAATGTGGCGGCAAGTAAGTGGGACAAATAAGTGGGGCAAACGAGTGTGGCGGCAAGTAAGCCGGGCAGGGGGCTTGCGCCGTGCGCCGCTCGGGGCGGGAGGCGGTGGATCACCGGCCGGGCGCCTCTGGCTGCCCGCTGGCAGGCTCGCTGCAAGTTCAGGCCATAGTTTAGCGTAAATCGCCGGGACGGGCCATGTTGTGCTGAGCATGCCGACAAGATTGCAGCGTGAATACGGCGCCCGGCACGGCGATGCCGTAAAGCATTTATTGCCGTGCGACACCATTGATTTGTAACAAGTTGCTGCAAAGCCTTGTGTGCGGCCGCTGGCATCCTAATGTGTTGAAATGGCATCGTTGGCAAGCCAACTAGCAGCTTGATTGATATTTAACAATCAGGAAGTTTGCGCGAGGCGCAGATGCGGCTTGTTTGGACTAGTATATTGCTTTATATGCAATTCATTTCAGTGGGTTGCAGTGCATTTACTCACGCGGCAAGCTGCGCACGTTGGCTGTGCGAGTCCTGTGCAGGCAGTGCGACAAGGAGGGAAGGCGGAGGGGAGGCTGAGTCCGATGGAAAGACGTTTATTTAAACACTCTAAGCCAGCCTTAAGTTCGTATCGGCATTCTTTGAACATTCACTAGACGAGGAAAAATCATGGCACATCATGCATTAGCATCGCAAGAGAGTTACAACCCGAATCACCTGCTGGATATTCTGCTGAGCAAGATGCAGCTGAAAAACGACGCAGCCCTGTCGCGCTTGCTCGAAGTGGCGCCACCCGTCATCAGCAAGATCCGCCATCACCGCTTGCCGGTCGGCGCCTCGCTGCTGATCCGCATGCACGAAGTGACGGGCATGAGCATCCGTGACCTACGCGATTTGATGGGCGACCGCCGCACCAAATACCGTCTGTCCGACGCCCAGGGCCGTCCAAAAGCGGAAGACCGCGGCGATGCGCAAGAATCGAATTACGCGCACTGATGTGGCGGTTGCGCGCTGACTGTGCCGCTTGCGTCACTGCTGGCGGCAACAGGCTGGTGTGGACCGGGCAGCATGGATACACCGCAGTACCCATAACGGCTTTCGCTTCGCGGCGAGAGCCGTTGGCATGTGGCGCGGCGTTTAGCTCAGCAGTGCCGAGGTAATTTCGTCGTAGCGCAGCTCCGTTTCGCGGAACAGTTGCAGATACGTCTCTTCGCTCAGGCCCAGCGCATCCCAGGCCACCGGCGAGACGCGCGGCACCATGTCGTCGCCCGCCTGCGCCAGGTCGAGCGCACAGACGATGGCATTGGCGACGTGGATCAGCGCTGCCAGGAAACCTGCGCCCGGCGTTTCCGGCTGCAGGTAGTTGGCCAGCGCCAGGCGCATGGTGTCGGAAAAATTCCAGTGTTCGGCCAGTGCCACGCCCGCCTGCACGTGGTCCACGCCCAGCACGGCCCGCTCCGCTTCGAGCAGGCTGCAATCGTGCGCTGCCTGGTACACGATGACTTGCGCGTAGTGTGCGGGAAAGCTGCTGACCAGCACTAGGCGACCGATGTTATGCAGCAAGCCGGCCGTGAAGGCGTAATCCTGGTTGAAGCGGATCTGCCGCGCCAGCACCTTGGCGCAGCCGGCCGTCGCGACCGAATGGCGCCAGAAGGCCTTGTCGTCGAAGCCGGGGCAGCGCCCTTCCGGGAAGCAGCCCGTGATGGCGGCCGAGGTGATCAGGCTGCGCGTGGTCTGGAAACCCAGGTAGGTGATCGCCTGCTGGATGGTGGTGGCCTTGACCTGCAAGCCATATTGCGAGGAGTTGGCCAGGCGCAGGGTTTTCGCCGTCAGCGCCTGGTCGTAGGAGACTTTTTTCGCCAGCACGGAAATATCGACGTCTTCCTGGTCTATGCTGTTGAGTAACTCCATGACGACGGCAGGCAAGGAAGGCAGGTCATCGAGGTGGGCGACGATATCGTCGAGCGTCAGCTGGGTGCTCATGCTGGCTCTCCCGTACCCAGGCGATATTGCGTGACATAGTTGCGCAGCAAGGTCGTGGCGGTGTCCTCGGGATCGTCCGGATCATGCTTGCGGAACAGGTAGGCCAGCCGCGCGCTATCGGCCGCCTGCTGCGCGGCCACTTCCTCTGGCGAAGGGGGCGGCGCCTGGATCGGCAGCATGGCGATGCCGTGGCGTGGCATCAGGGACAGCATGTTTTCCGTCAGTACCGCGCCTTGCGGCAACAGCACTTGTCCATGCGCGTCGAGCAAGACATCCGACAAGACCATGCCAGGACGCACTTGTTCCAGGGGTAGATGTTGATGCATGACCGTCATGACGACTCCTTAGATGATTGCAAGATATTACCATTGCCATGGCGCAATGTCTCAACCTGTATCAATGCCCCTGTCGAAAACGGGGTCGCTGTAAATCTTGCCAATCAGCATGTCATACCGTACATTTGATACAGGCAGTTGCATTGCTGACGTATCTGCGCCCGCGCCGCGGGCCGGCGGCTGGCCTGGCCCGGGGAGTGTTGATCGATGGTGAGTATCCAAGTCCGGCTGACCTTGCTTTTTGTCGTGATCGTCACCCTGGTGCTGGGTATTTCTGGCAGCTATACCCAATATACACTGAGCCAGGAACTAGAATCGGGCAGCGCGCGCCTGCGCAGCGGCGTGCTCACGCGCTTGCAGACCAGCTTGCCTTCGGCCCTGTGGGATCTCGACAAATCCAAGGTCGACAGCATTGTCGCGGCCGAAATGCTGCCGCCGGAGCTGGTCGGCATCCGCGTCTACGACGCTTCCGTGGGGCTGTTTGCCGGTGAAGTGCGCGACGCGGCCGGCACCCTGGTGCCTTTGACCTCCGACGTGGCCATGGGCGGCACGCCCGTCGAGGCGCCGCTGGTGTTCCGCGACGCCGTGGCTCTGGCCTCGGGCGGCAAGCCGGTGATCGTCGGCAAAGTCATCGTCAATTTCAGCCGCGCGCAGATCGATGCGGCCCTGCGCGGCGAAGTGTGGCGCAAGGTGCTGGAAGTATTACTGCTTGACATCATCCTGGTGGGTGCCCTGGCGCTGAGCCTGCGCATCGTCTTCGGCCCCTTGAAACAGTTGCGCGACGGCTTGATCGACCTGGCCACGCGCGGCAGCGACGAGGTCGAAGAATTGCCGGAAAACCGGCGCGACGAACTGGGCGACGTAATCCGCGGCTTCAATGCCGTGCAGCGCAAGCTCAAGTCCATCATCGAGGGCAGCCGCGAGGCGGAAGATATGGCGCGTCGTTCGCAGCAGGAGACGGCGCAGGCGATGGACGAGTTGCGCCGCGCGCAGGAATCGTTGCTGCAGTCGGAGCGCCTGGCTTCGCTGGGCAGCCTGGTCGCCGGCGTGGCACACGAAATCAATACGCCGGTCGGCATCGCGCTGACCAGTGCCTCGGTGCTGAAGGAAGCCACCGATCACATCAGCGCAGCGGTGGCCGGCGGCAGCGTGAAGAAAACCGATATCGTGCGCTACCTGGAAACGGCCGGCGAGAGCGCACGGCTGATCATGAACAATGCCTATCGCGCCGCGCACCTGATCCACAGCTTCAAGCAGATCGCCGTCGACCAGGTTAGTGAGGCGCGCCGTTTGTTCGAATTGCGCGACTATATCGGGGAAGTGATCTCGAGCCTGCAGCCGACCCTGAAAAAGACGCGCATCCGCATCGATATCGATTGCCCGCCTGACATCATGCTCGACAGCTATCCGGGTGCGCTGGCGCAGGTGCTGACCAACCTGGTCTTGAACTGTGTCGAGCACGCCTTCGATGTGGACACGGCCGGCAACATCCATATCGGCGTGCGCCGCGACGGCGAATGGATCGCCATGCAGGTGCGCGATAACGGCCGTGGTATCGCGCCCGACATGCTCGACCGCGTGTTTGACCCGTTTGTCACCACGCGGCGGGGACAGGGCGGCACGGGCCTGGGCTTGAATATCGTGTTCAACTTGATTGCCAAGCAGTTTGGCGGCACCATCACGGTCAGCAGCACGCTGGGACAGGGCGCAACATTCCTGCTGCGCCTGCCCACGGTGACGCCGTTGCCGGACAGTACCAGCAGCCCGGCATAGGCAAGGAGAAGAGACATGGCACAGCCAGAAAACAGTCAGCAAGTGGCGCTTTTGCGCGGGATCAATGTGGGACGCGCCAAGCGCGTGGCCATGGCCGACCTGCGCAAGCTGCTGGGCGACCTGGGTTTTGCGCAGGTACGCACAGTACTCAACAGCGGCAACGTCGTGTATGACGGGGGCGCGGCGGCACCGGCCGAGGCCGCTGCCCGCATCGAGGAAGCGCTGGTGCTGAAACTGGGCGTTGCGGCGCGGGTGACGGTGCTGTCGGCCGGCCAGTTTGCCGAACTGATCGAACAAAACACCTTGGCGCCGGCGGCCGATGCGGCCCGTCTGCTGACCCTGGTGCTGAACAATCCGGCCGACGTGCAGCGCCTGGCGCCGCTGTTGCAGCGGCCGTGGCAGCCGGAAGCGCTGGCGCTGGGACGATGGGCCGCGTATGCCTGGTGTCCCGATGGCGTGCTGGCCAGCAAGGTGGTGGCGTCACTGGGTGCACTGCTGGGCGATGGTGTCACCTCGCGCAACTGGGCCACCATGCAAAAATTACATGCACTGCTGAACGGGCCCGAGGCGGCAGCCACCTCCTCATTTTCCAAGGAGCACTGATGCCGGCCATCGAGACGCCATGAACTGGGATATCGTCAAGGGCGTGCTGATCCTGCTGCTCGCCGTCAGCGCCCTGGGCACGGCCTTCGTGCTCATGTCCGCCTCGGGGCCGGACAAGGCGGGCTGCATCGCGCGCGCCCTGAAGTCGGGTATTCCGGTGGGCAATATCGAAAGGGTGTGCCGCTTGCTGGACAAGTAAAAAAAATTCCGCGCAAGGCGGAATTTTTTTAATGCAAGGGCATTGGCCGCCGGAATGGGCTCAGCCATCGAATTTTTCCTGTTTTTCACCGTGCATGCTCAAGGCCAGCAAACCCAGTCCTACCAGCAGCATCGAGACCATGCTCGCTTCGGGCACGGGCGGCGGCACGTTCGGCTGTTGTACGGCAGGAGTGGTGGCGGCGGCGGTGGGGGGCGCCAGTGCGCTTTGGCGCGTACCGGCGTTGAGCCAGCGCGGGGGCGCATTGAGCGTCGTGTGCTGCGTCAGCAGGCGAGCATACGGCAAGTCCGGCGTTTCCCAGGCGGGATTGTCCGTCATGTTGCTGAAAGCGAGACTGTCGTCGCTCACGGCAGGCGCGCTGGCGGCCACATTGCCGGCATACGCCGACAGCACCAGCACGGCCACGCATAGCGGCTGAAAAATCTTCATCGTTGACTCCCTGGTTCACCGTGCGGCGTGGCCGAAACCGGCCTGCGCCTGGACGGATAATGCGCCTGTGCGGGGGCGTATCACAATTTTTATGATGAGGTCTTATTACAGCACAAGTCGTGGCAATTTTGCTACGCATATTTGCTTTAAATTACGAATATTTATCATTTTGATAGCGTGCTGGCTATCGCTGCCTCACACTTTGCATGAGCACGCTATCGCTGAAAAATACTGTTGTTTTTTTGTGCGAATCGCCAGCAGGAAAACAATATATTGATTAGTATATTGTTTATCGCATGATGATGAATATGACCGCCTGTGGGAGGGCAAGATGGAGACAGTTGCAACACAACACGCCGAGTACAACCTCGACGCCATGCGTGGCTCGGCCTATAAGGCCAGCTCGCTGCTCAAGGCCATGGGCAATGCCGACCGTTTGATGCTGCTGTGCCAGCTATCGCAGGGCGAACATTGCGTCAGCGACCTCGAACAAAAAGTGGGCATCGGCCAGCCGACGCTGTCGCAGCAGCTGGGCGTGCTGCGCGAAGAGATGCTGGTGGCCACGCGGCGCGATGGCAAGCAGATTTATTATCGCGTCGCCAGCGCGCCCGTGCTGGCCGTGCTGCAAGTGCTGTACGCGCAGTTCTGCGCGCCGCGTCTGCCATTCAACGACGAAGCGGACTGAGGCCGACCATGACTATTGCTTGGCAGCACTTCACGCCGTGGGCTTCGCTGGCCGGCGGCATGCTGATCGGCCTGGCGGCTGCGCTATTGATCCTGTTCAATGGGCGTATCGCCGGCATCAGCGGCATTCTCGGCGGCTTGCTGCGCCCGCGCCAGGGTGACCTGGGCTGGCGCATCGCCTTTCTTGCCGGGCTGATCGGCACGCCCCTGCTGTGGCAGTTGTGGCAAACCTTGCCGCCCGTGCAGATCGAGGCGGGCACGTTGGCCCTGACCGTGGCGGGCTTGCTGGTGGGCGTGGGCGTGCGCTATGGCGCCGGCTGCACCAGCGGTCACGGCGTGTGCGGCCTGTCGCGCCTGTCACCGCGTTCGCTGGCGGCCACCATGGCCTTCATGGCGGCCGGTTTCCTCACCGTCTATTTGTTGCGCCACCTATGAGCAAGCTACTCCTTTCCCTGTTGAGCGGCCTCGTCTTTGGCCTGGGCCTGATCGTCTCCGGCATGAGCAACCCGGCCAAGGTACTCGGTTTCCTCGACCTGGCCGGCGCCTGGGATCCGTCCCTGGCGCTGGTGATGGGCGGCGCCATCGCCGTGGCCATGCCCGCCTTCTGGCTGGCGCGCCGGCGCAGCACGGCGCTGCTGGGCGAACCCATGCAATTGCCGGCGTCGCGCCGCATCGACCGGCGCTTGCTGCTGGGCAGCCTGGCCTTTGGCGCAGGCTGGGGCATTGCCGGTTTCTGTCCCGGTCCCGCCCTCGTCTCCCTGCTGGCGGGCCAGCCGAAGGCCTGGATCTTTACCGGTGCGATGCTGGCCGGCATGCTTCTGTTTGAAGTGCTGGAGCGCCGCAAGCTACCCGCGCCGGCCTGAGACGGTACAATCTGGCGCATCGCCACTTTGGATACCGCTTACATGACAACCGTGATTTTCCGCGCCGGCGCGCGCGCTGCCCTGCTGTGCAGCATGCTGGCGCTGGCCGCCTGCGGCAGCTTGCTGAAGAAGGAAGCCCCGCCCGCGCCCGCACCCGCGGCCGACACCTTGCCCAATCCGCAAGTGCTGCTGCTGGGGGAAGTGCATGACAATGCGCAAGGCCAGCGCCTGCGCGTCGCCGAATTGCAGCGCCGCCTGGCGGCTGGCTGGCGTCCCGTGATTGTCATGGAACAGTTCGACCGCGAAAACCAGGCCTTGCTGACGCGCGCCGCGCGCGATTGCGCCGACCCCGATTGCATCATCCGCGTGATGGAACAGCCGCGCTGGGACTGGAGCTTGTACCGGCCCGTGCTGGACCTGGTCATCAGCTATCAATTGACCCTGGTCGCCGGCAATCTGTCGCCGGCCGATGCTTCGCGCATCGTGCGCGACGGCATTCAATGGGCCATGCCGCCCGCCATGGTGGCCACTTACCTGGCCGCACCCGTGCCGGCCGATATTCTGGAAGGGCAACAGAAGGAAGTCCAGGCGGCCCGCTGCAATATGCTGCCCGACATGATGATGAAAGGTGTCGTCAACGCCCAGGTGGCGCGCGATATCTGGATGGCCAAGCTGATCCGTGACCAGGCGCCGCGCGACGTGGTGCTGATCGCCGGCAATGACCATGTGCGCAAGGATATCGGCGTGCCCCGCTGGCTGAAGCTGGCTGACCCGCAACTGAACGTGCGCAGCATCGGCTACCTGGAGCAGGGCGGCAGCGGCTACAAGGGCACGTTCGACCTGACGCAAACGATGCCGGCGCAGCCGCGCCCGGACCCGTGCGCGAAGTTTAAAAAATAATCACTGCTGCACCCGCACCAGGGCGCTGACCCGGCTGGCCGTATCGAGCAGTTTCGGCAAGCTGTGTTCCAGCAAATGCGCCACGGACGGCCCTGCCGTCTGGCCGCTGACATTGATCGCCGCCACCACCTTGCCGGCCCGGTCGAACACGGGTGCGGCCAGGGCGATCAAGCCCTGTTCCAGCTCTTCCTGCACCAGGCACCAGCCCTGGCGTCGCACTTGCGCAATCTCTTCCATCAAGACCTCGATATCGACCTTGGTTGCCGGCGTGACTTTCAGCAGCGCCATTGCCGACAGCCGTTGGCGCAGCACCTCGGGCGCCAGGCCCGACAGCAAGACACGTCCCATCGAGGTGCAGTAGGCGGGCAGGCGGCTGCCGATGCCCAGGTTGATCGACATGGTGCGGTGCGCGGACAGGCGCACGACGTAGACGATGTCGTCGCCGTCGAGCACGGTGGCCGAGCATGACTGGCGCAAGGTCTGCATCAATTCTTCCAGCAGCGGCTGCGCCTGCGTCCACACGGGCAAGGACGACAGATAGGCGTAACCGAGGTCGAGCACCTTGGGCGTCAAACGGAACAGCCGCCCGTCCGCTTCCACATAACCGAGATGCAGCAAGGTGAGCAGGATGCGCCGCGCGCCTGCGCGCGTCAGCTGCGCCCGTTCCGCCACTTCACTCAGGGTCTGTTGCGGCGCCTCTGCGCCAAAGCTGCGCAGCACGGCCAGGCCGCGCGCGAACGATTGCACATAGCTGTCGCCAGGACGCGGCGCGCCGTCGGCGTCAAGGGTGTCTTCGGCTGAAAGGGGCGTGCTGCGGGGTGCGGTCATGGCAATTCCAATGGGTCAAGGTGGCAATTATAGCCATGGCACTGGCGAAAACGGCAAATTGACAAGCGCGCCGAACAGGCATATTCTCATGAATAAGTTCTAAATGCGAATATATGTTCGCAATACGAACAAATGAACTGTGGGTTTGATTTGGAGGAGACAGGCAATGATCGACAAACTGCGTTCCAGCGTGCTTGATGCGCTGGCCGATATCCACGATGGCGCCACCGTCATGATTGGCGGCTTCGGCGGCGCGGGCCAGCCGGCCGAGCTGATCGACGGCTTGATCGCCCAGGGCGCGCGCGACCTCGTCATCGTCAACAACAATGCGGGTAATGGCGATACGGGCCTGGCCGCCCTGCTGAAAAATGGGCAAGTGCGCAAGATCATCTGCTCGTTTCCGCGCCAGGCCGATTCCCACGTCTTCGACGCGCTGTATCGCGCGGGCAAGCTGGAGCTCGAATTGGTGCCGCAGGGCAACCTGGCCGAGCGCATCCGCGCCGCCGGCGCCGGCATCGGCGGCTTTTTCACGCCCACGGGCTATGGCACGGACCTGGCCAAGGGCAAGGAAACGCGCGAGATCGATGGCCGCATGTATGTGTTCGAGTCGCCCATCCACGCCGATTTCGCCCTGATCAAGGCGGAGCAGGGCGACCGCTGGGGCAACCTGACTTACCGCAAGACGGCGCGCAACTTCGGCCCCATCATGGCCATGGCCGCGAAGGTCAGCATTGCTTCCGTGCACGAGGTGCTTGACTTGGGCAGCATCGACCCCGAACACGTCATTACGCCGGGCCTGTTCGTGCAGCGCATCGTGCAAGTGCCGCGCACGGCCACCGGCCCCGCCGGCTTTAAAGCTGCCTGAGGAGTATCAAGTGAATAAATGGAATCGAGATCAAATGGCGGCCAGGGTGGCGGCCGACATCCATGAAGGCAGTGTCGTGAACCTGGGCATCGGCTTGCCGACCCTGGTGGCGAATCACTTGCCGGCCGGCGCGGAGATCATCCTGCACAGCGAAAACGGCGTGATCGGCATGGGCCCCGCGCCGGCGCCGGGCCAGGAAGACTACGACCTGATCAATGCCGGCAAGCAGCCCGTCACGCTGCTGGCGGGCGGCAGCTATTTCCACCATGCCGACAGCTTCGCCATGATGCGCGGCGGCCACCTGGACATCTGCGTGCTGGGTGCGTTTCAAGTGTCTGCCACGGGCGACCTGGCCAACTGGCACACGGGCGCGCCGGATGCCATTCCCGCCGTGGGCGGGGCCATGGACCTGGCCATCGGCGCGAAAAAGACCTGGGTCATGATGGAATTGCTGACCAAGACCGGTGAAAGCAAGCTGGTGCAGGCCTGCAGCTATCCGCTGACGGGCATCGCCTGCGTCAGCCGCATCTACAGCGACCTGGCCGTGCTCGACCTGGGACCAAACGGTGCCACCGTCGTCGAGCTGGCCGATGGCTTGAGTTTTGCGCAACTGCAAGCGTTGACGGCCGTGCCGCTGACGGATGCCCGCTAATCCAACATCAAACCACTTTCTTGGAGGAAAGAACATGACCCACGCATACATTTGCGACGCCCAGCGCACGCCATTCGGCCGCTACGGCGGCAGCCTGTCCGGCGTGCGCGCTGACGACCTGGGCGCCGTGCCCATCCGTGCCTTGATGGCGCGCAATCCGAACGTGGACTGGACTTTTGTTACAGACGTGCTGTACGGCTGTGCCAACCAGGCGGGCGAGGACAACCGCAACGTGGCGCGCATGGCGGCCCTGCTGGCCGGCTTGCCCGACAGCGTGCCGGGCGCCACCCTGAACCGTTTGTGCGGCTCGGGCCTGGACGCCATCGGCAGCGCCGCGCGTTTCATCAAGAGCGGCGAGGCGGGCTTGCTGATCGCCGGCGGCGTGGAAAGCATGAGCCGCGCACCGTTTGTCATGGGCAAGGCGGACAGCGCCTTTGCGCGCGGCATGAAAATGGAAGACACGACCATCGGCTGGCGCTTCATCAACCCCTTGATGAAGGCGCAGTATGGCGTCGATTCGATGCCGGAAACGGCGGAAAACGTGGCCAGCGATTTTGGCATCAGCCGCGCGGACCAGGATGCGTTCGCGCTGGCCAGCCAGGTCAAGACCCTGGCGGCGCAGCAGGCGGGCGTGTTCGACAGCGAAATTTGCCCCGTCAGCATCGCACAAAAGAAGGGCGAGCCCATCGTCGTCTCCCGCGACGAGCATCCGCGCGCCACCACGCTGGACACCCTGGCCAAATTGAAACCCGTCGTGCGCGCCGATGGCACGATCACGGCCGGCAACGCGTCCGGCGTCAACGATGGCGCGGCGGCGCTGCTGTTGGCCGACGAGGCGAACGCGGTCCGCTTTGGCCTGACGCCGCGCGCCCGCGTCGTGGCCATGGCGACGGCCGGCGTGGCGCCGCGCATCATGGGCATCGGCCCCGCGCCCGCCACCCTGAAAGTGCTGGCCATGACGGGTTTGAGCCTGGCCGATTTCGATGTCATCGAACTGAACGAAGCGTTTGCCGCACAAGGCCTGGCCGTGCTGCGCCAGCTGGGCTTGCAGGATGACGATGTCCGCGTCAACCCGAACGGCGGCGCCATCGCCCTCGGCCATCCGCTGGGCGCCTCGGGCGCGCGTCTGGCCATGACGGCCGTCAACCAGCTGCACCGCACGGGCGGGCGCTATGCGCTCTGTACCATGTGCATCGGCGTGGGGCAGGGCATCGCGCTGGTGCTGGAACGCGTCTAGATACTGCGCGCCCATAGGCGAAAAAAGTGGCCGGCGCTACGTATTAACGCGTATGCCGGGCGGCTTTTTGACCCGGAGCAAGGGCGTATGATGCAAAACCAGCCCGGGCAACCTGGCTGGCGCTGGCTTTTTTACACGAACAAGAAGACTGATATGACATCCCACGATACTCCGCATGACGTTGCGCAGCTGACTTCCCAGCAGCGCATCAAGGCCATCATTGGCGCTTCCTCCGGTAACCTGGTCGAATGGTTCGACTTCTACATTTACTCGTTCTGCGCGCTGTACTTCTCGCACGCCTTCTTCCCTTCCGGTAACCCGACCACGCAACTGCTGCAGACGGCCGGCATCTTTGCCGCCGGCTTCCTCATGCGTCCCGTGGGCGGCTGGCTGTTCGGCCGCATCGCCGACAAATACGGCCGCCGCCAGTCGATGATGATTTCCGTGCTGATGATGTGCGGCGGTTCCTTGATGATCGCCGTGCTGCCCACGTATGAAACCATCGGCGCCTTCGCGCCGTTCCTGCTGCTGGTGGCGCGCCTGTTCCAGGGCCTGTCCGTGGGCGGCGAATACGGTACCAGCGCCACCTACATGAGCGAAGTGTCGGAATCGGGCAAGCGCGGCTTCTTCGCCTCGTTCCAGTACGTGACCCTGATCGGCGGCCAGTTGCTGGCGCTGCTGGTGTTGGTGGTCTTGCAGCAACTCTTGAGCCTGGAAGAATTGCGTGCCTGGGGCTGGCGCATCCCGTTTGTGTTTGGCGCCCTGGCGGCCCTGGTGTCGCTGAACCTGCGTAAATCCCTGACGGAAACAACCACCGCCAGCGAGCGCAAGGACAAGGATGCGGGCAGCCTGCGCGGCTTGCTCAAGCACAAGCGCGCCTTCATTACCGTGCTGGGCTTTACGGCCGGCGGCTCGCTGGTGTTCTACACGTTTACCACTTACATGCAGAAATACCTGGTCAACACGGCCGGCATGGATACCAAGACGGCCAGTGCCGTCATGACCTGCGCGCTGCTCGTCTACATGATTTTGCAACCGGTGTTCGGCGCCCTGTCCGACCGTATCGGCCGCCGCACCTCGATGCTGTTCTTCGGTGGCCTGGCCACGCTCTGCGTGCTGCCGATCATGCATGCCTTGAAAGATATCACCAGCCCGTACGCGGCGTTTGGCCTGATCATTATCGCGCTGGCGATCATCAGTTTCTATACGTCGATCAGCGGCTTGATCAAGGCGGAAATGTTCCCCGTCGAAGTGCGCGCGCTGGGCGTGGGCCTGTCGTACGCGGTCGCCAACGCCCTGTTCGGCGGTTCGGCCGAATACGTGGCGCTGCAGTTCAAGGCCTGGCATGTGGAAGACTACTTCTACTGGTACGTGACCGTCATGTGCCTGATTTCCTTCATCGTCGCCATCCGCATGCCGGACCCGAGCCGCTCGGGACTGCTGAAGTAACGTTGTCGTAAAATGGGGGACACTGCGGTGTCCCCTTTTTCATCACCGCCTTTTATCGTGCCGATCAGGAGTCTTCATGTCGTATGTCATTCCCGCCGCCATCCAGCCCAGCGTTCCCGTCACCGGCAGCGTTGATACTTTCCCGGTCCACCGTATCTATTGCGTGGGTCGCAACTATGTCGACCACGCCAAGGAAATGGGACACACGGGCCGCGAGGCGCCGTTTTTCTTCATGAAACCAAACGACGCAGTGCTGCCCGTGCCAGCCGGCACGACGGGCGAGTTGCCTTATCCGGCGCAAACGCAGGATTTCCAGCACGAGATGGAACTGGTGGTGGCCATCGGCAAGGGCGGCAGCGACATCGGCGTGGCCGATGCGCTGAGCCATGTGTGGGGTTATGCGATCGGCCTGGACATGACGCGCCGCGACGTGCAGGGCGCGGCGAAAAAGCAGGGCCGTCCGTGGGAGACGGGCAAGGCCTTCGAGCACTCGGCACCCATCGGCCCCATCACCCCGGCCGCGCTGGCGGGCGACGTCCAGCATGCCGCCATCACCCTGCACGTGAACGGTGAACTGCGTCAAGGCAGCAGCGTCGACATGCTGATCTGGAACGTGGCCGAGACCATCGCCGACCTGTCGACCTATTTCACCCTGCAGCCAGGCGACCTGATCTACACGGGCACGCCGGCCGGCGTGGCAGCCGTGCAGCGCGGCGACGAGCTGGTGGGGGCCATCGATGGCCTGGGCACCTTGCGCATGAAAGTGGTCTAAGCCATCAAGGAGAGCGGCATGATGAACGACACGTATTCTGTAGCGCAACCCAGGCGCGCCGAGATCGACGCCCTGGCGGGGCCGGCCCTGCTGGAATTTGGCACGGGCTGGTGCGGCCACTGCCGTGCCACCCAGGCGCCGCTGGCCGCCGCGTTTGCGCAGCACCCCGGGGTGCCGCATATCCGCGTCGAAGACGGCCCCGGCCGCTCGCTGGGGCGCTACTTCCGGGTGAAGCTGTGGCCGACCTTGATTTTTCTCAAGGATGGCCAGGAAGTGGCGCGCCTCGTGCGTCCGCTCGACAGTGGCGAGATTGAGCGGAGTTTTGCATTGATTGATGCATAGGTCGGCGTAGGTCGGCGTAGCGCAGCGTAAGCCGACACCACCGCACTGCATGCTCTAACACAACTTCTTGCCGCACTGCACCACTGCGCGTATGATAAGCCGCTTACAGCAAGATCAACCGCATCTTTCGTGATGCAGCGCGATCATCGCCGGCCCGCTCCACCCGGAGGGACCGCAGGCAAGGATTCATCACAAATGACCGATGCCGCGATGCCGACGCGCGGGTCTGGTACGGAATGCCTGGCGATACGCCGGGCCTGATACACGTCGCCCATCCCCTGACGCTTTTCCTGCCGTGCCCCGGGTAACCGGATGGCGCACGACCGTTGTTTCTCTGAATCAGCACTGATCACGGCGCGATAGCGCGCGTTGCCGGTAGTTCGCTACGGCAACAAAAACCGTTGTTTTTGTTTGCAAATTTAATAGCAAATGCGCGGCAAATGCGTGCGTGCACGGCTATGATATGCGAACGACACGGAGACAACGTGCTGTGCTGCTGCCTGAAAAAACATCCAGAGAATGGCCTTTAGACACCCTCCCCAAGGAGCGCAGTAAATGAGCACCCCCCCCAAGAAAAATTCCCCCGGCACGGTGCTGTTCGCCAGCCTGATCGGCACCACCATTGAGTTCTTTGACTTTTATATCTACGCCACCGCTGCAGTGCTGGTGTTCCCGAAACTGTTCTTCCCAGCCGGCGACCCGTCGGCCGCCGTGCTGCAGTCGCTGGCCACGTTCGCCATCGCCTTCTTCGCGCGCCCCATCGGCTCGGCCGTGTTCGGCCACTTCGGCGACCGCATCGGCCGCAAGGCCACTCTCGTGGCGGCCTTGCTGACCATGGGTATTTCAACCGTCATCATCGGCTTGCTGCCGACGTATGCCGCCATCGGCACCCTGGCGCCGTTGCTGCTGGCGCTGTGCCGTTTCGGCCAGGGCCTGGGCCTGGGCGGAGAATGGGGCGGCGCGGTGCTGCTGGCCACGGAAAACGCGCCACCGGGCAAACGCGCCTGGTACGGCATGTTCCCGCAGCTGGGCGCGCCGATCGGCTTCTTCCTGTCGGGCGGCATCTTCCTGCTGCTCAGCGAAACCCTGACCGATGAGCAATTCTTCAGCTATGGCTGGCGCATCCCCTTCCTGGCCAGCGCGCTGCTGGTCATCGTCGGCCTGTATGTGCGTCTGAAGATCACGGAAACACCGGACTTCCAGAAAGTCATCGAGAAGAACGAAGTCGTCAAACTGCCGGTCGCCACCGTGTTCCGCCAGCATGGCCGCATGCTGTTCCTGGGCACCATCATTGCCCTGGCCACCTTCGTGCTGTTCTACCTGATGACGGTGTTTGCCTTGAGCTGGGGTACGACCAAGCTGGGCTTCACGCGCAAGGAATTCCTTGTCGTGCAGCTGTTTGCCGTGCTGTTCTTTGCCTTGACGATTCCGTTTTCGGCCGTGCTGGCCGACCGCCGCGGCCGCCGCGCCACCATGATCTGGGTTTCCGTCGCCATCGCCATCTTCGGCCTGGTGCTGGCACCCATGTTCGGCTCGGGCGTGACCTGGGAAGTGACGCTCTTCATGGCTGTCGGCCTGGGCCTGATGGGCATGACCTACGGACCGCTGGGCACCATGCTGTCCGAGCTGTTCCCGCCCGAAGTGCGCTACACGGGCGCCTCGCTGACGTTCAACCTGGCGGGCATTTTGGGCGCCTCGCTGGCGCCGTACATCGCCACCTGGCTGGCCACCAACCATGGCTTGCAATATGTGGGCTATTACCTGTCGCTGGCCGCCGTGCTGACGTTGGCTGCCCTGCTGATGGTGGGCAAGCCACGCGCGGGCAAGGAAGCGTGGGAATAAACGCCCGCGCTAGCTGAATCCCCCTATGTAAAAAACCCCGGAAGCTGGCATCCAGCTTCCGGGGTTTTTTTATGGCGCCTCCGCAGCGCTATCATCCTGGCCGCTAATCCCGGCCCTCAGCCTCCTGATCCGTTTACCACTTCGGCGTGTACTTCAGGGTGAGTTGCACGTTGCGCGGGTCGCCAAAGTGGTTATTGCCGCCCGTGTCGTTATAGGACGGGATCACATAGCGCTTGTCGAACAGGTTGTTGACGTTGACGGCCAGCGACAGCTGCGGCGTGGCTTGCCAGGCCAGGCGCGCGTTCCACAGCGAGAAGCCGGCCACGTCGAACGAGCGGCCGAAGTCCAGCGTATGGCTTTGCATGTTCACGCCGGCGCCGACGCTGAACTTGTTCCACTCACCTGGCAGGGTATAGCCGGACCACAGGCGCAGCATGTGCTTTGGCGTCCAGGTCGAGAAGACCTCGCCTTTGTTGTCGGGATCGTCGAGATAGGTCGTCGTCGTATAGGCATAGCCGGCGGACAGCTGCAGGCCGCGCGCCACCTCGCCGGCCACTTCCGCTTCCAGGCCCTGGCTGCGCACCTTGCCCGAGGCGCGCGAGCAGTACCAGCCGTCGCAGGCGAAACCGGCCGCGTAATCGTTGACGGCGCGGTCCTTGTGCTCGTAGCGGAAGATGGCCAGCGAGGTATTGACTTTACCGTCCAGCAGTTCGCCCTTGACGCCCGCTTCGTAGCTGTCGCCCGTGATCGGCTTGAGGATCTGGCCCGCCGCGTTGCGGTTCGTCTGCGGCTGGAACACGCCCGCATAGCTGGCGTAGGTGGACCATTGCGGCGTCAGCGCATACATCAGGGCTGCCGATGGCGTGAACTTGGCCGTGACGCTGGTGGTGTCCGCTGTACCACCCATTGGGGCATACACGAAGTCATACCAGCTGAAACGCCCGCCCAGCAGGGCTTTCAGATGGCTTGTCAGCTGGCCGTTCCAGGTGCCGTACAGGCCTTTCTGGCGCATGTCGTAGGTGCTGCTGGAGCTCACGCCGCGCGCGGCGATGGTGTCGAAATCCTGCCATGGGCGGTGATGATCGATATTGAAGATCTGCGCGCCTTGTGTCCAGGCGCGCGCATAGCGGTCGTCGGAATGGAACTTCACATAGCTGGCGCCCACGACGACTTCCTGCGCGATGCCCAGGCCATCGAATTTGCCGCGCACAAAGGCGTCGATGCCGCGCTTCTGGTTCTTGAAATCGGTGGAGAAGTCGCCGTACATGGAACCGCTGCCATCGGCCTTGATGGTGCCGGCCATGCGCTGGTGGGTCGAATTGGTGCTTTCATTGACGCCCAGCGCGGCCGTCTTGAAGGTCCACTGGCTGTTGAAGTGGTGCTCCAGGTCCAGGTTGACAGTGGTCTGTTCCACCTTGCTGCGGTTCCAGTCGGCGCCCGTATAGGTCGAACGAGGCAGTCCCAGTTCGCTGCCGTCGGCGTAGCGCGCCAGGCCGACGAACATCGGGCGGCCACGCCCGTTGACGTTGCTCACAGCCAGGCCCAGGGTGGTAGCGGGACCGAGGTCGTAGTCGAGCGCCGCATACACGGTGCGGTTCCTGCTCCAGACCTGGTCGATGAAGGAGTGGCTGTCGTCTTCATCGACGATGGCGCGTCCGCGCAGGCTGCCGTCCGCATTCAGCGGCGTGCTGACGTCAAGCTGGGCGCCGTAATGGTCCCACGAGCCGGCGCGGGCCGTGAACGCGACCTGGCGCGTGGCCAGCGGACGCTTGCGCACCAGGTTGACGGAGCCGCCAGGGCTGCCTGTGCCTTCGAGCAGGCTGGAAGCGCCGCGCAGCACTTCCAGGCGGTCGTAGATGACCATGTTTTCCTGGCCCCAGTTACCCAGCGCATAGGTATTGCGGTCGATCGGCACGCCGTCGTACTGCCACTGGTCGATCTGGAAGCCGCGCGCCGTGATGACCACGCCCGGGCCCACGCCATGCACGCCCACCACGCCGGTGACGTTGTTGACGGCCTCGCGCAAGTCCGTGATGCCCTGGTCGTCCAGGCGCTGGCGCGTCAGCACGCTGACCGATTGCGGCATCTCCTTCATCGCTTGCTCGCCCTTGCCGAGGGTGATTTTTCGCGCCGTGTAGGAGCCGCTGCCTTCCGTGGTGGCGCCTTGCTCGGCCTGGCCGACGATGGTAATCGAGGGCATGGTGCGCTCGGCCGCCGCCGTGGGGGCCGACACCGGCGCGGCCACCAGTACATAGCCGGTCGCCGTCTTGCCGATGGCGTAGCCGCTGCCGCGCAGCAGCACGGCAAAGCCGTCCTCGATGGCGTGGCGGCCCTGCAGGCCGGCCGTGTGCAGCCCCTGCACCTTGGCCGAGTCGATAACGATGGACACGCCTGCCTGCTGCGCATAGCGGTTCAGGGCGCCGGCCAGCGGACCGGCGGGGATGGCGTAGCTGGCGACCGCCGGCGCGGCCTGGGCTAGCACCTGGGTGTGCAGGCCGGCGCCGGCCAGCAGCAGGGCAGCCAGGGCGAATGGATGCAGCCGCGTGCGCAGCGCGCGCGGTGAGGAAACGTTAACGATTCGAGCGGACATGGTGACAGCCTTTTTTGATTGATCTCAGCTGCCTTGACGCACGAGATGCGCAAAGTGGAACCACGCACGCGAAATAATGCGCATTATTTTTGGCTCTGTCATCGGTAAGTAGGGTAAATGCCGGAATCTTCCTTTGACAGTGCTGT
>JAEAMG010000165.1_pt1 | contig 107011 bp, 96 predicted proteins | sample 8958741 | NCBI WGS metagenome assembly JAEAMG01 (sample SAMN16933256, study PRJNA681125) | bioreactor sludge metagenome | isolation source: anaerobic bioreactor treating anionic surfactant - SDBS | place: India: Bengaluru | collected 2019-02-28
AAAGTGTTACCCCATTCTCTTCAATCTCGGTCTCATAAACCTGGTGGATGCACAACTCAAGTGGATCTAAAATGTTGTTTTCAACATACTTGGGCGGAGGAGACGGAGATTACGGTAAAGGAATTATAGCCGATAAATCAGGAAATGCATATTTGTCTGGTTTCACCAAATCACTAAACTTTCCAACAGCTAGCGCATATCAATCATCAATACATCCAGGCGAATATGATTCATTCGCACTGAAGCTATCTTCTAGCGGGTCGGGTTTGATCTATTCCACATACCTAGGTGGGAGCGCAGAAGATAGGGGCGAAAATCTTGCCGTCGATAGTTTGGGTTGTGTTTATATGTCGGGAAGCACTGAATCGGAGGATTATCCCACTATCGATGCCTATCAGGCGAGCTATACAGGCGCCATCGATACGTTTGTCACCAAGATCACATGGGAGCCCTCTCCTACCCCTACACCCATCTCCCCGGTAGTCACTATGGAAAGCGGAGATTACGATGGAAACGGGACATCGGAGATAGCGATTTTCAGGCCGAGCGTAGGCTCGTGGAGATTTAGGGATCTGGAATCGACGATCTTCGGCCTGGAGGGGGATATCCCCGTCAGCGGCGATTATTGGGGAGACGGTACGAGTGAAATCGCTCTCTTCCGTCCGGCAACTGGTTCCTGGCTAGTGAGATCCCTGACGCGGTTCGCTTTCGGAGCGGGCGGGGACGTTCCGGTTCCTCGGGATTACGATCAAGATGGGAAAACGGATGCGGCCTTCTTCCGTGCCGAGGAAGGTTTATGGAGCGTTCGCGATTTGACGGATATCTACTTCGGAAAGGCGGGCGACGTTCCTTTGCCCGCAGATTACGACGGAGACGGCTGGATCGATGCAGCAGTTTTCAGGTCTTCTTCAGGTCTTTGGGCCATCCGCGGTCTGACGCGGAAGTGGTGGGGCGCGACAGGGGATATCCCCGTCCCAGCCGATTACGACCGGGATGGGACGACAGAGATGGCCATTTACCGCCCCACTACGGGTCTCTGGGCGGGGATACTATCCCAGGAAGGCCCGAGCAGGATTTGCCTTGGGCTGGATGGGGATATCCCCGTCCCGGCTAACTTTGACGGCGGGGATTGGACTCAACCGGCGGTCTTCCGCCCTTCCTCCGGCCTCTGGGCGGCCCGGAACCTCACCCGCTGCTGGTTCGGTATGTCCGGCGATACCCCCGTGACACGCTGAAACGGGCTGGGCCGGAAGGAAGGAGAAACCCCAAGTGCCGGCTCGGTGGCATTTAATATTGCGCCGCCTGCATTCTATGCCCGTTATATCCCGGCCGTTCCCGTCTGGGGAATCTCTTCAATTTTCGCCCGATTTTGTAACTTGACAGATCGCCCCGATTGGCATATATTGCTCCCGACGATGCGGGGTAGAGCAGCCAGGTAGCTCGTCGGGCTCATAACCCGGAGGTCGCTGGTTCAAATCCAGCCCCCGCTACTTTGTTGCAGCGGGCGGAGGCCGGCCCGACACAAGTCGGGCCCCCCGCTATAAAAAGACCGGCCCGACGCCGTTGGCGTCGGGCCGGTCTTTTTAACGGGCTGGTCCATGAACTATTCCGATCGCCAGGGTGTCTGGGTTGTCTTATGCCTCCTCATGATCGCGGGGTGCACGCCCTGCCGTCAGGTGAGGATCGACTCGGTCCCCCCGGGGGCGCGGGTCTCCGTTCGGCGGGAGATGCCTGGGATGTGGCCGGAGCCGCGTCTCGCCTGGGAGCAGATCGGAATCACGCCGCTCAGCGTTGACTCCTGCGCCCTCCAAGACGAGCTGAAGGCCCGCTGGAACGGCAGCGAGCTCCCGGCCTACTACCGCCACGGGACGGAGGCGATCTTCTTCGATTTCGAGCAGAACGAGGTCCGGGAGATTCCGTCGCCGACCGATGATTGACGCTCCATATTATTCTGGATTGACGCATATTTCGGCCGTATGCCCGTACTCCTAACACCGATCGCCCGGCTGACGCCGGATGAGACCCCGGTCACGATCCGGGCCACGATCCGGGCCATCCGCCCCGCCGGGGGCGGTCTGATGCTCCAGGAAGGGCTGCTCCGTGACGAGACCGGGGAAGTCCCCTTCACGGTCTGGAAAGGGACCGGGATCAAGAACCTCCGGTCCGGTCAGCAGTACATCTTCCACCGGGCGGATATCGGACGCCGGGACGGCCGGACCGAGGTCCGCCTCCAACAGGCCGCCTCGGCGACGCCCGTCTTGCGGGAGGAGGACGTTCCCCGCGCCCTCTACCGCCTCTCCCGCTCGGAGCGGTCCTTCCGGAGCGGTCGGGCGGCGGCCGCCTCGCGCGGGAGAGGCCTCTCCCGCAAAGGCGTCTACAGCGCCATCATCACCGCCGGCCTCGCTCTCTGGCTCGGGGCGATGGCCCTGCTCTATACGGGGGTTTTGAACGAGGAGAAGATCCGGGGATACCTGCGCTTCCGCCGGACGCTGGCCCGGAACAAGGCGCTCGCCTACCCCCGGTCGGGGCGAGTGACGGAGATCGTCGACCGCGGGACGATCGCCGTCCGGACGGGGGAGGGGACTCTCCGGGTGCGCTTCCTCGGGCTCGATCTCCCCGCCGGGAAAGGGCCGTCGGCGGCCGACCCGCTCGACCTGAGGCGGGCAAACTACCTGAAGTTCTTCCTCGCCGACCGGGACGTGCGACTGGAGTTCGAGCCGTCCCTCCCGCCGCAGGATGGGAAGGCGCTGGCCTATGTCTTCCGGGGGGAGGAGATGGCGAACCTCGATCTCCTGGAGAAGGGGCTCGCCCGGCTTCTGCCTGAAGCGGCCCAGCTCGCGCACGGGCGGGAGATGAAGCGGGCCGAGGAGCGGGCCCGTCTGGGGCGGCTGGGCGTCTGGGCCGCCGAGCGGAAGGGACGCTGACGGCCGTGGCGGTTCTAGCGGCCCGGGCGATCGGAAAGGGCGTCGAGGGCCCGGAGGGCCTCCGCGGCGCCGTCCGCTTCCCGGACCCCCTCGATCTTCCAGGTGCGGATTCCGATCACGGTTTTGCCGAACTGCAGGGCGAAGGCGATCTCGGAGAGAGTCCCGTGGGACCCGCCCAGAGCGACCACCGCCTCCCCGGCCCGGGCGACGATCGCGTTGCGGGAGAGCCCCATCCCGGTGGGGATGGCGAGGTCCACGTGGCGGTTCGCCTCCCTCGGGTCGTGGCCGGGCAGGATCCCCACGGTCGTTCCCCCCGCCCGCTGGGCGCCGCGGCAGACCGCCTCCATCACCCCTTCCATCCCGCCGCAGACCACCGCCCAGCCCCTCCGGGCCAGGCCTTCCCCCAGCCGTTCCGCCTCGGCGAGAAGGTCCGGCGAGGCCTCCCGTCCCCCGATGACGCTGATCAGACGCTTCATATCTTAGGAATCCAGGAAGCCAGGAGATTTATCCGGAATGTTGATCCAACCATTGCGCCCCGGGCATCAGGATTGACGGTCATTGCGAGCGCAGCGAAGCAATCTTTCGTTGCGCGGGGAGTCGAGATTGCTTCGTCCCCCTCGCTCACGCTCGGGGTCCTCGCAATGATATGCCCATAATATTCTGGACTGACTAGTATTCTAGTCGCAGGTTATCCTGGTTTCCTGGTTGCCTCAGATTTAGATCATCTTGATCCGGTAGCCGATGTCGTCGCGGCCGGTGGTCCGACGGCCGAGCTCGATCCGGACCGAGCCGTCCGGGCGAGCGAAGACCTTGATCCCCACCGCCGGCGGCTTGTAGACCACGGCCCGGATCGCTCCCCCTGCCCCGGTCACCACCACCGGGACGAGGTTCGAGTCGTCGAGCTCGGCGATGATGTCCTTGGTCGGCGCCTCCCCCCGCTTCCCCTCCCGGGAGTCGAGCACGATCACGTTGAGCGTGTCGGGGAGGTACTTGGCATAGGTGTTCGGCTCCCTCCTCACCCAGTCGAACTTGCCGCCGTGCGGTCCCGGCTCCAAGCGGTTGAAGATGACGATCTGGGGCTGGCGGGTCCTCCGGTCGACGAGCCGGGTGACGGTGTAGCGGGCGGGATCGGCGAGGTCGTCCTCGTTCCCGATCAGGGCCCAGGCCCGCTCGCCCGTCGCTTGCGGGCCGGCCGACGAGCAGGCGAGGGGAGAGACGATGGCGGCCGCGAGGGCCAACCCGAGCAAATTGCGCGTCCGATTCATGCGGAGCTCCTTTGGGATTGCTTTCATGGTTCGGCGGTGGAGACCAGGCGGAAGGAGGCCTTGACCCTGATCTGGATGGGGATGTTGCCGGGGGCCAGGAATCCGCCGGACCCCGCCGCGTCTCCCGCCGTGGTCCTTTCCTGGGCGATGACGTTGCTGAAGCGGCTGGTCCAGCCCTCGCTCACGCCGAGGTCTTCCTCCACCAGGAGGGGTTCGGCGATCCGGGCGCCCAGGGTCTGGGCGATCTCCCGGGCCTTCTCCCGGGCGGCGAGGACGGCCTTGCGGCGGGTCTCATTCTGAAAGTCGATCCGGCGCGAATGGTCGTAGTAGACGCCGTTCACGCTCGCGCCCTCGATCCGGGAGAGCCCCTCCCAGAGGGAGCGGTAGGCGCTGAAATCTCCAGTTTTGAAGGTGATCGAGCTGGAGGCGACGTAGCCCTCCTTGACCCGCGATTCGTCGCGATACTCCCAGTTCTCCCCGAACTCCATGCGCGCGGTCTGGATGTCCTTCTCCTCGACCTTCGCCGCCTTGAGGAGGGCGAGCGCCTCTTCCACGATCGCGGCGTGCTTCTGGGCGACCTGGTCGAGGGCCGGGCCCTTGTTGCTCACTCCCACCAGCCAGACCATCTGATCGGGGACGACCTCGGTGATCGCCGTCCCGTAGACGGTGACTCGGGGCGGGTCGCTCTCCTCGGCGGAGACGGGGGCGGCCACGGCCGCCAGCGCCGTGAGTCCGAAGCACCATACTCTCATGGTCTTCCTCCTGGGGTCGGGGGCTTCCGGGACCGGAGCCACAACCCGGGTTGGCCTGGATCGGGGCCCCGAGTAGATTCTTTGAATGCGGGGCAAGCGAGACGCCCCTCCCACAAACAGTTGCACCTATTCTCCTGGGGATCAGGTGTCGATCTCGCTCAGCTTCACCGCCGCGCCGGTTCGGGCGGAGAGGTGGAGGGCCGCGACCGCCGCGACGACGTCGCCCGACTCCGCGAGCGTCCAGGGGAGGGGGCGGCCGTCCAGGATCGCCCCCTCCAGGGCTTTCGCCTCGCACAGGTAGGGGTCGATCGGGGGGAAGTCGAGGGGGGTGGCCTTGTCGTCGGGGGATATGAAGAGGAGGCCGTTCCGCTTCCCGTCGACGTCGGGCTGCCAGGGGTTGGGGAGGATGAGCGTGCCGTTCTCGCCCACCACCTCCGCGCCCACTCCATAGGAGAGGGAGTAGCCGCATTCGATCTGGGCGAGGAGTCCGTCTGGGAAGCGGAGCTGTCCCGCCCCGAGGACGTCGACTCCGGTCTTCCCCGCGCGGAGGCTCATGAAGGCCGCCTCAGGGGGCTCCCCGGCCACCGCCCGGGCGAAGCTGACGGGGTAGCAGCCGACGTCCCAGAGGGCGCCTCCCCCCAGCTCCTTGTTCCAGCGGATGTTGGTCTCCCCCGCCCCCAGCGTGAAGCAGTAGCGCGCCCGGAGGATCTTCGGCCGCCCCACCGCCCCTTTCCGGACCAGCTCCAGGAGCTTCAGGAACTGGGGATGGGCGCGGTAAGCGTAGGCCTCCAGGATCTTCACGCCGTGTTTCGCCGCCGCGGCGGCTATCCGGCCGACCTCGGCGGGCGAGAGGGCCAGGGGCTTCTCGACCAGGAGGTGCTTCCCGGCCGCCGCCGCCCGGACCGCCCACTCGCAGTGGAGGGAGTTGGGGAGGGGGAGGTAGACGGCGGAGACCTCCGGCGATTCCAGGAGCTCCTCGTAGGAAGGGAAGGAGCGGGGGATCTCCCAACGGGCGGCGAAGTCCCGCGCCCGCTTTTCATCCCGGCTCGCCACGGCGACCACCCGAGAGCGACCGGTGGAGTTGATCGCCGGGATCAGCCGACGGGAAATCCGGGCGGTGGAGAGGATTCCCCATCCGAGGGGCCGGTCTGTCGCAGGGGTCTTCATATCCGGCCCTCGGGGCCGCCAGCCGCATTCTCCGGCCGGGAGGGGGCGGAGTCAAAAGGAATCGGGCTTGTCTCCGGTTTGAGCGCCTCCGCATCCAGGCGGACGGTCTTCGCCCGGACGAGACCGGACGGGGTCGGGGGGTGATCCCGCAGGTAGAGACGGGACAGGGCGGAGCTGAAACTTCCCCGCCGGTCTTCTTCCGCCAGCTCCAGGTAACGGCGTCCGGCGGTCCGGAGCCAGGACGCGAAGCTTCGGGTGTCCCGCCAGCGCTTTGTCCGGGGGATCGGATCGACCCGCGCGGGCTGGAGCCCGGCCGCGGCCAGCCATCCCCGGCACTCGTCCGCCGAGGGGAAGGGGGACGGGGAGCGCAATCCCGCGCCCGGCCGCCGGCGGGCGATCTCCCCGGCGGCGGCGAGGAGGTCCGCGAGATGGCCTTCCCCGTCCATCCGGAAGAAGAGCCGCCCCCCCGGTTTGAGCGCCCGCGCCGCTCCCGGCAGGCTGGCCGGAGGGGCGCTTTCCCCGCTCCCGGCGCCATCCGAGACGACAAGGTCGAACTGGGATTCGAAGACGATCCGGGCCGGGTCCATCATCAGGAAACGGAGGTTCGGTCGCTTGCGGTTGGGGAAGGCGGCGCGGGCGCGGGCGACCCGCGCCGCCGCGGCGTCGATCGCGACGACCTGGCCGCGGGGGAGGAGGCGGGCGATCGATGAGGCGAGCCGGCCGTCGCCCGCGCCGATCACCAGGACCGTCTCGTCTCCGCGGAGGCGGAGTCGCCCGGCCAGCTCCCGGGCGGAGCGGAGCTGGCTGGAGGACTGACGCGTGCAATCGGCGGGGTCCCGGGGGTAGCTCTTTTCGCTCATCGGAGCATCCCGATTCAGCGTCGTCAACCCGTGCCGGTCCATGGGACCGACGGGTCAGGCGGGAGCGACGGCGCTACAATCCTTTGATTTCCGGCGTGAAGACGCTCCGCGTCTTCACGCCGGAAATCAATGCCGGAAGACGGCCCGGTAGCAGAGGCTTCCCGCCGCTTCCTTGAGGTAGCGGAAGCGCGTGGCGGGGAGGCAGCCCTGGCGGAACTTCCCGCAGATCTCATGGAGAGGAGCGCCGGTCTGGACGATCTCCGGCTTCCCGAAGAGGTCCCAGGCCTCCCGGTAGGTCTTCAGCGTCCCGACGTCGATCCCCATCACCGCCGCGGCGACCTCGTCCACGGCCAGGAGGTTTTCCCCGCCGACCACCACCCCGGCGTTGACCGGGGAGGACTTGATCTCGTCGAACTCGTTCCCCCAGACGCCGTCCACCAGGCAGAAGTCGCTCCGGATCGCCTGGTTCATGTCCAGGACGGCGGTCCGGATGAAGGGGTGATACATCAGCTTCTGGCGGCGGGTGGGGGTGAAGCCGAAGACGTTTTTCAAGCAGAGGGAGACGCCGGCCAGGGAATGCGTCTTCATCTTGGCGATGTTGACTAGGTAGTCGTACTCGAAGACCTCCCGGGCGAAGGGCATGGCCTTGGTGTGGCGGGGGTGAGGGATCGCCTTCCAGACCGACCGGGAGAGGCGCAGGTCCAGGAGCTTGAGGCGGGGGTATTTCTCCCGGAGGGCGGTGTAGCCGAGGTCGACGAAGGCCCGGTCGGTCTTGCTGCAGGATTCCCCGATCGCGATCTCCGGGCAGTCCTCGAGGCGCTCCAGGACCGCCCGGACCATCCCCGTGTCCACGCCCATCCCCTCGTGCGAGGGGCGGTTGCCGGTGAGGTTGGGCTTGATGAAGACCCTTTTGCCCCGCACCTTGAAGGCCAGGGCGTCGAGGACCTCGCCAGCGCCCCGGTAGGGGTCCTGGGTGCGGGCGACGTGGACGCGGGTCTTCAATATATTTTCCCCCAGGCGGGCGTTTCACGCCCGCCTGGGGAAAAATATAGCAAAAACGAGTCCCCCGCGCATTCTCAACCTCGGGCGCGACCAGGCGCCGCGGCGGAGACGAGAAGGGCCCGCCGGGAATCCGCGAAGATGAGGAAAGGCAGGAGGGCGGGGATCGCTCCCACGAGATAGGAGCCTGCGGAGATGAAGCCGATCTCCCAGGGGTTGTCGATCGCCCCCGGGCTGTTCCCGATCTCTTCCTGGGCGTGTGCCAGATCTCCCCGTGCCACTCCTCTGCTCAGGATTTCCAGAGGCCGTGGACGTTGCAATACTCGCGGACGGCGATCTGCTTCCCGTCCACCCGGAAGACGGCCTCCGGCGCCTGGCCGGGATTCAGGAACTGGCGGTAGGCCTTGCCGTCGGCGATCACCTCGATCCACTCGATGAAGTGCTTCGCCTCCATCGGGTGGGGGAGGGCGCCGACCTTGACCCGGAGCCCGCCGGGGATCTTCTCGACCACCGGGACATGCTTCTCCCGGGAGGCGTCGACCGTGTTCTCGGTCAGGAGCTTCATCGGTTGCCCGCAGCAGACGAGCTCCCCGCCGCCCGCGTGCAGGACCTCGACGATGTTTCCGCAGAGCTCGCACTTATAGACCTGCAGTCTCTCCGTCATTTTTCGCCTCCCGGGTTAGATTGTTCGCCGCGAGCCTGTATCGGGGGCGATCCAGCGTCTGGCGCGCCGGCGGTGTCCCGGCGAAAAATGAAGTCTGGGACGAAGTGGATCGCCCCGCCGCGTGTTTACCTTATAGCACAGGATCGCCCCTCCGGCAACGCTCCGATGGGGGCGGACAGATGCGATCCGGCGTTTGTGCCTTGTCGGCCGTTGTAGGCGGGTTCTGCGAACCGGCGGTCCGGTCATGGTCGGCCATTGTAGGCCGGCTCTGCGAGCCGGCGTCCGGTCATGGTCGGCCGTTGTAGGCCCCGACTTTGTCGGGGCCTACAGATGGCGGCCTGGGCGGCGGAGATGACGGATCCGCTCCAGGACCGGGGGGTGGGAGTACTCCAGGAAAACCTTCAGGGGATGGGGGGTGAGGTTGGAGAGGTTATCGCGGCTGAGCTTTTTCAGGGCGGCGATCAGAGCCTCCGCCCCGTAGGGCGTGTCGGCCCCATCCCGGTCGGCCGAGAGTTCGAAGCGGCGGGAGACGGCATGCTCGAGAAGGCCGCAGAGCCAGAGGGCGGGAGAGGCGAGGAACCCGAAGGCGACCATCCCGGCGTAGACCGAGGGGCGCTCCAGGCGGAAGGCGGCGAAGAGGAGGGGATCCCCAAGGAGCCGGGAGAGGAGGAAGAGGAGGAGCCCCTGGACGGCGATCCCCCAGGCGAAGAGGAGGAGGACGTGGCGGCGCCGGAAATGCCCCAGCTCGTGGGCGAGGACGGCGACGATTTCCGGGGTGCCGAGCCTCTCCAGGAGCGTGTCGAAGAGGACGATCCGCTTCAGGGCGCCGAAGCCGGTAAAGAAGGCGTTGGACTTGGCCGAGCGGCGGGAGGCGTCCATGGTGAAGATCCCCCGCAGGCGGAAGCGGCGGGCGCGGGCGAGCCGCTCGATCGCGGCCTTGAGTTCGCCTTCCGGGAGGGGGGTGAAGGTGTTGAAAAGAGGCAGGACCGCCGCCGGGGCGATGAAGGCGACGAAGAGCTGGAAGAGGGCGAGCGCCGCCCAGCCGACCGGCCAGGCGCCCGGCCCGAGGCGTTCGAAGATCGCGACGGCCGCGGAGAAGACGGCGCCGCCGAGGACCGCGGCGAGGAGGGCGCCCTTGGCGAGGTCGAGGAGAAAGGTCCTCCCGGTCGTCCGGTTGAAGCCGTATTTCTCCTCGATCCGAAAGACGCGGTAAACGCGGAAGGGGAGGCAAGAGGCCGCCCAGAGGAGGGCCGGGAGAGCGGCGAAGATCAGGCCGCGAAGGACGGGGCCGCGCCCGAGGGCGCGCGCGATCCGGTCCGCCGCCGGGAAACCGCCGAGGAGGATGAAGGCCGCGGCGAGGGCGGTCTCCGCCGTCCGGGCCAGCCGGTCCAGGCGCGTGGTCTCCCGGAGGTAATCCTGGGACTTCCGGTAGCGCCCGGCGTCGTAGACCCCCGCGAACTCCTCCGGGAGGAGGGGGGAGAGGCGGCGGAGGTTGAGGGAGTCGACGGCGAGGCGGAGGAGCCAGCCGCCGAGGAGCGAGGCGAGGACGATGGCGAGATAAGGATTCACGGCGGGGAATGCCACGAAGGCACGAAGACACTAAGAATTGATTTCCAGATCCTTCGTGCCTTTGTGTCTTGGTGGCAGAATATTTATTTGGATTTTTGGATTTCCCGCCACTCGACGTTGGAACCCTCGTTGGGGTTGTAGCTCGGCGATTCGGAAAGGATGTATTCGCCCAAGCTATTGGTCCAGGCGCGCTCGTAGCCGGCGGGGAGCTCCACCGGCCGCTCCTCGATCGGGTTGTAGTAGCGATCCACGCCGCGGACATAGTCGCTGAAGTTCTCGGCGATCCGGTCGTTCACCGCCTGGCGCTCCTCATAGGATTTCATCGTCATCGCGCTGATCTCGTCGCTGGTCCGGCTGATGATCCGGCTCAGCTCTCCGACGTTCTTGATCGCCTGGATCTGCCGGGCGATCAGGTACTCCACGACCTGGTTGTGTTTACTGAACCAGCGCGGGTTGAGGCGGAAGGAGCGGGCCATCGTCTCGAAGGTCTTGGCCAGCCCGGAGAGCTTCCCCTTCTCCGCCCGGAAGGAGAAGAGGTAGTCCGCGAACCAGTTGGTGTTGGTGGAGCGGCCGTACATGGTCTGAAGGGGGTAGCTGAACCCCTCTACCACGCCGTAGATCTCCTCCTCCATCGTTACGCCGTTATCGGAGTATTCGATCCGGAGCTTGGCCGCGTCGGCGAAGGTCTGGACGCCCGCCTGGGGTTTCCCCGCGCCCAGGGCCCGGGCGAGTTCGGGGAGGTGCTCCTCTCCCGTCACCCGTAGCCCCGATTTCCCGGAGCGGAAGCGGGGGAGGACGATCTCCTTGAGCATCGCCGCCGGCTCCAGCACCGCCCTCACCTCGCTCCCGAAGTAGCGGCTGCCGGGAGGAAAGTTGGAGAGGGTCATCGGGTTGTCGGTGGCGAAGAAAGCCTGGTTGGAAAAGACCTCGAAGCAGGCGCGGCCGGCCGGGGCGGCGACCGTGAAGGCGGCCCGGGCGGGCATCCCCGGGTTGTCCAGGACCCAGTCGATCCCGCCGGAGAAGCGCCAGCCGTCCGGGACGAGCATCCGGAAGGCCTCGATCCCGATCCCCTCTTTGTCCGTGCAGATCACCGTCGTGTATTTGACCGGCGCGATCGCCGCCGGCTTCTTCCCCTCCGCGGTCCCCTCCTTCCCCCCGCAGCTCAGCCCGAAGCCCAGCCCCAGGGCGATCAGCGGCCATCCGGATACTTTCATCGACGCCTCCTGGTTCAAGTCACTCCAGCATAATATAGCCACGCCATCGCGAAGAGCGGAGCGACGAAGCAATCTCAACTCCGCAATGAGCAAAGGATTGCTTCCCCCACGCTTCGCTCGCGGCCAAAGGCCTATACTTGCAATGACATCCCTGGCGGATGTCCGGACTACAGCGGTCGGATTAGCGCTCCGCGTCCGTATCGTTTTCCCAGAGACTCTATTCTACTCCGCCCCGGACAGGGAATAGTCAAATAGGACAACCCTTGTCCGATCGGACAAGGGTTGTCCCGGCGGGGAGGCGGCGAAAGGGGGGGATCGGGGACCTGTCTCCGTCGGAAGAGTGGGACAAACCCGTCCGATCGGACAGATTTGTCCCACCCTGGAGAGGGGTGGGGAGGCGGGGGGAACGGGAGCGATCAAGACATTGAACGGCGAAGCCGGGTGCAGCGTATCAGCCGGTGAAGGCGCCTCAGCAGAGCTGATCCGTCGTCCGCCCGCGCGCGGGGCGGTTGCTGGATGGAAATCTTTAACCGCGGCTGGCAGGATCCCGCGGGAAAGGAGTCGCCATGAATAAGCATCTGCGCTGGGCTCCGGCGGCCGGACTCGCCCTGGCCCTCCTCGGCGCTCTCCCGTCCGCCCGGGGAGAGCAGCCGGGGGCGAAGGGAGGGGCGGTCCCGCCTCCCCCGCCCTCCGGAGAGGAAAGAACGGCCCCCCGCCCGCCACCGCCCCCGCGGCTGACCGGCGTGCTCCAGATGGCGGACGGCACGAAGAACGCCGCCCTGATCGAGGACCCGAGCATCCGGGGAACGGGGATCTTCCGGGTCGGCGACAGCGTGGGCGGGGCCAAGGTCGCGTCCATCTCCGCCGGCGAGGCGGTCCTGGAGGGACCGGAGGGACGCCAAGTCCTTCGGCTTGCCGCCGCCCCCCCCGCGGTCTCCCCGGCCGGGGACACCATCGTCTTCAACGTCGAAAATGTCGATCTCCGGACGGTGATCCGCCTCGTCAGCGACTTGAGCGGGACCAACTTAATCTTCGACGAGAGGGTGCGGGGGATCGTCACCGTGATGACGCCGCGCCCCATCCCGGCCTCCGAGGCGATGGCGATGCTCGCCGCCATCCTGGAAGTGCGTGGCTACGCGCTGGTCCCGGCGGGGTCCTTCTTCAAGGTGACGACGAAGGAGGAGGCGGTCCGGGCGAATGTGCCGGTGGCGGGGGAGGGTAGGGAACAGGGAGGGGGAGCGAAAAAGTGATTAAGCGACCTGTCGCGCGCGCTCCGCGCGGTTTTCCGCCGAGCGCTATGCGCTTGTGGGAGGGGCATTCCTGCCCCGATCCATATCGCTCGGATCGGGGCAAGAATGCCCCTCCCACAGCTTTAGCATCAGAATATCTTCGTGCCTTTGTGACTCAGGGGTAAAATTATTTCTGCACCAGCGCCCGCACCGCGTCGAGGCGGCCGGCGGAACCGAGCTTCTCGTTCTTGTGGGCGATGAACTTCGCGTATTCGCCCATGAAGACCTTGCCGGGGGGGCGGAGGTCGAAGTTGTCGGGGTGCTGGACGAAGTACTCCCGATGGACGCGGGTCCAGACCAACCGCCCGTCGGTGTCGATGTTCACCTTGGTCACGCCCAGGCTCGCCGCCCGGGCGAACTGGTTCTCGTCCACCCCCTTGGCCCCCTTGAGCTGCCCCCCGGCGGCGTTGATCCGGGCGACCTCCTCCTGGGGGACGGAGGAGGAGCCGTGCATGACCAGGGGGAAGCCGGGGAGGCGCTTCTGGATCTCGGAGAGGACGTCGAAGCGCACCCCCTGCCCGCCGCTGAACTTGTAGGCGCCGTGGGAGGTGCCGATGGCGCAGGCCAGGCTGTCGCAGGAGGTGTCCTTGACGAAATCCCGGGCCTGGTCGGGGTCGGTGAGGTGAGCGGCCGCCTCGCTGACCTGGACGTGCTCCTCCACCCCGCCGAGCTGGCCGAGCTCGGCCTCCACCACGATCCCCCGGGCGTGGGCGGCGGCCACCACGCGCTTGGTGATCTCCACGTTCTTCGCGTAGGGCTCCGCGCTGGCGTCGATCATCACCGAGCTGTAGAAGCCGCTCCGGATGCAGTCCATGCAGGTCTCCTCGTCCCCGTGGTCGAGGTGGACGGCGAAGACCGCCTCGGGGAAGACGGAGTCGGCGGCGCGGATCAGCGACTCCAGCATCTTCTTGTGGGTGTAGGAGCGGGCGCCCTTGGAGATCTGGATGATGAAGGGGGCCTTGGAGTCGATGTTCCCCCGGAAGAGGCCCATCGTCTGCTCGAGGTTGTTGATGTTGTAGGCGCCGATCGCGTATTTGCCGTAGGCGTCCTGGAACAGCAGCTTGGTGTTGACGATCATCGTTCCCTCCTTTTTCCTGCCCTTCCGGCGACGCCGGGAGGGTAGGGAAAAGATGCTAGCAGACCAAGGGGTGCATGTAAAGCCGCCGTTCCTCCGAAAGCGGCGTCGTGCCGCCGCACTCCAAACGCGCAATCCGCGCCGATAAGTTGGGTAGACACGCCACCCGGCCGCCTTGACATCCGCCTCGCCCTGTGTTTCAATAATCTTTTGTCGAACCACCGCCCACCAACCCAAAGGGGGAAAGGGATGAAGGAGCAGGACAGGAAGAAGGTGCTGGAGAACACGGTCAAGAGGTGCCGGGAGAAGAACATCATTATCCCCACCTTCGAGCAGATGGTCCATCCGGAGAAGGTCCCGCAGGGGATCAAGGAGGAGCTCAAGAAGATCGGGCTCTGGGACACCCATCCCCGCAATCTCTTCCGGATCACCTGGAAGAACGAGCCGAAGAAGTCGGGCGGCCTCTTCGGCGGCGTCAACTACCTGGAGATCCCGCGCGAGATCACCGGTGTCAAGGCCCGGATCATCATGCTCCTCGGAAAGTTCTTCCCGACCGGCGCCCACAAGGTCGGGGCGGCCTTCGGCTGCCTCGCTCCCCGCCTGGTCACCGGCGAGTTCGACCCCACCGCCCAGAAGGCGGTCTGGCCCTCCACCGGGAACTACTGCCGCGGCGGCGCCTTCGACTCGATCCTCCTCGGCTGCACGCCGGTCGCCATCCTTCCCAAGGAGATGTCCAAGGAGCGTTTCGAGTGGCTGAAGGAGATCGGCTCCGAGATCTACGCCACGCCGGGCTGCGAGTCGAACGTCAAGGAGATCTACGACAAGTGCTGGGAGCTCCGCCGCGAGTTCGGCGACAAGGTCGTCATCCTCAACCAGTTCGACGAGATGGGCAACTCGATGTGGCACTTCGCCGTCACCGGTCAGGCGATGCAGGAGGTCTTCGAGAAGGAGAAAAAGGCCGGCCAGAGGCTTGCCGGGGTTTCCCTGACCCAGGGCTCGGCCGGGACGCTGGGGAGCGGCGAGTACCTGAAGGAAGTCTACCCCCTGGTCAAGCTGACCGTGGGCGAGGCGCTCCAGTGCCCGACCCTCTACCTGAACGGATTCGGCGGGCATCGGATCGAGGGGATCGGCGACAAGCACGTTCCCTGGGTCCACAACCTCAAGCACACCGACGTGGTGGCGGCGATTGACGACAACGCCTGCATCGCCCTGATGCGCCTCTTCAACGAGCCGGCGGGGCGGGCGTTCCTCAAGAAGATCGGGGCGCCCAAGGAGGTCGTGGACAAGCTCGACCTCCTCGGGATCTCCGGGATCGCCAACCTGATCGGGGCGATGAAGACCGCCCGCTACTTCGAGTTCAACGAGAACGACGTGATGATCACCCTCTCCACGGACTCGATGGAGCTCTACGGCTCGCGGCTCAAGGAGTACCGGGAGAAGGAAGGAGAGTACACCCCCTGCCGGGCCGAGGTGGACTACGGCAAGTACGTCGCCGACCTCGGGATCGACTGGCTGCTCGAGACCTCCTACTACGATCGGAAGCGGATGCACAACCTGAAGTATTTCACCTGGATCGAGCAGCAGGGGCGGGAGCTCAAGGACCTGAACGCCCAGTGGAACGACGACCGCTGGTGGATCGACCAGTACCGCTCGGTCGGCAAGCTGGACGAGCAGATCAAGGAGTTCAACGAGCGGACGGGACTGATCAAAAAGTACCGCAAATAATCCGCGGACGCGGATCCCAGCCCAAACGAATCCGTCCCGAACCGGTGGTTCGGGGCGGATTCGTTTTTGCTCGGCATGGTTCTCGTCATTCCGTAGCCGCGGACCTTCATGGTCCGCGTCCCGGGCTGGGCATCGATACCGGAAGCCCTTGATCTTCCCCACCGCGCCGGGTATCCTGGAAATGGCGCGGCTGCTGATCCGCGATCGAACGGGAGGTGGCAAATGACCGACTTCATCAAGAAGGCAGTCCTCACCGGCCTCGGGCTCACCGCGGCCACCGTGAAAGCGCTGGAGGGCGAGATCCGGCGCCTGGTCAAGCTCGGCAAGCTCAACGCCTCCGAGGCGGACAAGATCATCGCCGATCTCGCCCGCTCCGGGGAGAAGCAGGTCAAGGAGTATCGGAAGACGCTGGAGGAGGCGGTCCGCAAGGCGGTGGAGTCGCTCGGGCTGGCCCGCCGGAGCGAGGTGGAGGAGCTCCGGAAGAGGCTCGCCGCCCTGGAGAAGGCGCGCGGTGGACGCTCCGCTCGGTAGCGGCGTTACTCCCTTCACCGCGGTCCGGGACCTGAAGCGCGCCAAGTACCTCCTCTCCGTCGTCTTCCGCTATGGGTTCGAGGATGTCGTCCGGCGCCTCCACCTCCCCTTCGAGCCGCTCGCCCAGCGTCTATCCGGGGTCCGCCCCGACCTCTCGCCTCCCGAGCGGATCCGCTTGATGGTCGAGGAGCTCGGGCCGACCTTCATCAAGCTCGGCCAGTTCCTCTCGATGCGGCCGGACCTTCTCCCGGCCGCCCTGATCGCGGAGCTCCAGAAGCTCCAGGACGCCGTCCCCCCGGTGGAATTCCCCCTGGCCCGGGCGGAGGTGGAGGGCGCCCTTTCGAGGAAGATCGCGGAGGTCTTCTCCGTCTTCGAGGAGAAGCCGCTCGCCTCCGCCTCCATCGCCCAGGTCCACCGGGCGAAGATCCGGGGAGAAGAGCGGAGCGTCGTCTGCAAGGTCCGCCGCCCTCTGATCGAGGCGGTGGTCGCCTCCGATTTCCACCTGATCGCCTTCGTCGCCCGCCAGGCGCACGAGCGGTTCGCCGAGCTGCGCCACCTCAACCTCCCCCGGGCGGTGGAGGAGGCCCGCCGGGCCATCCTCCAGGAGCTCGACTTCTCGATCGAGAAGGAGAACGTCCTCGCCGCCCGCCGCCTCTTCACCGCTTCCGACCCCGTTATCCTCCCCGAGATCGTGGAAGGGCTCTGCGGGCGGACGCTCCTGGTCATGGGCGAGCTCGACGGCCTTAAGGAATCGGAGCTGAAGGGCGAGGAGGCCAGGAAAGCGGCGGCGCGGAACCTCGTCGCCGCCAGCTTCCGCCAGATCATGATCTTCGGCTTCTTCCACGCCGATCCCCACGCCGGGAACGTGCGCTTCGACCCGGAGGGCCGGGTGATCCTCTACGACTGGGGGCTGGTGGGGAGGCTTTCCTGGAAGATGCGCTTCAAGCTCGCCGAGTTCCTGGAGGCCTTCGTCTGGGGCGACCCGGTCTGGGCGGTGGACTGCGCGCTCGCGCTCTCCGGGGACACCGTGGTGGAGAACCGGGAGGGGCTGGAGGAGGAGATGCTCCTCCTCCTCGACCGCTCTCGCCCGGCGGCCCTGCGCGACCTCGACCTCGGGCGGGCCCTCCTCCAGGTCTTCGAGATGCTCGGGCGCTGGCGCATCCGCCTGAACCCCCACTACCTTCTGGTCGCCCGGGCGCTGATGGACCTGGAGGGGCTGGTTCGCCGCCTCGACCCGGAGTTCGACCTGATGGCCAACGCCCGCACCTACCTGGTCCAGGTGGGAGAGGAGAGGCTCAAGCCCCGCCGGGTCTGGTCCGTCCTCCGGCGGAACCTCTACCAGACCGCGGGCCTCCTGGAGGGCCTCCCCTTGCGGCTCAACAACATCATCACCAAGCTGGAGGAGGGGAAGCTGACCATCGTTTACCAGTACACCGGCCTGGAGCGGATGATGCTGACCCTGAAGTCGGCCGCCAACCGCTTGGTGATCGGGATGATCCTCTCCGCTCTCCTGGTCGGCTCCTCCCTGGTCATCCTCGCCCGCCTGAAGCCCCTCCTCTTCGGCGTCTCGGTCCTCGGGCTCCTGGGCTACTTGGTCGCCGCGGTCCTCGGCCTCTGGATCATCTTCATCTCCTACCGCGACCGTTGAACGTACCGTTCAACGGTCGCGGTAGGAGGAGTGCAGTTTGCGATTTACTCTTCGCGGTTTACGGCATATTTTCTCCACCGCTCATAATTTGCTATCCTCTACCCCTTACCCGCCACCCTTGACCACCATCGACGAGATCGCCGGCTTCTTCCGCCCCGGCGGGCCCCTGGCCCTGCGGCATCCGGACTACGAGTTCCGGCCGGAGCAGGTGGAGATGGCCGCCGCGGTCGCCCGGGCGATCGGGCGCGGCGAGACCCTCCTGGTCGAGGCCGGGACGGGGGTGGGCAAAAGCCTCGCCTACCTCTACCCCCTCATCCTCTGGAGCAAGGTCCTGAAGAAGCGGGCCGCCGTCTCCACCGAGACCAAGACCCTCCAGAAACAGCTCATCGAGAAGGACATCCCCTTCCTCGTCTCCGCCACCGGGATCGAGCTGCGGGCCGAGCTCTGCCTGGGCGCGAACAACTACCTCTGCCTGCTGCGCCTCGACCGCTCGGGGCAGCGGGAGCTCTTCGAGTCCAAGGAGTCGGTGAAGCAGTACCAGGCCATCCTCTCCTGGGCCCGCCGGACCGAGGCGGGGATCCTCCTCGAGCTCGGCTTCACCCCGCGCTACGAGGTCGCCGCCTCGATCCAGGTCGAGCCGGACATGTGCCTGAGGCGGAAATGCCCGCATTTCGCGTCCTGCTTCTACTATAAGGCCCGGGAGCGGGCGGAGGCGGCGGACCTCCTGGTGATGAACCATCACCTCTTCTTCGCCAACCTGGCGGTGAACGGGGCGGCCCTCCCGCCCTTCGAGGCGGTGGTCTTCGACGAGGCGCACTCCCTGGAGGAGGCGGCCACCTCCTTCCTGGGGGCCGAGGTCTCCCAGCACCGCATCCCCTCCCTCCTCAACCACCTCTACAGCGTCAAGACCGGGAAGGGTTTCCTCCCCGCCCGTCTCCGGGATTCCTTCCGGGCGGAATCGTGGGAGATCGCGTTCCGGGAAGCGCATGACCTCAACGAAGAATTTTTCTCCCGCCTCGAGGACGGCTGGAAGGGGAAAAAGACCGTCCGGATCCGGGAGCGGTTTTCCGCCGAGGCGATCACCCGGTCGCTCCTTGGCCTGATCGAACGGCTCAAGGAGGTGAAGAAGGCCTTCCCGGACGAAGAGGGGAAGGAGGAGTTCGGAGGATATCTCAACCGCGCGGGGGAGATCGTCTCCGACCTGGACGCGATCTCCAACCTGAAGCAGGAGGACTGGGTCTATTGGTTCGAACGGACCGGCGAGCGGCGGCGCCTCCGGCGGGCCCTGCACATGGCGCCGATGGAGGTGGGGGAGTTTCTCGGGGAAAAGCTCTGGGGAAACTACGCCCCGGCCATCCTCACCTCCGCCACGCTTTCCACCGGAGGGAGTTTCACCTACCTGCGCTCCCGCCTGGGCATCGAAGGCGGCCACGAGCTCATCCTGGCTTCCCCGTTCGACTATCGTCGCCGGGTCCTGCTCTACACCGATCCTAGGATCCCCGACCCCGGTCCGCGGACGCGGGAGGCCTACGAGACGCGCGTGATCGAGGAGATCGAGAAGATCGTCCGGGCGACCGAGGGGGGCGCCTTCGTCCTCTTCACCTCCTACCGCGTTCTCGACCGGGCCTACGAGGCCCTCGCCCCCCGCCTCTCCCGCTACCGCCTCTTTCGCCAGGGGGAGGGGGAGCGTTACAAGATCCTCGAGGAGTTCAAGTCCCATCCGGACTCGATCCTCTTCGGGACGACCTCCTTCTGGCAGGGCGTCGACGTCCCGGGCGCCAACCTGCGCTGCGTGATCATCGCCAAGCTCCCCTTCGGCGTCCCCGACGAGCCCGTCCTCCAGGCCCGGATCGAGCGGATCAAGGAAGCGGACGGCGACCCCTTCCACGAGTTCCAGGTCCCGGCGGCGATCATCATGCTCCGCCAGGGCTTCGGGCGGCTGATCCGCCACCGGAACGACTACGGGGTGGTTGCGATCCTCGATCCCCGGGTGAGGACCAAGGGGTACGGGCGGGCCTTCGTCTCCGCCCTCCCCCCCTGCCGGCTCTCCTCCGACCTCGGCGAGGTCGAAAGCTTCATGGCGGAGATGAGGAAGGGCGCAGTTCGGGACGGCAGGGACAAAATGGACGCTATGGACAAAGGGGGGAGTCGGGAGCGTCCATAATGCCCGCGGCCTCCGGCGCCCGGGCCTAGCGCCCGCCGGCGGTCGCGGCCTCGGTCTCGCCCAGGAGGAACGCCTTCAGCACCGCCATGTGCTGCATCCCGTTCTCCCCGGAGTCGCCCGGACGGACCGGAGGGACGGCGGAGAGGGGGGCAAAGGAGCGGCTGTCGAAGACGATCCCGTCCGGGTAAAACTGGCGGGTGGCGCCCACGAAGAGAGGGGTGTGCCGGCCATCGAGGAGGCGGTTCGGGATCACCCAGTCGTAGGGCTTGGCCCGGGAGGCGTTGGTGTTGACGTTCCCGCGCAGGTCCCGGGGGACGTGGGTGTCGGGGGCGAGGAAGGTCCTCAAGACGGCCAGCGCGGGATCGAGCCGGTGCTGGGCGTTCAGGTCTCCCCCGACCACCGTGTAAAAATCGGCGCGGAAGTGGCTCGCGGCATAGCCCTTGATCTGCTCCGCCTCCCGCCGTCTCCGCTCGGCGTCGCGCGCCTTGTCCCCGGCCTTCAGGTGCACGCTCAGAGCCTGGAGGTCGGTCTCCCCCGGCAGGTCGATCACCGCCCAGGCGAAGTCCCGGTTCGGGATGTTTTCGTCGTTCCACTCCCCGCAGGTCTGGATGGCGAAGCGGCTGACGATCCCGTTGGGGAGTCCGCCGTTCTCCGGTTCGCAATAAAAGTAGTAGCCCGTCCCGAAGGCGGCGTCGACGAAGGCGCGGCGGCTGGTCTGGACGTTGAACTCCTGGAGCAGGACGACATCGGGACGGAGGGCCTGGAAGATGCGGACCGCCTGGTCGCCGTAGACCTGGCCGGCGGTGGTCAGGTTGGCGGCCATGACGGTCACTACCTCGGCGCGGAGAGCCGGCTCCGCGCCGAGGAGGACCAACGCCGCGAGGAGGGCGGGGCTGACCGCGCCGAGTTTCATCGGGTGGCCGTTTCAACCGCCGGCCGACAGGGATAAAAGGGACGAGATGGACGCTAGGGACGGGCTGTCCATAGCGCCCATTTCGTCCCTATCGTCCATCACGCCTGCAAGCGGGCCGCGGCCTCGTCGATCGAGGCCGGGGACTCGACCGGGAAGCACCGCGCCTCCTTGTTGATCTGGCGCAGCAGGCCGGTGAGGACCTTGCCCGGACCCACCTCGACGAAGGTGGTGATCCCCGCCGCGAGCATGAACTGGATCGACTCGGTCCAGCGGACCGGGCCGTTGATCTGCTTGGCCAGGTTCTCCCGGATCTCCGGCGCCTTCGTCTCCGGGCGGGCGCTGATGTTGGCGACGACCGGGAGGGCGGCATCGGCGACCGCCGCCCGTTCCAGCTCGGGGCGGAACTTCTCCGCCACCGGGTCCATCAGGGAGGAGTGGAAGGGGGCGGAGACCGGGAGGGGGAGCGCCCGCTTGGCGCCCTTGGCCAGGGCGAGCTCGATCGCCCGGGCGATCCCCTCCTTCGTCCCCGAGATCGCGGTCTGGCCGGGGGAGTTGAAGTTCACCGCCTGGACCAGCCCCGCCGCGCTCGCCTCTCGGCAGAGGTCGATCACCTGCTCGGGCGCGAGGCCGACGATCGCGGCCATCGTCCCGCCGATCGTCTTGTTCGCCTCGTGCATCAGCGTCCCGCGGGTCCTCACCAGCCGGAGGGCCTGGGCGAAGGAGAGGGCCCCCGCCGCCGCCAGAGCGCTGTACTCGCCCAGGCTGTGGCCGGCGGCCATCTCGGCCTTGATCCCCTTGGCCTTGAGGAGCTCGGCGGCGATCAGGGAGACGGCGAGGATGGCGGGCTGGGTGTTGAGGGTCTGCTTCAGATCCTCCTCCGGCCCCTCCCGGCAGAGGCGGGAGAGGGAAAAGCCCAGCACGCCGTCGGCCTCGGCGAAGAGGTTCTTTCCGGCCTCGGTCTGGGCGAGGTCTTTGCCCATCCCCACGTATTGGGACCCCTGTCCGGGGAAGAGAAACGCGATCCTGCTCATGGCGCACCTCCTATTAACTGGTTGATGGGTTAAGGCGGGGATATCGGTTTGGGCGATGGGTTAGGTTGATGGTTGGCCGGCCCCGCCCGTCGCGCCGGCATTCGCCTCGCCCCCCGGGCGGTTCCCCGTTCCCGTCGAGCGGCCATTCTTCCCGCCGGATCCCGGCAGATGCTTCTGGAGCGTCTGGGCCCGCTGCATCAGATCCAGGAGCTGGTCCTCGATCTCGGCGGAGCTCCCCCCGCCGCGGGGGCGGGCCGCGTAGGCCTTCTGCAGCGCTTCGACCAGCTTCCCGGCGTGCTTCTGGATGATCTTAAGCACTTCCTCGCGCGAGGGGCGCTTGTTCTTGAGCCCGACCCGGGGGCCCTTGAAGTAGCCGAGCCGCTCCATCTCCTCCTCTTCTTCGGCGGATTCGGCGTCCCCTCCGTCCCCGGGTTCGGCCGAGGGGCGGAGGATCTCGAAGCGCGGGTCGGTCTCGATCCAGGAGCGGAGAACCTCCGGCGCAGGCGGGGGGTCCGCCAGCTCGGGCGGGATCTCCCGGCAGAGGCGCATGAGGGGGATGAAGAACTCCTCGAAGGAGAGGATGCGCTGCTCCACCCAGTCGAGGATGGCGGTGGGACGGGGATCGGGCATGACTAAATAAAAAAGTTACGCAGGGTTACGGTAGGTTACGCCAAGTTACGTAAGGTTGGGATGGGTTGCGCAAAGCTACTCCCTGTTCCGGGGCCGGGAGAGCGGCCCGCTCACTTCCGGGAGGCGAGGATCCCGATGGCCGCGATCGCGGTCTCGATCGCCTTCTCGGGGCCGATCCCGTGGACGACGGGCTTCCCCGCCCAGGTCTGGCCGATGATGGCGAGGATGGAGCCGACCCGGACCTTGCGGAGAGAGCCCACCACGAAGAGGGCCGACTCCTCCATCGAGGTGGCGATCACGTTCCCCCGCATCCAGGTCTTCCAGAGGTCCTGGTTGTGCTCGGCCTGGGCGCTGTAGCCTTCCTCCTCGGAATAGAAGGCGTCCTTGCAGTGGGTGATCCCCAGGTGATGGGGATAGCCGAGGCGGCGGGCGGCCTCGCGCAGGGCGAAGACCACGTCGGGATGGGCGACCGCGGGGTACTGGAGGGGGACGTACTGGCGGCTGGTCCCCTCTTCCCGGACGGCGGCGGTGGCGATGGCGAGATGGCCGAGGTCCACCTCCTTCTGGAGGGAGCCGGCCGTCCCCACCCGGATGAAGGTGTGGGCGCCCACCCGGACGAGCTCCTCGATCGCGATCGCGGCCGAGGGGCAGCCGATCCCGGTCGAGGTGACCGAGACCTTAAGCCCTCCCACCTTCCCGGTGAAGGTCCTGAACTCGCGGTTGAAGGCGATCTCCTTCGCGCCGTCGAAGTGCTTCGCGATCATCTCGGTGCGCTTGGGATCGCCGGGGAGGAGGACGTATTCGCCCACCTCGCCCTTGGCCACGCCGATATGGTATTCCTTCCCGCTCATGGGAGCCCCTTTCGTGGTTTCACCTAGAGGAATTGCCTGTTTTATAAATTATGGCATAGGCCGGCGGGAGAGACAATCGCAAAGAGCGATTCTTCATTTTTCCACCTTCGCTTTAAGCGAAGGTGGGAAAAATGAAGCCGAAGAGGGCGACGGCGTCGAGAAGGGCGAGGAGGGAGAGGAGGAAGCCGTAGACGGCTCGGCGCCGGCCTTCCGGGGCGATCTCCCTCCAGCCCAGGACGAAGAGGAGCGACCAGGCGGCGAGGGCCGGGAAGAGGTGGCGCCCCTGGACGGTGGAGATCTTCGGCTCCAACCCCCAGGAGAGGTAGTAGGCGAGAAGGGCGCAGGCGCCGGCGAAGAGGAGGAGGCCGACCGCCGCCCCGTCCGCCCGACCGTCCGCCGGGACCCTCCGCCGCCGGAAGGGACTGACGGCGAGACCGGCGGCGGCGGCGAGCGCGGCGGCCGCCGTGACCGCGTAATACCAGGGAGGGAGAGAGAAGCGGGCCCAGCCGAACTTCAGCCAGAAGGAGCGGAAGAGCTCGCGGTGAAAATGGGGGTAGGCGACCGCGGCCGCGGGGGAGGACCCCGCGCGCCAGGCGCTCCAGGTCCGGCCCAGGGAGGAGAGGCGGGCCATGATCACGGAGACCGCCCCCGGCGCCGCCCAGACCAGCGCGGAATAGAGGACGGCGAGGAGGGCGGTGGCGGCGGCGACGGCCGGCCAGCGTTTCTCCTCCCGGCGGCGGAGAGCCCCCAGGACGACGCCCGCCAGGAGGGGGGGGAGCACGATCAGCGAACGGTAGGTGGCGAGGACGGCGAGGATCAAGAGCGCGACCGCCGAGGCCAGGCGGGGGAGGGCGAGGCCGCGGCTCACGCAATCCAGGGCGGCGAGGAGGACGCCGGCGCAGAGGAGGTTGGCCAAAGCGTCGGGTCCGGCCGCGGTCGCCGCGAGCATGAACTGGGGGACGAAGGCGGCGGCCGCGGCCGCCGCGAAGGGGAAGACGGGATCGGCGGGGAGGAGGCGGCGGGCGGCGGCGTAGATGGCGGCGACGGTGCCGAGGGCGCAGAGGAGGGAGAGGGCCCGGAGGCAGTGGAGGCGGAGGACGAGCGGCTCTCCCCCGAGGAGGCGGAGGGGAAAGGAGGCGAGGAGATAATAGAGAAAGGGCTTGCGCCCGATCTGGGTGGGGACCTCCTGGAGGAGGGGGGCCGCGGAGAAGGAGGCGGGGAGAGGATCGGGCCGGGGGATTCCCTGGAACTCCCAGAAGCGGTGGCGGTCGAGCGAGGCGATGATCTCCTTCTGAAGGGGGTCCGCCGCGCGGGGAGAGCCAAGCGGTCCGCCCCGGGCCAGCCGGGCGGCGTATTCGAAATGGGTCGGCTCGTCGGGGTTGAGCCAGGGGGGGACGGCGGCGAGGTAGGCCGCCCCGCGCAAGGAGGTGAGGAGGAGGAGGACGAGGAGCGGACCGTAAGAGAGCCGGTTTACCGGGGAGTGAAGCCTATCCGCCGGGGAGGGAAGCCTATCCGTCGGAGATGAAAACCTATCCGCCGGGGAGGAATTCAACCCTCTCCCCTTTTTAGGGGAGAGGGAGGTCTTGGCGTCCGCATACCCCCCCTCGCCCTTGCCACTTCCCCGTGTTGGCTGGCGGCTTAACCCAGCCATGGCTTGAGATGATCCCGGAGTATATCTCCCACCGGCAGACTCCTGAACGCCGCCAACCGCTCCCGCTGCTTTTGGAGGACCGCCTCCCGCAGTTCGGAGTCATCGCAGAGGAGGGCGGCCATCTCGGCGATCTCCGGGAAGTTCTTTTCCCGGATCAGGACGCCGGCCCTATCGAGCGTGTCGGGGACGGCCGCCGCCGCGTAGGCCAGCACCGGGAGGCCGAAGCGCATCGCCTCCAGGAGCGGGAGGCAAAAGCCCTCATGCTCGCTCAGGCAGAGGAAGACCCGGCCCAGGCGGTAGTAGGCGAGCCATTCCGAGTGGGAGACATGGCCGGCGAAGACGACGTCCCGGAGGCCGAGCTCCCGGACGATCGAGCGGAGATACTCCGCGTAAGCTTCCTGGCCGGTCTCGTTCCCGACCAGGAAGAGGCGGGCGGCGGGCTTGATCAGCTTGTAGTAGTAGAAGGCCTTGAGCAAGTCCTCGAACTTCTTGTTGGGGGCGAGCCGGCCCACGAAGAGGAGGCTGTCGCGGGCGTCGCGCTGCTGGAGGAGGAGGGAGCGGCTGGGGGCGCCGTCGAGCGACGACCAGTCGAGGGTGAGGGGGACGATCCCGGTCCGGGGGAAGCCGGCCGAGACGAGCTCGGAGCGGTTGTATTCGGAGACGGCCAGGGCGAGCTCGGTCGCGCCCCGGAGTTCCTCCATCTCCCGCCGCCCCTCGCCGAGGAGGTGGGCGAGCTCGGGGCTGAAGACGGGGAAGAAGCGGGCGGGCGTGATGTTGTGGTAGATCATCACCCGGGTGTCGGGCACGCCGGCGTAGTAAAGGGAGGCCGGCGATCCGATCGAGAAGTGGTAGAGCAGGATGTTTCCCCCCCGGGAGAGAGCGGCGTGCTCGGCGAAGGGGCGGCAGAGGTGGCGGACCTTGGGCTCGATGGCGTTGGGAGCGACGAAGATCTCCGAAGGGTGCCCCCAGGAACGGATGATCCTCTGCAGTTCCCGGGCGTAGTTGGAGATGGCGTCGCCGAAGGTGAAGCCGGCCAATAACTGGTGTATCCCGATCACGGGTCGATCCCCTGGGGTGGAAAATTACAACTTACAAACAACAAATTCCAAGCAAATACAAACCGCAAACAACAAATTACAAACAGCTCGGCCACCAGCCCGTCATGATCGGTCGTCGATTTTAACGATCATTGAGCTCAAAATATTTCGGAGCTCGATAGATTCGCGAGATATAGCGTCGATCTCGGCCCTGAATCCCATATTGGCTTCCAGGATCAAATCGAGCCAATAGCTCGACTCCTTGGCTTCTTTTCTGCTGATCCGCAGTCTGTGGAGTGAATCCTTTTTGCTCAAAGCTTCGTTGGCTTCCCGATAATTCGCTCCGACCGAACACGCCGAGCGCATGATCTGTTTGGTCAACTCGATGTTGATAGTCGAAACGGGCAGCTTCTTGCAGAGACGGATGACCGATTTCGAGAATTCAAGAGTCCTTTGCTCGAAGTCGTAGATCTTGTTGCAACCTTCAGTCATCGCTTGGTCTTGCGGGAAGATGTTTGGAATTTGGGGATTGTATTTTGCTTGGAATTTGTTGTTTGTGAGTTGTGATTTTTCGGTTGGCGACCGCGTGGAACCCTTCTTCCAGGCGCCCCAGCACCGTCTCCCAGGAGAAATTCTGCCGGACGTACTCCCGCCCGTTCGCGCCCAGGCGGTCCGCCTCGGCGGGATGGTCGAGGAGGTAGAGGAGGCACTCCTCGAACTCGTAGTAGTCCCGGAAGAAGAGCCCGCCGTTCGACTTGAGGCAGTGGTCCACGGTCACCGGGCAGAAGGCGTTGACCAGGCCCGGTCGCCCGGCCAGCCACGACTCCAAAAGGACGATCGAGAAGGACTCGTTGACGGAGGGCTGGCAGAAGGCGAGCGCGCCGGCGTAGCCGTTCCACTTCTCCTCCTCGGGAAGGTAGCCGAGGTCGACCAGGCGCGCCGTCTCCTCCCGCCGGATCCCGACCTCGCCCGTCCCCATCAGGACGAGCCCGAGTTCGCGCCCGCCGTAGCGGCGGAAGTGGCGGAAGTACTCGACCAGGCGGGGCGTGGACTTTCCCCCCTCCCGCCGCCCGGCGTAGAGAAGGTAGGGGAAATCGATCCCGTGCTTCCGGCGGAACTCCTCCGGAGCCATCCGCGGCGGCCCGGCGATCCCCATCCCGACCACGCGGGCCTTGGCCGGGTCGAGGGGCATGATCCGGCGGGCGAGCGCCAGCTCCGCCGCGCTGTTGAAGAAGACGGCGGCGGCGGAGAGGAAGAGGTCGCGGATGATCCTGAGGTAGGCGTAAGGCTCGTCGTGGAGGCAGGGAACGAGGACCGCCTTCTCCGGGACCAGGCGGAGGCCGTTGTAGGTGACGCCGAAGAGATAGGGGGCGAAGACGAAGGCGTCGAAGTCATCCGCGCGCGCCCGGATGTAGGCGCAGAGCGCGTCGCTCTGGGCCCCGGCGTTGATCCAAGCCTCCTCCTCCGCGCGGCCGAGGACCCGCCCGGCGTTGATCCGGTCCTGGAGGGCGAGCTGGAGGGGGCGGTCGCGGCGGTCGATGGGGAAGCGGCGGACGGTGACGCCGTTGACCGTCTCCACCCCCGGCGGGTATTCGTTGTCCCAGGCGATGTGGTCCCGGGCGCAGGTGGTCAGGACCTCGGAGCGGTGCCCCCGCCCGGCCATCCGCTCGGCCCAGGACTGGATGAGCACCTCCGCCCCCCCGGCCGACCGCGGGGTGTAGCGGGGAGAAACATAGGCGATGCGGAGGCGGGGAGAGAGTGGTTTCATCGTTCCGGAAGATTTCGGCGAGACCGCTGGTTGAGGACTGTCGGTGGCAAGTGAACAGTAATCAGTGAACAGTAAACAGCGATCATGGCCATCGGTCACTGATCACTGTTTACTGATCACTGTTTACTTCTTTTGCAGGGCTTCGATCTTTCCCTCCAGGACAGAGATCTTGTGCTCGAACTTGCGGTTGAGGCCGCTGGCGATGGCGGCCAGCTTGAGGTTGAAATCCTTCTGCTGGGAGAAGAGACGGTAGGTGTAGAACTTGAGGAGCTTCCAGATGATCTTCTTGAGCCAGACCGCCGGTTCGCCCAGGCATCGGCTCTTGGCTATGATGGGGAAGTCGCCCAGGTCCACGTTGGCCGCCGCCCAGATGTTCCTCAAATAGAAGTCGCAGTGGGCGTCGTCGTTGGCGTTGGAGTCCACCTCCACCGCCCGCAGGGAGGATAGGTTGTAGCGCTGGTAAACGCCTTCGGCGCGCTTCTGGTCGACCCGGGCCCGGATCTCCTCGACCACCTTTTTGACGTCAACGCCGGGAGTGTCGATCTGGAAGGTATCGCTCATGTTCGCTTCTCCAGCCTTGAGCGGGAGGCGGGCGGAGGCTCAAGGGCTCGCAGGTTCAAGGGTTCAGGGGTTCAACGGCGGGACCCGGCCGCTCGCGTCCCGGCCCCCCGTTCCCCCAGTCCCATTCCACCGGTATCCCCGCGATCCCGACGCCGCGCTGGGAGGAAAGCACGGAGAAGGAGTAGAAGTACTCCTGGCGGTGGTAGCTGGTCAAGTGGTCCTGGGAGTGGAGGGAAAGGGAGAGGAGATAGCGGCCGGGGAGGAGGGGGAGGGAGCGGAAGCGGAGGCGGACGCGGCCCGGGCCCTCGATGAAGGGCCGGTGGACGTCGGCCATCTGGGTGTTGGAGCCCAAGACCAGGGTGTAATCCTCGGTGTGGAGGGAGAAGCCGAAGACGGGATCCTCGATCCGCGACCGGGCGCGGTAGTCGATGGCGACCACCGCCTCCTCCTCGGGGCGGAAGGCGGCCTTCGTCCGCCCCGCCGCGTCCGTCAGCTCGACCCGGGCGATCTCCGCCTCCCGGCTCCCCCACTCGCGGCTGATCCCCGGCGACGCCGCGGAGCTCTGGGCGGATTGCACCCGGTCCACGTAGCCGTCCACCACGTCCCCCGCCGCCCCTTCCGCCGCGATCCGCCCCCCCTCGAGGTGGATGGCGCGTCGGCAGAACCGGCGGATGGTGTTCATGTCGTGGGAGACGACGACGATGGTCTTCCCCGCCTCCTTGAACTCCTGGATCCGCCGCCCGCTCTTCTTCTGGAATGCCTCGTCGCCGACCGCCAGCACTTCGTCGAGGATGAGGACCTCCGGGTCCACCTCCACGGCGACCGAGAAGCCCAATCGGACGATCATCCCCGAGGAGTAGAACTTGATCGGGGTTTCGATGAAGCGGCCGAGGCCGGAGAATTCGACGATGGCGTCGAACTTCCTCTCCACCGTCGCCCGCGGGATCCCCATGATCGAGGCGTTCAGAAAGATGTTCTCGCGCCCGGTGAGGTCGGGGTGGAAGCCCGCCCCCAGCTCGAGGAGGCTGGCCACCGTGCCGCGGACCCGGATCGCCCCGGTGGTGGGAACCATGGTCTGAGCCAGGATGGAGAGGAGAGTGGTCTTCCCGGAGCCGTTGGGGCCGATCACGCCGAGGACCTCGCCCCGGGGGACGGCGAAGCTCAAGTCCCGCAGGGCCCAGAAGTCTTCCCGGGACTCCCGGCGCAGGATCCGGTCGATGACCGTGGCCTTGAGGGTCTGGCCCCGGACCCGGCGGAGCTTGAACTTCTTTCCGAGCCTGTCGACCTCAATCGCGTTCATGGGTCATGATGCCACTAAGGCACAAAGGCACGAAGGGGCGCTAAGCTATAAAACAACACGTTTGATTCCTTGCCTGATCAGCTCGACATTGAAGTTGATGAGAAAACCCATTCTTCTACCGGTCAGTCGCAAATGGCTGAGAAGTTGGGCCATCCAGACGGGATTGGGAGACTCTGCTGCTTTCAGCTCGCATATGATTAAATCCTCGACCAGGACGTCCAACCGAAGCTCTTCGTCGAAAATCATTCCATCGTACTTGATCGGAACGTCTATCTGGCGTTTGTAGCGTAGGCCCCGCTTGGAAAGCTCATGGCACAAACACGCTTCATACACTTTTTCGAGAAGTCCCGGTCCTAGCTTCTTGTGGACCGTATAAGCCGCATCAACAATGAGTTTGGCGATTCTTTCCTCCTCGGCGGATAGCGGTTTAAACTCTTTCGTCATTCTTGGTGCCTTCGTGCCTTTGTGGCATATACATTTTTACATCTCGTCGGCGAAGAAGGGCTCCTTCTTCAGGAAGACCGCCGTCCCCACAACGAGGATGATCGGGGCGAGGGAGACCGAGACGTAGAAGGCGATGCCGCCGGGCAGCGGGCTGCCCAGAAAGAGGCGCCGGTAGAGCGTGACCAGGGAAGCCATCGGATTCAGGAGGTAGAGGTTGAAGAGGGCGGGCCCGGCCCGGCTCTCGACCATCTGGATCGTGTACATGACCGGGGTGAGGAAGAACCAGGCGAGGAGCCCGACCGAGATGATGTGCTCGACGTCGCGGAAGTAGACGTTGAGGGCCGAGAAGACGCAGGCGAGGCCCAGGATCAGGGCGATCTGGAGGGCGACGACCAGGGGGAGGAGGAGGAGGGCCCAGTCGATCCTGAGCGGGTAGGCGGGGTTGAAGACCCCGGCGTAGAGGACGAGGAAGACCGCGAGGACGACCAGGGAGAGGAGGAAGTTGACGAGGTTGGCGAGGACCATCGAGAGGGGGAAGGTGAGCTTGGGGAAGGAGGTCCGCTTGATCAGGGAGGGGGAGCCGGTGATGGCGTGGATCGAGTCGTTAATGCACATCGTGAAGAACTGCCAGACCAGGATCCCGACCAGGAGCTCGGGGAGGTCGATCCCGGTCCTCAGGAGCGTGACGAAGACGAAGTAGATGAGCATCATCAGGAGGGGGTTGAGCATCGTCCAGACGAAGCCCAGGGCGGACCCCTTGTAGCGGATCCTTAGGTTCCGGAGGACCAGGTTCCGGATCAGGTCCTTCCATTTCCAGGTCGAGATCAGGCGTTGCAGCATGGCGAGCGTTCTCCCGGATGGCGGATTATACAACAATCCCGTAGAATAGGGGACGGAGTTGAATCCGCGCCCGAGGAGGAGGACCGATGAACTACAAGAAAGTCGCCATGGCCCACGACAAGAAGATCGCCCTGGTCGCCCACGACAACAAGAAGAAGGACCTGGTGGAGTGGGCCTCCTTCAACCGCGATCTCCTCGCCCATCACAAGGTTTTCGCCACCGGGACGACCGGCGAGATCCTGGAGAAGGAGTTGGGTTTCCCGATCACCAAGCTCCAGAGCGGTCCTTTGGGGGGCGACCAGCAGATCGGCTCCCGGATCGCCTCCGGGGAGATCGACTTCATGATCTTTTTCTGGGACCCGCTCGAGCCCCTCCCCCACGACCCCGACGTCAAGGCCCTCCTGCGCCTGGCGGTGGTCTGGAACATCCCGATCGCCTGCGACCGCGCCTCCGCCGACTTCATGATCTCCTCGCCCCTGATGGACGGGAAATACGACCGCCTGGTCCCCGACTACGAGGAGTACCGCCACCGCAAGATCGAGTAGCCCCGTGAGCGACTGCCGCTGCCTCCATCCCCCCTTCGCGAGTCGCGATTTCGAGTCCCTCCCGGTCGGCGTCGACGAAGCCGGCGGGCGCTTCGCCGAAGTGACGATCGAGACCTGCCGGTCCTGCGGCCGCCGCTGGCTCCGCTACCTGATCGAGTACGAGGCCTTTCCGAAGTCCGGCCGCTGGTACCGTGGTCTCGTCACGGTCGAGGACGCCCGGACGGTCACCGCGGGGACAGCTCTCCAGACGCTGGCGCAACTGGAATGGCGTTTCGCTGGAGGAAGCTTCTTCCAGTCGACGGGATTCCGGACCTCGGCCCCCGTTCGCGTCGATCCCTGAGTCGAACCGACCAGCCATGGCCTTCTCGGTCCGCATCATCGGCCAACCGGAGGATCCTTCCGCCTCGGTCTTTCGGATGGAGCCGCCCTGGTGGCCGGAGAAGGAGCTTCGCGATGATCACCGCTTCCAGAAAGTGGAAACGGGCGGCTATCTCGACTATTCCGCCGACCTCTCCCTGGCCGCCGCCCGCGCCCTCCACGAGCGTTTCAAGCCGCGCGCCGGCCGGGGAGCCTTCGCGGGGGCGGACTGGCAGAAGATCATCCGGCCGATGCTGGAGGAGCTCGACCGCGTTTTTGATCCACGCGCTGGCGATTTTTCCGGCTTCCGTGTGGTTGTTTTTGAGTGGGAATCGGGTTTATTGTTCTAGTCCGGCCGCCCATCTGGGACAAACCTGTCCGATCGGACAGGTTTGTCCCAATTTGAGCATGGTTTTTATTTGGAGGGGGAGCATCCGTTCCCCGACTGGATTCAGACAAACCTGGTCCGATCGGACAGGGGTTGTCTGAATATCCGGGAAGCCACCCGCACGAAACGGCAGAGAACCAATTCCACCGTATTTCTTCGTGTCTTGGTGTCTTTGTGGCATAATCATCACGCGGGCAAAAGGCCCGCGTTAATTTTAGAGATCGGTCGCTCACCAGAGGAGGCATCGCATGAGGTTTCCGCGCAGCTCGGGGATCCTGCTCCACGTCACCTCTCTGCCCGGCCCCGGCCCGATCGGGGACCTGGGGGAGGAGGGCTACCGCTTCGTCGACTTCCTCGAGGAGTCCGGCCAGGCCCTCTGGGAGATCCTCCCCTTGAGCCCCTTGGGCTACGGCAACTCGCCCTACTCCAGCCCCTCGGCCTTCGCCGTCAACCCGCTCCTCCTCTCGATGGAGGCGCTGGAGAAGGACGGCTGGCTTTCGCGCAACGACCTCCCGGCGCGCGCCTCCGCCTCCGCCGTGGACTTCTCCTCCGCCCACGCCCTCGCCCGCGCCGCGGTCGATCTCGCCTGGAAGTCCTTTCAGTCGCGGCGGGGGAAGGACGGGAAGGCCTTCGAGGAGTTCCGCCGCCGCCACGCCTACTGGATCGAGGACTACGCCCTCTTCGTCGCCTTGAAGGAGAACTTCCGGGGCCTCCCCTGGTACAAATGGCCCCCCGAGCTCGTCGCCCGCGAGGACGGCGCGCTGAAGCGCTGGCGGGGAACGCTCTCCGAGGCCGTGGCCAAGGTCGCCTTCGGCCAGTTCCTCTTCTTCGGGCAGTGGGAGAGGCTCCGGAAGTACGCCAACCTCAAGGGGATCAAGATCGTCGGCGACATCCCGATCTTCGTCAACCACGACTCCGCCGACGCCTGGGCCTATCGCGACTACTTCTTCCTCGACAAAAAGGACGGCTCTCGGCTCGCCCTCTCCGGCGTCCCCCCCGACCAGTTCTCCAGCGCCTCCCAGATCTGGGGGAACCCCCTCTACGACTGGGAAGCCCAGGCCCGGGACAATTTCTCCTGGTGGACGCGCCGGTTGGGCGCCATGCTCGACCTGGTGGACGTGATCCGGGTCGACCACTTCACCGGCTTTAGGGCCTGCTGGCACGTCCCGCTCCACGCCAAGACCTCGGCCGAGGGGAAGTGGGTGGACGGGCCGGGGAAGCGGCTCTTCGACGCCGCGGCCTCCGAGCTGGGGGAGCTTCCGATCATCGCCGAGGACCTGGGACCGATCCCGCACCTGGTCGATCCGCTTCTCCTCGAGACCGGCTTCCCCTGCACGCGGGTCATCCACTACGCCTTCGACAGCGACGAAAAGAACCCCCACCTCCCGGAGAACTACCCGGCCAACTGCGCCGCCTACACCGGGACCCACGACAACGACACCACCATCGGGTGGTTCGCGAACTCCCCGCAGTGGAAGCGGGAGAAGCTTTCGCGCTACCTCAAGAGCGACGGGGCGGAGATCAACTGGAAGCTGATGCGGGTTGTTTCCGCCTCGGTTGCCGACCTCGCGATCCTCCCCCTCCAGGACCCGCTCGACTTGGGTTCCGAGGCGCGGATGAACCAGCCGGGCGTCTCCGGGCGGCAGTGGTCCTGGCGCTACGGGAAGGGGATGCTGACGGCGAAGATCGCCAAAAGGCTCGCCGATCTGACCGCGGACACCGGGAGATGAAGGAACTGCAGGATCGTCCTTGGCCCGCGGATGCGGGCCAAGGACTTGCGGGATCGCCCCGCGCTCGCCTGGGCGGGCGCCGGGGGTGGAGGGTCGGGCATGGGCCGCCAATTCGGGGCCAAGCCACACAACCCCCCCCCCCCACCCCGGGCCCCCGGCCGGGGTGGGGGGCCCAGGGACTGGGGGTCCCGCCCCGCGCGCCCCGGGGCGCCCCCGGGACTTGCAGGATCGTCCTTGGCCCGCATATGCGGGCCAAGGACTTGTAGTATCGCTAACGCTTGCAGTATCGCTGACGCTTGCGGGATCGCCTTGGCCTACTTTTGATTTTCTCCTTCCCATCGGGAAGGAGAAAATCAACGGGCGATCTCGAACGAGATCGGCACCCGGAGTTCCAGCGCGTCGCCAGAGAATCGGTCGGGGAGGGGCGGAAACGGGGCCGCCCGGTCCACCGTTGCCCGGGCCTGGGCGTCCAGGATGGGGGAATGGGAGCTTTGCACGATCCGCACGCCGGAGACGGTCCCGTCGCGGCCGAGCCGGAAGGCCACCACGGCCGTCCCCCGGCTCCCCTCGTTGAGCGCTTCGGCCGGGAACGACTTCAGCTCGGAGATCCGGCGTCGGACGAGGGAGAGATACTCGTCCGCCCCGCCCGCGTTTTGCGCCGCCCGCCCGTCCTCCCCGCGCGCGGGCCGGGCGGCCTCCCGGGCTTCCCGCTCCGGCCGCGCCGGGCGGGGATCTTCGGAGACGGTGATGACGTCCGGCCGGCTGTCCCGGGGGAGGGACGGTGCCTCCGCTGACGCTTCCGCCGCCCGGCGCTCTTCCGGCTCTTCGGCTCGGCGGGGCGGCTTCTCGGGGGGGGCGGCCGGGAGGGCGGCCGCGCTGGAGGGGAGGGGGGAGTCCATCCCCCGGACCGATCCGATGGTGAAGGCGACGCTTTCCGCGCCGCCCGTTCCCCCGGGAGGAGAAACGAGGGCCACGCCCGCCGTCAGGGCGGCGGCATGGGCCAGGCAGGAGAGGAGGAGCGCCGCGATCATCTCCGCGCGCCCCTTGACCCATCTTCTCATGCGTCCCTCCCGGGTCCGCCCGGAACGGCCCGGCGGGGCGGTTGCGCCCCTTCCCGGCCTGCGGTACACTGTGAAACGATGAAAATCAGGCTGCGGGCGAGCATCGTCAACGCGCGCGACGAAGGCTTCATGGGCATCGGCCTGGTCTGGCTCCTCCGCCGCATCGGCCAATTCCATTCGATCCATCGGGCCGCGGCGGACATGAAACTCTCCTACGTCAAGGCCTTGAAAATCCTCAACCGCCTCGAAGACAATCTCGGGCGCAAGGTCGTCATCCGCTCGCGGGGCGGACGCGCGGGCGGCGGGGCGGAGCTCACCCCCTTCGCCGAGCATTATATAGAGGAATACGAGCGCTTCCTCTCGGAACTCACCGCCTACGCCGAGCAGAAGTTCCGCGCCTGCCGCCGCCTCTCCCGCTCCTGACCCCGGCCTTCGCCTCCCCGGCCGGGGAAGCCGCTTCCGACCAAGATAAATATTCCTGTTGACGGCTACGATATATATTCGTATATACAACGCGTTTTTGCAATGGGAAAACGCGCCCCCGCCCGGCCGGGCGGGCGGAGCGGCCCGAAAAAAGGAGGAGCGACATGATGCGCAGAGCGTGCTCGACGGTGTGCGCGGCCCTGTTTTTGCTGGCGGCGAGTTCGTTATCCCCCCACGCGGCCTGGTGCCAGGCGGAAGCTCCCGGCGCGGCGCCGGCCGCGTCATCCCCGCCGGTCGCCGCCGGCTCCGCCTCCCGGCTCCTGCCGGAGGGGGCGCCGGCCGGATTCCGGGACAGCGATTTCACTCCCTATACCCTTGGCGAGATCGTCGTCTCCGGCCAGACGCAGGCGAACGAGGTCGCGCTCTATGACGAGGTGTCGGCGGAGCAGATCGCGGCCACCAACAGCCGGACCGCGGCCGAGGCGCTCCGCTATACCACGGGCGTGACCGTGCTCCAGGGGTACAAGAACGAGCCGAACGTGTCCATCCACGGCCTGGCCCAGCAGAAGGTCCTGGTGCTCATCGACGGGGTTCCCTATTACGAGACCAACTACGGGAAGCTCAACCTCCACCAGATCCCGGCGGACATCATCGCCAAGATCGAGGTGATCAAGGGCGCGCCCTCCGTCATGTACGGCCCGAACGCGGAGGCCGGGGTGGTCAACATCGTCACCAAGCAGGCGGGGAAATCCTTCAGCGTGTCCGGGAAGGCGGAGGGGGGAGAGAAGAACTACAACCGGGAATCCTTGTCCCTGGGCGGGGAGGCCGACATCTTCAAGTACTGGATCAGCTACACCCACAGCGGCGCCGACGCCTGGAAGCTCTCCGACGATTTCGAGCCGAGCGAGGGCGCGATCGTCAGCAAACCGGGCGGAACCCGCCGGGCCGTGATCGAGGACGGGGGCTACCGCAACAACTCGAGCTCCCGGTCCGACAGCCTCTGGGGGAAGCTCGGGGTGGCCGCGGACGAGGACACCGAGTGCTTCCTCAACGCCTATTGGATCCAGTCGCGGTGGGATATCCCGCCTTCGGTGACGAGCGTCAACATCTTCACCACCCGGCCCTGCTTCTCCCAGTTCGCCCGTTTCAACCAATACGACGACTGGGGGGTCGACCTGAACGCCAAGCACGGGATCACCGACGACTTCCGGCTGCGGGACACCGCTTTCTACCATAACCACCAGGACGCCTACGATTCGTACTCGGACGAGCGCTACACCGCTAAGATCGCGCGGAGCGAGTACCGGGATTACGCGGCGGGCAACAGCCTCTTCGCGGAATACGACGTCGCGGATTGGGACGTCTTCCGCCTTGCCCTGCATTACAAGATCGATTCGCACCGGGAGCGCGACGACACCTACCTCCCGTTCGCCGAGTCGCGCTCGGACACCGGCTCGGTCGCGGCCGAGGACGAGCTCACGCCGGTCAAAAACCTCACCCTGCTCGTCGGGACGGGCTGGGACTGGTTCGACGTCATCCGGGCCCAGAAAAACCTGACGAACTCCAGCGGGGATTACGTCGGGGAGAAGGACCTGGAAAAACCCGGCTTGAAAGACCTGTTGACGCCGATGGCGGGGGCGGAATACAAATTTGAGGATTCGACTCGGCTCTTCGCCTCGGTGGCGAGGAAGGGGCGGTTCCCCACCCTCCAGCAGCTCTACTCGAGCAAGGGCGGGAACACCGATCTGGAGCCGGAGACCAGCGTCAACACCACGGTCGGGGCGTCCCGCTCCTTCTTCGACGACGTCTTCTGGCTGGAGGCCGCGTATTTCAACCATTACATCGACGACTGGATCAGCCGCGACGGGCCGAGCCCCTTGAACCAGTACCAGAACTACGGGAAGGTCGTGATGAACGGCCTCGAGGTCAACGCCGAGCTCAAGCCGCTCCGGGAGCTGGCCTTGAGCCTCGGCTACACCTTCAACCACGCGCGCGACCAGAGCCCGGACCACGCCTCCGACTGCGTGCTGGACACCCCCGAGCACACGCTCGATCTCAAAGCCCGCTACACCGTTCCCGATCTCGAGACCAGGATCGACGTCGCCCAGCAGTTCACCAGCAAGATCTACTCGCAGCTCCCCACCGCGCAGAACCCCACGCTTGAAACGCAAGAGGTGGACGGCTATTCCCTCGGCAACGCTAAGCTCACCCAGCCGCTTACCGCCTTCTTCGACGTCTACGTCTCCTGCGACAATATCTGGGACACCGACTACGAGACCGTGTACGGTTTCCCCCAGCGGGGGAGAACCTTCATCTTCGGCGTAGACGGCAAATACTGAGCGCCGTCGCGCGGCGGAACGACCTCATGCTACTCCGGGTGCGCGACCTCAAGTTTCGATACGCCTCGGCGAAAGACTTCGTCATCCAGGGGGTGAGCTTCGACCTCGCGGCGGGGGAGTGCGCGGCGATTACGGGGCCCAACGGGAGCGGGAAGAGCACGCTGGTGGCGATCCTGGCCGGGATCATCCCGGGGTTCGTCGCGGGGGAACTGTCCGGCGTGATCGCCGGAGAGGGCGCGGCGGCCAAACCCGCCGTCATCCTGCAGAACCCCGACGCGCAGATCCTCTGCGACAGCGTGGAGGAAGAGCTCTCCTTCTTTCTCACCTATACCAGCCGCCGGCGCCCGGCCGCCATCCCCCCGGACGTCGCCGCCGCCGCCGGGATCGGCGATCTGCTCCCCAGGAAGGTCTACCACCTCTCCTACGGGGAAAAGCAGCGGTTGATCGCGGCCTGCGCCTTGTGGTGCGGGGGGGAGCGGCTGGTGCTGCTTGACGAGCCGTCGGCCCATCTCGACGACGACGGCGCGGAACGCTTGGCGCGCCTGATCCGGCAGCAAAAGGCGGCCCGCGCGGCCGTGCTCCTCGTCGGCCACGACTGCGCGCGGCTGGAGGGATTGGTCGACCGCTGGTACGCCCTCGCCGCCGGCGGGCTCTCCGAGTCCCGGGCCGCCCCCCCCCGTCTCCCCCCGCCGGCCAAGCCGCCGGGGGGCGCGGCGGGGGGAGCGCCGCGGCTCTGCGCCGTCCGCGACCTGGCCGGAGAGGGGGAGGAGGGGGAGGAGATCTTCTCCGGCTTCAGCTGCGAGATTGAGCGGGGCAAGATCTACGGCCTCGCCGGGCCGAACGGCTCCGGGAAAAGCTCGGTCGTGAAAATCCTCTGCGGCGCGGAGCGCGCCGCGGGCGGGAGCGTCCGCTTCGATGGCCGGGACGCGGATTTGGCCGAGCTCCGGGAGCGCGTCCAGCTGGTGGGGCAGAACCCCTTCCACCAGCTGCTCTACCAGTCCGTCGGCGGGAACCTCGCCGCGGCGAACTCCCGGGCGAGAAAGCCGCCGGCGATCAGCCTGGAGCGGGGAGTCCGCCTGCTCAACCTCAAGCCCCTCCTGGGCCGGGATGTCGGAACGCTGAGCTTCGGCGAGGCGCAAAGAGTCGCGCTCCTCGGAGCGGCGTTGCAGGCGCCGGAGCTCCTGATCGTCGACGAGATGTTCGCCGCCCTGGACGGCCCCGGCCTGGCCGCGGCCGGGGAGCTCCTCTCCGCTCTCCGGGAGGCGGGAGGGAGCGCTCTCCTCGTCTCCCACCTCGAGTCCGAGCTCGCGGGATTGGCCGAAGAAACCTTCTTCCTGAAAGCGACGGGCCATGCCTAGCGCGCAGAGGACCAGGGTGATCGTCTTCACGACCGTCTTCGGCGTTCTCTGGGGCGTCGTCGAGACCATCCTGGGCAGCTATCTGCACCTGTTCCGGGTGCCGTTCACCGGTTCCGTGCTGGCGGCGATCGGAGCCGTCATCATGTGCACCGAGCGGCTTTACACGCCGGTCTTCGGCGCCACCCTTACCACCGGGGTCATCGCCGCCGCGCTGAAATGCTTCTCGGTGGGAACGGTGCGGCTCTCCCCGGCGATCGCCATCAGCGTGGAGGCCCTGGTGGCCGAGATCATCCTCAGCGCGCTGGGCACGGGTCGGATGGCCCTCTTCCTCGCCAGCCTGGCTTGCTGCCTGGAGGGAATGCCCCACGTGGTCATTGCGCAGTGGCTCACCTACGGGCAGGGGATCATCCCCGCCTATCTGAAGATCATCGGGAAATTCCAAAGCTCGCTGGGGCTGGGGGAGAACCTGTGGTGGCAGGCGCTCCTCCTCTGGGCCGCGGTCCACGTGGCGATCGGGATCGCCGCCGGGCTCGGCGCGGTCGCCGTCAAGGCCTACCTCCGCCGGGAATGAAACGAACCTCCCTTCTCCTCGCTTGCTTCTGCTTCGCCGTGTCGCTCGCGGCCGGCCGAGCGCCCGTGCGCGTCGCCGCGGGCGGCCTCCTCCTGCTGATCGCGGCCCTCCGCGACCGGGCCGCGCTCACGGCCTTCGGCTCCTACCGGATCTGGATCTTCCCCGTCCTGTTCATCGCGCTCTCCCCCTTCGTCTTCGGAGAACCGCGGCTCGCCGTCGGGAGGCTGACCTATTCCCTCGATCAACTCCGCAGCGGGGCGAGGTTCCTGTTCCACGCCTACTGCTTCGTCGTCTTCGGCGCGTTCCTCTCCAGGTCTCTTTCCCTGCAGGCGACGGTGCGGATCGCGGAACGCCTCGGGCTGGCGCAGCCCGGGCTGAGGATCGCCCTCGGCGGGGCCGCGGCGAAGATCTTAAGCCGCATGGTCCGGGAAACCTACGGGACCTACCGGATGGCGAGGCCCTCCTTCCTCGCCGCCGCCCGCGAATCCCCGATCCTCCTGGGGGCGATCGCCCGGAATACCGCCCTGGTCGCGGAGCGGATATCGATCCTCTTCTACATCCGGGACATCCGGGTCGGACCGCCCGGGGAGGCGCAGCGCGCCTCCGGGAGCGGTTCGGGGAAACCGGAGATCGGGGGCGTCCCGTGAAGAACGACGAGATCCTCGCCGCGATCGGGGACAGCATCGGCGGGAATCCGGCGCTCGAAGATCTGCAGGTCTTCTCGCGCTGGGTCGTCGCGAAATCCCGTCGCTGGGCCTTCGCCCACCACCTTCCGGGGATGCCGGGCCTGGATCGTCCGGGGCGCCGGGATATCCGCCGGGAAGGCCTGCTCGGGAAACCGGTCAAGCGGATCGTCCCCCGCCTCCTCCGGAGCGGGGACGCCCTCGGGATCGCGGCCGGGATGGCCTGTCTCAACAGCGCGCTTCCCGTTCCGGAGGGGGCCTTTGCGGCCAACGCCTTCGCCCTGTTCCGGGCGCGGGCGCGGCGCTTCAGGACGTGCTTCATCGGGCACTTCCCGGACGCCGAGCGGTGGCGGGAGCGGGGATATCCGGTCGCCATCATCGAGCTCTTCCCGGAGCCCGGGGACATCCACTGGGAGCGGTCCCGGCGCGTCCTCAACGCGGCGGAGATCGTTTTTATCACCGGCCTGACCCTGGTCAACGGCACCTTCCCGGAAGTGGTCCGGCGCACTCCGAACGCGCGCCATCGGATCCTGGTGGGGCCCACCGTTCCGCTCTCTCCGCTCCTCTTCCGGTACGGCGTTGATCTGGTCGGCTCCACGATCATTCTGGACGTTTCCCGGGCGCTGGATTATTTTCGGCGGGGAGAGGGCCACTACGTTTTCAAGCCGGCCGGAGTCGTCCAGCGGATCTGCCTGGCCCCCGCGCCGGAGCGAGCGCATCGCGGCCGGGAAACGCCCCCGGCGCGCAAGGAGGTGCAACCGTGTGGCTGAGCAAACTCGCGGAATGGAAAAGGGAGGGGATGGCCTGCGCCCTGCTGACCGTCGTCGAGGCCCTGGGGTCGACCCCGCGCTCCGCCGGGTCGAAGATGGCGGTCAATGACCGCGGCGAGACCGCGGGCTCCATCGGCGGCGGACCGGTCGAGCACATCAGCCTGGAAGAGGCGCGCCGGGCCATCAAGGACCAGAAGTGCCGGATGCTGAATTTCGCCCTGAACGGGGACGAGTGGCAGGCGACGGCGGACCGGAAGATGCAAGCCCTGTGCGGGGGAAGCATGGCGGTCTTCATCGAGCCGATCCTGCCCCGGAACGAGGTGGTCATTTTCGGGGCGGGGCATATCGGCGAAAAGCTCGGGGGATTCTGCGCGCTGCTGGACATCCCCTACCGGGTTTACGACAACCGCCGGGAGTTTCTCGGCGCCGAGCGGTTCCCCGGCGCGCGGGAACTCATCCACGCCGAATACGGCGCCCTGACCGAGCGGGCCGGGGTTTCGGCGATGAGCTATTGCGTCATCCTGACCCACGGGCACGCCCACGACGAAGAATGCCTCGAGCAATTGCTGAAGATCAAGGACGTGCCCTACGTCGGCATGATCGGAAGTGCGGAAAAGGTCAAGGTGCTGATCGACAACATCGTTTCCCGCGGCGTCCGGGTCGACGGCCGGCTCTACAGCCCGGTCGGCCTCGGGATCGGGCGCAACCTCCCCGGGGAGATCGCCCTCTCCATCATCGCGGAGATCATGCTCCTCATGGGGGGAGGTTCCCGAGACCATCTGCGGATCAAGTGGCACGAGGTGAAATGAGGAGCGCCGCCTTCCGCGGGGCTTGCCGGGACGGGGGGCGGAGGCCTGGGCGGGGGCGCCGCGGTCGCGCCCCGCGTCCCTTCCGGCACAATATGGCGCCCGCGGCGAAGAAAAACCTCTTCGTCACCGGCGACCCGGGCGCGGGGAAGTCGACGCTGGTGCGGGAGGCGGTCCGCGCGCTCGGCGTCCGGCCGGGCGGCTATCTCACCCGCGCGTTCCCGCGGCGGGGGAGGAAGATCCGGTGCGAGATCGTCTCCCTGACGCCGGGGGCGGGGAAGCGCGCGGGCGTGCTCGCCTCCGCCGACCGGACGGGCGTTCTCCGGTTGAATCCCGCCGACCTGGAATCCGTGGGGGCGGCGGCGCTGGAGAGAGCGGCGGGGCGCTCTCCGCTCGTCGTCATGGACGAGATCGGCCACCTGGAGGGGGCGAGCGCCCGCTTCCGGAAGGCGGTGGCCGCCTGCCTCCAGTCCGCGACCCCCGTCCTGGGCGCCATCAAATCGTCGCCCGGCCCCTTCGTGGACCGGATCAAGTCCCGGAGCGACGTCCTCGTGCTGGAGCTCTCGCCGGATCGCTATCCGGCGGTGAAGCGGGAGGTCATCCGGCTCCTCGGGGCGCTCCTTAACCCTCCGCTCCATCGGCGCCGGCCGAGGGCCTTGACGAGTTCCATCGCCCAGAAGGGGAAGGAGGAGACGGCGACGACGATCAGCCACTCGGCCGCGCTCAGGGGCACGGTCCGGAAGACCCGCCGGAGGAAGGGGAGGTAGATCACGCCGAGAGTGAGGAGGAAAGAGACGAGGTCGGCGGCGATCAGCTTCGGGTTGGAGAAGACGCCGAGCTGGAAGAGGGAGCGGGACTGGGAGCGGCAGTTGAGGGCGTGGAAGAGCTGGGCGGTGGCGAGGACGACAAAGGCCGCCGTCCGGGCGCGGTCGAGCTTGGCCGGGCCGAGGGAGTCGGCCTCGAAGAAGTAGACGAAGGCGAAGGCGAGGAGGCTCATGAGGGCGATGAAGGCGCCCTGGAGGAGGATCTGGGCGGCCCGGCGGCGCGTGATCACCGGCTCCCGGGGGTCGCGCGGGGGCTCGCGCATCACCCGCCGGTCCACCGGGTCCATCCCCAGGGCGAGGGCGGGGAGCCCGTCGGTGACCAGGTTGACCCAGAGGATCTGGATGGGCAGGAGGGGGACGGGCCAGCCCAGGAGCGAGGAGACGAACATGGTCAGGATCTCTCCGGTGTTGCAGGAGAGAAGGTAGTGGATGAACTTGCGGATGTTGGCGTAGATCCCGCGCCCCTCCTCGACCGCGGCCACGATCGAGGCGAAGTTGTCGTCGGTGACCACCATGTCCGAGACCTCCTTGGTCACGTCGGTCCCGGTGATCCCCATGGCCACGCCGATGTCCGCCTCCTTGACCGCGGGGGCGTCGTTCACGCCGTCGCCGGTCATGGCCACCACGTCCCCCCGGCTCCGCCAGGCCCGGACGATCCGGAGCTTGTGCTCGGGGGAGACCCGCGCGTAAACCGGGATCCCAGCCACCTCGCCCCGGAACGCCTCCTCCCCGATCGCGTCCAGCTCCTCGCCCGAGAGCGCCCGCGCACCCTCGGGGAAGAAGCCGAGTTCCCGGGCGATCGCCGCCGCCGTCTTCTTGTGGTCGCCGGTGATCATCACCGTCCGGATCCCGGCCGAGCGGCATTCCCCGATCGCCGCCTTCACCTCCTCCCGGGGCGGGTCGATCATCGCGAGCAGGCCCAGGAAGGTGAGGTCCTTTTCCACGGTCGCCGCGTCGCATTCAGCGGGGGGGCGGTCGAAGGTCCGCCGGGCCACCGCGAGCACCCGGAGCGCCCGCTCGGCCAGGCGGTCGTTGGCGGCGATGATCTCCTCGCGCCGCGCCGGGGAAAGAAGCTCGGGGCCCGCCGGGGCGAGGAGGGAGGAACAGCGGGAGAGGAGGACGTCGGGGGCGCCCTTGGTGAAGGCGGTCGCCCTCCCGCCGGCCGCTTCGCGGAGCACGGTCATCATCTTCCGGTCCGAATCGAAGGGGATCTCGCCGCGAAAGGCGTAGGCCTTCTCCAGCTCGTGCTTCCAGAGCCCGGACTTGGCGGCCGCGGCGAGGAGGGCCCCCTCGGTGGGGTCGCCGACGATCCGCCAGGAATCGCCCTCCCGGTTGAGCCGCGCCCCGTTGCAGAGGACGGCGGCGGCGAGCGTCTCGAGCAGAACGGTGTCGCGGGAGGGGTCGATCTTCGCGCCCTTGAGGAGGAAGTCGCCGGTCGGGGCGTAGCCGGCCCCGCTCACCTCGAAGGTCCGCCCTCCGGCCCGGACGGCGCGGACGGTCATCTCGTTCCGGGTCAGCGTCCCGGTTTTGTCCGAGCAGATCACCGTGGCGCAGCCCAACGTCTCCACCGAGGGGAGCTTGCGGATCAGGGCGTGGCGCTTGACCATCCGCTGGACCCCGAGCGCCAGCGCGATGGTGACCACCGCCGGGAGCCCCTCGGGGATCGCCGCCACCGCCAGGCTGACCGAGGTCAGGAACATGTCGAGCAGCCGCCCGCCCCGGAGCCAGGAGACGAGGAAAACGAGCCCCACCAGGGTGAAGCAGAGGTAGACGATCCACTTCCCGAACTCCTCGAGCTTCCTCTGGAGGGGGGTCTGCTCCCGCCCGATCTCCTGGATCATCTCCGCGATCCGGCCGAGCTCGGTCTCCATCCCGGTCGCGGTCACGATCGCCCGTCCCCGCCCGGAGGCGACCGAGGTGCCGGAGAAGACCAGGTTCGCCCGCTCGGCCAGGGGCAGGGTCGGTTGGGAGAGGGCGGCGGTCGTCTTGGCCACCGGGTTCGACTCGCCGGTGAGGGAGGCCTCCTCGACGGTGAAGTTGGCGGTGAGCCAGGCGAGCCTCCCGTCGGCCGGGACGCGGTCGCCCGCCTCCAGCTCGATCAGGTCGCCGCGGACGACCTCCTCGGCGCTGACGAGGGCGGGTTCGTCGCCCCGGATCACCTTGGCCGAGCGGGTGGAGAGCTTGCGCAGGGCGTCGAGCGACTTCTCCGCCCGGTACTCCTGGAGGAAGCCGAGGACGGCGTTGACGACGACGATGGCGACGATGGCCAAAGCGTCGACCCACTCCTCGAGGACCCCCGAGACCAGGGCGGCCCCGGTGAGGACCCAGATCATGAAGTCCTTGAACTGGTCGAAGAAGATCGACCAGGGGGAGACCGCCTTCTTCTCCCGGAGGCGGTTGGGGCCGTCCCGCCGGAGCCGGTCGGCCGCCTCCGGGGCGGAGAGGCCGCGGGAGAGGTCGGTCTTAAGAACGCGCGCGGCCTCCGCGGCCGGAAGGAGCCACCAGGATGACGCAGGCGTGGTCATTTGGTTTATAGGTCTTATAGGTCCTATAGGTCCTATAAGACCTATAGGACCTATAGTTTTCCCTGGCCTCGACGCTGCCGAATCATTATCATAAAAGAAATGAGCCCGGAAAGCGAGATCGCGATCGTCAAGGGGCATGCCCTCCTCTTCTTCTGCTTCGAGGTGGCCTATTCCATCCGGATGGAGAAGCTGGAGGCGGCCCTGAAGAAGCAGGAGACGGCGGGGGCGATCTCCCTGCAGCGCTCGAAGAGCCACTACCTCCGCTTCGAGTCCCTGCCCCTCCTGTTCCGCCTGGACGCCGTCCCGGTGACGCTGGGGGAAAAGGAGATCACGATCGACGTCCAGGCCCGGGTCTTCGACTTCGGCGTGGTCAGCCTCTGCTACAAGCTTCCCTTCTCCGGCACCTTCCCGGAGCTGGTCCGCGAGTCCGCCCTCCTCTCCCGGGTCGACACCTTCGAGGAGCTCTCCCGGAGCTGCCTGGGGAAGATCAAGGAGATCATCGCCCCCGCCCTGAGCAACCCGATCGAGAGCTCGCTGGTCGAGGATTACTTCGTCTTCCGGGTCTCCGAGCTCTCCCGCCCCTTAAGCGGTGAGGAGCTCGTGAAGGAGCGGGGAAGGGAGATCGCGATGATCCTGAGGGCCGAGGAGCAGCCCCTGAGCGACCAGGAGGTCCAGCGGGCGCTCGCCCACGACATCTCCTACTATCCCTCCGACATCCTGGTCATCGACTGGGACCGGGCCTTCCTCTACGACAAGGAGGAGAACACCGACCATATCGACATCATCGAGTTCGCCAACACCCAGCTCCTCGACATGCGCTACTTCGACGGCTGGCTCGACCGCGAGCTCGACCGGCTCTACCTGGAGATGAAGGCGGAGCGCTTCGCGCCCCCCCTCCTCCGGGTCGCCCGCTTCCGGCGGCTCTCCAAGCGGGTTCTCCTCCTGATGACCGACGTCATGTTCCTGACCGACCAGATCGACAACTCCCTCAAGGCGATCGACACCCTCTACGCCGCCCGCGTCCACCGGGCGATCGCCCAGAAACTCTACCTCGACGAATGGAAGGGCGGCCTGAACAAGAAGCTCGCCGCCCTGCGCGACATCTCGAGCAACCTGAACATGCAGATCTACAACCTCCGCTCGGTGCTCCTGGAGACCACGATCGTCGTGCTCATCGTAGTGGAGATCATCCTGGGCCTGATCCGTCACTGATCCCTTTCCCCGGGTCGCCGGCGGCCGCCGGCGCGGCAGGGAAAGGAAGGGGCGATACACGCGAAAGGGGAGGATAAGAGAATGACCACGCTCCCGCTGCTCGTCTTGGCCGTGCTCTCGAGCGCGCCTTCTCCCGTTGTGGCCGCGCCGGAGGCGACGGCGGCGGCCCTCTACCGGGATGTCGCCGGCCTCACCGCGGAAGGCGACCTGCGGAGGGGAAGAGGGGACGTCCAATCCTTCCAGGAGAAATACCGCCTCGCCGGCTACCTCCTGGAGAAGATCGCCCAGGACTTCCCGGACTGGAACCGCCAGACGGTCTCCGCCGAACTCGACCGGGTGAGGTCGGCGCTCGTCTCGCCTCCCCCGCTCGCCTCGCCCCCGCCCGGCTCCCCGGTCGAGTGCTTCTGGCAGGAGATCGCGCCCGGAGACAAGGAGTACGAGCCGGCGGAGGGGAAGGCCTTCGCGATCTCGCTCACGGGCGACCGCCCCTCCGCCCTCGTCCTCTCCTACCGGAACGCGGAAGATTACGCCGGCGACGCCCGGATCTGCGTCCAACTCAGGAACACCCCCCGCCCGGTCGTCCTCCAGGACACGCTCCGCTCCGGCCTCTTCGCGGGCGAGTCCGGCAAGTTCCCCCTCGCCCTCTACGTCCCCTCCGGCTCCCTCCTCTTCCTCGCCGAGTTCGCCGCGGACCTCTCCGCCCCTCCGCGCGTCCTGAGCAATATCGTCGTCCTCCCCTAGCCCGGATTATTCATGAAAACCGTTGGTTTTCATGAATAATCCGGGCGATTGCTCGCGGACGAGGAGCTTTCAGAACGGCCGATGACGACATTTGAATTAGTGAGTAGGCGCGGGCTTTTAAGCCCGCGCGGACAAGTCGGCGGAGGCGCTTTTCCATTGACACGATCGTAGGCAAGAGATATGTTAACGTTGTTTATAGGTGGGGCGAGGGCGGCGCGCCCGCGCCTGACGGCATGAAAACGCGACTGCCACCGGCGGAGACGAAGCAGGACGGCTATTTCCGCCGCCCCCTCTTCCCGATCGGGGTGGTGGCCGAGCTCCTCAAGGTCACCCCGGCCACGCTCCGCCTCTGGGAGAAGAAGGGCCTGGTCCGCCCCCGCCGCCTGGGCAAGAACCGCTTCTATTCCTACGCCGACTATGACCGCCTGCGCGAGATCGCCCACCTCCTCCGGAAGCAGGGGATGAACATCGCCGGGGTCAGGGGCTGGTTCAAATCGCGGTGCTGGGAGGTCAAGCGCTGCGGCCCGGAGAGATACCGCTGCCCGGTCTTCGAGACCAGGGCGCCCAAGCTCCCGGACGGCTTCTCCCTTCCGCCGAGGCGAGGATGACCGCTCCCGCCGTCATGCTCGATCTGGTCGGGAAGACCCCCGCGGTCCGGCTGAGCCGGATGGTCGGCCGCAAGGACGCCGAGGTCTACGTCAAGCTGGAGTATTTCAATCCCCTGGGATCGGTCAAGGACCGGATCGGGAAGGCGATGGTCGAGGCCGCCGAGGCGGCCGGCCATCTCCGGCCGGGGGGGACGATCGTGGAGCCCACCAGCGGCAACACCGGGATCGGCCTCGCCCTGGTCGCCGCCGCCCGGGGCTACCGCCTGATCCTGACCATGCCCGAGACGATGAGCCAGGAGCGGCGGCTTCTCCTCGCCGCCCTCGGGGCTCGGATCGTGCTCACGCCCGGAGAGGAGGGGATGGCGGGAGCGGTGAAAGCGGCGGAGAGGATGGCCGCGGACAACCCGGGCTATTACCTGCCCCAGCAGTTCCGGAACCCGGCCAACCCGGAGGCCCACCGGCGGACGACCGGGCCGGAGATCCTGGCCCAGGTCCCGGGGCCGATCGACGCCTTCGTGGCCGGGGTGGGGACGGGGGGGACGATCACCGGCGTGGGCGAGGTCCTGAAGGCGCGCTACCCGGCGGCGCGGGTGGTCGCCGTGGAGCCGAAGGAGTCGCCGGTCCTCTCCGGGGGGGCGCCGGGCAAGCACAAGATCCAGGGGATCGGCGCGGGCTTCGTCCCCGCCGTCCTCAACCGCAAGGTGATTGACGAGATCGTCACGGTGAGCTATGAAGATGCCCGCTGCGCCGCCCGCAGCCTGGCCCGGGAAGAGGGGATCTTCGCCGGGGTCAGCTCGGGGGCGAACGCCTGGGCGGCCCTCCGGGTCGCCGCGCGCCTGGGGCGGGGAAAGCGGGTGGCCACCGTCGCCTGCGACACCGGGGAACGCTACCTTTCCACGGAACTCTTCCGGGACTGAATCACTGCAGGATCGCTTACGCTTGCAGGATCGCTAATATGTGCAGGATCGCTTCGCTTGTAGTATCGCTGCGCTTGTAGAATCGCTACCGCTTGCAGGATCGCTGCGCTTGCAAGAGGGAAGATGCGAATGAGGAAGGGGAGCAGCATGAAAAAATCCATAGCCGAGATCAACGAGAAGATCCAAAAGGGCCAGGCGGTGGTGATGACCGCCGAGGAGCTGATCGCTTGCGTCAGGGAGAAGGGGACCGCCCGGGCGGCCCGGGAGGTGGACGTGGTCACCACCGGCACCTTCGGGCCGATGTGCTCCTCCGGCGCCTACTTCAACCTCGGCCACAGCGCGCCCAAGATCAAGATCGGCGGGGGGGCCGCCTCCCTGAACGGGGTCCCGCTCTACACCGGCTTCGCCGCCGTGGACGTCGTCCTGGGGGCGACCGCCCTGCCTGACGATGATCCCCGCAACCAGGTCTACCCCGGGCAGTTCAAGTACGGCGGCGGGCACGTCATCGAGGAGCTGGCGGCGGGCAAGGACGTGCGCCTGGTCGCCAGCGCCTACGGGACCGACTGCTACCCCCGGAAAAGGCTGGAGACCTGGGTCAGCCTGAAGGACGTGAACGAGGCGGTCCTCTTTAACCCCCGCAACTCCTATCAGAACTACAACGTCGGGGTGAACCTCTCCGACCGGATGATCTACACCTACATGGGGATCCTGAAGCCGCACCTGGGGAACGCCAACTACTGCAGCGCCGGCCAGCTCTCCCCCCTCCTCAAGGACCCGCTCTACCGGACGATCGGGATCGGGACGCGGATCTTCCTGGGCGGGGGCGTGGGCTACGTCGCCTGGTGGGGGACCCAGCACAACCCCGGGGTCAAGCGGAGCGAACGGGGAGCCCCCCTCTCCCCGGCGGGCACGCTGGCCCTGATCGGCGACCTCAAGGGGATGTCGGCCGAGTGGCTCCGGGGGACGAGCTTCGTCGGGTACGGGGTGACCCTCACGGTCGGGGTGGGGATACCCATCCCGATCATCGACGAGGAATCCTGCGTCCAGGCCGCCCTCACCGACGAGGAGCTCTTCGCCCAGGTGGTGGACTACGGTTCGGCCTACCCCCAGGGCAGGAAGGAGTCGCTGGGGCTGGTCTCCTACGCGCAGCTAAAGTCCGGGGCGATCGAGGTCAAGGGCAGGAAGGTTCCCACCTCCTCCCTTTCCAGCTACTTCAAAGCGCGGGAGATCGCCGGGATTCTCAAGAGATGGATCGGGAGCGGGAAGTTCCTCATCTCCGAGCCGGTCTCCGCCCTCCCCGGGCCGGAGAGCGGCTACTCCTGCAAGCCGATGAACGAAAGGACTCTCTCCTGAACGATGGTCTTCCGGAGGATCGTGGGTGCGGACCTAAAGGTCCGCGGCTACGGGAAAATGCGCGGAATTCCGAGTCGGACTGTGGAATAAGGATATAGATCATGATCACGAGACGGATCGTTCTCCATTTCCCCTCCCGCCTGGTCGACCAGCCGATCATCAGCCGGCTGGTCCGGGAGTTCAACCTGGACTTCAACATCCTCAAGGCCTCGGTGACGCCCCGGGAGGAGGGACTGCTGATCCTCGAGATCTCCGGCGGGGACAAGGACTACAAGAACGCGGTGGACTACCTGAAGAAACAGGGGGTGAAGACCCAGTTCCTCGACCAGGACGTCACCCGGAACGAGAAGCGCTGCACCCACTGCGGGGCCTGTGTCTCCATCTGCCCGGCCGGGGCGCTGGTCGTCGATCCCTTGACCCGCGAGGTCGCCTTCCTGAGCGAGAAGTGCATCGCCTGCGAGCTCTGCATCCCGGCCTGTCCGCTGGGGGCGATGGAGGTGCACTATTGACCGGCGGAAATCTGGGGACCGTTGAGCATACGGGCCGAGACGAACATTTGCGGTTATCAGGTTCACGGTTCAGCGGTTCACGGTTATTTCCAACCGTTGAACCATTGAAACGTTGAACCGTGGAACCTGGGTTTTATTTCTCCCATGACTCCGGAAGAAAAGCTGATCCACGGGAGCAAGGTAATAGCTGTGGTGGGGCTTTCCGCCAAGCCGGACCGCCCCAGCTTCCGGGTCGCGAGCTACCTCAAGGAGAAGGGCTACACGATCGTCCCGGTCAACCCCGCCTTCCCCGAGATCCTGGGCGAGACGTGCTATCCCTCGCTAACGGCGGTCCCGCTCCCGGTGGACATCGTCGACATCTTCCGCGCCTCGGAATACGTGGGGCCGATCGTGGAGGAGGCGATCCGGAAGCGGGCCCGGGCGGTCTGGATGCAGCTCGGCGTGATCAACGCCCCGGCCGCCTCCCGCGCCGTCGCCGCCGGTCTTACAGTGGTGATGGACAAGTGCCTGATGCAAGAGCACCGGAGATTATCGCTGAAGCGATAATCTCCGATGCTCTGGAAATACTTTTTGCGAAGCAAAAATAGCGGAGCAAAATCGATGAAGCGCATCTACTTCGACCATAACGCCACCACGCCCGTCCGGGCCGAGGTCCTCCAGGCGATGCTGCCCTTCTTCCGAGAGACCTTCGGCAACCCCTCCAGCGTCCACCGTTTCGGCCGGGAGGCCCACCAGGCCCTGGAAGCGGCCCGCTCCCAGGTGGCGGCGGCGATCCGGGCCCAGCCGGAGGAGATCGTCTTCACCGGCGGGGGGACGGAGGCCGACAACCTGGCCCTCCAGGGGGCGGCGGCCGCCTCCGCGAAGAAGGGGAGGCACGTCATCACCTCCCGGATCGAGCACCACGCGGTCTTGCGGGCCTGCCAGTTCCTGGAGAAGCAGGGCGTCGCCGTCACCTATCTCCCGGTGGGCCGGGAAGGCCGGGTCAGCCCGGAGGACGTGCGGAAAGCGCTCCGGGAGGAGACCGTCCTGATCTCGATCATGGCCGCCAACAACGAGACCGGCGTCCTCCAGCCGATCCGGGAGATCGGCGCCCTGGCCCGGGAACGCGGGGTCATCTTCCACACCGACGCGATCCAGGCCCTGGGCAAGGTCCCCGTCTCCGTCGCGGAAATCCCGGCCGACCTGGTCTCCCTCTCCGCCCACAAGATTTACGGTCCCAAGGGCGTGGGGGCCCTGTACATCCGGAAGGGGACCCGCGTCCAGCCCCTCCTCTACGGGGGGCACCACGAGCGCGGGAAGCGCGCCGGGACGGAGAACGTGGCCGGGATCGTCGGGTTCGGGAAGGCCTGCGCCCTGGCGGCGGCCGAGCTCGGGGAGGAGCCGGCTCGCCTCGCCCGCCTGCGCGACCACCTCCACCGCGCCGTCGTCGAAAAGATCGAGGCGGTCTCCCTGAACGGGGAGGGGGCCGAGCGCCTCCCCAACACCCTGAACCTGTCCTTCGCCTACGTGGAAGGCGAGGCGATCGTTCTGGGGATGGACATGCAAGGGGTGGCGGTCGCCACGGGATCGGCCTGCACCTCGGGGACGCTCGAGCCCTCGCACGTCCTCACCGCGATGGGCGTGGAAGCCGCCCTGGCCCAGGGCTCGATCCGCTTTTCGCTGGGGCGCGACAACGCCTCGGAGGACGTGGACTTTGCCGTACCCGCCCTGGCCGAAGTGGTCGCCCGCCTGCGCGCGATGTCCCCCTTCGCCCCTCCCCCCCGGAAATGATGTAAATCTATCTCGCGCCCAGACGCCAAGGCGCAAAGAAAAGATCGATATTGATTGTGTTTCTTGGCGTCTTTGCGCCTTGGCGCGAGATCCGCGGTTAAATTTTCGTTTCGTCGGGAAAGGAAACTGACATGAGCGAGACCTCCCAGTACAGCGACAAGGTGATGGACCACTTTCACCACCCCCGCAACGTGGGGGCGATCCCGGACGCCGACGGGGTGGGGACGGTGGGGAACCCGGTCTGCGGCGACGTGATGAAGCTCTACGTCAAGGTCGCGGACGGCCGGATCGCGGACGCCAAATTCCAGACCTTCGGCTGCGGGGCGGCGATCGCGACCTCCTCCATGGTCACCGAGATGGTCAAGGGGAAGACCATCGAGGAGGCGCTCGCCCTTTCCAACAAGAAAGTGGCCGAGGCCCTGGACGGCCTCCCCCCGGTCAAGATGCACTGCTCGATGCTCGCCGAGGACGCTCTCAAGGCGGCGATCAACGACTATCTCAGGAAGCGGGGGCTGCCGGTCGTGGAGGGGCCCCGCCGGGACGAACACGGGCATTGATGGCCCGGTGGCTCCCGCGGTTTGTGTAGGCCGGGTCTATGACCCGGCGTCCGGCCGCGCCGATTCACAGAATCGGCCTACAGCATGAAAGACACCGCTTTAGCGGACAAGATCCGCGATCTCGCCCGCCGCCGCCGCGCCGTCATCCTCGTCCATAACTACCAGCGGGACGAGGTCCAGGGGCTCGCGGACTTCCTGGGCGACTCGCTCGACCTCTCCCGGCAGGCCGCCGCCACCTCCGCCGAGGTCATCGTCTTCTGCGGCGTCCACTTTATGGCCGAGACCGCCGCTATCCTGGCCCCCGGCCGCCTCGTCCTTCTCCCCGACCGGGATGCCGGTTGCCCGATGGCGGAGATGATAACCCCTATGAACGTGCGCGACTTGCGCGCCCGCCACCCCGGCGCGGTCGTGGTCGCCTATGTCAACACCTCGGCCGCGGTCAAGGCCGTCTCCGACGTCTGCGTCACCTCCGCCAACGCGGCCGCGGTCGTCGCCCGCCTGCCCCCGGCACGCCCGGTCGTTTTCATCCCCGACCAGCACCTCGCCGCCTGGGTCGCCCGGAAGACGGGGCGGGAGCTGATCATCTGGCCGGGATACTGCCCCACCCACGTCGCGATCCTCCCCGAGGACATCGAGCGGGAGAAGAGGCTCCACCCGGAAGCCCGGGTCATGGTCCACCCGGAGTGCCCGGCGGCGGTCGGCGACTCGGCGGGGGAGGTCCTCTCCACCTCCGGGATGGTGCGCTTCGTCCGGGAGTCCCCGGCCCGGGAGTTCATCGTCGGGACGGAGCTCGGCCTGATCTCGCGACTGCAGAGGGAGAACCCGACCAAGGTATTTTATCCCGCGAGCCCGCGCGCTCTCTGCCCGAACATGAAACGGATCACGCTGGAGAAGGTCCTCTGGTCGCTCGAGGACCTCCAGCCCGCCGTCTCGGTTCCCGAGGCGATCCGCCTCGGGGCGAAGCGCGCCCTCGACGCGATGCTGGCCTAGCCCGCCTTGCTCATGAAGATCGGGCGATCTTCATGAGCAAGGCGGGCGATTGCTCGCTCATGTGGGAGGGGCATTCTTGCCCCGATCCGGGCTAGCTCGGATCGCGCCGGGGACGGCGCTCCCACAGGCCCGTCGGGGGCAAGCGCGATCATCAGCGAGTTTGTGGGAGCGCCCTCTGGGCGCGATGCCAGGCCAGCTTGGATCGCGACAGGAATGTCGCTCCCACAAGCCCGGCGGGGGACGGATCGCGGCGAGACCCTTCGACAAGCTCAGGGCAGGCTGCCGCTCCCCGTGAAATAACCCACACGAAACGGAAGAGAACCGTATTTACTTCTTACTTCTTACTTCTGACTTCTGACTTCTGACTTATTATTTGTCACCAGCCTCCCCCGCCCCCGCCGCCCCCCCCGCCGCCCGACGATCCGCCGCCGCCCCCCCCGGAGGAGGAGCCGGGGGAGGACGAGGAGGCGGCGATCGCGCCGGCGAGGGAGGAGGAGAGGGTCGAGGGGAAGGAGGCGACGTTGGCCCCGGTCCAGGCCGCCCCGGAGTACCAGGAGGGGTGGTAGGACGAGCCCTCCCCCGCGCGCTTGAGGACCCCCGAGAACTTCTCCGCCCAGCGCTGCTCGACGTCGAGGGCGAGGGCGTAGGGGAGGAACCTTTCGTAGAGGCCCGGCGTCCGCTCCGGCGGACCGGCGAGCTCGAGCCAGTCCCGCTCGGAGACGGAGAGGAAAAGACGGAAACCCTCGATCCCGTCCAGGATCTTCCGCCCCGCCCGGGTGGGGGCCTTGAGGAGTTGGTGGAAGACCAGGTTGACGCCGGCGACGGCAAGGATGGCGAGGAGAACGAGCGGAGAGCCCTTCAGGAAGAAGACCCCGCCCACGACGACCTCGGCGCCGACGAAGGGGAGGGCGAAGAGGGTCCAGAAGAGCGCGCCGGCCGGTCCGGCGAATCGCCCGCTCCGCCCGGAGAGGAGCGCGCCCCAGGCGAGGAAGACCTGTTTGAGAAGGAAGACGACGCCGATCGTCCAGAGGGAGAGCCAGACGCCCAGGAAGATCGACTCGACGCCGGCGGACTGGAGGACGAGGTTGAGGACGAGGATGAGGATCGAGGCGACTAGCCCCCCGGCGAAGTAGCCGGCGTTGGTCACGAAGTAGACCTTTTCGTAGCTCAGGCGGAGGGAGGACTGGATCGCCTGGAGGGCGGACTGGACGACTCGGTGGTTGGACTGCTTGAGCTGCACGGTCTCGTCCTCTTCCAGGAGGGCCTTCCTGACCGCCTCCTCGTCGGGGGAGGCGGAGGCGGCGGCCTCCGCCCGCCGGGCCAGGGTCCAGACGCCATTCTTTTCGCGGATCGTGAGGTGGCCCTTGACCGCCAGGTCGATCACGGCCGCGGCCATCGCTTTTGGGTCGAAGCCCATCCGGCGGATAAAGCGGACGGCGGCGGGCGAGAGTCCGCCGGGGGGAGAGTAGAGGGGGATGATCGTTCCCGCGGCCGGGTCCCGCCCCACCCGGAACCAGACGACGAGATAGTAGACGACGAGGAGGAAGATGGCGAGCAGGCCGCCGGCCGGACCGGGGTTGTCCTCGATCAGCGCTTTCGCCTTCTCCGCCCGGGTCGGCTCGCGGATCAGCCCTTTCCTCCAGGAGACGAGGATGGTCAGCCCTTCCCCCGGCGCGAGCGTCCGGGTAGAGGCGAAGCTGACCGTCCCGTCGGGATTCCGGCGGGAGGCAAAGTTCTTCCCCCGCGCCCCCGCGGGTCCGGTGTAGGCGTCAACCTCGCCGATCCCCTCCGCCACCCCGGGCGGGAGCTCGACCACGGCCGAGGCGCGGAGGATGGGGAAGGCCCACTCGTTTCCGGTGACGTTCCAGTAGAGCTCGTCGTGGAGGGGGAAGAAGCCGACCTGGCCGTCGGTGGCGTAGACCAGGGTGTAGGTATATTCGCCGGGGGAGAGATAGACGTCGGACTGCCCGATGTAGAGCCGCACCCCGTTGCTCCGGCGTTCCGAATGGAACGGCTCCGGCTGGCCGTCCCGCAACACCTCGCGGACCCGGAAACCGACGCGGACCATTAGGCCGCTCCGGTCGCGGTAATCGGTGGGGAAATCGCGGTAGATCCCGCGCTTGATCTCTTGCCCCTCGCAGCTGACCCGGATCGTCTCCCGGACGTCCAGGGCGGCGTCGGGACGGACGGTGATCCGGGACTGGAAGTCGAGGATTCTTTCCTCCGCCGCGGCGGAGGAAAGGGATACGCAGCAGGAGGCGACGATGGCGAAGGCGAGGCGGCGCATGGAGGGAAGAAGGATGGTCGGTTCCATCCTTGGAACCTCTTGATCATTTGAACCTTTGATCTTGATTAGGCCTCCTGGCCGCTCGCTGCTTATTGCGGGTTATTAAATTGAGGAGTGTCCCTCTCCACCGCCGAATCCAGCTCGAAGAACTCGGCGGGCCGGAAGCCGAAGGCCCGGGCGGGGATCAGTCCGGGGAAGGACTCGACGCGGATGTTGAAGTCGCGGACGGTCCCGTTGTAGTAGCGCCGGGCGAACTGGATCTTGTCCTCCACCTCGATCAGGTTGGCCTGCAGATCGAGGAACTGGCGGTCGGCCTTGAGCTCCGGATAGTTCTCGGCGACGGCCAGGATCCGGCGCAATCCCCCGCTCAGCGCCCCCTCGTTCGCCGCCCGCCGAGCGACTCCTGCGTCCGCGCTCGCCGCGGCGCGGGCGCGGGCGACCTCCTCCAGAAGGGCCCGCTCGTAGCGGCGGTAGCCCTTGACCGCCTCGATCAGGTTGGGGACGAGCTCGGCCCGGCGCTTGAGCTGGACGTCGATCCCGCTCCAGGCCTCCCGGAGCAGGTTCCGCGCCCGGACCAGGCGGTTGTAGGCGAGGGCGAGCCAGAGGACCAGCGCGCCGGCGAGGATGAGCAGGGCCGGGATCATGGCGCCTCGATCATACGCGAAATCAGGGAAGCTGCAAGCGGCTCCCTCCGAGAGAGGCTGTTGACTTGACCGCCCTTTCGGCACTATATTTCCAGGGTTCCCATGCCGCTTCCACCTGACATCGTCTCCCAGGTCCGGGCTCTGCCCAAGGTCGAGCTGCACCGCCACCTCGAAGGCTGCATCACCGCCGAGATCATGCTCGAGGTGGCGCGGGAGCACCGGATCAAGCTCCCCAGCCTCGATCTGGAGGAGCTGAGGTCGATGATCCGGATCCAGACCCCCGTCCCCCTTTCCGTCTTCCTGGACAAGTTTCGCCTCCTGGACGGGGTCTTCCCGAGCTTGGAGGCGATCGACCGCATCTCCTACCTCGTCTGCCGGGACTGCGCCCGGGACAACATCCGCTACGTGGAGCTTCGCTTCTCGCCGAGCTTCATGACCCTGGAGAACCGGCAGTCCTGGCGGGAGCTGATCCAGCACGTGCTTCGGGGCACGCTTCGGGCGGAGAAGGAGTTCGACATCGAAACCGGCCTGATCGTCGGGGTCTCCCGCTCCAACCCGATCGCCAAGGCCTTCGAGATCGTCGAGATCGCCGAGGAGTACTGCGGCCTGGGCGCGGTCGGGATCGATCTCTTCGGCGACGAGGCCGCCTACCCCCCCGAGCTCTTCACCGCGGCCTTCCGCGCCGCCGTGGAATCCGGCCTCAACATCACCGTCCATGCCGGGGAGGGGGGGGGCGAGACGAACGTCCGGGTGGCGGCGGAGAAGCTGGGAGCTCAGCGGATCGGCCATGGGGTGAGGATCGTCAACGACCCGGAGCTGATGGAGTGGCTGAAGGGGCGCGGGATCCCCCTGGAGATTTGCCTGACCAGCAACGTCAAGACCCAGACCGTACCCTCCCTCGCCGAGCATCCGGTCCGCCGCCTCTTCGACTCCGGGATCAGGCTCTCGCTCTCCACCGACGACCCCGCCATCTGCGACACCACCCTGAGCGGGGAATACCTGCTGGCCATGGAACATTTCGGCTTCACCCTCTCCGAGATCAAGGACCTCATCCTCGACGCGGCGGACCAGTCCTTTCTCGAGCCGCACCGGAAGGATTTCCTGAAGAAGCGCCTGGCCGCCGAACTCGCCTGATCCCGTCCGCTCGCCGGCGGCTCGCGGTCGGGAGGGTTGATCCGACCCCGACCCCCGCCTTCCCCGCGCGGCGGTTTGCCGGCCCGCTGACGGGGGGCGGCGACCGCCCGCGCCGCGTTCGGCGCCCCGGTATGAGCCGATGATCCGCTACCTGGTCAAACGATTGCTCGTCGCCGTTCCCACCCTGCTCGGGCTGAGCCTGGTGGTCTTCCTCCTGATGAAGGCCATCCCGGGCGACCCGGTAGCCATCCTGGTCGGGGAGCGGGCCGACCCCGCGGCGATCGCCGCGGTCCGCTCCCGGCTTGGCCTCGACCGCCCGCTCGCCGGACAATACCTGCTCTTCCTGCACAACGTCCTCCCCGTCGGCCTCCCTCCCGCCGGGAGCGGATGCCCCCGCTTCCTGCCCGTGCCCAAGCCCCCCGATTTGGGGTCGTCCTACTTCACCCATGAACCGGTCGCCCGGATCCTGGCCGAGAAGTTCCCGAACACGGCCCGGCTCGCCCTGGCCTCGGTCGTCCTGGCCTGCCTGGTCGGCGTCTCGGCCGGCGCGCTCTCGGCCCGGCACCCCGGCAGCCGGCTCGACCGCGGCCTCTCCTTCCTCTCCGCCGCCGGGATTTCGCTTCCGGTCTTCTGGACCGGCCTGATCCTGATCCTGGTCTTCTCCGCTTGGCTGCGCTGGCTCCCGGCCTCGGGGATGGGGGGGGGCGCGTTCGCCTTTCTCGTCCTCCCCGCCGTCACGCTCGCCTCGCGCTCGGCCGCCTACCTGGCCCGGATCACCCGCTTGAGCCTGCTCGAGGTGGCGGGCGAGAACTACGTCCGGGTCGCCCGAGCCAAGGGGCTCCCGGAGCGGCTGGTCTTCGGAAAGCACGTCTTCCGGAACGCCCTCATCCCGCTGATCACGCTGGCCGGCCTCGACTTCGCCTCGTACCTCAACGGCTCGGTCCTGACCGAGACCATCTTCGGCTGGGACGGGGTGGGACGGCTGGCGATGACGGCGATCCTCCAGCGCGACTACCCGGTGATCCTGGGCTGCGTCCTTTTGGGGGCGCTGGTCTTCGTCGCCGCCAACATCGTCGCCGACCTGCTCTACGCGTTCGTCGATCCGCGGGTGCGTTACGAATAGGCGCAAGGTGCAAAGTGTCAGGTGTAATGACAACCGCCCGGTTCAGGCCTCCTGGCGCCCCCGAGGCCGCTCACTGCTCACTGATTACTGCTCACTGATTACTGATCACTGATTACCATGGACTCCGCGATCATCCGGTTCTTCCGCCACGACGCCACCGCCGCCGCCTGCTCCGGCGCGATCCTCCTCCTCCTCCTCCTCGCGCTCCTGGCTCCCCTGATCGCCCCCTACGATCCCCTATCCCTCGATCTGGAGTCCGTGAAGGCGCCGCCCTCCTCCCGCCACCCCTTCGGCACCGACGACAAGGGGAGGGACGTCTTGAGCCGCGTCCTCTACGGCGCCCGCTTCTCGCTCCTGATCGGCCTCCTCGCCACCGCCCTGGCCCTGATCCTGGGGACGGCGGCGGGCCTCCTCGGGGGATACTTCGGGGGGGCGGCGGACGCCGTCCTCCAGGCGGTGACCGACGTGACGCTTGCCTTCCCCAGCCTCCTCCTGGCGATCGCGATCGCGCTCGTCCTCAGCCCCGGCCTGGTCTCGGTCTTCCTCGCCCTGGGGCTGGTCGGCTGGGCCGCCGTCGCCCGCCTGGTCCGGGGAGAGGTGCTCTCTCTCAAGGGGAGGGAGTTCGTCACCGCGGCCCGGGCGGGGGGGGCCTCGTCCGCCCGGATCCTCTTCCGCCACATCCTGCCGAACTGCCTTCCGCTCATCCTGGTGGCGGGGTCGCTCAAGATCGGCACGACGATCCTGGGCGAGGCGGCCCTGTCCTTCCTCGACTTGGGGATTCGCCCGCCCGCGCCCAGCTGGGGGTTCATGATCTCCTCCAGCCGGGAGTTTCTCTCCTCCGCCCCCTGGATGGCGGTCTTCCCGGGGCTCTTCCTCTCGGCCGCGGTGATCGCCTTCAACCTGCTGGGGGATTCCCTGCGGGACCGTCTCGATCCGCGGGCGGTTTCCCGCCGCCGGCCGTTTCTGAAGGAGATGGGGGATAATGGGTGTCAAAATGGAGATGCTGAGCTCGCGTTAAGAACGTGAAAAAATCCTATCCGCTCAAGCCGCGCGGCCCCCTCCGCGCGATCGACTACGAAGGGAACCTGAACCCCCAGCAGCTCGCCGCGGTCCGCGCCCCGGACGGCCCCGCTCTGGTGATCGCCGGGGCGGGCTCGGGGAAGACCCGCGTCGTCACCTACCGGGTGGCTTGCCTCCTGGAGCGGGGGATCCCGCCCGAGGCGATTCTCCTCCTCACCTTCACCAAGAAGGCGGCCGAGGAGATGCTCCGCCGGGCCGCCGCCCTGGTCGCCGCCGAGGTCGGCCGGATCTGGGGGGGCACCTTCCACCATGTCGGGAACCTTGTCCTGCGCGCCCACGCCCCGCTTTTGGGGCTGAAGGAGACCTACACCATCCTCGACCGGGAGGACGCCCGGGTGCTGATGGACAGCGCGGTCCGGGAGGAGGGGATCGACGTCAAGGCCCACCGTTTCCCCAAGGGGAGCGTGCTGCAGGAGGTCTACTCCTACGCCCGCAACGCGGGGCTGAAGATCCCGGCGGCCCTGGAGCTCAAGGCCGGCCACTTTCTCCCCCTCCTCGATCAGATCGAGAAGGTCTTCCGTCGCTACGAGCGGCGCAAGCGCGAGCTCGACTACCTCGACTTCGACGATCTCCTGGTCCGTTTCCACGAGCTCCTGGAGCAGCGGCCGGAGATCGCTGGAAGCTACGGGCGCCGCTTCCGCTATATCCTGGTCGACGAATACCAGGACACCAACCTGCTCCAGGCGGCGATCGTCGATAAGCTCGCGGCCGTCCACGGCAACGTGATGGTGGTGGGGGACGACTCCCAGTCGATCTACTCCTTCCGGGGGGCCGCCTTCCAGAACATCCGCGATTTCCCGAAGCGCTATCCGTCCTGCCGGATCTACACGGTGGAGACCAACTATCGCTCCACCCCCGAGGTCCTGGCCCTGACCAACCGGGTCCTGGAGGGGGCGGAGGCGGCCTTCCGGAAGGAGCTCCGGGCGGCGCGCGCGGGCGGCCCCCGCCCGGTCCTGGTCCACCCCCTCGACGTCTACGCCCAGGCCGATTTCGTCGCCCAGCGGATCCTGGAGCTTCGGGACGAAGGCGTCAACCTGGGCGAGATCGCCGTCCTCTACCGCTCGCACTATCACTCGATGGAGATCCAGCTTGAGCTCACCCGGCGGGACGTCCCCTTCACCATCCGCTCCGGCCTGCGCTTTTTCGAGCAGGCCCACATCAAGGACGTCCTCTCCTATCTGAAGTTCGTGGAGAACCCCCGCGACGAGATCGCCTGGAAGCGCTGCCTCCAGATGATCCCCCGGGTGGGGCCCAAGAGCGCCCAGGCGCTCTGGGCGGGGCTGGCCGCCGCGGCCGACCCCTTCGCCGCCCTCGGCGACCCGGCTCGGGAGGAGGACTTGAGCTCGGCGGCGCTCGCCGGCTGGCGCTCCTTCGTCGCCGCCGCGCACGGCCTTAAGGACTCGGCCGCCCTGGGGCCGGCCGAGCTGATCGGGCGGGTGATGGAGAGCGACTACCGGGATTACCTCCAGGCCAACTATCCGAACCACGAGCGCCGGGTGGAGGACATCCGCCAGCTCAGCAACTACGCCCAGCGCTACCGGGAGCTGGAGGATTTCCTAAGCGACCTGGCCATGACCGGGGGGGTGACGGGGGAGGAGATCCGTTCCGGCCGCGACGACGAGATGGTCGTCCTCACCACCGTCCACCAGGCCAAGGGGCTGGAATGGCGGGCGGTCTTCCTGGTCTGGCTGGCCGAGGGGAAGTTCCCCGCCGCCTCGAGCTTTTCCGACCCCGAGGCGCTGGAGGAGGAGCGGAGGCTCTTCTACGTGGCGACCACCCGTTGCCGGGACGAGCTCTACCTCTGCCACCCCGTCGCCGCCCGCCAGCGGGGCGGGCCGGACGTGGTTTTGCGCCCCTCGCGCTACCTTCTCGAATTGCCCGAAGAGCTGTATGATGAGTGGGACCTCCTGGATGTCTAGGACGAATAGGACGAATAGGACGAATAGGCTATAGGTCCTATAAGACCTATAGGTCCTATAGGACCTATGAAAAAACAAACCGCCGGTTTCCTCAAAGCCGCCGCCCTCCTCCTGGTCCTCCTCGCCGCCTGGGTCGCCTTCAACCTCTATCCGATCGCCCGGGACTACCTCCGCGGCCCCCGCCTCGCCTTCCGGGAGAACGCGGATGTCGCCCTCAAGCTCTATCCCGCCGGCCGCCCCGCGGCCGCGGTCTTCACCAACGACGACGCTTGCGCCTTCAGCGATCCCGCGGCGATCGACCGCCTCCGGGAGAAACTCAAGGCCCTCGGCGTGCGGGGGACCTTCTTCGTCGTCCCCGCCCAGTCCGGCGCACCCGCCCTCCGGGACAGCCCGGCGGCGCTCCAGGCCATCGGGAGGCTTTTCGCCGACGGCCACGAGATCGCCCAGCACGGCTACGCCCACTGCTGCGACCGGAACGAAGCCGCGGGCGAGGAAAGCGGGCTGGAGATGGCGCTTCTCTCCGCCCACGCCCAGGAGGAGAGGATCCGGGCCGGGCGCGAGATCCTCGCCGGGCTTGGCTACCCCCCGCTCGGCCACCGCAGCCCCTGTTTCTCGGGGAACGAATCCACCTTTCTCGCCCTCGACCGCCTCGGCTTCCTCTACGGCTCCGATCTCAATCTCCCGCCGACCACTCCTCAGACCATCTTCACCCCGTCCTTCCGGGGCGGGATCCTCTACCCCTACCATCCCCGGGGGCTTTCGCTTCTGGAGGTGACCTGCCAGGCCGACCCCACCGTCCGTCCGGAGAAGGCGCGGGAGGTCTTCGCGCGTTTCCACCGCCGCGGCGGCGCCTTCGTCTTCCTCACCCATCTCCCCCAGGTCGCGGAGGAGGAAAACTTGAGGAAGCTCGAGGACTTCATCCGCCTGCTTGAGGAGAGCGGCGCCTGGATCTGCCGCCTCGACGAGCTCTGCGCCTGGTGGAAGGCCCGGGAGGCGGTCCGGGTCGAGAGTTCCCGCCGGGGAGACCTCCTGGAGATCGTCTGCGACAACCCCACTCCCTTCCCGCTCCCGCGGGCGGTCTTCGCCGTCAAGGCCCCCGCCGTCGCGCGCTACCGGGTGAGGCTGAAAACCGGCCGTGTCGTCGCCGAGGGACGGGTTCCGCCGGGGGGGCGGGTGGAAGCGACGGTGCCGGGGCTGACGTCGGGGGAAGCCGGGGGGTAGGGGAGGCCGCCATCCGCCCGGCGTGCGGCGTCGGGGCGGAAAGCCGGAAGGGGGAGTTCAATCCGCGGGAAGAGGGGAGCCCGCGGATCTTTTTTTCGCCGGCGGGGCGAGCAGCGGCGCGATCTCGGGCGGGGTGAGGATCCCCCCCGAGATGACGATCTTGAGCGCATCCTCGACCGCGATGTCGGTCTGGATGACATCGTCGGCGGCCAGGATGAGGAAGAAGCCGGTGGTGGGGTTGGGCGTGGTGGGGAGGAAGACCTGGAACAGCCGGTTCCCCGCGCCGTCCGGGATCATCCCGGTGACGAACCCGATCGACCAGATCCCCCGCCGGGGGAACTCCAGCAGCACCACCGACTTGAAAGCCTCGCGGTTGGAAACGCTGAAGGTCGCCACCACCTGCTTGGAGGCACCGTAGACGCTTTTCAGGATGGGGAGCTTCAGGATGATCGCCTCGCCGAAACGGATTAGCCTTCTCCCCACGACGTGGGTGGTGATCACGCCCAGGAAATAGATGATGGCGGCGGAGGCGACGATCGAGATGACGACGAGGAGGGGCTCGGCGAGCTTGCCGAAGGGCCGGCTCAGGAGAGGGACGATCAGGCCGGCGGTGAAGGTGTAGAGGAAGCGGATGATCAGGACGGTGATCCCGATCGGGAGGAGGAAGAGGAAACCGGAGACGATCCGGGCGCGGAAGTGCTGGCGGAAGCGGGCCCGGAAACCGGCGGGTGGATTATTTATACTTGCCAATTCCGGCATCGTCCCCTCAAGAGGTTTGAACCGGAGCATCAATCTTTGGGCTGCGCACCCTCCGCAATAACCGTCCCCCCATAGTGGGGGACGGTCATTGCGGAATGAAGAGGGTCTGTCCCGCCCGGAGGGAGTTGGCGTTGGCGAGCTGGTTGGCCTCCAGGATCGCCTTCACGGTGGTCTTGTACTGGCGGGCGATGTCGGAGAGGGTCTCGCCGGACTGGACCGTGTGCTCGTAGCCCTGCGCGTAGGTCGTCTTCTGGCCGGTCTTCATCTTGGCCAGGAGGCGCTCGTTCTCCCGCGCCACCTCGTCCACGATCAGGGCGATCTTGCTGTCCATGGCCGCCTTCAGCGTCGAGAGGTCGCTGCGCAGGGAGGAGAGCGAGCGCTGGGATTCGGCGACGGAGCGGAAGGAGGTCTCGAGCGCGCCGAGCCTCCGCTCGAGGGCGGCCTGCTGGGAGCGGACCGTCTCGACCGAGTGGTTCAGGTCGGCGATCTGGTCGGCGACGTCGTCCCGCCACTGCTGGTCGCGTTGCTCCCGGGTCTGCGCCGAGGTGGTCTCGCAGCCGCCGAGGACCAGAAGAATCAATATGGAAATATGGAAATATGGAAACAGGGAGGGCGCGCTTTTGAGGGCCAAGCCGCGCGGACGGCGCTGACGGAGGGTCTGCATGGCAACCATCACCGACACCGGAAAGAATCATCTCCCGCCCCGGGGCGTCGGATTCGACGCCCCGGGACGGGAGATAGCTGTTCTAACTCGATTTACTAAAATTTTCCCCCGGGAAAATTTTAGTAGTGGTACCGGCCGATCGCCCGGTCGTGGCCGATGGCCTCCTCCTCGGGGGAGGGCATCTCCTCGCGGGGGGCCTGGACGACCTTTTCCACCACCGGGGTCTGGGCGACGGCCTGGGCCGACGGGGCGGCGACCGGGATGGAGACGCTCTTCCCGGCGGTCCCGTAATCGACCATGAAGTGGCCGCGCCGGTTCTTCTTCCAGCACTCCTCGGCGTGCTCGGGGCAGAGGGGCTTCTCCTCGCCGTAGGTAATGGTCTGGATTCGGTCGGGGGAGACGCCCATCCCGACCAGGAAGGTGCGCACCGCCAGGGCCCGGCGCTCGCCCAGGGCCAGGTTGTACTCCTTGGTCCCGCGCTCGTCGCAGTGCCCCTCGACCTGGAGGAGGGCCTGGGGATGGTTCATCATCCAGGAGTTGATCCCTTCCAGGGTGGCCTTGTCCTCGGGCTTGATCTCGGACTTGTCGTAGTCGAAGAAGACGTCCTTGAGAACGAGGGCGTCCTCGGGGAGGGCCTCGCCGAAGACTCCGCCGATCGCCGAGATCGGGATGTCTCCGCCTTCGCTCGCGATCGCCATGTCCTCGGCCGAGGCCTTCGGCTTGGAGGATTTGCAGCCCGCCCAGGCCACCAGTCCCACGAACAGGACCGTAGCCGCCAGTTTCCACTCCCTTCTCATTCCTGAACCCTCCTTAGGGTTAAAGTTCGGTCAAAAGACCGGCACATATTAGGTAGGGCGCCCTCCGAAAGCAAGAAAATTCGGGATCTCAAATTTGTGATTTCAGATCTCAGATGATGGATGGCCGTTCTGATGGCCGGAGATCTGAGATTATTCCATCCGGCTCCGGGACGGGCTCTGAGATCTGAGATTTGAAATTTGAAATTATTTTTTGTATGGCCCCCAGGACGGGCTGAAACAGTCCTTGCCGGAGGTGAGCCGGACCGGCTCGGCGGGGTTCAGGATGTCGAGCGTGTAGAGGTTGGTCGTCCCGCCCTGGCGCGAGGAATAGACGAGATGGCGCCCGTCCGGGGCCCACGCGGGCTCCTCGTCGGAGCCATACCCCCGGGTGAGCTGGTAGACCTGGCCGGTCCCGGTGTCGATGGCGCAGATCTCGAAGTTCCCCTCGACCTGGGAGGTGTAGGCGATCAGGTTGCCTTTGGGCGACCAGGCCGGGCCGGCGTTGTAGTTTCCCCGGGTGGTCAGCCTCCGGACGTTGTTCCCGTCGGCGTCCATGGTGTAGATCTGGGGCGACCCCCTCCGGTCGGAGGTGAAGGCGATCTGGGCCCCATCCGGCGACCAGGAGGGGGAGCAGTCGTTGGCCGAACCGAAGGTGAGGCGGACGGGCTTTTTTCCCCCCACCGTCATCTTGTAGATCTCGTTGTTCCCGTCCTTGGAGAGGGTGAGGGCCACCCATTTGCCGTCCGGGGAAATGGCGGGGAAGGCGTTCAGGCCGGGCTGGGAGGAGAGGACCGTCCGTTCGCCCGTCTCCAGGTTGTCGTAGACGGCCCAGGGGTAGCCGGAGGCGTAGCCGGTGTAGGCGATCCCCGCCCCGTCCGGCGACCAGTCGGGGTAGAGGGCCATCCCCTTGCCGGAGTTGATCTGGCGCCAGTTGTGGCCGGAGGCGTCCATGATGCAGATCTTCTTTTCGCCCCGGTCGGAGGAGACGAAGGCGATCTCGGTCCGGGCCAGGCCCTTCTCCCCGGTCAGGGCCTCCACGATCTCGTCGGCGATGAGATGGACGAGGTCGGGCCAATCCTTCTTCGCCTTGGTGTATTTCCGGGAGTAGACCTGCTTGGCCTGGCCGATCGAGAGGGCCCCGCAGTCCACCGTGATCCGGTCTCCGGAGACGGAGTAGCCGCCCTTGACCACCACCTCCGCCCCCAGGGAGGCCCACTCCTTCAAGTCGGTCGTCCCGTTCCTCCGGTCGTTGTCGATCGCCTCCTGGAGGAAGGAGTTGTTGGGGAGTGGGGTGAAGAAGCCGGAGATCAAAAGGTCGTCGGCGAGCTGGTTGGTCATCTCCCGGTCCAGGCCGTCCGCGCCGGCCCCGCGGTTCTCGAAGAGGCAGACCGCGACGTTGATCCGCCGGGCGCTCTCCTTGGAGATCCGGATCCGGGTCTGGGAAAAGGACGGGGTGGAGACGGTTAAGGCGAGGGCGACAGCTGATGCGATACGCCAGCGGTTCATGGATCTCCTTGAGCGGTTCAACGGTTCACGGTTCAGAGGTTCAACGGTTCACGGTTCAGAGGTTCAACGGTTCACGGTTGTTCATTAACCGTTGAACCGTGAACCTTTGAACCCCGGAACCCTTGGTTATTTCGTCAGTTCAAAGAGGATGTCGAATTCCTCGTACGGTCCGCTGAAGGTGTTGGGGAGGGGGGGAAGGGGGTCGGCCAGCTTGACCGCCTGGACGGCCGACCGGTCCATCAGGTCGGATCCGGAAGGGCGTTGGAGGCTGATCCCTTCGATGTGTCCGTCGCGGTAGACCCGGAAGGAGACGAGCGCGGTCGCCCCGGCGTTCTTGGCCGTCGCGGCGGAGGGCTGCTTCCAGAGGGAGTAGAGGCGGGAACTCACGTAGGAGGAATACCAGGAAGAGGAGAAGCGCCCGGTCCCCCCGCTCGCCCCCGCCGGTCCCGGCCGGGCGGAGAGGGCGGGGGATTTGGCCTGGGAGAGGCGTTCCTCGAGCCGCCGGCGCAGGTCCGGGGCCGGGGGAGCGGGCTTCTCGACCTTTTTCGTGATCTTCTTCGGCTTGGGCGGCGCCTTGCGGTCGACGATGGCGTCCTGGTCCTCGACCGGCGCCGGCGCCTCCGCGATCTGGGGGGCGGCGGCCGGCGCGGCGGCGGGCATCCCGATCAGCTCCACCGGCGTGATCGGGTCGAAACGCTCGAAGGGCTTGATGATCCCGCCCGCGTAGAGGCTCAGGAAGAGCAGGGCGAGATGGGCGGCCAGGACCAGGAAAAAAATCCGGGAGAAGCTCAGGTCGCGGGTCATGTGACGGGTGGCGCGGCGGTTCAGCGTTCGCCGGAACGGGTGGAGGCGGGCCGGGGGATGGCCCGGGTCACCAGTTTCTTCGGGGGCGTCTCCCGGGCGTCCGGCGCGGCGCCGGCTTTCTTCACGGGTTTCCTGGCCGGGGAGGGAGTGGGCAGAGCGACGGCGGCGGTGGGCCGTATCCGGGACGGCCCGCGGACCGCCGCGGCGGCCTTGGTCGGAGCGGCGGAGCGGGGAAGAGGAGATGCCTTCCGCTCCGGGACGATGGAGTTCAGCTCCGCCGGCTCCCCGGAGGAGAGGGTCGAGACCTGGCGCCCGTTTCCGCCCCCGTGGCCTCCGAAGATCCAGACGAGGAGCACGAAGAATAGATGGCCCGCGAGGACGATCCAGAAGACTCGGCGGAGGCTTAAGGCCGGCGGCAGGGCGGCGGCCTCGCGGAGGGCGCGCGGGGTGGCGATGCGTATCGTCATGGTAGTCGAAGATATATGTTCGGGTTCCGGTTGCGGGGACGGCGAACCGGTCGATCGTCCCCGCGCGGAGCGGTCAACCGGCTTTGGGCCTGGTGGCCACCCCTATCCGGTTGAGGCCGCTGGTGCGGATACCGTCCAGGACCTTGATCACCACGCCGTAGTCGAGTTTCTCGTCCGCCCGGAGGACCACGGTGGTCTGGGGGTTGGTGGCCGACACGGTCTCGAGGCGCTTCTTCAGCTCGTCCAGGGTCACCCGCTGGTCGTTCAGATAGATCTTCCCCGGGGGCGAGATGGAGACGGTGAGGCTGTCTTCCTCGGCCTTGATCTTGGAAGGCTTGGAGACGGGGAGGCGGACGTCGATCCCCTGCTCCATGATCGGGGCGGCCAGGATGAAGGCCACCAGGACGCAGAGCATCACGTCCACCAGGTTGATGACGTTGATCTCGTTGAAGATCTTGCGGTCTTTGGGTCTGGCGATCACGATCATCGACTCTCCGAGCGATGGAACCTTGTCCGTAGTCGCGGACCTTCAGGTCCGCGGCCACCTGCGCCTGGCGCGCGGGCCTGAAGGCCCGCGCCTACGGATTCCCGGCGGCGCTCGGGATCGATCCTCTCACGTGGCGGAGTTAGTCTATTTCGGGCCCGTTCCCCCGTCGCCCGCGGCCGGCGGGGGCGGCGGCGCGGCGTGTGCGGAGGGCATCACCCGCGGCCGGAGGCGGGGGCGCGCCGGGGGCTTCTCCGCGGGGGCGGGCGGTTCGGCCGCCTCCGGCTCGCTCGCCTTCCCCTCGCCGGCGGCGTCCAGGAAATCGCCCACGAAGCCGTCGAGGCGATCGACGGTCTTGGCGACGCGGTGCGTGAAATAGTTGTAGGCGAGGAGGGCCGGGATCGCGATGCCCAGGCCGACCACGGTGGTGAGGAGGGCCTCGGAGATCCCCGGGGCGACCGCGTCGAGGGTGGCCGCCCCCAGCTCGCCCATCCGCCGGAAGGCGATCAGCACCCCCCAGAGAGTCCCCAGGATGCCGAAGAGCGGTCCGGCGGCGGAGGCGGTGGCGAGGAAGATCAGGTGCTTCTCCATCTCCGAGGCCTGCGTCCGGCCGGTCTCGTCCATCGCCGCCCGGATCTTGGCCCGTTCGTCAAGCGAGAGTTTCCCCCCTTGCGGCTTCTCCTCCCGGCGCCGGATCAGCTCCTGGCAGCCGCGCTGATAGACGGAAAAGAAGGGATTGAACTCGGGGGCCAGCCGGCCGGAGTTCAGGGAGAGGAGGCTTCCGGAGCGGGCGCGGCGGAACTGGGAGAGGAAGGCTTCGGCGAGCCCCCCGATCCTCCGGAAGAGGAGGAACTTGTAGGCGATGATCGTCCAGACCCAAATCGAAGCCAGGAAGAGGACGAGATAGATCGTCTTCCCGACCAGACCGGAATCGCCGATGGCGTCGAAGAGAACGTTGCCGCCCATGATAAACCCGGGTAATAGGCAAGGGTAAAGTTAATGGTTTGGTTAGAAGGCAAGGTGCATGGTGCGGCCAGCCGGCACCAATAACCTAGCCCAGTGACCAAACCATTAACCTAATCCTTGCCCAGCGATATGGCTCAAAAACGTTAGAGCTACGTATAGACCAGTGGCGCCGGTTCGTCAAGGGAAAGCGGGGGGGGAATCGCTCCGCTCAACGGGCGAGCAGATCGGCGACCCGGTTGAAGATCTCGTCCACGTTGAAGGGCTTCCGCCAGAGGACGTCCACGCCGTTCTTCTCCAGCTCGGCCTGGACGGGCGGGATGTCCCAACCGGTGATCAGGGCGACCTTGGTCCGGGGGGCGGAGGCCTTGACCCGGCGGGAGAACTCCAGGCCGTTCATCGTCGCCATTCCCAGGTCGACGATGACCAGGTCGAATCCGCCGCCCTCCGCCTCCGCGAGGGCGGATACCGGCTGATCGCTCGTCTTGACGGTCCAGCCGCCACGGGAGAGGATGTCAGTGAGGAGCGAGGCGACGGTGGGGTCGTCCTCGACGATCATGATCCGGCCCGGTTTGGCTCCGGGCGCCTTCTTCTCGGGCGTCTCGCTTTCCGGGCCGGACCTGGCCGGGGCCAGGGGGAGCTTGATGGTGGCGGTGGTCCCCTGGCCGGGGCGGCTCTTCAGCTCGATGTCCCCCTGGTTCTTCTTGACCGTACCGTAGGCTACCGAGAGGCCGAGCCCGGACTTCAGCGGGCGCTGGGTGGTGAAATAGGGCTCGAAAGCCCGCTCCAGGATTTCCGGCTTCATCCCCACGCCGTTGTCGGCGATCTCGATGTAGCCGTATCTCGCGTCCGCCCAGCAGCGGGCGCGGATCTTCCCCCCCTGGGGAAGGGCGTCGATGGCGTTGAAGATGATGTTGATCACGGCGATCCGGAGGTTCTCGTCGTCCCCCTCCAGGGCCGGGGTCTCGCCGAGTTCGGTCTCCACCTCGATGGTGATTCCCTTCTTGTGGGTGAGGTCGCGCCAGCGCGGGCGGGTGATCATCAGGGCCTCCTGGAGGAGGTCCTTCATGACGAAGAGCTTGCGCTCGGTCCCCCCGCTCGAGAGGGTGAAGGTCTGGAGTCTCTTCACCTCCTCCGCCCCGGTCAGGGCGGCCCGCTCGATCGTGCGCAGCCGCTTGGCCAGGGTGGGGTCCTTGGCCGTCTGGAGGAGGATCTGGGTGTTGCCCAGGATCCCGGCCAGGAGGTTGTTGAACTCGTGGGCGATCCCCCCCACCATCTCGCCCAGGGCCTTCATCCGCTCGGAGCGGACCAGCGCTTCCTGGGCCCGGGAGAGATCCTGGTAGGCTTTCTTCAGGTTGGTGATGTCCTTGGTGAAGCCCATGATCCCCAGAAACTTCCCCGAGTTGTCCTTGACCGTGGCCAGGGAGAGGAGGATGGGGAAGATCTCCCCGTTTTTCTTGCGCCCGGAGAGCTCGCCCTCCCAATGGTCCTGCTTCTCCAGGATCGGGATGATCTCGCTCTTGATCCGCTGGGCGCTCATGGGCTCGTAGATGTCCTTGATGTCCTTCTCCAGGAACTCCTCTTGCTCGTAGCCGAAGAGCTTCGCCTCGGCCGGGTTAGACATGATCCATTTTCCCCCCCGGTCGGTCACGGTGATCCCGTCGGCGGACTGCTGGAGGGCGGCCAGGAGGAGGGTGAGCTGATCGCGCTCGGAGAGCTTCTGGGCCTGGAGGCGCTGGCGGGCGTCGTGCACGCCCAGGTGGATGCTGATCCGGTTGAGGAGGGGCTCCTTCTGGACCGGCTTGACCAGGTAGTCGATCGAGCCAAGCGCCTGGCCGGAGAAGCGGTCGAGGATCGACTGCGGGTAGGCGGTCATGAAGATGATCGGGGTGTTCTTGGTCTCGGGGGACTGGCGCAGGACCTCGAAGGCCTCGATCCCGTCCATCCCGGGCATCATCACGTCCATCATGATGACGTCGGCCTTAGGCGCCAGCGCGATCCCGTCCTTGGCATTCCCGGCGGAAAGGACGTTGGCGGAGGTGTAGGAGCGGAGGAGGATCTCGAGCATCCGCCGGTCGTCGGCGGAGTCGTCCACGATCAGGATGGTAGCCATGGCGGTCTCGGTCCATGATACTAGCCCGGTTTATTCGTGAAAACCAGCGGATTTCCACGATTTTCTGGTTGACACCTCCGCGGGCCCTGCCTACTATTGCTCGCCCTCCGAACACATGGGCGGGCACTTTCCCGTCGGGAAGACCCCCGGCGGGCCCCCGCGCAAGGACATGGCCGACCTTTACGACCAGATGATGGGGCGATTCCTTTCCCCGCTTTCCAGCCTGAAGCGGGGCGTGGTCGACGCCCTTTACTTCGTTCGCCGCGACGGGGCTTTCGTTTTCACCGAGGGCTACCTCCATCCCCGCGGCGGCCTGATGGGCAAGGTGATGCTCTTCCCCGACCCGAAGGGCGAGGTGGACATCTTCGGCCGCCGCTTCCGCTCCTCCTACAAGAGGATGAAGGACGGGAAGATCGAGCTCATCCCCCACGGCGAGCAGCTCGCTGTTCAGTTCGAGTTCACCCCCTCCCTCTCCCGGGCGCCCCGCCCGGCCTACGAGAAATACCACGTCGAGTTCCCCTTGAGCGATTTCATCGGCGTCTTCGAGCACGGCCATTCGCTCGCCGCCGCCCGGCGGACCTACCCCTCCCTCGACCGGGCGATCGAGGGGCTGAGTCGATCCTTCGGGATCCCCCTCTCCCGGCTCGGCTGCACCGGCTCCACCTGCTACGGGAAATACGAGGAGCCGGGGGATGACATCGACCTGGTCTTCTACGGCACGCTCGAGGAAAACGCCGCCGTCCTCCGCCGGATCCGGGAGCTGACCAAGGACCCGGCAAAGCGGGTGATCGAATACGGCCGCCTCTGGCCGATCCGCTTCTACTGGGACTCGATCATGATCTGCTCCTTCTTCAACTACGGTCGCGACGAGGACATCCCCCTGAAGGAGTGCCGGATGGAGGTTCTCCGGGAGAGCGTGCGCGCTCGGGGGACGGTGGACGACGACGCCCATTCGATCTACATGCCCTCCATCCTCACCCTCTCCGGGCTCACCGTGGACGGGAAGAAGCGGGCCGACACCGACCTGATCATTTACGACGGCTCGCTCCGGGGCGAGTATTACCGGGGGGACGAACTGGAGCTCGAGGGGTCGCTGGTCCGCGTGTCCACGCCGCGCCGGGAATACGAGGCCTTGCTCGTCACCCTCCGCGACCAAATCGCCGTCCGGCCCTGAGGGCGAGCAACGCCGCGCGATGAAAGACCGCTTCGAGAAGATGCTGGAGGAGTTCCTCCGCCCGCTGTCCGAGCTCAAGGGGAGGGTTCCCGACTCCCATTTCTTCCTCCGCCGGGACGGCTGCTTCGTCTTCAGCGAAGGCTACTGCCACCCGCCCGGTGGGCTCTACGGCAAGATCATCTACTACCCCTGCCCCGGAGGTTCGGTGGACTTCTTCGGGCGCGCCTACGAGTGCACCACCAAGCGCCGGGTGGACGGGGAGATGAAGTACGTCAGCCACCCCGACCAGATCCGCCGCCACGGCGAGATCGACCCCCGCTTGGGCCCGGCCGTCCCCCGCCCGGTCTTCGTCGAGTACGAGATGCCCTTCGCCCTCGACGATTTCATCGGCTTCTTCGAACCCCACCACTCCCTCGACCGTTGCTCCGCCCGCCACGAGTGGGTGCAGGAGGGCGCGCAAGCGGCCGCCTCGGCGCTGGGCGTCCCCTGGGAAAACCTGGGGCTGACCGGCTCGCTCGCCTATGGGCGCTACGAGGCGGGGGACGACGACCTCGACCTGGTCATCCGGGGTTCGCTCGCGGAGAACGACCGGGTCTACCGCGCCATCCGCCGCTTCACGCTCCAGCCGGAGCGGATGGTGGTGGAGTTCGGCCGCTGGTGGCCGATGCGCTTCTACGAGAAGAAGGTCTTGATCTGCCCCTTCTTCATGTACGACCGCTGGGAGTCGGCCCCCCTGCGCGACTTCCGCGTGGAGGTGAAGGAGGATAACGTCCCTCTGGAGGGGACGGTCGGCGACGACACCCACACCATCTACATGCCGCCCTTCCTCACCCTGGAGGAGGTGAAGGGGAAGGGGAGGTCGTACGGTTCGCTCCCCCTGATCATCTACGACGGGGCGCTCCGGGGCGAGTATTTCCGGGGTGACATCCTCAAGCTGAACGCCCGGATGGTCGAGGTCTCCCAGAACGGCTCGCGCTTCGAGGCGGCCCTGGTCACGCTCTGGGACAACATCCGGAAGGTGGGGGAGGCCCACGGATGACAGCAAGGTTATGAATTAGAGGCTATAGTCAACCGTTGTCGCCCCTGATGGCCGCAACCTATAATCCGTGATCTACAATCTGGTTTTTACGCCATGACCGACACCTTCGACACCGTGATGGGAGAGCTCCTCTCGCCGATCTCGGCCCTCCAGGGCCGGATCGACGACTCGCTCTATTTCCTCCGCCAGGACGGATCCTTCGTCTACACCCACGGCTATTACCACCCGACCCCCGGCTCCTTCATCGGGAAGATCATCCACTACCCCTCGCCGACCGGCGACGAGAACATCTGGGGGAGGCGATACGCCGCCATCCACAAGGTCTGGGATAAAGGCGTCCATAAGGCGATCCAGAACGACGTGCAGTATAAGCAGCACTTCACGATCGACCCCTCGCTCGACCCGAAGGTGCCGCCGCCCCTGGTGGCGAGGTACGTCTTCGAGTTCCCCCTGAAGGACTTCCGGGGGTATTTCGAGCCGCACCGCGGGCTCATCTGGTGCAGCCAGGCCCAACCCGCGGTCAAGGCTTGGGCCGAGGAGACGGCCGCGCTGATGGACTTCCCGATCGAGAAGATGGGCGTGACCGGGTCCCTCTCCTACGGCGTGGTCGAGCCGGCGGACATGGACTTCGACGTCATCTTCCGGGGGACGCTGGAGGAGAACGAGCGGGTGCGCCAGAAGCTCTACCAGCTCGCCGCCGAGCCGGGGAGGAAGGTTCGCGAGTTCGACCGCGACTGGCCGATCCGCATCTACTGGAAGGACTACCTCCTCTGCCCCTTCTTCGTCTTCCAGAACCGGGAGGACGCCCCGCTGGCCGACGCCCGCGTCGAGCTGGTCCGGGACGGGGTGGAGGGGACGGCCGTGGTCGGCGACGACTTCTTCAACTCCTACCTCCCGATCGTGGTCGGCCTGACCGAGGTGAAGATCTCCGGCCGCCCCCACGAGGATATCCGCCTCTTCACCTACGACGGATCGCTCCGGGGCGAGTTCCGCTCCGGGGACCGGCTCTGGTTCAAGGGGCGGATCCTGAACGTCTCCTCCCGGTCCGGCGAATACCGGGCGGTGGCGGTGGACATCAACTTCGACATCAAAAAAATCGCGGGCTGACGTTCGTCAGCCCGCGATTTTTTTAATTTAGCGCGGACGCTGCATTCCGTAGCCGCGGACCTTCAGGTCCACGGGGCCGGCCGGGCAAAAGAATTTAACAGACGATTGAATGGGATGAGCTTGGCCGGCCATCGGTATCCTATTCTGTTTTCAGTGGATGGCAATATTTACATGATCAGGAAAGAGACCGTCTACTTCGAGAAGCCCGGCCCGGAGAACAGCGCCGACTGCCTGGGGATCGTCCAGCGGATGGTCCAGGCGGGGGCGAAGCACGTGGTGGTGGCTTCCACGCGGGGGGAGACCGGACTGCTCTTCGCGGAGGGCCTTTCCGGGTCCGGCGCGAACCTCGTCGTCGTCGCCCACTCCGCCGGCTTCGCCAAGCCGGGCGAGGTCGAGTTCGATCCCGAAAAGAGGCGCCGCATCGAGGAGAAGGGCGGGAGGGTGGTCCAGGCGACGATGCCCTTCCACTCCGTCGAGAACGGGATCGAGAAGAAGTTTTCGGGAACGCTTCCGACCTCCCTCGTCGCCCACACCCTGCGGATCTTCGGACAGGGGGCGAAGGTCGCCTGCGAGATCGTGATGATGGCGGCCGACGCCGGGCTCATCTCCGAGGGGGAGGAGGCGGTGGCGGTGGGGGGGACGCGCTGGGGGGCGGACACGGTGCTGGTCGTCCGTTCCGCCGCCTCGAGAAACTTCCTCGACCTCAAGGTGCTGGAGATCGCGGCGAAGCCGAGGGAACGATAAACAAGGCAAAAGCTAAAAGGCAAAAGTAAAAAGTGGGCCAGCCGTATCCGAGCCAGCCCACTTTTTACTTTTGCCTTTTTACTTTTTACCTTGAGTTCTCCCTGGTCACCGGCCCGCCCGCCGCGCCGGGGCTGGGCCGCCGCTGTAGGCCCGGACTGTGTCCGGGCGCGACGGGGCTTGGCCGCCGCTGTAGGCCCGCTCTATGAGCGGGCGCGACGGGCCTGCCGCCGGTTCACAGAACCGGCCTACTCCCCCCGGTCACTTCTGACTTCTGCCTTATCTCGTCACCGGCACGTCCGAAGAACCGCCGAAGTAGACCCTGGTGATGTTCCTCACCGACCACATCCCGTCCGAGTAGCGGAAGATCCCGATGTCGTCGCGGCCGTCCCCGTCGTAGTCGCCGGGGAAGGGCACGCTGGGGCTCCCGCCGAAGTAGGCCGAGGTGAGGTCGCGGACCCGCCAGAGGCCGGTCGAGGGCCGGTAGATCGCCGCCTCCCAGACCTGGTCCCCGTCGTAGTTCCCGGGGACGGGGTTGTCCGTGGAGTTCCCCAGATAGACGCGGGTGAGGTTCCGGATCGCCCAGAGGCCGTCGGGTTTGTAGATGGCGAGGTCGAGCGTGTCGTCGATGGAGTAGAAGCCCGGCACGGGGTAGTCGGCCGATCCGCCGAAGTAGACCCGCGTGATGTCCTTGACCGCCCAGAGGCCCAGCGAGGGGCGGTAGAGACCGAAGTCGGCCGATCCGTCGCCGTTGTAGTCGCCGGGGCGGATGTAGTCGTTGATCTGTCCGAAGTAGACCCGGGTGATGTTCCGGACCGCCCAGAGGTTCTCGCTCCCCCGAAAGATCGAGATGTCGGTGATCCCGTCGCCGTCGTAGTCGGCGGGGACGGGCTGGTCGAGCGAGTTGCCGAGGTAGACCCGGGTGACGTTCCGGACCGACCACATCCCGGTCGAGGGGCGGTAGAGGACGATGTCGGAGGCGCCGTCGCCGTCGAAGTCGGTGTGGTAGTTGTTCCGGGAGATCGGCCCCGGTGTCGGCGTCTTCACGGAGATGGGCGTGTTGGTCGGTTCCGGGACAAAGGGCGTCTTCGTGGGCTCCGGGACGAAAGGCGTCTTGGTCGGCTCCGGCAGGAAGGGTGTCAGCGTCGGCTCAGGCGTCGGTGGGGGCGTGAGCGTCGGTATGGGCGTCGGCGTCCCCGGGAGGGGGGAGGGCGTGGGGACGGGCGAGGTGAACTTGAGCCGGGCCAGGAAGGCCTCGTCGAACCAGGGGCTGTTGTTCGAAGGCTGGTAGGGGTTCGAGGTGGGGAAGTCGTAGGATTTCGTCGTCCCGGCGACCCAGTGCCGTCCCTGCCCGTCGACGGTGACGAAGTTCGCCTTGTCGGCGTCGATCCCGCCGAGGTAGGTGGAGTAGAGGAGGGAAGTCCCGCCGGCCGACAGAGCCGCGACGAAGGCGTCGTTGACGATGGCGGTCTGCGACGAGAAGGACGACTGGTAGGCGTTTTGGACCGGGAAGTCGGTCGATTGCGTGCCGCCGGCGAGGAGTATGCGCCCCGCCGAATCCAGGGCAAGCGAGTAGGCGATGTCGGCGCCGGTCCCCCCGAGATAGGAGGAATAGAGGAGAGCCGATCCGGACGAGGAGAACTCGAAGACGAGGGCGTCGTCGGAGCCGGCCCGCGAGGCCTGGTAGGGGTTGACCGTGGGGAAGAAGGTGCTGGAGGTGTTCCCGCAGACGAAGGCGTTTCCGTCCCCGTCGGCCAAGATGGTCATGCCGTATTCGAGTCCGATCGTCCCGAGATAGGTCGAGTAGTCGAGTTCGCTCCCGATGGAGTTGATGCAGGCGACAAAGATGTCCATCGAGCCGTTGTTCGATCCCTGGTAGGCGCTCACCAGGGGGAAGTTGGTGGAGTTGGTGGAACCGGTGATGTAGACGCGTTTCTCGGCGTCGATGGCGATATCGTTGCCGTTTTCGATGCCGGCCCCCCCCAGGTAGGTGGAGTAGTAGAGGGACGAGCCGTCGGAGTTGAAGACGGTGACGAAGCAGTCGTAAATGGCGCCGGAGGTGGCGTTGCTGAACTGGATGGCGTCCTGGACGGGGAAGTTCTGCGAATTGGTGGAGCCCGCGAGGTAGGCCCGCCCCGCCGTGTCGATAGCGAGTCCGCTGCCGTGGCTGGAGGAGTCGGACATGGTTTCGATGCCGGCGCCGCCCAGATAGGTCGAGAAGACCAGTGCCGAGCCGGTGGAGGAGAGCTTGGCCAGGAAGGCGTCGGCGGCGGTGCTGGCAGACCCCTGGTTGAAGGCCGCCTGGTAGGCGTTGAAAATCGGGAAGTTCGACGACTGGGCGGAGCCCGCCAGGTAGACCTCGCGGTTCGCGTCGACGGCGATGTCATAGCCGTTGTCGATGTAGTTCCCGCCGAGATAGGTCGAAAAGATCAGCGAACCGCCGTCGGAGGAGAGCTTGGCCGCGTAGACGTTGTAGATCCCGCCTCTCGATGCCTGGTAGGGGTTGAGCGTGGGGAAGTCTTCGGAGTTGGCGTCTCCCACGACATAGATGGCGCCAGCTGTGTCGAAGGCGACGGCCCGCCCGCGGTCGTGACCGGAGCCGCCCAGGAAGGTCGAGTATTCGAGTTCGAGCGTCTGGGAGAAAAGCGGCGTGGCGGTTGCGACGAGTGTCAGGGCGACGGCGGCGGTCAAAAGCTTCTTCATCGGCAAATCCTCCTTCCCGGCGTCCCGGATTGGTTTGGGGTGCATTATACCAAAAGCTTGGATTCGGGGAGGAGGAATGTCGGACGCATGTATCCGGTCGCGCCGGGCCTGGCGGGCCTGACGCCGCTTCACACCTGTCCGCCGATCCGGCCGACGTAGCCAAAGGCTACTTGGGCGGAGTCGGCAGCCTGGGCGGAGGCGGAGAAGCGGCCTACAGAGCATGGCGGGCCTGGCCGTTTGTAGGCCCCGACAAAGTCGGAGCGTGCCGGGCTTGGCCGCCGGTTCACATCGCGCGCCGGGGCTGACGCCGGTTCACAGAACCGGCCTACATCGGGGCAGGAATGCCCCTCCCACAAGGTGCTATATTGTGAGCGTGAGAGCGCCCGTCATTTGCTTCCTCGCCGCCTGCCTATTCGCCCTTCCCTCCTGCGAACGGGTGGCCGGAGAGGACCTTGCCGCCCTCCGTGATCGGATGGTCAAGGACCAGATCGAGGAACGGGGGGTCGCGGACCCGCGCGTCCTTCAGGCGATGCGCAAGGTCCCCCGCCACGAGTTCGTTCCACCCGCCCTCCGCCCCGCCGCCTACGACGACCGCCCCCTCCCGATCGGCGAGGGGCAGACGATCTCCCAGCCCTACATCGTCGCCTTCATGACCGAGGCGCTGAAGCTCCGTCCGGGAGACCGGGTTCTGGAAGTCGGGACCGGATCGGGCTACCAGGCGGCGGTCCTCGACGAGATCGCCTCCGAGGTCTTTTCGATCGAGATCCTGCCGGAGCTGGCCCGTTCCGCCGAGGAGCGCCTGAAGCGGCTGGGCTACGGGAAGGTGAGGGTCCGCGCCGGCGACGGCTACTACGGCTGGCCGGAGGCGGGACCCTTCGACGCGATCATCGTCACCGCCGCCCCGGAGGCGGTCCCGCCCCGGCTCGTCGAGCAGTTGCAGGAGGGGGGGAGGATGGTGATACCGGTAGGGGAGGAGTGGTCGGGTCAGGAGCTGATCCGCCTGACCAAGCGCGACGGGAAGATCGAGACGGAGAACCTCCTCCCCGTCCGCTTCGTCCCCCTCACGGGGGAGCACTGAATATTCAGCACCTGCTATCTCTGATTTTCCTGATTCGGGGCAAGAGCATGGATCGGGGCGAGACGCCCCTCCCACAATAGGTTGGAGAAGATCGTCTCCCCGGAAGTTGTGGGAGCGCCGTCCCCGGCGCGATCAGGCCGGGATCGAGGCCCCGATTTTTATTTGGATCTTATGGCGATCGGGGCAGGGATGTCCCTCCCCCAGATCCGCGCTTTCGAGCCTCCCCGAGACTGACCCGTGGGAGCGACATTCCTGTCGCGAGCCAGATCCGCATCGGGGCAGGAATGCCCCTCCCACAAATCACGGCGATGATTACTTCGTGCCTTAGTCTCTTGGTGGCAGATTTAAAAACAAGTCGAAGAAGGTCGGGAAGGTCTTGGCGACGCAGAAGGGGTCCTTGATCGCAATACCCGGCACCTTGAGTCCGGCCAGAGAGAAGGCCATCGCGATCCGGTGGTCGCGGTAGGTCTCGATCTCCGCTGCCCGGAGCCGCCCTCCCTCGACGACGATCGCGTCCGGAAGCTCGGCGGCCTTCCCGCCGATCCGCCGGATCTCGTTCGCCACCGCGCGGATCCGGTCCGACTCCTTGAAGCGCAAGTTGGCGACGTTCACGATCCGGGTCGGCCCGGGGACGAAGAGGGCGGCGACCGCCAGGGTGGGGACCAGGTCGGGCATGTCGTTGAGGTCGGCCTCGATGGCGCGGACGACCGGCCCCTCCACCTCGGTCCACCCCTCCCCCCGCCGGACCTTGGCTCCCATCCGCTCCAGGACCTCGACGAAGCGGGCGTCGCCCTGGATCGAGCTCTCCCCGATGTTCGTCACCCGCACGCGCCCCCCCGCGACCGCCGCCGCCCCCCAGAAGTAGGAGGCGGAGGAGGCGTCGCCCTCCACCAGGTAGTCCCGCCCGCGATATTTCCGTCCCGCGGGGACGCGGAAGGTTCTCCACCCCTCGCGCTCGATCTCGACGCCGAAGTCGGCCATCATCCGGATCGTCATCTCCACGTAGGGGCGGGAGACGAGTTCCCCCGCGATCCGGACGAGCAGGTCCCGGCCGGCGCCGGGGCCGCTCAGGAGGAGGGCGGAGAGGAACTGGGAGGAGACGTCGCCCGCGAGCGCGCACTCGCCGCCTTTGAGCCCGCGCGCCTCGATCTCGACCGGGGGGCAGCCGTTGCCCTCGACCGACCGGGCCTCGACGCCCAGCGCGCGCAGCGAGTCGAGAAGGGGGCCGATCGGGCGCTCCCGCATCCGCTCGTTCCCGTCGAGGGTGAAGCGCCCCCGGCCGAGGGAGACGAGGGCGGAGAGGAAACGGATCGTCGTCCCGGAGTTCGCCGCGTCGAGCGAAGCGCCGGGGGAGGGGACCCTCCCCCCACGGCCGGCGATGCGCAGGGGGCGGGATTCTTCGCCATGATCGAGCCGGATGGGATCGGGGCGAGACGCCCCTCCCACAATCACTGGATCGGGACCGGCGATGGAGAAGCCGAGAGAGCGGAGACAGCGGATCATGACGAGGGTGTCCTCGCTCTCCAGCCAGTTCCGGAGAACGGTCGTCCCTTCCGCCAGGGCGGCGATGACGAGCGCCCGGTTGGTGATGGACTTCGAGCCGGGGAGGGAGACGTCCGCGTCGAGGGGGCCGCGGGGGGTTATGGAGATGGTATCCATGTGCAAGCTTGGTTAATAGGTTCGGGTAAGGATGTGGATTTGGTCGATGGGTAAGGTTGATGGTGCGGCCCGGCTAGCGTGCACTTAACCCTGACCCATTTACCAGTCCCACTTCCTAACCCTTACCCATCGACTATCTTTTCGACTGTGATCTCGGTCGGCAACGACACGTACCCCTCCATCCTCCGGGGGTTCTCCACCTCGACGATCGCGGCGTTGTTGATCCAGTCGAGCGTGCGGTACTGGTCGGGGCCGATCCGGGAGGAGGCCGCCGGGTTCAGGGAATAGGTCCCGGAGGCGAAATCGGCCTTCTGGCGGAAGACGACCGCAAGCTTCGTCCCGGCGGGGTAGTCGCGGATCGGGAGACCCTCCCACTCCATATTCGTGCCGTAGACGTGGAGGCCCCACTTGTTCCGGAAGATGTTGCCGAGGATGAACTGCTCGACGGGCTCGTGGAAGACGACGTGGAAGCGGATGACCATCTCCTCGCCGGCGCGGAAGCGGGCGGCGGCTTCGCCGCGTCCGTTTCGGATCTCGATCCGCACGATCTCCACCTCCCGCCGCCCGTGGCGGCTGTAGCCCTCGATCGCCGCGGCCGGCGCGGCCTCTGCCTCCCCCCGGGGTTCGCCGAGGCGGGGCGCGATCCAGCAGGACCAGGCGCGGGACTCCTCCCCCGCCCGCGCCGAGGTGGAGAAGAAGAGGTCGATCTCGCGGCCGGCGAACTCGTCCAGGTTGATCAGGTGGGTCCGGACCGTCCGGCGGTCCGGCGGGCGGGAGGGGTCGAGGCTCAGGGCGAGGAGCTCCCGGGCCGCGCCACCGTCCTCCGCCCGGACGCGGAAGGAGACGGGGCCGCCCGGTCGGTCAGAGGTCTCCGGGAGGATCCCGGTGCCGACCGCCAGCACCGTCCGCGGCCCGATCCGGAGCCTACGGTAGACGATCTCGCTGTCGGGAACGGCCAGGAGGGCGGGGAGGGAGGAGGGGGCGGCGGGGAACTGGACGCGGGCGAGGAGCTCGGGGTGGTCCGCCAGGTAAGCAGCCCGCTTCTCAGCGGAGGCGAAACCGGCGCAGAAGTCGAAGGCGGTCCGGTAGCGCGCCTCGTCCAGGATCCGGACCGGCGCCCCCGCCGGAGCCAGCGCGTGGGACTTCTCCCGCTGCTGGATCAGGGCCATGTAGCGGTTGGCGATCTCGCCCGGAGGGCCTTCGGCGACCAGGCGCGAGTAGTCGAGGAGGATGGCCCGGTGGCAGAGGTTCCGGACCGACTCCACGTCGTGGGTGACGTAGATGATGGTCTTACCCGCCTCCTGGAGGTCGCGGATCCGGCGGGAGCACTTGTGCTGGAAGTAGGCGTCGCCCACGGCGAGGACCTCGTCCACCACCAGGACCTCGGGGTCGAGGTTGACGGCGAGCGCGAAGGCGAGGCGGACGTACATCCCCGCCGAGTAGGTCTTCACCGGGCGGTCGACGAACTCGCCGATCTCGGCGAAGTCCGTGATCGCCTCCATCCGTTCCCGCATCTCTTCCGGCGAGAGGCCGAGGATCAGCCCGCCCAGGAGGACGTTCTCCCTCCCGGTGAAGTCGGGGTTGAAGCCGGCCCCCAGCTCCAGGATGGTCGAGACCCGGCCGCCGACCGCGGCCGTTCCCTCTGTCGGCTCCATGATCCCGGCGATGATCTGGAGGAGGGTGGTCTTGCCCGAACCGTTCTGGCCGAGGATGCCCAGGGTCGTCCCGGCCGGGACGGCGAGGTCGATCTCCCGGAGGGCCCAGAACTCCCGGTGGAGGCGGACCTTTCCCCGCCCGAACGATTCCCGGAGGCGGTGGAGGGGCGTCTCGTAGATCGGATACTTCTTCGAGACGCCGTTCAGGCGGATGGCGATGGGACGATCGGCGGTCATCGAGCTATCGGAAAGAAAGAATATCGGAGCAATGGAGTGGTGGAGTGATGGAGTAATGGGAAGAAACTCCGTCTGGCCGGCATATTTTCATTACTCCAGTGCTCCATCACTCCATTGCTCCCGTTCCCGGTTACAGCACGTCGACGAAGGCCCGCTTGGTCTTCTGGAACCACCGGTAGCCCGCGCCGCTGAGGGCGATCCCCAGGATGAGCGTGTAAAGGTAGCCGGCCCAGTCCGGGGGGAGGCCGCGGAGAAGGGCGTTCCGGTAGTTGTGGATCAGGACGGCGGCGGGGTTGAGGGTGAGCCAGGCGGGCACGATCGCGGCCACCGCGTCCTCGGTGTAGAAGACGGGGGTGAGGAAGAGCCAGCAGAGGCTGGAAAGGGAGACGATCTGCCGGAGGTCGCGGAGGAACACCCCGCCGCTGGCCAAAAGCCAGGCGAGCCCCGCGGCGATCAAGAGCTGGGGGACGAGGAGGACGGGGAGGTAGAGCCAGGTGAGATGGAGCGGCCGGCGGAGGACGGCCAGGGCGAGGAAGAGCACGGCCGTCCCGATGACCTGCTGGACCGCCGCGGCCAGGACGACCTTCAGGGGAAGGATCTCTCCGGGGAAGATGACCTTCTTCACCAGGGAGACGTTCTCCGGCATCACCGTGACCGAGCGGTTGAGCGTCTCGGCGATCATCAGCCAGGGGACGATGGCGCAGAAGATCTCGAGGGCGTAGGCGAGGAGGGAGGGGTCCCCCCCGGCGCGGAGGCGGAAGAGGACGCCGAAGACCAGGGTATAGACCGCGAGGAGGACGAGCGGCTCGGCGAAGGCCCAGAGGAGACCGAAGGCGGACCCCCGGTAGCGGCCGAGGAGGTCGCGCCGGACCAGGGCGGCGACGAGGGCCCGCCGGCGGTAGAGGGAGAGTGGAGAGGAAGAGGTCATGGGCAGCTCGCTTCGGCGAACTTCCCTAGTATAGCGGTAACGGGCGGGCGTTTGAAGGTCATAGATTTCCGGGAAGGCCTCGGTTGCGCGGGGGTGTAGGCCCGCTCTGCGAGCGGGCGAAAAAGCGCCGCTTCGCAGAAGCGGCCTACAACACGGCGCGACAGATCGTCCGCATATCCCCCGCGTAACTGAGGCCTTATCGATTCCGGAAATATCTGGTTGCTTCGCCGGGAAAATAGTTTACAATTACTAAAATAATAATTGGGAGGATGCGTAAGCCATGGCTATCCACCAGACAGCGATAATCGACCGTAAAGCCGAGATCGATTCCACGGCCGAGATCGGCCCCTACGTGGTCATCGAGGGCAAGGTCTCGATCGGCCCGAAGACCCGGGTGATGGCAGGGGCCTTCATCAACGGCACGACCGAGATCGGGCCGGAATGCGTGATCCACCCCCACGCCGTTCTCGGCCACGAACCCCAGGACCTCTCCTGGCCGGGGGGGGAGTCCTTCCTGAAGATCGGGAAGGGGAACGTCTTTCGGGAGGGCTCCTCGGTCCACCGCGGCTCCAAACCGGGGCTCGCCACCGTGGTCGGCGACCGGAACTTCATCATGGGCCACTCCCACATCGCCCACGACTGCGCGATCGGCTCCGAGGTGATCCTGGCCAACGGGGCGCTCCTGGCCGGCCACGTCCACGTCGGGGACAAGGCCTTCATCTCGGGGAACGTCACCGTCCATCAGTTCGTCCGGATCGGGGCCCTGGCCATGATCGGGGGGCTTTCCCGGGTGACCAAGGACGTCCCGCCCTACCTCCTCCTGGAGGGGAACTCCACGATCCGCGCGATCAACGTGGTGGGGCTCCGGCGGGCCGGCTTCTCGTCCCAGCAGAGGGAGCAGGTCAAGCGGGCCTACAAGCTTCTCTACCACTCGGGGCTCAACGTCACCCAGGCCCTGGCCGCGATCGAGAAGGAAGACCTCGGCCCCGAGGTGGCCGGGATGGTCGCCTTCATCAAGGATTCCCACCGGGGGATCTGCGGCCACGCCCGCCGCGACTTCGGGGTCTCCGAGGAGTAGGGCCGGATTCTTCCGCCCCGCGGAGGAACCGGCCGCGGCGGCGGATCAGATAAAGATCCCCACGATGTTCCCGGTCAGGCAGGCGGCGATCGCGCCCGCGAACATCGCCCTTAAGCCGATCCGCGCCAGCTCCGCCCGCCGGTTGGGCGCGATCCCCCCGATCCCCCCGATCTGGATCCCGATCGAGGCGAAGTTGGCGAATCCGCAGAGGGCGTAGGAGGCGATCACCGCCGAGCGCGCCGAAAGGTGCTGGACGACCCCCGAAGCGGTCTCGTAGCCGTTCTTGAGGATGTCGGCCAGGTTCAGATAGGCGATGAACTCGGTGAGGACGAGCTTCTCCCCCAGGAGCTTGCCCACGATCCGCGCCTCGGACCAGGGCACCCCCATCGCCCAGGAGATGGGGGCGAAGATCCAGCCCAGGATGATGGAGAGGTTGACGTAGAAGAGTCCGCGCGACCCCGAGAGGGCCTTCCCCTCCAGGACCGTCTCCTCCCCCCGGCGGACCTGGTAGGATTGGCCGGCGTAGGTCTCGAGGAGGCGGCGGTCGATCCGGAGGGTCTGCTCCTTGGCGTCGACCGCGGTGATCGCGTAGTCGAGGTTCTTGGTCGTGAGCGCGATCCGCAGGGTGTCGCCCGCGCGGATGCGTTCGAGGCCTCCGTCTCCGACGTGGACCACGAAGGGGCTCTTCCCGGCCGCGGCGCTCGCCAGCTCGCTCACCTTCTCGAGCGTGTAGTTCACCATCGCCACCAGCCCCACGAAGGCGATCAGCATGGCGGCGACGTTGAGGAGGAGGGCCATCCCCTCGCTGGCGCCGCGGGCCGCCGCCTCGATCAGGTTGGCGTCCGGCTTCTCCACCGCCATCTTGAGCGACCCCGCGGTCATCGACTCCTCGGTCTCCGGGTAGACGATCTTGGAGATGGCGATCGCGGCGGGGGCGGACATGATCGAAGCGGTGACCAGGTGGCCGGCGATGTTGGGGATGAAGTCCCGGAGGAAGACCACGTAGGCGGCCATCACCCCCCCGGCCACGGTGGCGAACCCCCCCACCATCACGCAGTGGAGCTCGCTCACCGTCATGTGCTTGATGAAGGGCTTGACCACCAAGGGGGCCTCGGTCTGGCCGACGAAGATGTTGGCGGCGGCGGAGAGGGTCTCTGAGCCCGAGGTCTTCATCGTCTTTTGCATGACGCGGGCGATGACCATGACGATCTTTTCCATCACCCCCAGGTGGTAGAGGAGCGTCATCAGGGAGGAGAAGAAGACGATGGTGGGGAGGACCGAGAAGAAGAAGAACATCCCCTGACCCAGGCCGCGGGCGTCGACCGGCCCGTAGGCGAGCTTGCCGAAGACGAAGGCCGCGCCCTCCTCGCTGAAGGAGAGGAGGCGGCCCACCCCCCGGTCGACCACGGTGAAGAAGAAGGCGCCCGCGGTCTCCGAGAGGACGATCAGCCCGAAGACGATCTGGAGGACGATCCCCCAGATCACCGGCCGCCACTTGATCGCCCGGCGGTTGGCCGAGATCGCCCAGCTGATTCCGACCAGGACGACGATGCCGAAGAGGCTTAAGAGGCGCTCGGAGATCGGCGTGTCCAGGCGCTCGCGCTTCAGAAGTGCCGACTCGTCTGGGTTGCCGGGAACGGTGGGAGCGACCTCGGGGGGGGCGAAGCCCGCCTCCCCCTGTCCCGCCTCCGCCCGGACGGGGGACGAAGAGGGCAGGAGGCCTAGGGCGATGACGACAGCCGACAGGATGGTGAAGAGGATGGCCGCGCGCGCGATGGTCATGGGTGACCCTCTCCTGTGGTGGGGTTGGGACGGCTGAGGCATATTTAACCACATCGGATGTTCCCGTGCCAGGGAAACGGGGCCTGGCCGCCGCTGCAGGCCCCGACAAAGTCGGGGCGTGACGGGCCTGACGCCGCTGTAGGCCCGGACTGTGTCCGGGCGTGATGGGCCTGGCCGCCGCTTCACAGAAGCGGCCTACATCGCCCGCCGGGGCCTGGCCGCCGCTTCACAGAAGCGGCCTACATCGCCCGACGGGGCCTGACGCCGCTTCACAGAAGCGGCCTACATCGCGTGACGGGGCCTGGCGCTGGTTCACAGAAGCGGCCTACAGAGCGCGCCGGGGATTGGCCGCCGGCAGCAGGAACGGAAAAGAGTTGGTTCCCCGCCGTCCGCCGGGGATAATCGCGGCCGGGCGAAGCAGGAAGGAAAGGAGAGAACATGGATATCGTCAATCGAGATCGGGTCCAGGCCTTCGTCACCAAGGACACCTCGATCATCCGGGAGATCCTCTCCCCCCGCAACTCATCGATCGCCCGCCAGTCCCTGGCCGAGGCCACGGTCCGGCCGGGAGAGGCGACCGAAGAGCACGTCCATCCCGGGACCGAGGAGATCTACTACCTCCTCCAGGGGCGGGGGAAGATGCGGCTGGGCGGGGAGGAGCGGGAGGTGGCGCCGGGCGACGGGATCGCCATCCCCCCCGGCTCCCGCCACCAGATCCGGAACACGGGAAAGGAGGACCTGGTCTTCCTCTGTTGCTGCGTCCCGGCCTACCAGGACGAAGACACGGCGCTCAGCCGGCCGCGCTAACCCCGCCCGCCGGGCGGGGAAGGGCTTTTCTTCGCCCCCCGTATGTAGTATGGTAAGCCTTCAGGCAGACAGATGGAGACCGGATCCAAACAGCGCGTTCACCTATCCCTTGCCCTTCTCTTCTACAACGAGGAGGAGAACGTCCTGGGCGTCGTCACCGGCCTGAAGGAGGCCTTGGACGCGGAGAAGGCCGACTACGAGCTTCTCCTGGTCAACAACGGCTCGTCCGACCGCACGCCCTCGCTGATCCGGGAGCTTTCCGGCCACGACCCGCGGCTCAAGGCGGTGACGGTGGAAAAGAACCTCGGCTACGGCTGGGGGGCGATCCAGGGGATGCTCTCGGCCGAGGGGGAGTGGGTCGGCTTCATGGCCGGGGACGGCCAGGTCGACCCGGCCGACGTCGTCCGCCTCTACCGGGAGACGAAGCGCAGCTACGACCTGGTCAAGGTCCGCCGGGCCTACCGGCAGGACGGCTTCATCCGCGGCGTCATCTCCGATGTCTACGTGATGACCTTCTGCCTGCTCTTTGACCTCCCCTTCTATGACATCAACGCCACCCCCCGGGTCTTCCGGCGGCGGTGGCTCGCGCCGCTCGACCTCCGCTCCCGGGACTGGTTCCTGGACGCCGAGATCATGCTCAAGGCGGGGATTCTGGGGTTCGCGATCAAGGAGGTCACCATCGTCTTCCGGCGGCGGAAGGGGGGGCGGTCGAACGTCCGCCCGCGCACCGTCCTGGAGTTCATCTTCAATATCCTCAAGTTCCGACTGGGAAGGGAGATCAGACAATGGAAGAGAAGGATCGGATCAAGGTCGTGATCCTCTGCGGCGGGCGGGGCACCCGCCTGGTCGAGGAGACCGAGTACCGCCCCAAGCCCATGGTCCGGATCGGGGAGAAGCCGATCCTCACCCACATCATGGGGATCTACTCCGCCGCCGGGTTCAAGCACTTTGTCCTCACCCTGGGCTACAAGGGGGAGATGATCAAGGACTACTTCCTGAACTTCGACTGCTACACCAACGACATCACCATCGACCTGGCCGCCGGTAAGGTGGTCACCTCCCACACCCGGCTCCATCCCGACTGGAGGATCACCCTGGCCAACACCGGCCTGGACACCCTGACCTCGGAGCGGATCAAGAAGATCGCGCCTTATATTGACGGGGAGACCTTCATGGCCACCTACGGCGACGGGGTCTCGGACGTGGACCTCGACGCCCTCCTCCGCTTCCATCGGAAGAAGGGGAAGATCGCCACCGTCACCGGGGTGCGCCCGATGACCCGCTTCGGGGAGCTTTCGGTGAAAAACGGCCTGGTGGAGGAGTTCCGGGAGAAGCCGCAGGTGCGCACCGGACTGATCAACGGCGGCTTCTTCGTCTTCCAGAAGGAGGTCTTCCGATACCTGAAGGACGGCGTGGCCCTGGAGCGGGATCCCCTGGAGAACCTGGCCCGGGACCGGGAACTCGCGGTCTACGAGCACGAGGGCTTCTGGCACTGCATGGACACGGTGCGGGACATGGAGGCCCTGAACCAGCTCTGGGCCTCGGGAAAAGCGCCGTGGAAAAAAAGTTGATGGGTCAGGGAGAGGAAGTGGGTCTGGTAGATGGGTCAGGTTAATGGAGTGGCCTGGCCGGCCAGCCGCCACCTAACCCTCTCCCATGTACCAGATCCACTTCCTAACCCTGTCCCCTGGACACTCCTGGTCAATGGGTCAGGTAGATAGGGAAGCCTTCTCCGAGCATAGCGTCTCAACGGAGAGGAAGATATTTCGCTGAGATTGGTGGTCGGCATGGACAAACGGAGGATAGTCAGTTTTGCGGATTTGGATGTATATCAGAGAACTTATCAGGCGTCTCTTGTCGTCATGAAGGAGGTCCTGCCCAGACTGCCGGACTGCGAGAAGTTCGATCTCAGGGACCAGATGAGCAGAGCCTGCAAGGCTATTCCGCGCTTGATCGGAGAAGGCTTTGCAAAGAGGCAACAGGCCCGCGGGTTTCAAAAGTATATCGAAGACGCTATGGGTGAATGCAACGAGATGATAGTCTGCCTGAGTCACTGTAAAGATCTCTACTCGGGGTATGTTGAGACCCGCCTCTGCGAGGATCTGATCAAGACGTATGATATCGCCGGCAAACAACTATTCCGTCTTGGGGAGAGCTGGAGCGGGTTTAAGACAGGCCGACCTAACCCTAACCCATCTACCAGACCCACTTCCTCTCCCTAACCCATCTACCCATAGATAAAGACCTCTCATCTCAATGGAGATTCTATGAACAACGCCTTCTGGAAAGACAAAAACGTCTTCGTCACCGGCTGCACCGGTCTCCTCGGCTCCTGGCTGACCGAGGCGCTCTACCGGCGGGGCGCGAACGTGGTCGGCCTGATCCGCGACACGGTCCCCCGCTCCAACTTGAGCCAGCTCGCCTGCTGGCGGGGGATCAGCGTCGTCCGGGGTGACGTCGCCGACTACGCCCTCCTGGAGCGGGCCCTGAACGAGTACGAGGTGGACACCGTCTTCCACCTGGCCGCCCAGACCATCGTCGGGATCGCCAACCGCTGCCCCCTCTCCACCTTCGAGTCGAACATCAAGGGGACCTGGAACCTGCTCGAGGCCTGCCGCCGCGTCCCCACGGTGAAGCGGATCGCCCTCGCCTCCTCCGACAAGGCCTACGGCGACCAGGAGAAGCTCCCCTACGACGAGTCGAGCCCGCTGCAGGGGCGGCACCCCTACGACGTCTCCAAGTCCTGCGCCGACCTGATCGCCCAGTCCTACTTCGCCACCTATGGCCTCCCGGTGGCGGTCGCCCGCTGCGGGAACCTCTACGGGGGAGGGGACCTGAACTGGAACCGGATTGTCCCCGGCACCATTCGCTCCGCGGAGCTGGACGAGCGCCCGGTCATCCGCTCCGACGGGACCTACATCCGCGACTACTTCTACATCCTCGATGCCGTGGAGGGCTACCTCCTGCTGGCCGAGAAGGCGGCCGAGAAGGGGATCGCGGGGCAGGGCTTCAACTTCAGCGACGAGCGCCAGACCACGGTGCTGGAGCTGGTCACCCTGATCCTCAAGCTGATGGGCAAATCCCAGCTCAAGCCCGACGTGCGCAACGAGGCCAAGGGGGAGATCCGCCACCAGTACCTCTCCGCCGCCCGCGCCCGCCGGATCCTCTCCTGGAAGCCGCTCTACACACTGGAGGATGGGCTCCGGGGGACGATCGACTGGTACCGGAAGTTCTTCGCGGAAGAGGAAAAGAAAAGAAAGCAGAAACTATAGGTCCTATAGGACCTATAGGACTTATAGGACCTAGAGTGGCCGGCTTCAAGAACACCCGCGTTCTGGTCACCGGGGCGGAAGGCTTCCTCGGCTCGCACCTCGCCCGGCGGCTCGCGGGCGAAGGCGCCCGGGTTTTCGCCCTGGTCGCCCCCGGCGCGCCGCTCGGGCGGCTCGCCGGCCTGGGGGGGTCGCTCCGGCTCGTCCCGGCCGACGTCCGCGACGGGGCGGCGGTCGCGCGGGCGGTGGGGAAGGCCTCCCCCCGCTACCTCTTCCATCTCGCCGCCTTCACCGACCCCTCCCGCTCCTGGGAGACCCTGGAGCTCGCTCTGGCCGTCAACCTGAGCGGGACGGTGAACCTCCTCCGGGCGGCCGGGCGGGCGGGGTGCGAGGGTATCGTCTGCGCCTGCACCGCCGAGGTCTACGGCGGCAACCCGCCGCCCTTCCGCGAGGAGATGCCGCTCGACCCGGTCTCGCCCTACTCGGTCTCGAAAGCGGCGGCGACGCTCGCCTGCCTCGCCGCCGCCCGCACCCTCGGCCTTCCCGTCGCCGTCCTGCGCCTCTTCCTCGTCTACGGCCCGGGGCAGGGAGAGGAGCGCTTCCTCCCCCAGCTGATCCGGGCGGGGCTCGCGGGGAAGCCCTTCCGGATGACCGGGGGACGCCAGACCCGCGAATACACCTACGTCGCCGACGCCGTCGAGGGCTTTCTCCGGGCCGCCCGCTGCCGGAGGGCGCGGGGCGAGGCGATCAACCTGGGCAGCGGGGAGGAGGTCTCCCTGAACGAGCTGGTCCGCCGGGTGGGCCGCCTCCTTCCGGGGCGGCTGATCCTTAAGAAGCGCCGCCTCCCCTACCGGAAGAACGAGATCTTCCGCTTCGTCGGGGACCACGGCCGCGCGGAGCGGATCCTGGGCTGGCGCGCCCGGACCTCTCTCGAGGAGGGGCTGCGGCGCACGATCGCCGCGCTGCGGAGCGGGGAGGCTCTTCCCGGGGGCCCGTCCGCCGGCGGGCGGGCGGAATCGAGATGAACGATCCGTCAAAACCGAGCCATCCTCCGGGGGGCGAAGCCCGTGTGCCCGCGGGGGCGACCGTCCTCCCGCCGGTCACGGTTATCATCCCGGTCTACAACAGCCCGCGGCTCCTCGCCGCCTGCCTGGAGAGCCTCCTGCCCCAGGACTACCCGGACTACGAGGTGATCGTCGTCGACGACGGCTCCACCGACGACACGGTGGCGACGGCGCGGAAATACCCGGTGCGGGTGATCGAGAGCGCCTACCTCGGGATCTCCGCGGTGCGCAACCAGGGGCTCCGGGCGGCGCGGGGGGAGATCGTGATGACCGTCGACGCCGACCTCGTCGTCCCCCGCGACCTGGTCCGGAGGATGGTGGCGGGGCTTCTCGACCCCGCCCCCGGTCGGCGCCTCGGCGTGGTGATGGCCTGGTGGGGGATCCGCAACCCGGAGAACCTGGTCTCGGCCCTGATCTACCGGGTCTACGAGTACTTCGTCCGGAACCTCTTCGAGGCCGACTTCTTCTGGGGCTACTGCGTGGCCTTCCGCAAGTCGCTGGTCGAGGAAACGGGGTATTTCGACGAGACCCTCTCCTACGTCGAGGACGTGGACTTCGCCTACCGGGTGACGCGGGCGGGCTACCGGATCCGGATCCTCAAGGACGTGCGGGTCTGGCACTATTTCCGGGACAGCCTCTCCGCCCACCTGAAGCGCCATTTCAAAACCGCCCGCCACAAGCTGCTCGTCGTCTGCCGCTCCGGCAAATACACGGACCAGAGGTCGAGCCCCTCGGAATACATGAAGCTCGCACTCCATTTCGCCGCCCTCCTCTCGCTCGCCCTGCTCCCCTTCCGCCCCGCCCTCGCCGGGCTCATCTGGGCCCTGGCCCTCTTGAGCCATCTCCCCCTGGCGGTCTGGGGGATGAGGGCGGGGGCGAAGTATATCCTGCTTATGCCTTTCGAGCTCCTGACCAAGCTGGCCCAGGTGCTGGGGGCGGTCCAGGGGGCGTGGTGGCTCCTCAACGGCTACCATCCCCTCCCCAAGGACATCAAATGAAGATGGATGAAACCCTCTACTCGGTCTTCGACGCCACCGAGGAGACTCACTGGTGGTTCGTGGCCCGCCGCGCCATCGTTCTCTCCCTCCTCCGCCCCCTCCTCCCGCCTCTCCGCCCGCGGATCCTGGACGTCGGCTGCGGGACCGGCTCGACGCTGAAGGAGCTGGAGGGGATGGGGGAGGCGTCGGGAGCGGACATCTCCGAGGAGGCGGTCGCCTTCTGCCGGCGGCGGGGCTGCCGGGACGTCCGCCGGGTTCCGGAGGCGGGCCTCCCCTTCGCCGAAGGCGAGTTCGACGCGGTCCTCTCGCTCGACGTGATCGAGCACATCGCCGACGATCGCGCCGCCCTCCGGGAATACCTCCGGGTTGCCCGCCCGGGGGGCGTCCTCCTCCTCACCGTCCCCGCCTACGCCTGGATCTGGTCGGTCCACGACGACCTCAACCGCCACCGCCGCCGCTACCTCCGCTCCCCGCTCCGGTCGCTCCTCTCCTCCTCCGGCTGGGAGGTCGAGCGGCTGAGCTATTTCTGCACCTTTCTCTTCCCGCCGGTGGCGGCGGTCCGGCTGGCTTTCCGGCTTCTCCGGAAAGAACGGCCGGGGCTGGAGTTCAAGATCCCCGGCCAGCTCCTGAACCGGGCCTGCCGGAATGTCTTCGCGAGCGAGGCGTCCTGGCTCCGGCGCGCTGATTTCCCCTTCGGGTCGTCGCTGCTGGCCGTCGCCCGGAAACCTCGAACGTAAAACGCGGATTGCAAACCAGGTTCCTTGAACCTTAAGCCTGGATCATTGATCTCTGCCCCCTGCCCCCTGCTCCCGATGGACGCCCTCCCGAGACCAAACACCGCCCGCTTCCGGGAGTCCGCCATCCTCCTCGCGATCCTCCTCCTCGCCTTCGCCCTGAGGCTTTTCGCCTTAAGCCGCTGCCGCTTCGTCGGCTCCGATGGGGGGGTCGACGGGGTGGAGATGGCGCGCCTCGGCCGGAGCCTCTTCTCCGGGGAGGGGTTCGTCTCGCGGGGCCGTCCGGAGCTCGTCCACGCCCCGCTCTTCCCGGTCCTGACCGGCCTCGCCTGGCTCTTGAGCGGCGACCTCGAGCTCTCCGGCCAGGCGGTCTCCGTCATCTTCGGCGCCCTGACGGTCCTCCCCGTGTATTTCCTGGCCCGGTCGCTCTTCTGCCCGCGGGTGGCCTTCCTCTCCGCCTTCTTTGTCGCGGTCTGCCCCTTCGGACTTTACACCGCGACCGAGGTCCGCCTGGAGTCCCTCTACGCCTTCCTGGTCGCCGCTTCGGCCCTGGCGCTCTACCGTTTCGCCCTCTCCCCGCGGCCGCTCGCCGCCGCCCTCGCCGGCGCCGCCGTAGCCTTCTCCTACCTCGCCCGGCCGGAGGCGGTCCTCTTCCTGCCCCTGGCCGCGCTTCTCCCCCTCCTCGCCCCCGGCCCGCCCCTGCGTTCGAGGTTCCCCGGCCTCCTCCGGGGCTGGGCGTCTTTCGCGGCCGCCTTCGCCCTGCTTTCCGCGCCGTATTGGGTCTTCCTGCGCGTTCACAGCGGGCATTGGACGCTGAGCGCGCGGACCCCCTTCACTTTTGTCCCCTACTTCGAGGAGAACTGGGAAGAGGCCAACTTCCGCGCTTACGCCTATCCCGACGAGCTGCGCGCCCGGTGGCGGGAGGAGGGGGGGCTCATCGCCTTTCTCCGCACGCAGGCGCCCCGGGTGGCGAAGGACCTGGGTAAAAACCTCCTCTCCCTCTCCCGGCGCGCCCGCAGCCCCCGCTTCGAGAAGTTCGGCATCCCACCCCGCCTGATCTCGCTCGGCCTCCCCCTGGCCGCGGCGGCGGCCATTCTCTTTTTCGCCGCCAAGGCCGTCCGCCGGCGGTTCCGCTTCCGCGACGCCTTCCTCCTCCTCTTTTTCTCCCCGGCCTTCGCCTACGTCATCTTCGTCTCCGACGCCTTTTTCACGCCCCAGGAGCTCCGCTACTTCTACTACTACCTGCCCCTCGGCTATATCCTCCTGGCCTCGGCCTGCTCGGGATGGATGAATTGGCTCGGCGCCGGCGCCGCCTCCCCTCTTCGGCGGGCGCTCGCGCTGGCGCCGTCGGCCGTCGCCGCCCTGGTCCTCCTCGCGGCCTCCCTGGGCGTGGCCGTCCGCAAGATCGAGACCGTCCCCTACGAATACAAACTGATGGGCCTCTGGATGCGCAGCCACCTTCCCGGGGTCTCCGGCCGCCTGGTCATGAGCCGGAAGATGGGTGTGCCCTTCTACGCCGACGCGGGGCACGCCCTGATCCACCCGGGCGGCTACGGGGAGATCCTGGGCTACGCCCGGGAGATGGGAGCGGACTACCTGGTGGTGGACGACTGGTCCACGCCCTGGGCGCGCCCGGCCCTCGCCTTCCTTCTCGACGATGCGCGCCCGCCCCCGCCGGAGCTGAAGCGGGTCCAATCCCTCCGCTACCGCGGGAGGAGGATCGTCCTCTACGCTTTCGCCCGGGGGACGGGGGAGGAGCCGAAGCCGTGAACGCCGCCGCCCTTCTCCTCGCCGCCCGCCGCTCGGCCCTTTTGCGGGAGCGTTGTCGTTCCGCCGTGCGCTTCCTCTTGGAGATCCGTCCCCGCCTGGCGCGGAAGGACCCCACCGCGCCGCCCCCCTCCACGGTCTCCTTCAACCTCACCCATCTCTGCAACCTGCGCTGCGGGATGTGCGGTCAGTGGCGGAGGCAGGACACCGGGAGGCGGGAGATGCTTTCCGAGGAGGAGCTGGGGCGGGTCGCGGACGAGGTCGCCCCCTTCCGCCCCAAGATCTACCTCTGGGGAGGGGAGCCTCTCCTCCATCCCGGCCTCATCCCCTTCCTGGAACGGCTGAAGAGGCTCCATCTCTACACGGTGATCAACACCAACGGGGTCCTCCTGGAGCGTTTCGCGGCCGACCTGGTCCGGATCGGCGTGGACAGCCTGGACATCTCCCTGGACGGGCCGCCGGAGGTCCACGACCGCGTCCGGGGGGTGGCCGGGACCTTCCAGCGCCTCTGGGCGGGCGTGGAGAGGTTGGGCGAGGAGGCCCGCCGCCAGGGCCGTCCGCGCCCCCTCCTCAAGACGGTCTCCGTCGTCACCGAGGCGACGCTGGGCCGCCTGGAGGAGCTCCTGGAGCTCCTTGCCGTCCGGGGGTCCTTCGACCTCGCCATCATCAACCTGGGCTGGTTCACCTCCGCCGAGTCGCACGCGGCCAACGAGCGGGTTTTCGCCGAGCGCTTCGGCCTGCCCGCCCCCTCGGGGAAGGACTTCATCGGCGCGCTGGGGAAGGTGGATCCGGCGCGGGTGAAGACGCTCCTGGCGCGCTCCCGTCGGCTCCGCTTCCCGGTCGTCTTCCGCCCATCCCTTCCCGCGTCGGCGTTCGAAGAGTATTACGGGCCGCCCCTCCGCCCGGTCCGCCGCCGCTTCTGCTACTCGCCCTATGAGATGGTCGATCTTCGCCCGGACGGGAGCGCGGTTTTCTGCCCGGACTATCCGGACTATTCGATCGGGAGCGTCCGGGAGGAACCGCTCCTCGCCCTCTGGAACGGGGAGAAGGCCCGGCGGTTCCGGAGCTCCCTCCTCGGCCGCGGCCTCTTCCCGATCTGCGCCCGCTGCGACGGGATCTCGGACCACGGCTTTTAATTTTCCTGCGGAAAATTAAAAGGAGAAACGCTCCGCGAGATGAAACGAGAGAAGACAGCGCTTGTCGGCATCCTGCTCGTCGCCTTCGCGATCCGGCTGGCCTCGCTCCTCACCTTCGACTTCATCGACTCCGGGGGCGGGACGGACACCTACACCTACCTCTCCCTGGCGCGCAACCTCTTCACCGGTCAGGGCTTCACCGAGTTCGGGAAGCCCCAGGTCATCCACCCGCCCCTCTACCCCCTCCTGATCGGGATCTTCTGGAGGATCTCCGGGGACCTCCTCCGGGGCGGACAGCTCGTCTCCTTCCTCGCGGGCGTCTTCCTCGTCTTCCCCGGCTACCTCCTCGCCCGCGACCTCTTCGGCCCCCGCGCCGGACTTTACGCCGCGGCGCTCGTCGCCGTCTGCCCGGTCCTGGTCTACGGCTCGGTGGAGACCTACGCCGAGTCGCTCTACGCCTTCGCCATCCTCTCGGCGCTGGCCGTCTTCCGGCGGACGCAGAAGGCGGGAGGGGCGCCGGGGATGCTCGCCGCCGGGTTCCTCCTCGGCCTGGCCTTTCTCACCCACCCCTCGGGGCTCCTCTTCCTGCCGGTGGTCTGGTCCCTCCACGTCCTCCGCCAGTTTTTCCCCGGCCGTCCCGGCGGTGGGCGATTCCTCGCCGGGCTCGTCCTCCTCCCGCTGGGCTTCGCCCTCGCCGCCCTCCCGTTCTGGATCTTCATCCACCAGGCCACGGGGAGATGGGCGCTCTCCGGCTCGAGCCATTTCGCCGACGCCACCTACAAGATCTACCAGGCCCGGGGCGTCCCCACCGGGCGGGTGGTCTTCGAGTGCATGGAGGAGCTCTACCGGGGGATCCCGCCCTCGGAGCCGATGGGGCTGACGATGACCGAGCTGATGCTCCGGCGCCCGGAAGATTTCCTCTCCATCGTCCGCTTCAACCTCGCCGACGGCTGGCAGGAGGTGGTGAAATCGGCCCGCTTCCTGGGCGTCCCCTCCGGCGCGCTCTTCGCCCTGCTCGGGGCGGGGATGGCGCTGCTCCTCGCCGCTTTTCTCCTCCTCTGGCGGAGGCGCTCCGACCGCTTCTCCGTCCTCTTCCTGGCGGCTCTCTTCCTCCCCGCCGCCGGGCTGGTCCTGGTGACGATGGAGCACCGCTATTTCTACCCCTTCGTCCCCGTCTTCCTGGTCGGGCTGGCCGCTTTTCTCGCCGACCGGGAGGAGGCCGTGAAGGGCAAAAGATGGGGCACCGCGGCCTTCCGCCTCCTCGCCGGGCTCCTCTTCCTCGCCTTCCTCGCCGGATCGGCCGGGGTGGTCAGGCGCAAGGCGGCCAAGGCGGGCATCCCCTACGAGTTCAAGGAGCTCGGCGTCTGGATGAGGGAGAAGATCCCGGGGATCGAGAAGGAGCGGGTGATGATGAACCGGCTCGCCCCGGCCTACTACTCGGGCTGCGAGTGGAACGTCTTCTACTGGGGGGATTACCGGGGGCTCCTCGGCTACCTGAGGGAGCGGGGGATCCGCTACCTGATCATCGACGACTGGAAGATCGGCCTGGTCCACCCCGAGCTCCAGTTCCTTCTCTCCGCGGACCCGCCGCCGGAGGAATTCGCGGTGGCGAAGGAGTGCTTCTTCGACGGGCGCAAAGTCCGCCTCCTCCGGCTGATCGCAAAAGAATAGCCGCGGATTTCGCGGATTGGGTATCCTTGCTGAAATGCGGCTTTTGCGCGCTGTAGGCCCGGTCCCCCGACCCTGTTATTGAATTTTAATAAAGGAATGTCGGGGCAGGTGTGAGCGGGCGCGACGAACCTGACGCCGGTTCACACCTGTTCGCCGATCCGGCCGACGTAGCCAAAGGCTACTTTCCGGCCGCCGCAGCTTCGCTGCTATGGCGGAGGCGGCTGGCGGAGTCGGCAGCCTGGGCGGAGGCGGAGAACCGGCCGACAAGTCTTCCTGCTGCTCGAGTTTCCTGGTATAAGGTGAACCTTCGCTTATGAGCAGAGCGATCCTGAAAAACCTGAAAGCCCTGCCCCGGGGAGTCGCTACGCTCGGCGCCTACGCCCGAGGGGACGGCCGGGCGCCGCTCCCTTGCGCCCTCTGGATCGAGCCGACCAACCGCTGCAACCTCCGCTGCGTGATGTGCCCGACGCGGCTGCGCCCCAAGGAGAAGACCGGCTTCATGGCCATCGAGGCCTACCGGGCGATCCTGGACGAGGTTTCCCCTTTCCTCACCACCGTCTACCTCTTCCTGGGCGGCGAATCGCTCCTCCACCGGGACCTTCCGGAGATGATCCGCTACGCCCATCGTAAGGGGGTGGCCGTCCGCCTCAACACCAACGCCACCCTCCTCAACCGGGAGAGGGGGGAGGAGCTGATCGCGTCGGGACTGGAGCAGATCACCTTCTCCTTCGACGGCTGCGACGCCGAATCCTACGAGTCGGTCCGGGTGGGGGGGAAGTTCGAGGAGACTCTGGAGAACGTGCTGGGATTCCTCCGCCTCAAGCGGGAGAAGTCCTCCCCCACCCCCTTCGCCATCCTGCAGAACATCGTCGTCCGCCGCGGCCCGGAGTCCGCCCCGGCGGAAGAGGCCTTCCGGGAGCGCTTCCGGGGGCTCCCCCTCGACGCCTTCGTCTCGCGGGTCTTCCACTCCTGGCGGGGGATCTACCAGGATTCCCAGGAGTTCACGCCGCGGAATCGCGGTCCCCGCTACGTGCCCTGCACCTACGCCTGGTGTTCGGCCGGGATCCTCTGGGACGGGACGGTCGTTCCCTGCTGCCTGGACGCGGACGCGGACTACCCGCTGGGGAGAATGGGAGAGCGCCCCTTCGCCGAGATCTGGAACGGGGAGAAGGCGGTGGAGCTGCGGCGGAAGATCCACCAGAAGCGCCACGGTGAGATCCGCCTCTGCTCGGAGTGCGACATCCTTTGGCCGGACCGCACCCTCCGGGGCTTCCCCTACACCCTGGTGGACATCTCGCTGCTCCACCCGCTGGGGAACCTGGCGGGGTTCCGTCTCGTCTCCGCCGCGAAAAGGGTCTTCAAGCGCTGAAGGACGAAGAGAAACCGCGGATCCGGCCTGGCGACTGAGATCCACGGATTAGCACGAATTATCACGGATAGGTCCGGCTTGGCTCGGCGGTTGAACCACGAATCTCGCGAATCTTCGCGAATGAGCTTGGGTCGGCAGGGCAGGTAGGGATTGCGCGGATTGGAAGCGCACTCCGTAGTGTCCCGGATCGGGGCCCCGATTTATATTTAGATCCGATCGTCATCGGGGCAGGCAAGAACGCCCCTCCCACAGAGTCAGTTCCGGCGCGCCCGCTCATACCTGCCCCGACATTCCTTGATTAAAATTCAATAACAGGGTCGGGGGAGCTGGCCTACAGACGGCGGCCAAGCCTCGTCGCGCCCTGTAGGCCGGTTCTCCGCCTCCGCCCAGGCTGCCGACTCCGCCCAAGTAGCCTTTGGCTACGTCGGCCGGATCGGCGGACAGGTGTGAACCGGCGGTCAGTCCGTCCGGATGACGATCCGGTCGTGGCCGGGGTTGACGAGGCGGATGAAGGGGACGGGATCGTCGAGGAGACGGACCGGTTCGAGCGGCGTCTCCGGCTCGGCCCGCATGCCCTCCATCCAGTGGTATCTCAGTACGATCTCCCCGGGCGAGGCGCGGTCGATGACGATCCGGTCGTAGTCGGCCCGCACCTCCCCTTTCCCCGCAACGAGGAACCCCGGCGCCGCCTCCCGTTCGAAGAGGTAGAGGTAATCCTCCCGCCCCCGCTTCTTCTTGGCGATCTGGCGGAGGCCGGGATAGGCGTGGAAGTAGTTCCGGGCCAGGTCCGACCAGGCGACGATCCACTTGACGTTGTAGAGGTCAAGGTAGCGTTCGAGTTCCGGCGGGGGGAAGTCCTCGAGGTCCCGGCCGAAGAGAAAGTTGTAGGAGAAGTCGGCGAAGGAGTGGCGGAGGGGGACGAACCCGTAGAAGCCTCCGATCTGCTCCCGGTCGAGGTGGAGGCGCAGGAAGGGGACGTGGCTGCCGAAGAACTGGCCGGGATGGCGGGGGTCGGAGTCCTGGATGAGGACGCGGGCGGAGGGATCGGTCTTCTCCCGGAGGAGCTCGATAAAGGCCCAGGCCCGCTCGGGGTATCCGGCCCGGAGGCGACCCGTGGAGGGCAAATGCGCAATGAGGAGCGCGCAGGCTCCGAGGAGGAGGAGGGCCCGCAGCGCCCGGGAGCGGACGGGGGAGAGGGCGCTGAGCGCGCCGGCCGCCGCCGGGACGAGGAGGAGGACCTTGGCGGGGCCGAGGAAACGGTGCGGTTCCATCGAGGCGATAAGGGAGCTCGCGCCGGCGCCGACGGTGGAGAGGAGGAGGAGGAAGACCGCACCGGCGGCCAGGGCCGCGGCCAGCGCGCGGGGGAAGCGGTCGCGCCGGGAAAGGCCGATCAGGGAGAAGAAAAGGAGGAAGGGGAGGGCGCGCGCACCGCCGCGGACCAGAAAATACTGGAGGGTGATCGCGAAGTTTTGCAGGTTGGCGGGGTTTCCGGTCGTCCAGTGGCGGTAGGCGAGGAAGGGGCGGATCCAGAAGAGGTTCAGGGCCAGCGTCCAGGCGGCGCAGAGGATAAGGGCGGCGGCGTAGGGGAGGACGCGTTTCGGCCGGAAGGCTATGGCGATGATCAGGAGGGGGAGGGCGACGATGAGCGCCGAGAAGAGGTGGAGAAGAACGAGGAGGGGGGCGAGAAGGAAGAGGAGGATGAGGTCGCCCATCCGTCCCTCCCGGGTGTAGCGGTAGAAGACCGCGACGAAAAGGACGGCGAGGAAGCAGGCCAGGGCGAAGGTGAACATCCCGAAGCCGACGAAGCCGGCCACGCCCCCGTCGGTCCCGTTGAAGGTGTTGTCGAGGCGCCAGAAGAAGACCGTGGCGATCGCCGCCGCCGCGCTCTCCCGGAAGGGAAGGCCGAACTTCCGGGCCGCGGCGAAGATGAGGAACGGGGGGAGGAGGAAGCTCAAGTAGACGAGGATCTTATAGGCGCGCCCCAACCCCAGGAAGGAGAAGGCGGCGACCCAGAGCTCGTTGAGCTTGTAGCCGACGTCGTAGACCGTGTTGTTGGGGTAGCCGGCCATGAGATGGGGGTCATAACCCCAGGTCCGGCCGGAAGCCTTCAAGTGCTCGATCGCGCTGAAGGCCTGGTAGAAGTGGAGGGGATAGTCCCAGTAGGCGATCGGATCGTCGTTGAAGATCTCCCCGCGGGCGGGGAGGAAGAGGTACACGCCCAGGAGATGGAGGAGGAGGGCGAGGGCAAGGGCGATGCCCGCCCAGGATCTTGTCCGCGGGTTTCCCATGGCCGGAATCCTTCGGCCAGGATACCACAGGCCCCCGCCTTTTGGGGTTCTCTTCCATTATATGTGGGCAAATTGGCGGTCGACGCCGGATTGTGTGGGAGGGGCATTCTTGCCTGCCCCGATAGTCCCGGCAGAAGTTCGGGACTATCGGGGCCCCGATCCTCATCGGCCCGGCTCAGGAATGGAACAGACGGTTGAATAGGATTGAATAGGATGATCCCGGCGGGCCTTCGGTATCCTATTCCATCCTATTCAATCGTCTGTTGAAAACGCCAGGCCGCCCTGGGTCGCGCCCCCGACAAACAGCAATCGGGACAGGCAGGAATGTCGCTCCCACAGGCCCGGAGGGGGCAAGCGCGATCATCAGCGAGTTTGTGGGAGGGGCATTCTTGCCCCGATCCGGGCCAGCTCGGATCGCGACAGGAATGTCGCTCCCACAGGCCCGGCGGGGGTAAGCGCGATCATCAGCGAGTTTGTGGGAGGGGCATTCTTGCCCCGATCCGGGCCAGCTTGGATCGTCCCGATCGAATCTTCGATTCGATCGGGGCTCCCACAAGCGCGGGGGGATTTTGCGGTGGACTTGGCGTCGGTTCGGGTGAAGAATTGTCCCGCTCCCGGGAAGCCCATGAAAAAGCTCCGCTTCTGCCTTATCACCACCTTCTATCCCCCCTACCACTCCGGCGGCTGCGGCCTCCACGTCCACCACCTGGCGAACCTCCTCGCCGCCGACGGGCACGAGGTGGAGGTCCTCTGCTCGGGCGAAGCGCATGGTTACAAGATCCGGGCCGCCCGGGCCGGGGAGTATCCCCACCGTCCCGGAGTCTCCGTCCGCAGGGTCTCGACCCGGGCGGGGAAGTTCGAGCCGCTCCTCGCCTATCTCTTCAGCGATCCCGTCTTCTCCCGCCGGGCGCTCTCCGCCGATCTCGCGCGGCCGTTCGACGTCATCCACTACCACAACATCTCCCTCTTCGGCGGGCTTTCCCTCCTCGGGATGGGGCGAGGGATCAAGCTCTTCACCCAGCATACCTACTGGCTTTTCTGCCCGACCCACTACCTCTGGAAGAACCGGCGGGAGGTCTGCGCGAGAAAGGACTGCCTCCGCTGCCTTATCTCCCACCGCCGCCCTCCCCAGTTCTGGCGTCGCCCCGCGCGGATCAGGAAGGCACTGGCCCACGTCGATTCACTCGTCATGCCCTGCCGCTTCATGATCGACAAGCACCGGGAGGAGGGGTTCGCCGGGCGAATGGACTGCCTGCCCTACTTCGTCGCCCCGGTCGAGCCGGGGCCGGATCCGGAGGCGGAGAAGGAAGCGGCCGCCCTCTCTCCCTACTTCCTCTTCGTCGCCCGCCTCGAGTCCTACAAGGGCCCCCAGGTCGCGATCCGGTCCTTCCGCCGGACGAAGGTCCCGGCCAGCCTCTTGATGGTGGGGACGGGGACGATGCGGGCCGAGCTGGAAGAGATGGCGCGGGGAGATGGGCGCATCCGCTTCCTCGACTATGTCGCCCCCGCCCGCCTCGACCATCTCTATCGGGGGGCGACGGCCCTTCTCGCCACCTCGGTCTGGCCGGAGATGGGGAACCAGACCGTCCTCCAGGCCCTCTCCTGCGGGACGCCGGCGATCGTCTCCGGACAGGGGTGCCTCCCCGAGCTCGTCGGGGAGGGGAGGTGCGGGATCGTCGCCCGGTCGGAGGAGGAGACGGCCCGGGCGATGGAGCGCATCCTCGATCCCGCTTTCCGCGCCTCCTTCGCAAGTCCGTGCCGCGAGCGCTACCTAGAAGAATACACTCCCGCGAAGTTCAAGGAGCGCTACTACCGCCTGATCGAAGACCTGGGGGGACTGGCTTAGCGGCTGGCCCCAGGCCGTAGATCCGTGAGGAGACGGGTAAGTCCCCGGCCGCCCCGAAGAAGACGTCCCCGAGGGGCTTCAAGGCCCAGGCGCCGGAGGTCTCGCTCCGGAAGAGGGCGGGATCGCTGTCCCCGTCACCGTCCCAGTCCGCCGCCTGGGGGAAGAACACCCCCCCGCCATACCAGGTCCGGGTCTCCTCCCGGGCCGCCCAGAGGCCCACGCCGGTCCGGGCGATCGCGATCCGGATCGGTCCCTGGCGGTCGTAGCGGGCCGGGACGGGATAATCGCCCTCCGCGCCGAAGAAGGCGCTAGTGATCCCGCGGATCTTCCAGAGGCCGGAGGAGGGGCGGAAGACGGCGAACTCGGCGCGTCCGTCGAGGTCGAAATCGGCGCCGACGGGAAGGTCCCCGCCCGTTCCGAAGACGAGGCGGGTCACTCCCCGCACCGCCCAGAGCCCCGCGGCGTCCCGGAAGACCGCCGGCTCCTCCGTCCCGTCCCCGTCGTAATCCGCCGGGACGGGACAGTCCCCGGGCACTCCGAAGTAGACCGCGCTTGCCGGGTTCATCCTCCAAAGTCCCGGGGAATCGCGGAAGACGGCGATCTCGCTCGTCCCGTCCCCGTTGTAATCGCCCGGAACGGGGAGGTCTCCCGTTGTTCCGAAATAGAGGCGGGTGACGTTCAGCACCGCCCAGCGCCCCGTCGCGGGCTGCCAGACCGCGATCTCCGGCCGCCCGTCCCCGTTGTAATCGATCGAGGGGCGGGGGGCCGGGGGGGCGAAGGGGGCGTAGAAGGCCAGGGCGATGTGGTAGTCGCCCTCCCACCAGGCGGGGTGGACGCCGTCCCAGGAGTCCGAACCGGCCCCGTAGAGTTTGTTGTAGAAATAAGGCATGGAATAATAGCGCATGAACTCCGTGAAGGGGTCGGCGAGCGCGCAGCCCTTCTCCTCGGCGAGGGGGGCGATGTAGGAGAGGGAGAGGGTTCGCGAGTCGGCGAAGTAGAAGTATTCATCCACGCGGGGGATGATCGTGGCGAGGACCGGCTCGACCCCCTTGTCCCGGGCGCGGTCGACGATCTCGCCCAGGTAGGACTTGGTCAGGGAGGGGTTGCCGATGTGCGCGAGGTCGTTGGTCCCCCCCATGACCAGGATCATGCCGGCGTCCTCGTGGTCTTCGAGGACGGAGTCGATCCCCGGGCAGTCCCAGTCCCCCCCGCCGTAGAGGAGGTCGTAGGTCGTCGTCTGGGGATAGCCATCGTTAATGGGATAGTAATCGGTGTGCGGGTGGTCCTCGGAGAAGATCTCGGCCAGGATCGAGCCATACCACCCGTCGCTGTCGGAACCGTAGTCGTGGCCGTAGGTGATGGAGTCGCCGTAGCCGATGTAGATGAATGATCCGGACCCGGCGCGCGGCGCCCTCGCCTCCCGCTTCCGGCGGCGGGGGAGGGGGAAGGCGCGCCGGGAGGAGGGAGCGTCTTCCCCCCGCCCCGCGAGCCAGCCTTCGGAGGAGAAGGAGTCGGGGAGGGGGAAGGAGGGATTGTCCGCCGCGGTTTCCGGACCGTTCTCCCATCCGCTCCCGCCGGTCCTTTCGCGGGAGGAGACCATTCTCCCGCCCTCCCGCCAGGAGACGACCGCCCGTCCGCCCGCGTCGCAAGAGACCTCCGGCCAGACCCGGTCAACCGCGCCCCCGCCGCCGACGATCTCCTCCTCCGTCCAGCGGCCGTTCCGCCGGCGGGAGAGGAATATCCGCGCCCGGCCGTCTTTCCATCCCTCCCAGGCGACGACGGGGGCGCCGTCCGGAGCGACGGCGATGGCGGTGTGGACGTCGGGGCTCACGTCGGGGGAGCTCAGGATCTCCGCCTCCCCGGCTCTTCCGTGGACGAGGGGGGCGCAGAAGATCTCGGTGGAAGAACCCGCCTCGCGGGAGAAGGCGATCCAGCCGTTCCCCCGGCGGTCGAAAGCGAGCGAGGGCATCGACTCCCAGGCGCCCGTCCCTCCCCCGATCCGGCGCGCCGGCTCCCACTCGCCGTCCGCGCGGCGGCTGAGATAGATCGTCGGGGTCCCGGTTCCCCGGCGCGCGGCCCAGGCGACACAGGGTGTCCCGTCGGGTCCAAAGGCGAGGCAAGGGGAGTAGTTGTCATCGAAGGGGGCGGAGGGGGGGAAGTGCTCGACGGACCACTCTCCCGCGTTGAGGAAGGCGACGAAGACGGGGTTGCCGATATGCGCGTGGTCGGCCCAGATCAGGATGGTCTCGTTCGGGTCCGTCGCGGCGGGCGCGAGGAGAGACGCGAGCAAGCAGGGGATGGCAAAGAGAATGGACATGGGGAGCGGGCGGCTAGAATGCTGTCTCGCAAATGACGTTCATAATGCGGTCATTGCGAGGACCCCGAGCATGAGCGAGAGGGACGAAGCAATCTATTGACAGGTGACGGATAGGGATTGCTTCGCCCCGATAAACGCTGAACGCTTTTATCGGGACTCGCAATGACAATCTTTAAGCGGATCGGGATTGCTTCGCTTCGCTCGCGGCAGAAGGCCTTCACTCGATCTACGGCGTCGGCGTGGGAGGGACGGGGGTAGGCGTGAGGCATCCCGCACAGGTCGGCGCCGGCGTCGGAGTGGCCGGAGGGAGGGTCGGCGAAGGGGTCGGGGCGGATGGCGTCGGCGATGGAGTCGGAGGAGTCGGCGTGGCCGGAGGCGGTGTCGGCGTTGGCGGTGTCGGCGTAGTCGGAGGTGGTGTCGGTGTTGGAGGAGTCGGAGTGGACGGAGGAGGAGTCGGCGTCGTTAACGGCGTGGCCGGCGGAGGCGTGGGCGTCGAGGTTGGCGTGGGAGGGGGAGGGGTGGTTACTGGAGGGGTCGGGGGAGGAGGCGTCAATGTCGGGACCGGCGTCGCGGGCGGAGGGGTCAGTGTCGGAACAGGCGTCGGCGGAGGAGGCGTCAGTGTCGGGACCGGGGTTGTGGTCGGAGCCGGCGTCGCGGAGGGGGCGGGGGTGGGCGTCCGCGGCGGGACCG
>JAEAMG010000167.1_pt1 | contig 106889 bp, 123 predicted proteins | sample 8958741 | NCBI WGS metagenome assembly JAEAMG01 (sample SAMN16933256, study PRJNA681125) | bioreactor sludge metagenome | isolation source: anaerobic bioreactor treating anionic surfactant - SDBS | place: India: Bengaluru | collected 2019-02-28
GCGGGGCAAGCCCGCTCGCCACAGTTACAGTGTTCCTCCTTAACTGACTGGCATTCGGGCAAGCCCCCTCCCACAGTGAGGACAGTGTTATGGTTGAAGCAGGTGTTCCACTGCTGAAAACGCCGCCTGTTTGCGCGCTTCCCAATCCCCCCGAATCACCACAACCGCCTGTCGATGCTGCTGCATCCACGCCAGGCTGCCCTGGAAAAACGCCTGGCGGTCGGCCAGTTCCGGCTGGCAGCGTTGGCCATCGGCGGTCCATTCCACATCGTCCGGCGATAGCAGCAGGTGCAGGTCGTAGTGCCGCGCCAGCAGTTCGTCGTCCAGCCACGCCGGGTAGTCACCGAACAGGGTCTGGCTCCACAGTTTGTTGGTCAGCAGGTGCGTGTCGAGGACCAGCAGGTGCGGCTGCTGGGCGCGGGCGGCATCTTCCCAGGCCAGTTGGCCGTGGGCGATGGCCGGAATATCCGCCAGACTGGTGTCGCGCTGGTGGTGGTCCATGAAATCGCGCACGTATTCACGCACCATCAGCCCGCCGAAATGCGCGTGCAACTCGGCGGCCAGCCAGCTTTTACCGCTGGATTCGGGGCCGGCCAGTACCACCACCTTCATGGTTGCAACGCCGGGTCGGCGCGCCATTCACGCCAGCCTTGCACAGCGATCACGGTGAACAGTGCATAAAGGACGGCGGTGAGATAGAGGCCTTTGTAGAGGAACAGCCCGACGAAAATCACGTCCACGGCAATCCACAGCGGCCAGCATTGCACGCGTTTCTGCGCCATCCACAGTTGCGCCACCAGGCTGAAACCGGTGAGGGCGGCATCGAGCCAGGGTTGCGCGGCGTCGGTCCAGTGCGCCATCGCAGCGCCCAGCAGCAGGCTGCCGACCGCGCCGACCGCCAGGCTGGTCATGATCGCCGGCACTCCCAGGCTGGTGACCTGGCGGCCTTGCTTGACCTCGCCGGCGCGGGTCCACTGCCACCAGCCATAGACTTGCAAGGCGGCGTAGACCACCTGCAGCAGCATGTCGGAATAGAGTTTCACGTCATAGAACACCCAGGTGTACAGCAACACCATCACCAGGCCGATGGGCCAGCACCAGGGGTTTTGTTTGACCGTCAGCCAGACAGCGATCACCCCCAGGGCGGCGGCGAACAGTTCAAGCCCGGACATGGCGGTTCCTTGGGAAATGAGAGAGGGCGGGGATTGTAACCAGAGGTAAGCAATCTTCAAAACACTGGAGGGTAAATGTGGGAAGGGCTAGCCCCCTCCCACAGGTTGGACTGCGCTAGACCTTGAATTGGCGTAGCAGGCCGTCGAGCTGTTCGCTCAGCCCGCGCAAATGCACGCTGGCGACGCTGGATTGTTCCGCTGCCAATGCGGTGCTGTGGGACAAGCCGGCGGCCTGGGTGACGTTCTGGTTGATGTCTTCCACCACATGGGCCTGTTGCAGGGTGGCGCTGGCAATCGACGCGTTCAGGCCGTTGAGGTTGTGCAGGGCCTGGCCGATGGCTGTCAAGCTGGCACCGGCCTGGCCGGCTTGTTCGATGGTCAGTTGCGAGGCGCTGTGGCTGTCGCTGATCACCTTGACCGCCGCTTCCGAGTGGCCTTGCAGGCGCTCGATCATCGTCTGGATCTCGGCGGTGGATTTTTGCGTGCGCTGGGCCAGCAGGCGCACCTCGTCGGCCACCACGGCAAAACCACGGCCTTGTTCCCCGGCGCGCGCGGCTTCGATGGCGGCGTTCAGGGCCAGCAGGTTGGTCTGGTCGGCGATGGAGCGGATCACTTCCAACACGCCACCGATTTGCGTGCTTTCGCTGGACAGGGTGCGGATCACTTCCACCGCCTGGCTGATGGTGGTGGAGAGCTGATCGATCCGCTGCAGGCTGCCGTCGATATTGACCTGGCCTTGCTGCGCCTGGGCCTGGGCGTCGCGCATTTCGCTGGCGGCGTGTTCGGCGTTCTTGGCCACGTCCTGCACGCCGTAGGTGACCTCGTTGATGGCGGTGGCCACCAGTTCCATCTGCTGCGACTGCTGCTGGCTGCGGTCATGGGCCTGGCTGGCGTTGTTGCCCAGCTCCGTGGACGACTGGCCCAAGGCGTTGGCGCACGCCTGCAACTGGCTCACCACCTGGCGCAGCTTGGCGGTGAAGGTATTGAAGTGTTGGGCCAGCTGGGTGACTTCGTCGCGGCCGTGGGTGTCGAGGCTGCGGGTCAGGTCGCTTTCGCCGCTGGCGATGTTGCCCATGGCGTTTACCGCATCCTGCAAGGGGCGCACGATACTGCGGGCAATCAGCGACACCAGCAAGGCCATCACCAGCGCAATGCCCAGGCCGATAAATGAGGTTTTCCATACCTGGCCGTTGAACTCGGCCTGCACATCGTCCACGTACACGCCGGAGCCGATGATCCAGCCCCAGGGTTCGAACAGTTGGATATACGAGGTTTTCGCCACCGGCGCCTCGGCACCCGGTTTCGGCCAACGGTAATTGATGATGCCGGCGCCCTTGGCCTTGGCCAGGCTCACGAACTCGTTGAACACGGCAAACCCGTCGGGGTCGCGGATGGCCGAGAGGTTCTGGCCGTCCAGCTTGGGGTTGGCCGGGTGCATGATCATCACGGGCGTGAGGTCGTTGATCCAGAAATAGTCGTCGTGGTCATAGCGCAAGCCGCGCACCGCGCTCAGGGCTTGTTTTTGCGCGGCGTCGCGGGTCATCACGCCAGTGGTTTCGAGGCTGTGATAAAACGTCAGGATCCCGCTGGCGGTCTGGACCACGTGCTGGGTCTGTTGGCGCTTGGCCTGGTAGAGGTCGTCATGGATCTGCTTGAGCATCAATAAACCCAAGGCCAGCAGCATCAGCACGGCGACTATCAGGATCAGCCAGAGGCGTCGGCTGATCGACATATTGCGCAAACTGTTCATCGTCCTGTCACTCCGGGCTTTTTATAATTGTGGGCGTCGCATCGACTTTTACGCCTTGTCTGATAGGCTTTCGGCCTGAAATCGCAAAACCTGAGTGCTGCTTGATTTTCACAGAATTTTTGCAGTCCGGCGTTGACCATTATCAACACTGGGCCTTCAGTGTGCTCGTCGTCAGTGAACCATTAAAAAAGACTAACAAGGCATGCCACGGCGCATGACCTTTGGGGGAAACATGGATTTTTGGACCGCCATTCAGGCATTGATTCTTGGCGTAGTGGAGGGGCTTACGGAGTTCCTGCCGATCTCCAGCACCGGCCACCAGATTATCGTCGCCGACTTGCTCGACTTCGGCGGCGAGCGCGCCATGGCGTTCAACATCATCATCCAGCTGGGCGCCATCCTGGCGGTGGTCTGGGAGTTCCGGCGCAAGATCCTCGATGTGGTCACCGGGTTGCCGACCCAGCGCAACGCCCAGCGCTTCACGATCAACCTGCTGATCGCGTTCCTGCCGGCCGTCGTGCTGGGGGTGATTTTTGCCGACCTGATCCACCACTACCTGTTCAACCCGATCACCGTGGCCACCGCGTTGGTGATCGGCGGCATCGTCATGCTGTGGGCCGAGCGCCGCGAGCATGAAGTGCACGCCGAAAGCGTCGATGACATCACCTGGAAAGATGCGCTCAAAGTCGGTTTTGCCCAGTGCCTGGCAATGATCCCGGGTACGTCGCGCTCCGGCTCGACCATCATCGGCGGCCTGCTGTTCGGCCTGTCGCGCAAGACCGCCACCGAGTTTTCGTTCTTCCTGGCCATGCCGACCATGGTCGGTGCGGCGGTGTACTCGGGCTACAAATACCGCGACCTGTTCCAGCCGGCGGACCTGCCGGTGTTTGCCATCGGTTTCGTCACCTCGTTCATCTTCGCGATGATTGCGGTCAAGGGCCTGCTCAAGTTCATTGCCAGCCACAGTTATGCGGCGTTTGCCTGGTACCGCATTGCGTTCGGCCTGCTGATCCTGGCGACGTGGCAATTCGGCTGGATCGACTGGGCTGCGGCCAAGGCATGATGGTTCAGCACCTGCGCCTGAAAGCGGCGATTTTTGTGCTGTTGTGCGCCGCGCCACTGGTGGGTTCGGTGTTGGTGTGGCTGCGCGGCGAAACCGTGCTTCCGTTGGCGGCCTACGGCGTGGTCAGCGTGCTGGCGTTCTTCCTGTATTGGAGCGACAAGCGCAAGGCCCGCACCGACAGCTGGCGCACCCCGGAGAACATCCTCCACGCCGTGGAACTGGCGGGCGGCTGGCCGGGAGCGTTGATTGCCCAGCAGGTGTTCCGGCACAAGACGCGCAAGGTGTCTTACCAGGTGCTGTTCTGGGTGATTGTGCTGTTGCACCAGGTGTTCTGGCTGGACCAGTTGTTCCTCAGCGGCACGCTACTGTCAGTTCTCTAGCAGCAAGCCGACCTGCGTGCGCTTGGGCAGTTTGCTCACCACCAACTGGTGGGAGCGCTGCAACAAGCCGCGCAGTTCCTCGGCGCCCAGCGGGTAGGGCGTGTTCATGATGATCCACTGCGCGCGTGCCAGGTACGGCGCCGGGTGGATGCCGGGACGGTCGACATGGCCGAGGAACAATTCCTTGTCGACCTTGAACGCCAGCGAATCACCGCGCAGGTTTTGCAGGGCGAACATCTTGTTGCCGGCTATCGAGAACACCCGCACGCCGCCCCATTTGTAGTCTTCCCGCGCGCCGGGCAGGCTCAGGCAGAACGTCGCGACTTGTGCTTCGGTCATCTTCATAGCAAGCGGTCTCCGCAGCTCTTAAAGCCTTCTTCCAGGTAATCGATCCAGGCGCGAATCGCCGGCAGTACGCCACGGCGATGCGGGTAGACGGCCTGGAGCCAGCCGCCCGGCAACGACCATTGCGGCAGCAGTTGCACCAACCGACCGTTGGCCAGCTCCTCTTCGCAGTACATCATCGGCAGCACGGTAAAGCCCAGGCCCATGACGGCGCTGGCCTTGCGCACGATGAAGTCGTCGATGCCCAGGCGGGCTTCCATCGCCAGATCGTGTGGGTTGCCCTGGGGGTCGAGGATGCGCTGATGCACCAGGCGATCCGCCTCCAGCGCACCGAGTATCGGCAGTTGCTTGAGATCGTCGAGGGTGTTCACCTGGCGACCGAGCATGAATGCGGGGCTGGCGACCAGCACGGTCTGGGCCTGGCGCAGGCGCTTGGTGACCAGCAGCGGGTCTTCGTCACCGAGATCGCGCACTCGCAGTGCCACATCGATGCCCTCGGCGACCAGGTCGACGCGGCGGTTGACCAGGGTCATCTCCAGCTGTACCTGGGGGTTGGCGGCGAGAAATCCGGCGACCAGTTCCGGTAGGAAGTGCTGCGCCAGCCCCACCGGGCATGTGACCCGCAGCCGCCCGCGGGGTTCGCTGGACATGCTGGCGACGGCCTCGTCGGCCATTTCCGCCTCCAACAGCATCGCCTGGCAGTGGCGCAGGTAGCGTTCGCCAACGGCGGTGAGGGTCAGTTGCCGCGTGGTGCGTTGCAGCAGGCGCGCGCCGAGGCGTTCTTCCAGCTCGGCAATGCGCCGCGACAGCCGCGACTTGGGGATACCCAAAAGCCGCCCGGCCGCCGCAAAGCCGCCGGCTTCGACGACTTTGGCGAAATAGTAGAGGTCGTTGAGGTCTTGCATGGTCAGCCTATTGTCCTGTTAGTGGGACAAACTATCGCATTTCAGGCGTCTTATCGACTATTGGTTTCATGCGTAGCATCACCACCATCTGATCGCCACTGTCGATCCCACCTCGGAGATCCACCATGAAACTATTGCACATCGATTCCAGCATCCTCGGCGACAACTCGGCGTCCCGTCAGCTCAGCGCTGGCGTAGTCAAGGCCTGGCAAGCGGCCGAGCCGGGTGTGGAAGTGACCTACCGTGACCTCGCCAGCGAAGGCATCAACCACTTCTCCGGCGCGACCCTGGGTGCCCTGGGCACCGCCGCCGAGCTGCGTGACGCCGCACAACAGCACGAGGCCGACCTGAGCGCCAAGACCCTGGCTGAATTCCTCGCCGCCGATGCCGTGGTATTGGCTGCGCCGATGTACAACTTCACCATTCCAACCCAATTGAAAGCCTGGATCGACCGCATCGCCGTCGCCGGCCAGACCTTCCGCTACACCGAAGCCGGCCCTGAAGGTCTGTGCGGCAACAAGAAAGTCATCATTGTTTCCACCTCCGGCGGCTTGCACGTTGGCCAGGCGACGGGTGTTGCCCACGAGGAATACCTGAAAGTGATGCTGGGCTTCCTCGGCATTACCGACATCGAATTCGTGCGCGCCCACGGCCTGGCCTACGGTGATGAAGTGCGCAGCAAATCCCTGAGCGACGCGAACGTACTCATCAACGAACAATTGTTCGCTGCTGCGTAAGGCGTGTGTAAATTTCGCCTCTGCTCGGTTTCAATCTGAAGCCGGGCGCCTAAACTCCGTATTCTGGTCGCCTTGAAACGACCGGCGTACGGAGTTTTTCCGTTTATCCGCTGTCATTACTTTGGCCCAGGTTATGCACACATGGGTTTATCACCCAGTGTGAGTAACTTGAACCATGGACTTCTCAGATCGATATGCCGCGGGTATTCAACGTGGTCACGCAGCAAAGGTGGACATCCTCATGATGCGTCTTTGTGCTGTTATGGTTCTTTCCCTGCTCGGCGGCCTGATTTCAGTGCACGCCGCGCCGGCGCCGCACCCCCATTGGAGTGTGGGCTTCCATCGCATGACCTTTCTCGACCCGCTGGACCTGCAGCCGATGAAAGCGGTGGCGTTCTACCCCTCCACCGACGATGAACACAGCACGCAACTGGGTCCCTATCACGTTGCCGCTACCGAAGACTCCAAGATCGCCATTGGCCGCTTCCCGATGCTGATGTTGTCCCACGGCAACACCGGTACGCCGTTGGCGCTGCATGACCTGGCCACGTCGCTGGCGCGCAAAGGCTTTGTAGTGGTCGCGGTGCTGCATCCCGGCGATAACTACAAGGACCATAGCCGCCTGGGCACGGTAAGTAACCTGTACGGCCGGCCGATCCAGATTTCCGAAGCGATCACCGCCACCCTGGCCGACCCGATGCTATCGCCGTTCGTCAACGTCAATCAGGTAGGGGTTATCGGCTATTCGGCCGGTGGTGAAACCGCGTTGATCCTGGCGGGTGCCAAGCCGGACTTCGACCGCCTGCGCCGCTATTGCCAGGAACGCCCCGAAGATCGCGATGCCTGCACCACCAAAGGCGAACTGGTGGTGGACCGTGACGACCTGCAGCCGCAATCCGACCCGCGTATTCATTCCTTGATGTTGATGGCGCCATTGAGCCTGATGTTCGGTCGCCACACCCTCGCCGACGTGCATGTGCCGGTGCTGCTCTACAGCGGCGACGGCGACAAGCTGGTGGCGGTAGACAAGAACGCTGCCGCTCTGGCGCGCAAGCTGCCGGAGCCGCCGGACTTCAAGCTGCTGGCGGGGGCAGGGCACTTCGTGTTCATGGCGCCGTGTGACAGCGACCAACTGGCCGCGATGCCGGCCATCTGCACCGATGCCGACGGTGTCGACCGTGAGGGCATCCACCGCGACCTGATCTCCGAGGCCGGGCGTTTTTTCACCCACACCCTCGGCCAATCTACCCGCGCCGGCTTGCAGACCGCTGATCAGTAAGCGCGGCGCTTGAGCAGCAAGGTCACGCCCAACGCAGTGACCGACAACAGCGCCGCACAGAAGAAAATCCAGCTGTAACCCAGGTTCAACGCCACGGCACCCATCAACGGCCCTGCAATCGCCAGCGCGAGGTCGAAAAACACCGCATACGCACTCAGGCCTGCACCGCGGCTGCTGTTGGGCACCTGCTTGATGGCTTCCACGCCCAGCGCCGGGTACACCAGCGACAAACCAAAGCCGGTCAGCCCTGCACCGATCAAGGCCACGCCGGTGGACGGCGCCAGCCACAGCAGCGTCAGGCCCAGGGTTTCGATGATCATGCACGCAATCGCCGCCCTGAAGCCGCCAAAGCGGCTGATCGCCGAGATGAACACCAGTCGCGAGACGATAAAACACACGCCAAACACCGTGAGGCAGTACGCCGCGCCGACCCAGCCGCGATTGAGGTAATACAGGGTGATAAAGGTGGTCAGGGTGCCGTAGCCGATGGACGCCAGACACAGGCTGGCACCAAACGGTGCGATGCGCCCGAACACCGCCCAGAACGGCAGGCGCTCGCCGCGCACCACCGGCACCGAGGGCTTATTGCGGATCAGCACCAGGCCCAGCGCCGCCAATACCGACAGCGCGATACCCAGGCTGGTGTAGCCATATTCGGCGACCATCACCACCCCCAGCGGCGCGCCAATCGCGATGGCGCCGTAGGAGGCAATGCCATTCCACGAAATCGACCGCGCCGTGTGCTCCGCCCCGACCTGGCCCATGCACCAACTGATGGTGCCCACGCCGATCAGGCCTTGGGCCACGCCCAGCAACAGCCGGCCGACGATCAGGATCCCCAGGCTCAGGTTGGGCAGGCTGTCCACCAGGGTAGCGAAGAACGTCAACACACCGCTGATCAGGATGCCGGCCAGCCCCAGCACAATCGCGCGCTTGGTGCCGACGTTGTCGGACATGCGCCCGGCCATGGGACGGCTGAGCAGGGTTGCGAGGTACTGCGAACCGATGGTGACCCCGGCCACTACCGCGCTGAAGCCCAGTTGCTCATGTACATAGCCTGGGATTACCGCAATCGGCAGGCCGATGCAGATAAAGGCGATGAAGGTGTAGAAGACGATGGAGACGATCTGCAGGGTGATCGACAGGGAGGAGGGGGCGGCGTTGGACATGGGCACTCGTTCGCGGGCGGGCGGTGAACGCATCATGGCAAGGGCTTGGGGGAAAAGGAAGCAGCCTAACTATTTTGGCTGAGAAACCGGCTTTTGTGGCGAGCGCACTTTTGTGGCGAGCGGGCTTGCCCCGCGTTGGGCTGCGCAGCAGCCCCAATAAAAAACACCGCATTCTGCCAGGCAAAAACGCGGTGTTCGTTTTCAGGGCCGCTGCGCAGCCCAACGCGGGGCAAGCCCGCTCGCCACAACAAGCCCGCTCGCCATAACCAGCATGCCCGCCACAACAAGCATGCTCCCAGGGTTTCAGGTCGCTACTGTTAGAACACCACGCCTTGGCTGCGCAGGTAGTCGTCGTAGGTGCCGCTGAAGTCGATCACGCCGTTGGCGCTCAACTCGATGATGCGGGTGGCCAGGGACGATACGAACTCACGGTCATGGCTGACGAAGATCAGCGTGCCCGGGTAGTTCTCCAGCGCCAGGTTCAGTGCCTCGATGGATTCCATGTCCAAGTGGTTGGTCGGTTCGTCCATGATCAGCACGTTCGGCTTTTGCAGGATCAGCTTGCCGAACAGCATGCGGCCTTGCTCACCACCGGAGATCACCTTGACTGACTTGAGGATCTCGTCGTTGGAGAACAGCATGCGGCCCAGGGTGCCACGGATCACTTGCTCGCCTTGGGTCCACTGGCCCATCCAGTCGAACAGGCTCATGTCGTTTTCGAAGTCACTCGCGTGATCCTGGGCGTAGTAGCCCAGTTCAGCGGCGTCGGTCCACTTGATGCTGCCGGCATCCGGGGTCAGTTCGTTGACCAGGGTGCGCAGCAGGGTGGTCTTGCCGATACCGTTCGGGCCGATGATCGCCACGCGCTCGCCGGCTTCAACCTGGAAGCTGAAGTCCTTGAACAGCGGCTTGCCGTCGAAGCCTTTGGCCATGCGCTCGACGATGACCGCCTGGCGGTGCAGCTTTTTGGTTTGTTCGAAACGGATGAACGGGCTCACGCGGCTCGAAGGCTTGACCTCGGCCAGCTGGATCTTGTCGATCGCCTTGGCACGGGAAGTCGCCTGCTTGGCTTTCGAGGCGTTGGCCGAGAAGCGGCTGACGAAGGATTGCAGCTCGGAGATCTGCGCTTTCTTCTTGGCGTTGTCCGACAGCAGTTGCTCGCGGGACTGGGTCGCCACGGTCATGTACTCGTCGTAGTTGCCCGGGAACAGGCGCAGCTCGCCGTAGTCCAGGTCAGCCATGTGGGTGCACACGCTGTTCAGGAAGTGACGGTCGTGAGAGATGATGATCATCAGGCTGGAGCGCTGGGTCAGGATGTTTTCCAGCCAGCGGATGGTGTTGATGTCCAGGTGGTTGGTCGGTTCGTCGAGCAACAGCACTTCCGGATCCGAGAACAGCGCCTGGGCCAGCAACACACGCAGCTTCCAGCCTGGGGACACTTCGCTCATCGGGCCGAAGTGCTGTTCCAGGGGAATACCCAGGCCCAGCAGCAGTTCACCGGCGCGGGATTCGGCGGTGTAGCCGTCCATCTCGGCGAACTCGGTTTCCAGCTCGGCCACGGCCATGCCGTCGTCTTCGCTCATTTCCGGCAGCGAGTAGATACGGTCGCGCTCGGCCTTGACCTTCCACAGCTCCTCGTGACCCATGATCACGGTGTCGAGCACGGTGAATTCTTCGTAGGCGAACTGGTCCTGGCGCAGTTTACCCAGGCGCACATTCGGCTCCAGCATGACCTGGCCGCCGGACGGATCGAGGTCGCCGCCGAGGATTTTCATGAAGGTCGACTTGCCGCAACCGTTGGCACCGATCAGACCATACCGGTTGCCGGCGCCGAACTTGACCGAGACGTTCTCAAAGAGCGGCTTGGCGCCGAACTGCATGGTGATGTTAGCTGTGGAGATCAATTACTTTACCTATCAATAGCTTAGGGTGCGCTTATTTGAGCTGGGACCAATTTGGGACCAATCTGGAGCTTTTCCATTTCGCTCCAGTCCGAGCTTGAGTTGATCCAACGCGCATAAGTCGAGAGCAGCATCTGCACACTATGGCCGAGCTGCTGGGAAATGAAGGCGGGGTTCATGCCAGACATAATGCATATTGTCGCATAGGTGTGACGACAGTTGTATGGCGGCCGACGACGGATATTCAGAGCTTTCAGCGTCGGAACCCATTGCTTATGCAGGTCCGACGTCTGCTTCACGTACTCCGAGTTCTTTGATGGCGGGAAAATGAAGGGCGTTTCCAGAACCTTCCCTTTGCCATTTTTCCGACGCTCCGCATACTCCCTGGCAAATTTCAGGGCATGTAGGGCGCGGTCATTTAACAAAACGAAGCGGTCACTGCCCGTTTTCGTGCGCTCAACCACTTCCCCCAAGGCGATCCCGCGACATACGTGGGCCGTCCTCTTCTCTTCGTCTACCGCATCCCAGCGCATCGCCAGGGCTTCAGATAGACGCATCCCTGTAAAAAACACAAACTCAAAAAATGCCGCATAAATCGTGCTGGGCCAGTGATCGTGCTCGTACATCTTCGCAATGATCTGGTCTGCTTCTTCCAGCGTGAAGGGGTCAATCTCCTTTTTGCTGCGCTTGGGTAGCTCCAGGATTGCCGCTGGATTCTTCGGGATCAGCTCTTCGGATACGGCTGAATTCAGAATGGTGGACAGCTTCGAGATAGCGTTGCGCTTAACGCCCGGCGACTTCCACTCATTGGCGGCCATAACCCGGCGGAGCAGCGTGGTGGTGATCAGGTCGATCCGCACCAGGGCCAGGCCGGGCATCCAGTACCTGTTCAGCGCTCCCTTGTAGTTCCCCTTCGTGCCGGCCACCACCTCACGGCTATCCAGCCAGAGCTGCGCGTACTCGCCGAAGTTGATCTTGCCGCCGGCGAGGTTGCTGGAACTGGGGAAAAGCTCGGCGTACTTGTCGTCGTCGAGCAGCCCCAGCTTGATCAGCCCCTTTACCTGATCAACAACCTGTGAGGCAGACTTGATTCCTTTCTGTGTCGGGGGATAGGGGAGCGTTTCACTCCGCCGGCTGCCGTTCCACATAAAGCGGATGCGGATCGATCCATGGTGGAGGTCCATTCCTGCGGGCAGACCCATTGGCTTTCGAGCCATTCGTAGTATCTCCTGATGCTGTACATGACCCGGCTGCCTTGCTTGTTCCACACGCCGAGTGGGATTTGGTTTCGGGCTCGCTTGGAGCGTAAGGCGGCGAGGGTGGTGCCGAGGATTTCGGCCATTTTCGCCTCGGGGACCTTGTCGCCCGTGATGCCGTCGTTGAGCTGTTCGGCTGCTGACATTGTTCTCTCCGCGTCGCGCTGGGCGGCAGAAGGTGGGTTAGGGTTAAGCTCTCTCAACGAGATCCAGTCCGATCTGACTTACGCGATCGACGCAGGCAGGGTTTAGCCAGATGCATTCGGTACGGTTGGCGGTGCCGCGACCGGCGCTGATGCGGGCAGATGTGCTGTAGCTGGCCCATCCTGGAAGCAACTCCGCGTACAAGTCGCTGGGATAACCTGAAAGCACAACCATTCCTTCTAGCTCGAGCAAAACCCCGAGCAGTTCGCGGTGTGCGGCGTCATCCATCTCGTGTTTGTAGTACCGACCGCTCGACGCGCCCTTGTACCTGGTGTCATGTACATATGGCGGGTCGACGTAGTGCAATGTCCGCGGCCCGTCATGCGCCTTGATTACCTCGATCGCGGGCCGGTTTTCGATCAGCACGCCGCTCAGCCGCTGGCCAACCTCGGAAAGCTGCTCGGGGTAGGAGGCCCAGAGCGACTGGGCGGTGCCGTACTGGCGCTTCGTGTCGATGCGAAAACCGGTGACACCCTTTGTTGCGCCGGCGGAACCGAACCCCATCTGGGCCCTGATGATTGTGCGGCGTGCCCGTTCGATCGGGTCGGCGCTCGGCTCCCAGGACAGTTCGAACTCTTCTCGGGAGTAGGGCGTGAATACCAGGCGCTCGACAAGTCCCGATCGCGAGTCCTGATCCTGCAAGACCCGGAACAGATTCACGATGTCGCCGTCGAGGTCGTTGTAAACCTCGGCATAAGTCCGAGGCTTTTGCATGAGTACGCCAGCGGCGCCGCCGAATGACTCGACGTAACAGGTGTGCGGCGGGAAGTGTTGCAACACCCAGGGCGCAAGTCTGAACTTGGCGCCGTGGTACCGGATGACCGGGGCGGTGATGGTCATATTGAATTCCAGGTGCGCGCCCGCCGCTCACCGGCAGGCATGTAGGGGGATTGGGGTTAGGAAAGCGTGGTGCCGATTTGGGCTGCAACGACGGTGACTGCACGGCGGAGCGCGCCACCTCGTCCGGCCTCATCTGTCCATCCGATGTTCTCGCCGAAGCCGCGTCGCTCGACCATCACGTATTGCAGGTTGGTGAACCATAGGGTGCTGAGCTGGAGGCTTGTCGCAAGGCGCATTGCATCGCCGTCATTGGTTAGCGGTGACCAAATGACATCCAGACCTGACTTTTTATCGACGATCCATATCCCGCCGGAAGGGCAGTGGCGATTCTCTTCAAGCTCAATGCCGACCGCTTTGGCTGCCAGGTCCAAGAGCTCGCGGTCATTCATTGCCTGGGCCCTCGGTAGATGAAGACGTAGGCGAACCAGAGGGTGGCGATCATGGCGTCACCTCGGCGTTGTTTGTGCGGACGATGTAGCCTTCTGGCGCCGAAGGATCATCTATAAGTGCTTCAACTGGCCCGATCTGGCGAAGAATCTCAGGCAGACCTTTTGGGTTTGCAGCCTCTGCCCAGGACAGGCAGTTGAGCCAAATGTCTTCCCCGGTTCCTGACGACCCATTATTGGAGTAGTAGCTGCAACTTTCAGCCTCGTCTTTTGCTCACTGCAAATACTCCAGCGCGTTGCAACAGGGGCACGGACTGTCATTTTCAGCGGGATCCCAGCCGTCGTGATCCGCATCCCAAAGGTAGCCGTCGCCACGACACTCCCACGTTCCTCGCTGAAATCCGCACGCCGGAACAGGCGTGCCCGTTTGAACTGCATTCGCTTTCATTTGGCGATACCTGTCCTTGCCGCTATAGCGGCTGACTTGGAAGGGGGAGGGGTGTTTTCGCACTACAGCTAGAATCGCTCTTAGCTTTGCTATGTGAGCTGGTATGAACTTGTGGCTATAATAAATTTAGGTACGCTGATTTCTCAGCCCCTTTGTGCATGGAGGGCATCAAGATGGATTCTAAAATCACGCCAGATCCAAAGCTCAGTGACCCAGCGGGTCAAGAGTCCAAGCCGGCGGCATCAGCATCAAAGTCTGATGTCACGATGATTGCTACCACTCTCGGTGGTGCAGCAGTCGCAAATCTCATCTTTCCTGGAATTGGCGGTGCGCTTGTAGGTGCATTCATTGGAGCAATGATCGGCAGGAACGCCGCTAAGGAAGAAAGGGATGGAGATTGAGCTTGACGGTGCGACATTAGTTTTTGCTGTTGGCGCCATCTTATTGTTGGTTCTTTACCTTATTGCATCTTGGAGGGCTGGCGCCAAGCCAGATCTTCAGCAGGCAGTTGTTGTTTGTACCGCTTGGGGAAGCTTTTCGCCCGCTCTGTATTTGGGTTTTCAAACGTGCTTTGCAAAAGCTGTAGATATGGGGGTCCTCTCTGGTCAGCGGGCAACGATTTTACTTGGCGTCGCCGCGGTAATGTGGGTTTCCGTCACTACTGTTTACGGTGTGTTCGCTAAGATTAACGAGCCTGGAGCTAAGTTAGCTGCCGTTTCTGGCTAACTTATTAATTTTTAAGTTTTCTAATCAGCTGATTCCTTGCCGGGCCTACGCCCGGGTCTATCAGTGAGAGAGTTAAGCTGCGTGTGCTTGGCGTTGTTCGGCGCGCCAAGGGTCGTTGGCGCGTGCCAGCGCAGCCATCGGCGGCGGGCTGACACTGTTGCCGCACATGTGCACCTGCTGGGTCTTGGTGAACGGCTTGCCGTCGGCGCCGTGGCTGATGATGTAGTCGGCCGGGAAACCCTGGGCCTTATACAGCTCAGCCGGTTTCAGCATCCGCAGGCAAATGTCGACGATCACGTAGGGCGTGCCCTTTACCATCACGGTGACCATGGCCAGGCGGTCCTTGGTGGTGATTGTCGGCGACGGCGCATCGCAAGCGCTGATGTTCTCGGTGCCGTAGTAGCTGATCAGGAATGCAGCGACCCGCAGGGCACCGGCTTCGTGTTCTGGCGACAAGGTGAGCGATACCAGCGAGCTCTTGCCACCGCCGCCGGCTGTGATTGTCGGTGCTGGTTCTTCCAGGCCCTGGCCAACACTGCCGCCGAACGCCCGCTCCATGAAAGCACTGACCAAGCCGTGGTGTAGGCCGCCGGCGCTAACGGTGTGCAGCGGCTCGTTCACGTCCCGTGCATCGCAGTTGCCACGCAGGTGCACCAGGTTTGCCACGGCCAGCTGCTGCTGGCTACCGGTGTTGGTTACCGTGGTCATGGGTTCGTGCATGCCCTTGGCGTGCGTGGTGTTGAATCCACCGTTAGCCTGGATCATCACCGCCGAGCTGACAGCCTGGCCGCCGCCGCTGGCAGTGATGGTGCCGATCGGGCCGCAGATGTCGTTCACCCCGTGGGAGCGGCGTTTGTTTGCGCCAGAACCTTCGCCGTGTCCGGCCTGGACTATGCAGGCAGAAGCGAGCGCGCGGTGGTTCTGGGTCATCAGCGTGCCAACCGGCTGGTCCATGCCCACCGGCTTGCCTGAGTACTCCGGGCCACCGGCCCCAACCATCAACGGGCTTATCAGCGTCAGCTCGCCGCGATTCGCGCAGGTCACCGTCGGCAACGGGTCGAGCGGGTCATTGATTCTATCGCTGCCCTGGTGCGTCGCCGGTGCGATGATCGGGCTCACCACGCTGAAGGCGCCGCCCTTCGGGTATGAGGTGACGGTGCGCAGCGGCTCGTCCGCCGACTGCACCGTTTCTCCTGACCAGTTGGCGATCGGCACAATGAACGGCGCCGCGCTATCGATGACGAATTTCTTCATGCCCTTCGCAACGCGCCGCAGGGTGGCCGGCGCCAGGTCTTTCTTGCGGCCGAATATGCTTTTGCCCAGATCAGTGAAGTCAATGCAGTCGGCGGCGGTCTTCCACTTCTGCTGGCCCTTGGTGGGGTTCTTGGCGTGGGTTGGCTCGGGCCACACGATTGGCTGACCGTCGCACCGAGCGATCATGAACAGCCGCTCCCGGCTGGTCGGCGCGCCGAAGTCGCAGGCACGGATCACCCTCCACTCAACGACGTAGCCCATGCCTTCCAGCAGGGCCACGAAGCGGCGCCAGGTGCGGCCGCGCTGCTTCGGGTCAGGAATCAGGAACTGTTGGCCCACTGGCACAACCTCACCAGGCGCAGCAACTTCGCCGCTGAGTTTCACCACGCGGCCGCTGGCCTTGTCGCGCTTGGCGATCAGTCGGCCCCACTGCAGGATCTGTTTCACGTTCTCCAGGCTGATCACCCGGGGCCGCTTCATGCCTGCCCACTTGAGGCCGATCCACGACAGATTGCGGATCTCGCGCTTGCGCGGCTGGCCGCCGGCCGCCTGGCTGTGGTGCGTGCAGTCCGGCGACATGTGGAACCAGCCCACGGCCTTGCCGCCGCATTCGGTGTCTGGGTCGCCCTCGAACACGTCGGTCGTGAAGTGCTGGGCGCCTGGGTGATTCACGGTGTGCATGCTGATCGCTTGCGGGCTGTGGTTCTTCGCTACGTTCACCGCGCGGCCCAGGCCGATCTCCAGGCCGGTACCGGCACCACCACCACCGCAGAAGAAGTCGACAACGATCTCATCGTCCTGAGGGTTGAAGCCGAGTCCGTATTGGGTTTTGAAATCGAAGGGGTATTTCTTCTGTTGTGCGGACATAGGGGTTCCTCGCCGGGTATATTTACCGATCAAACGTCAAGGTAGGGATAAGGGATGCTGAACGATTACGGAAAAGACTTGTTTAAGCCCTGGCTATCTGTATCGAATATCCTGCTTGTATTGGCCGTACTGTTCGGAATTGCATTGTTCAAGCTCACAAGTAGCGAGCTGGCAAGCTGGGTTCAGGCTATAGGGTCAATAGCGGCAATATGGGGAGCTTTTGCGATTAGCAATAGTCAGGTTGAAAGACAAATTCAACAGGCTAATCAGCGGGCTTTGGATAAGTCAAACGCGTATTTTGCTGTGGTTAAATGCGCATGGGATCATGCCAGGACCATGAGAGAGTTAGTTGAAAAGCAGCCGCCCGTTGGAGTCTTTAAGGAGAGCTGGAATCTTGTGTTTAGGGACCTATTTAACTCTTCTTTGAGTTCGCTAAAGAGCCTCCCTGCCTACGAGCTGGGTAACTATGATCTGGTTATTTTTCATAATGGAATGTTGGCGGCTATGTCGAATATGTCATCGAGAGTCACATTGTTTCTTGAAGCCGATGCGTTTATTGAACAAGAGCTTGTTTTGATGTATGAAGATCTTTTTGCTCAGTCGCAGCTAGCTGAACACTACTGGGGCGAGTATGAATTAGTATTCAATGCTAAATTTGGAAACGCCTAACCGGGTAGTAGCCGGACTTAGTGGGAAACTGGCATGGAGCCGGATCAGGCGGCCTGAGAAATCGGCACGGCCTTCAGATCGTCTTTTTCGTCAGCGTCGCCCAGATAAGGCTTCAGCTCCGCGCGGGTGTACTTGCCAGCCCTGATCGTGTCACTGGTGTATCCGCTGTAGTTGGGCCGGAAATAGGTCCCGTCTTTTACGTTGAGGATCATGAACAACGGCTCAGGATCAGGGAAAAGCACCTTGCGCAGAACCTCGGCCCTCTGGTAGTTCATCCCGGCAACCGCTCTGGCGATCATGTCTTCCAGGCGCTGGCGGCGGGCTCGCTCGTTTTTCTTGGTCCTGATGTCTTCCGGGCGGTCAACAAAGAGTTCAAAGCACGCCTTGTTGGTGTAGCCGTATTTGCCATAAGCCACCCACCACATGTTGTTGATGTTCACGAACGCAGTGCCCTGGTACCAGCGGCCTTTTCGGTCAGTGGTCCAAACCTTTGCGCCATGCTCAATGGTTTTCTTGTCGCCTGATCCTGAGTTGTAATCGGCAGCGGGAAAGGTAGGCGGACCGAAGCGGCGCTTACTTACATAGTCGGCATTGATCCACTCGATGTTGGTCAAACCGCCTAAACCGCACTTTAAATCTGACGCCTTGAACGTGTAGCCAGTGAAGACGTTGCACAGGTAGGCACGAATACATATACGGGTCCGCTGCATTTCCAGGCGTGCCAGGTAAGGCATGTGCTTTTCTTTGTCGCTTTGGTACCGGCCGCCATGGTCTGCGCGATCCGGGGTGTTCACGGATTGAAAAAAGTCCAACTCAATGGAGCGCCCGCTGATCTTGAGGTCGGCCTGCAGATCGCCTTTCACGCAATGGCGTGAGTTGTTGCCAGTGAAGATATGGGTCTGCTCGCCGACGGTCCAACCGATCCGATTGAGCGTTTGGATGATCCGTTTGAACACTTCGTCCTTGAACTTGCGTTCCCAGATCACCTTGGCGTCCCACTCGCGAGGAATACCTTCCTCCCACACAGCCAGGCGCGCCTCGCCGAACGACACGCAACCTTCACGTTGAATTTGCATTGGATTATCTCCAGTAAGGCGCCGCCCTCCGGTGGCCGGTGGTGGCAATTTGGTTTGGGTTGGGGTATTACGAGTGGCCGACATGGAGTCGGATCAAAGGAGATGAAATGCAATTACTGAGCAGTGAATTCAGCAGCGCCGATTTGACAAATATTGAACAGGTTTTTGTCCATGTTGGCCCCATGAAAGACCCAGGTATGACGGTCCTTCGAGCGTTGAAAATTAAAGACTCAAAATTTTCAGGCGTCGGTAGCCCGTACGAAAAAGCCTCGTTCTCTTCGGTAGAGCGAACGGATGATGAAGCGCTTGAGATCATCCGGGAAAAGTTACTCAGCAATCCCACTCTTGCGCGAGACAAAGCCACCATTAATAGCAGTAAGTGGCTAACCCACAAGATTGAAATCACAGATGCCTGATCCTACTAATGACTCAAACTCTAGCTCGGCTTGAGTTTCGTTAAGCCAGATCGGAGCGCTGTTGTTCGCTTCGATCCGGTCGGCGATAACGTTGGCGCGCTGGCCAGCCGTAGGCGGGGCGTACATCCCGAAGCGGCTGATGCTTCCGCCGTTGACTGCCGCGTTAGTGGAGTCGGCAGAGGCGAAGGGCAGGTGCTGGAATATCGCGGGATCAAGCATCCGCAACCCGTGCAGCCTGCACATTGGCCGGCCTTGGTCGTCGCAGATAGCGTCCATCGCAGCGCCCATCCTCTTCCACCATGATCCAGTGCCCGGTGTAGCCCATTGACCAGAACTGCCGAGGGCAACCGTTCGCCAACATCTCGCTAGCTGCTGAAGGCGCTCAGTCGATTCGTGCAAGTGCCAGACAGGTACGCCGCGAAGCTCCTCTGGCCACTGCCGAACAAGGTCATCGTTGGCCTCTTCGTCGCCGTCGATGACGTCCGGGATGAGTGCCCAAGTGAAGCCGGGGTGTCGATGCCAGTCTTCTACCCAGCGCGTGTAGCCCTCGACATCAACCTGGCCACCCTTTTTCCATACCGTGAACGCGCCGTTATCGAAAACAAACGATTTGCACACGTCGGCGACGATCCCAAGATCGTCCTTGCGCGGAAAAGGGACAAGCGCGTGCCGGCCGGCCAGGAACTTTGCGGCGTCCTCTCGCTTACCGCCGACAGGCGTGCAGTGGTAATGGATCATCCGCTGAGCCTCACTGTTTCGATCTCGACGCCCTGGTGAGTGGCAATGATGGTTTGGTCGCCTCCCAATGATTCCGCTAGGTGATCGGCGATCTGTTCATGCCAGCCTTGTTTAATCAGCGCGGTGGCTGCCCGGATATGCTCGACATGGATCATCGACAAGGATTTCAACTCAAGGCGATAAACAATGGTTTCGCCGTCGGACGGGCAGACCGCGGCGAACGTGTGTCGATACGTGTTCATAGGGGATCCTCGCCGGCTGGCGTGAAGTGGATTTGTGGGCTATTTGTATCTGCGTAGCTCAACCTGGCAGGAGGCCAAAATGAGACTGCAAAGCGATATCGATGCACTCGCAGCGATCGAGGAAGACGCCCTGATGATGCTTAAGTGGATTGGCCTTCCATACGATGAACAGAAAAGGGAGATCGTCATTTGCTTGCGGCAGATAGTTGATCTGGCCACTTACAGAAAGGAGATCAGCGAGTATTCGGAGCCACTGGCGCTATAGTGGCTGGCTGGCGTGATTCGTTTAAGTGGGTGATATGCTTTGATGCTTATCGAACAAGGAGGTGGAAATGGCCGGTAAAAAGCTTGAAGCGTTCCGTGAGTGGTTCACGCCGCGTAGGCGGCTGTGGGCAGGAATAGGCCTGTTTGCAATTGCTATCGCTGTACCTATTGTCAGTCCGGGAACGACCGCCGCTTGGCTCATAGGGCCTGCGGCTGTCTTTTTCTTGGGTAGCTTTATTCCCAATACGAACGGAAGGCGATAGGGCGAAGGCGGCTGGCGTGATTCGTTGATAGGGGAGATGGCAAGCAGACCAGTGGCCTTGGCGTATCCGTGGAATGGCCTACCCTTCAGGGGCGGTTCCCACATCCAATGAGGTCAATATGTCGAAAAGTGGCAGTGGTAAAGGAGCGGGTAGCTCTGGCAGTTCAAGTAAGAGTTCGGGCGGCTCGTCCCGTGGGCCATCAAGTCATTCAGGGCCGGGAGGGAACTGGCCAAGTACGACAGGAAAAGTCTCGGGTGGCGATCGAGGAAATGCGCCGTCAGGCAAGAAGGGCTGACATTCTGCCGTAAGTTATTGACCGCCCTCATCGGAATAGGTGAGGGTGTGCTATTACGGATGACCGGCATGGAGCCGGATCAAGGAGATAAGAAATGACAAATGAAGAGTTTCGCCGCGAGTACGAACGTCTTGTTGGCAAGGTGAACGAAAAGATAAAAGCGTCGAATGACTTTGTTGAAAAGGACACGGATCCTACTCGACCAGGCCGCGACGAGGAGTTCGAAGCTTTGCAAAGTGAAGTGAAGATTGCGGTGCACGAATTAGAAAAACTTTGGAGAAAAGTTCGTACTGGTGAGATCAAGCTGGGTTGATCACTTCATCCCCGGGATCCTGTTTGATCATCAGGATGCTTTGATTACGAAATTCTCGCGCTACGTTTTCGCTAATCACGATTTCGTGGCGCGGATAACTCAAGAACTCTGCCAACTTGTCGTCGTCCATCAAGTCCATCTTCATGATGGCGATCTGCAGTACCTCGCTGATTATTGGCGTCTTGCCTCTGGCGCAGATCCGGTCCATCGCCTGTTGGATACCCGGCCTGACCTTGTGCCGCAGTTCTTTCTCGGCGACCGCCAAGCGCTTCTGGGCAGCCTTGGCCGACCGCTCCTGTACTGATTTGGCCATGGCCTACCTCTTCTATTCCGCTGGCCGGCAGTGCAAGCCAGGTTTGACGTTTGCGTTGCTGGGTGCGGGCTATGCGGCGCATGAGTCGACCTTCACCTGGCGCCAGGCGCCGACGGCTTCGAAGATCCGTGCGGCGTGCGCTTCGTCCAGCGAGATCGCTTCAGGGATTGCAATCCAACCTGAGGCCACCATCTGGCTTTGGTTGGCCTCGTCGCGCAGCTTCTTGTAGCAATGCTCGATCACGTCTTCCAGGTGGTCGGAGAGGTAAACGCCATCGGGCGCCACCTCCACCGATTTGCTGTAGCGGTCGCCGCGGGCGTCGATGCAAAGCGCGCTGAGGTAGATCGTCCATCGGTGGGGAATGCCGCAGACAGCCTGGCCAATCTTCCCCGGCGCGATGTTCTTCAGCGACTTGTAATTGATCATGCCCTGGCGGCCACTGGGGTCGATGTTGACCACGGCGACGTGATTGGATGCCAGTAGCGAGCGGCACGACCTGGCAATGCGCGCCTGCAGGTTATGCGCCTTGCGCTTGCTCATAATGCCTCCGCGAGTTTGCGCAGCGCTTCACGCTCGGCCCGGGTGATGGGCGGCTTGCGGCGCTTGAGGATGGTTTCGGGATCGATCTTGGTGGAGCGCTTCGGCGGTGGCGGGTTGATCGCCGGGCATTCGCCCAGGTAGATGGTTCCGCCGGCCGCCAGGAACTGCGCCGTGCGCTCCGCTATTGAGTCGGCGTGCTGACGCTGCTGCTCAACCAGGTTGAGGTGGTTGCTGATCATGATCAGGTTCCTAAACGATGGGCTTGCGCCCGGGCTTTGTCCGCGACTTCATCAACCATCCTGCCAAGCTCCAGATTGAACTGGACCAGCTCTTGATGAAGCATCGCGATGTACTCTTCATCGCGCTCAATGGTCTCGATATAAAGCCGGCAGTCTTCATCCTGGCGTGGATCGAATGACAGGAAATCCCACCACTCCCGGCCCGTGACGAACATGCAGCCCTGAACCTGCGGCTTATGTTCCTCGGGCATGCCTTCGAGCCAGGTGCGGACGTGGACGGCCTCATTGAATGGGCATTTCGACTCGATACCCCCGTCCTCGCCAATTAAGCCGTCAGGCGAACAGCCCAGCCAGTCGTATTTGGGATGAACAACGAAACCCGACTTGATGACGCTATTACCAGTCAGGATTTCGTAGAAGTCGTGGCTCGACTGCTCAACCTCGGTTCCCCAGGCCATCGACTTGCTGCTGACCGAATGTTTCGATCGGTTGGCCAGGCGTTCAAAGGCCAGCTCGCGCATGTAGGTGGTACGGGCCGCAAGCGGCTTGCGTTTGCCGTGTTTGTCACGGTCGCCCCATGCAATAACATCCTTAAATCGGCTGGCGGTGAGTCGCCCGCTGCGGTCCTGGTGCCACTGCTCGGTGCGCTGAAGATCTACAGAGGCGTTCATTGAGCATCGTCCTGACTATCGACGCCGGCAGCCGCGTCGGCGCTATCGCTGACAGTTGTGAACTCGGCGTCGATAGTTTGTGCAATGGCCTTCAGTTCGCCGTGACGGGTCACGCCAATGGCGCCGCGCTGCTGTGGTTTCAGGGCTTTCCAAGCTTTTTCATACCCTTCAATGCCCTGCTCTTGAGCGATTTTTTTCAGCTGTTCAAAAAGGTCGGAGGTCGCATCTGTTGTGTCGCCCTGTGGTACTGAGGCGGCACCCACGTCAGCGGGCTTTTCGCTGGTAGATCTCGGGGTAACGTCTGTTTCCGGAAGCGTATAGCCGTCGTCCAGTTCTTCGCGTGTGTACACGCCCAGGATCACGTCAGGGCAGTACAGGCGAGCCCATTTTTTTAGGGCCAGGTAGGCGATCTGCTGCTTCGGATCGTCTGCCCACAGCGTCGAGTTTCGGGTTCGTGCCTGAGTCATCAAGGTGATCAGTTCGCGCGGGGTATCCTCGCCCACGAACGTAGCCCAAACGCGGACGCCCAAACCTTTCTCGTCATTTATGTTCCAGTTTGGGACGCGGTATTTTTTCGGCTGCCCGTGGTCATCCGTTTGTTTTTTGCTCTCAATCTCGCGGAAGTTACCAATGATTTTGTCCCAGTCGCCAAACCAGTCGTAGTGAATTCGATCAAGGGTCGGGGCTCGGGTGGTGATGACCGCGTTGACCAGTTGGGCTTCATAACTCAGTTGGCCGCCATTAACGATGAAGGTCTTCTGCGCCACCTGGAATGGGTTCATTCCCCACTGCATGGACTGCATGATCACTGCCATGCAGTCGGCGGTGTTGCCGTGAAAGTGCTTCGGTAGGGTAGTTTTGCCACCCGCCATGATGCCCGCGAGCTCAATCATCGATTGCATGCTGTCGCGGTTGAGGATCAGCCCTGTCGGGCTGGTGTCCATTGGTACGGTAGAAATCTGGGTTTGGGCGTTCATTGCTAACTCCATAGCCGACGACTTTGGTCGGCCTCCGGGGTGGCTTTAGGGTTCTTTAGAACGACAGGGCGCGCAGCCAGGCAGAGGCCTCGTCATTGGTGACGCAGAAGGCCATGGCTACGACCTCGACCACTTCGCTGGCGCTTGGAATGTTCGAGTCAGCGAATGCCCCCCCTGCTGTGACCGGATCAACTGCCGCTACAAGCGTTGGTGTTGGGTCAGCAATCACTGGAGCCGTAACGACAGCCGCTGCTGGAGCGGGCGCAGCAGCCTGGGCGCGCAGACGGGCCAGCTCTTCCTGATCTCGCTGATACTGGGCGTCGCGGTCCTCCTGTTGACGCCGCTGCTCTTCCTGGTACTCGCGTTGTTGGCGCTGCTGCGCTTCCAGATCGAGGCGCTGCTGATCCAGTTCGTCCTGTTGCTTCTTCAGTCGCTTGCGGTCTTCTTCGGCGCGCTCTTCTCGCAACTTCTGGGCGTCGTCTTCCGCCTTTTTCTGCTTGGCGCGAAGCTCTTCGAGCTCCTTCTGCTGGTCGGCAAGCTTTTGAGCTGCGACCTCCCGCTCCAATGCAGCCTTGTGCAGCGTTTCAAGCTGCTCGATAGCGTTGTCGCGGGCGATGGTGGCCTCGGCTTCGAACTCGCCGTACTCGTCGAAAAGGATCACCGACGCCTTGACGCGCTCCAGCATTGGCTCGATGTCTGCGGCTGCACGGGCGGCGTACGCCGGTACGACGTTGCGGAAGTGGCTAATCTTGGCCTGGATGCCTTCAACACGTTCTCGCTCGATGCGCTCACGCTCGGCCTTAGCGTCGGCGACACGTTTCTCCTCAGCCTTGATCGCTTCGTCAATTGGCTCTTCAAGTACGAGGACGCGAGCCCTAAGCGTTTCACCGAACTCCTTGACTTGGTTAACGCGGGCCTGAGCCTCTTTGACCTTTTGCTGATATGGAACCAGCGCCGTCTTAGTGGTGTTTGCCAGGGCATAGCGGACGTCGCGTATATCTACGCGAACCTCCTTCGCATTTGCCAGGCCTTCACTCGTTGAGCAGTCCACGACCAGCTTCGCGTAGGTTGTTTCCAAGCGAACGATTTGTTCTTCGTGCGGCCGATATTCAGCGATGTCGGTCACCGCCACCGCAGGGGATACAGTTTTTTGCGCATCTTCGGCTTCGCTCATTTCGAGCGATTCTTGGGCAGGTGCTTTTTTAGGATTTGTGGACATGACGATTCCTCGCCGCGCCTGGCGCAGCATTGAAAGTGTTGTGGTGGGGTGGCGCCGTTAAGCGGCGGAAACGATAGAGGCGTTGTAGTTGGCGTAAATCTTGTCGATGCGAGCGCGGAAGTGCCGATGTTCGTTGTCGTCTATAACCCGCAGCATGAAAGCAAGGGTTACGCACGATGTGGCCGCCGCGCTGGCGTTTGGCTTGCCCAAGTCGAGAATCATGTTTTCGATCTCGCCTTCGATCCAGCTAACGGCTGTCTGGTGGTTTCGCTGATTAAGATCCATGCTTCACCTCGATGGACGGACAGATCAGTTCCATCTGAGCCATGGCCAGACCGATGCGCAGTTTGAGGCTGGCCCGCTCCCTGAGCCGCCGTGCAGCGCGCTCTGCCAGGTCCTCTGCCGTGTATTCGTGGAACAGGTCGACTTGCTGCTTTTTGCCGAAGTTCGGTAAGTCCCAGCGCCTGTCGGATTCCCTGGCCTGGGCGCTATCCGCGTAGCTGGTTGGCATGGCGAGTCTCCAGGTGCCGGGCAAGGGCGCAGGCTTCGTTGTGGTTTCGGCGAAACCCTTTCACCTTTCCGGTGGTGGAATCGACGACGTGGAAGAATTCATTGCCTGCCGGGATTACGCGATAAAGCGGCGAGGTCTTGGGTGCACTGGAGCCGACCAGGCCGAGGCAAAGCGCCAAGGCCATATTGCGGCGCTGATTCATTGCGAGCGCTACGTCGCAGTAAGCGTGCTGACTTTGATTCATGGTCAACTCCATTCGTTGGTTCACCTGTATTCGTCAACACTCATGCCTCCCGCTGGTTGCCGATGGGCGCGAGGGAGGAGTGCTGACGCAATAGAGGTGGGGAAGGGTGGCAGATGGCCGGAGCTGATCCCGGCACGACTATTAGCGGCCTTAGTGACACCGGAGTTTCACCGGGGCGAAGGTTTCAGCCGCTTATTCTTGGACTCGCCGTGGCCATCTGGGCGCTTACTCACTTTACCGGCCACGATTCCCGCGATCCCTCAGGTCTTACACTTGCCCGTCAGCCCAGGCATTCATCTGCTTGTTGCGGTGATGCAGGTGGGCGGTTATAGGCCGCAGCTTCGTCCGCATCGGAGGTGATCTTCAGTGCTGAGGCCAGGTCCGCCTTTCCTATGAACTCCCATTTAAGGGCTCGGAACCACGCCGCATGTGTCGCCCCGTAGGACCGCGTGGCATTACCTTTCAGCTCGACGCCCTTAGACCCTTTCGGGACTGAAGGTCACCTCCGATGCGCTCTCATAGAGAGGATCGGGCAGTTAACGACAGGCTGTCGTGGCGCTGGTTGTTCAGATGACCGCTGTCATGGTCTTGGTGCCGTCGCCATGATCTGTGGTGAACATCAGTGGAGCAGGCCGGCCGTTGCGGCGGATCAATGCGTTCGCCTGTGCAAAAACTGGGTATGGCTCGCCAGCTCCATCAGGCAGCAACGTGTTGCACGTCAAATTCGAGCAGTCTTCACCGTTCGGGCCTTCGCCATCGTGACCAATGGAAAAGCTCGCCATCATCGCGATGCCGTGTTCCTTGCTGATCGCAATAACCTGCTGCATAAGCGGGCTGATCTGGCTGTCGTAAATCTCTTCTTTGTTCATGTCATGCTCCGGTTGTTTTCCCAATGCCCACCGCTCTGGATGGGCATCAGTGAAAAGGTCCGTCAGCCTTCGCAGCCCATTTGGTAGCGGCCGCCGCATTCAGCACTGCAAAAATCCATCGTCCGAGTTCGAACGCAAGGGCGATTGGTGTATGGGTCACGGCTACGGTCGTGAATCTCGCGCTTAACCACCTTTTCAGCAGGCTTGCCGCAGTAGGTGCACTTCGTGGTTGTTTCGGTCATTGTTGATGCTCCCGGTTGATTTCCCGTCAGGCCCTCTTGCGAAGGCCTGTCGGTGAAATCCCAGGCCCGCTACTGGCGACGGCCTGGGTTTGTTGCATCATCGGTGACTCCCTCTTCGCTAGGGCGGCGCCGCGTATCCGGCTGCTGATTGCAGGTCGGCGGTTCGTCATGCGTGCGGGCTTCGAGCTTCCTACTCACAGCGTCAAACAGCATCTGTTCGCCGTGGATCACAGGTCCTTACAACATGCACGCTACAGCTCTAAGTGCCCTGATTGAGTGGGGCAGGGTGCATGAGGTCCGGCGTTCCCAGCCGAGGCTATCGGGATCGCTAATTCTTGAATTCGGTGTTTCATCTCCACCACGCGCATCGCCGGATTCATATCTCTGGCCAGGTCACACATTTCGTGTCCGGTGTTCTTCCTGGCTGGCTTGCGTGGTTTCGCGTGCATTCATGTGGAAGGCACGGCCAGTTCCAGAGCTGGCGTGGAGATCGAATTTATTGTTCGCGCTGTGCCCGTTGCCGGGGATCGATCTGCGAAGGTCCTTAACTGTTAAAGAGCGGCGAGCTGTGAGGCCCTTCGCAGTCCCTCGTAAGTCGCTGCGATGGGTTAAATATGAACTACAGGTTCACATTCAGTCAAGTACCAAAAGTACATAATTTTCTGGTTCACTTTCGAAGGAAGGAAAAACGGCGGACTAAATGGGATTTACGTTGAACCAACGGTTCGCTATGCTCGCGCCATAACTGTACGTATATACAGTATTTAATCGGGAGGTGATTCCATGGCGAAGAAGCAGGCGGCATCGGTAGCGAGGCAGGAGATGAACGGGATGGAGCGCCTGGGGTTGCGCGTGTCATCGATGATCAATCACCCGGTGGCTCAGGCGCAGCGATGGGTAACGATTCATCGCCTGGACACGGATGGGGAACGGGAGTGGGAAGAGGTGCTAAGCGTGATCGCCGAAACTGACGAGCTTGAGTTGACACTCAATGACGACGGCAGCGTGACGGTGAGGTGGGAGCAGCAGGAGGTAGAGGTAGCGGGGAGGGTGGCGTTTGAGTTTGAGCCAGAAGAGGAGGCGGCGCCTTTCTGATCGCATGAAAAGGCCCGCGCTGAGCGGGCCTCTTGCATTTCTTGATGATCACTCAGTTTCAGCGTAAACCTTTTTTAGTCCGGCCATATCCGCCTCATTGATTGAGCTTTCTGTGCCGCAGGCTTTGAATTCAACAAGCTTGGCCGTGGCGATCTTCTGTAGCGCCGCGCGATCAAGAATTACGTCGAATCTCTCGATTGCTGCCGATGCAGACTGATCAGCGCTGTATTTGGTCGTCAGGTACGGAGCGGGCTGCCCATCAATAAGCCAGTCGACTTGATTGCAGTCGCTGTACTGCATGGAGTCGGCATAAGTGATCAACTGAACCTGGTACTGATAGGGTTTGGTCTGGCTCTTTGGATAAAAAGCGAAAGTCGAAACCGCAAATGTTTCCGCCTCAGATGGGATAGTGGTCCACGCCACAACTCGAGATCCAGTAAATCGATCGGTCTCATCGCCAAAGACCCCGGCCGCGGCTCCTGCCGAAAAAAACAATAGCCCGGCGATTAAGAAGATCGGCAGCACTTGCATTTGGATCCCTCCCATAATTGAGCCAACACTTTACCATTCGTGGCGCACAGTCACCATTGGCGGGACGGCGAAGGGTAGAATGGCTTTTTATCCAGAGTGTGAGAGATGGAACCTAACGAGGTAATTGACGCGCTCGCCGAGCAAGTGGAAGACGCAAAAAGCAGAGGCCTTAAAGAGGTATCCATCGAAAGCCTGGAGATGTACATGGCTGCTTTACGCGCGCGCGTTGAAAAGCTATCTCCGCTGACCGAGGCAAATACCGAATTCCAGAGGCAGGCCAATGAGCACGCGTTCCAAGATCGACAGGCGATGTTCAGGACGGTTATAGATTCAGGTCAGGCAGCGTTGAAATCGAGCATTCTTGTCGGGGGAGGCGCTGCGGCGGCGTTATTGGCGTTCGCCAGTTCAGCGTGGAAGGCTCTCAACACTGCCGGCCTTGAACTGTTGGGTTTGACAGTCTTTGTGTTGGCTTGCGGCGTGGTCTTGGCTGTTATCGCCAGCGGTGCCACGTATCTCTCTCAGGGGCTCTACCACGACGGGATGGGGAAGCCGCACAACTGCTGGGAAGATCGTGCAGGCAATGCATTGCGTTATGCGTCGCTGGCTCTTGTGTCTATTTCCTATGGGCTCTATGGATGGGCATGCTGGAATATTTACCGGATGATGGGCAGTTTCTCCGTTGGAAGTTACATCCCTGTCGGCTCATAAAATGCAAGAAGCCCGGCGCAGGGCCGGGCTCATTTAAAGGGTAGCTTTAACCTAATATGTGCTTTGCGGCCGCGCCGAGTGCGGCAGATGCAAGGGCCCCGATGACTACAGCGGCGCCGAGGTACTTCGCCATGGTGACCTTTATTCCGTTCACATCATCGGAAACCCTTTTTGTGTCAGATTTTATGCTGCTCACATCCTTTTCAATGCGGTCAAATCGGGCTTCTGAAATTTTTTCCCAGGACTTGTCGCGCTCGGCCTGAGCAGCGAGGAACCCCGAAAACTTTTCCGAAAGAGCCGCGTCTCTCGCGGATTGCTCAAATCGGAATGACTCCTGGCGCAGATCAAGCTCTCGGCGGAGCTGCTCATCGCGAAGTGCAAGCTCTCCCTTGTAGTCGAGTACACGCTTGTCCGCATCGGATTCCATCCTTTCGATGCGCTTATCCATCCGCCCTTCAAGAGCGGACAGGGTTGAGCTTAACTCATCGCGGGTCATGTCTGTCATAGCTCTAGAATCACTCAAAAAAGAGGGCTCGTCTAGCGCAACACCGTCTGAAGAGTGATGACCTGCGTCTGTCATCTCGCCTTCGCTTGGGTTGACCTTGCTCCCCCAGCTTCCATGGCCAACTACATTACCCATTTTGCTGCTCCTGGGTTTCCTTGATCCAATCCAGCACGCTCTGAGCAGCAATAATCCGCATTGATCCGCAACTACGGCAGGTCATGGCAACCGAGATTCGGAATACTTTACTTTTTACATAGCCGTGCTTGTAAAGGGTCATATTTTCAAGCACATCAGAATTATCTTCGTCGTTACCTGTATCAGCGGTCCAGCCCTCGTCCTTTCCGCATTGAGGGCATTCGGTTGTAGAAAACTTGGCGTCCATGAATTTGATCATCTGAACATAAGGTATCGAGAATTTTTCCGCGTCGAATTCTTCAATGTTCTCTTTTTTAATCGTCATTCTCTCAATCCCTGACATTTGACTTCGATATTACGGAGTCTTTTTGCAAGCCTGCTCATTTCGGAAAGGGGCCTCTTAAGGCTAAGCATCTTAGATGCATCTGCATTCTTTCTGATTAGGTTTGTTTCAAACCGGTTGTCCGTTCCATACATAAAGCACCCGGGCCAGGATGTGGGTGTCATCCACTCGGATGTCTTCTGGGTCGTGGTGCTTGTTGTCCGAGATCATCTTGAAGCGGTCCTTGCCTTTCTTCTGCAGACGCTTCACGTACAGCATGTCGTCGTGGGAGAAGAGGTAGATGCCGTCGCCGGTGAACTCCCGGATCGTGATATCTACCAGCAGCGGATCCCGGTCCTTGATCGTGGGGGCCATCGACTGACCCCACCCGGTGATCATCTTGAGGTGGAAGTGCTCTTTGAAGGTGACGCCTAGGTCGCGCAGGTGCTTGGGGCTGACCCTGATGTCCTGGAGCATTTCCGGGTATTCGTGCGGGATCTGCCCGCCGCCCATGGCTGCGCGAACGTCGTAGTGAGCGATCCACACCTCGTCACCGACCTGGCCGGGGCGGGAGAAGTCGACGGTGATGACGTTGCTCGCCGGCTCATTTGCCGCTGACGCAATGCGCTGGCGTACTTCTTTTGGCAAACCCTTTCCGTGCTTTTCAAGCATGTCACGCACTAGATCGGCGGCAGACAGCCTATCTGCGCTCGCTGGGTCTGTGGTCATGTGTAAGCTGGAGTGTCCCGGCTCATCACCTGCCCCATGCTGTAGCCACTCGATTTTCACATCGAGCGCCTCAGCTATAGCCTGCATTTTGGCAGGACCTGGAATGCTCTCACCGTTCAGCCATTTGCTGGCTGCTTTCGGGGTGACCTTGGCTATTTCAGACAGCCGAGCGCCCGCGCCCCATTGATCGATGCCTTTTGCGGCAACGGATTTTTTGAGGCGAGAGGCAAACGCTGCGCGTATCTCTTCGATTTGAACCATAGGTTCAATATCGCATGGCCTTGCATGTACTTTCAGTTCCGACATAATATGTACTACAAGTTCATATTTCGCTTGGAGGCCACATGAGCCCGCTTAAGAAATCAATTGATGATGCCGGCGGCGTTCCGGTGGTTGCCCTGGCATGCGGCAAGACGCCTCGGGCCGTTTACAAGTGGCTTACCGCCGACTGCCTGCCCCGCACCGAATACACCGGAGAGACACGGTACGCAGAAAGAATCGCGGCCCTAGCTTCTGCTAACGGCAAGCCATTCGAACCTTCTTGGCTTCTTTCCGAGGCCCATCCGAAGAAGACAGCCGCCTGACATCCCTGTCCGCCGTTCCATTGAGCAAATGATCGCCTCTGCACCTGCGGGGCGCCACGGAAACAAATTTGAGGTTTTACGAATGGAAGACTTTTTGGATGCGTGCCAGGCAGCAGTGAAGGGCAATGAGCCCAAGTCCCTGGCTGCAAAGATGGGCGTTCCTCACGTTGGGCTGCTTCAGCGCGCGAACCCTGACAACGAAGCTCACCACCTGACCGTGGAGCATCTGTTCGGGATATTGCTGCACACCGGCGACATGCGCCCCCTGATCATCCTGGCCGGTGAGTTCGGTTTTGACCTGGTAGCGAAGACTGCGCCGAAGCCGCAAGAGCTCACCAAATCCATGATCAGTGTCAGCAAAGAGTTTGCCGATCTGACCATCGCCGTACATGAAGCGTTGAAAGACGGCCATGTATGCCAGTTCGACAAATCCACCATTCGCCGCGAGATCAGCCACATCCGGGAAAGCCTGGATGTGATGGATGAGTCGGTAAAGGCCGCCTGAATTTCATACACAAAAAAGCCGGGGCGCAATCCCGGCTTTTTCAACAGCAATAAAACTTGTGGAGCGAATCATGCACCAACACACCGAATCGATCAATAGCCCCAACATTTCCGCGCCACGTTTTTCGATTGCAGAAAACGTGGCGCGCACTATGTCATCGCGCGAAATCGCTAAGTTGACCGGCAAGCAACATCAGCATGTAAAGCGCGATGTGGAAAAGATGCTCGGAGAGCTTGGAGAAAATGCGTCCAGTTTTGGACGCATCTATCTGGACACTATGAACCGTCGGAAGACGGAGTATTTGCTTGATCGAGAGCATACCGATTGCCTTCTTACCGGATACAGCGCTGCGATGCGCATGGCAGTCATCAAACGTTGGCGCGAGCTTGAAGGTGGTCGCGTTATCGCAACACTCCCTGACTTTTCCAATCCAGCGGCCGCGGCCCGCGCATGGGCTGAGCAGTTCGAGTTGCAGCAGCGGGCCAATCATGCCCTGGCCATCGCCGCGCCCAAAGTCGAGTTCGTCGACAAGTACGTCGAGTCCACCGGACTGAAGGGCTTCCGCCAGACAGCCAAGCTGCTGGGAGCTAATGAGGCCCGCTTTCGTGAGTTCCTGCTCGATAAGAAGATCATGTACCGCATGGGCGGAGAGTGGCAGGCCTACAGCGGGCACATCGACGCAGGGCGCTTCGACGTGAAGACCGGCACCAGCGACAGCGGTCACGCCTTTAACCAAACCAAATTCACTCCCAAGGGCGTCACCTGGGTGGCCGGCCTGTGGGCTCAGTACAAACTGGAGGCCCTGTAATGGCCTACCTCAATTGGAATGAGGCTCCGCAGTGGGCTACGCACATCGTCGCTGATATTGATCTCCCCTGCATTCAATGCTGGGCGAGAAAGGTTGGTGGTGATTTTTACAGTGAGACTTTCATTGAGAGCCTAGCCGCGTCATTCCACATGGTCAGTGACGAGATTGGTGAAGAGCCTGGCTCTTGGATGCTAGTGAGCGAACGCCCAGTTCCTGTGAAGGAGGCGGTATGAGCCGAATCACTCTCGTCATTGACAGCGCTACGGTGCCTATCCATCTGGGTATGGCGATTGCAGGCGGGCGCCTCACCAGTGCTTCGCTGGGCGACCACTCCGAGATGCTCGAAACGGCCAAAGGTCTTTTGCGGGCTCTCTTTTATTACAACCAGATGCCCGAGGCGGAGCGACTTATTATTGAGCGCAATGCCCGCGACCTCATTGAAAAAGTGGAGGCCGCGTAATGGCCCGCATCCGCACTATCAAACCCGAATTCTGGTCAAGCGAGCAGGTGATGGAAAGTCGCCCACTCGCTCGACTGCTGTTCATTGGGCTTTGGAACTTCTGCGATGACGGCGGAAACCATCCACTGGCCCCGCGCACCATCAAGGCCCTGGTGTTCCCGGGTGACGACATCACTACTGAGGCGGTGAGTGAGCTGTTGGGCGAGCTGGAAGGTTCTGGACTGACCCGCAGTTATACCGTTGACGGAAAGCTGTACCTGCATGTGAACGGCTGGAAGCACCAGAAGATCGAAAAGCGCACCTTCAAATATCCGAAGCCTCCGCAACTGATCGTCGAGGACAATGTTGATGACGAAGAGAATGGGCCTATCGATCAGCAGGAAGTCGTCGAGCAGTCGTCGAGTGGTGGCGGAGTAATCGTCGAAGAGTCTTCGACTGGTGGTCGAGTCCTCGCCCCCGGAAGGGATGTAGATGTAGAAGGGAAGGGAATGGATCAGCACCACTCTCTCAACGCGGGGGATGAAATTCCGGGCTCAAGCTTCGAAGGCTTCGATGATCTCGAAGACCTTCCCCCGGAAGAGGGCGAGCCACCCGTTGACCCAAAGGCCCCAGTCGAGATGACTCTGGATTGGATGCCTGACGCCAATCTGCTGAAGACCTACTGCGTCCACTTCGGCGTCTCGACTGAGCTGTTCACCAAGGACGCCGTGGCCCCTTTCACCGCGCACCATGAAACAACCGGTCTGCTGCAAACCCAATCCAAGTGGGTTTCCCTACTGGTGAAGTGGGTCAAGGACGACAAGAACAGGGCGAGCAATATCCGCCCATTCCCGAAACCCCAAGCCATTGCAAGGCACACCCTGACCGATACCCGCGATTACAAAGCGGGCACCACGGAGAATGCCAATGGCACGTTCCGTCTCTGACCTCGGCCCGCACCTGGACCGCAAGTTCGGCGTCATTGGGCGCCAGCCGGCGCGTTGTGACATCCACGGCGTATACTCGGCGGTCATGCTCAAGGCTGGTGGTGTTTCTGGTTGCCCGATCTGCGCCAGTGACAAGCGCGACATGGAAGAGCTTGAGCGCAAGCGCTTTCAGTTCCGGACGCTGCAGCACGACGCCGCCAAGATCCCCAAGCGCTTCGCTGACAAGTCCTTCGCCAGCTTTGTGGTGTCTTTTCCAGCCCAGCAAGTCGCTCTGGATGCCTGCATGGAGTACGTCGACAACTTCTCGAAACACAAGCGGGAAGGGCGCTGCATGTTGCTCCTGGGCAAGGTCGGCACCGGCAAGACTCACCTGGCCACATCTGCAGCGAGCGCACTGATCAACGAGCACATGGTCAAGGCGATCTACCGCACTGTCGGCTCCGTCATCGGCGATATCAAGGCGACCTTCAGCGACAAGTCTGGCGAAACCGAGGCCCACATCATGCGTGAGCTGATTGGTGCTGACCTGCTGGTGCTGGACGAGGTGGGCGCCACGAAGCAAAGCGAGTTTGAGCTGGCCACGCTGTTCAGCATCATCAACGGCCGGTATGAGCAGGGGCGCCCGATGATCATCGTCAGCAATCTGTCGCCCGCCGAGCTAAACGATGCCCTGGGCGTCCGCTGCGTCGACCGTATTCGCGAGAACGGCTGCATTGGCGTGGCGTTCGAGTGGGAATCTCAGCGCGGCAAGGAGGGCTTTTGACATGGCAGTTACCAGCATTCGATACAGCACCACCCAAACCAAGCCAAAACCGCAGGCCGGTGACGAGCGCTTCCTGAAAGGTCGTGGCGTCCAGCAAATCCGCCAGCAGCAGTACAGCAAGATGTACCGGGCCTTCATGGTCAGCAACGGCCGTCCGGTGTGGGAGTGGGTCGACAAGGGCAGCGTGGACGATCGCACATCTGAAGCCTGGAGTGAGGCGCGCAAGTTGGAGCGCATGGCATTGATCGCAGAAGCGGCGGAGGTGAGCAATGGCTGAACTCGCCCTTATCCGCACCGCCCAGGGCCTGGTGCCGGCCACTGAAGCCGACCGAGAGCTAACCCAGAAGTGGAAGCTGGGCCAGGTCGTCCACGGCAAATTCACGCGCATGCGCAACGCCAAATTCCACGGCAAATTCTTCTCCATGCTGGACCTTGCGTGGGAGTACTGGGAGCCGGTCGGCGGCCTGGTGCCGCGTCAGGAGTTGCGAGGCATACAGGGGCTGGCCAAGTTCTTCGAGGCGCAAAGCGGAAAGCCTGGGCAGTTGTCGCATGCGGTGAATGCATACATCGCCGGCTTGGAGTCGGCCAGGGCCGAGCGCTTTCCTGCCGTGGACAAGTCCCGCGAGGCATTTCGCGAGTGGGTGACGATCGAGGCTGGGCATTTTCATCTGGTGCGCACTCCCGACGGCGTGCGCAAGGAAGCCAAGTCGATCAGTTGGGCCTCGATGGATGACACAGCCTTTGAGCCTCTTTACCGCGACGTGTTCAACGCCTGCTGGCGCTTGGTCCTGTCCGCCCACTTTGAGTCGGAAGAGGCGGCCTTGAGTGCTGCTGACCAGATCGGGAGCTACGCATGAGCCATAACTTCAAGCCGGGCGACCTGGCACTGACGCTGGTTTCGAAATACCAGATTCCGGCTATGGCCACTGTGTCGCTGGTTGTGTTCATTCCTGCCGGGGAAGGGGCTATCGAGCCCGATGGCTGTTTGTGGTTCGCTCCGCACGCAGGCTGGGTCGTTGGACGTGATGATGAGGACGGCTACGGATTCTTCAGGGCGACAGACCTGATGCCATTGAGGGGCGACTTTACCCCAGAGCACCAGAAAGCCAAGGAGGCTGTATGACCATCGAACGGAAGCCGGCCAAGCCGAAGAAATGCCGCGTTGCAACGTGCAGAGCCTCATTCGTCCCTTCGCGGATCGGGCAGGCGGTGTGCAGTCCGTCCTGCGCAATGATCGATGCGCCCAGGCATGAGCCGAAGGCGCGCAAGGCTTTGGCCGACATCGAGCGCAAGGACATCAAGGTCCGCAGGGAGAAGCTGAAGAGCAGGGCGGATCACCTGCGCGAAGCCCAGGCCGCGGTCAACGAGTACGTGCGCCTCCGTGATGCGCACCTGCCCTGCATCAGCTGCGACTCTACTCCGAACGACGACGACCTCATGACCGGCAGCCGCTGGGACGCAGGGCACTATCGATCCGTGGGTGCCTGCCCAGAGCTGCGCTTCGAGCCGCTGAACATCCATCGCCAGTGTGTGAAGTGCAACCGCAATCTGTCCGGCAATGCCGTGGAATACCGCATACGCCTGGTGCTGCGCATCGGCGCCGAGAAGGTGGCATGGCTGGAGGGGCTGCACCCGGCCTGCAAGTACACCGTCGAAGAGATCAAGGCCATCAAGGTCGAATACCGGGCAAAGACCAAAGAACTGAAGAAGGGGCTCGCAGCATGAAACTGATCAACGCAAGGCAGGTATGGACTGAGGCTCAGCACGAATCGAACGCGTCGATCAGCGCTGTAGCCATCGACAAGGCCCAGTCAGCACCCATCAAGAAAGGTCAGCGCATGCGCCGCGCCGAGGCGGTGTTCGCTGCACTGGGCGATGACAAGGAGGAGCGCATTCAGGTCGTGCGCCAGAAGATCAGCATCAGCGAGACGCGCGGGACGCCCCTTGGCCGGTCCACTGCTCGCGCCGCTCACCTCGCGACCATCGGCAAGGTGTTACGCGCCATCGACACGCTGCCTTTCCAGGTGCAGCAGTTCGGCCACTATCTCTACCATCCAGCTATGAACATGCGGCATCTGCTTAATGCAGTGCTGCTGATCACCGCCAAGGCAGCATTGCCTGACCTCACTTCGGCCAAGCGAGTGAAGGCGCAGTACCTGGTTACCCTGGCCCTGCAATCTTACAAGGGGGAGGTAGCCGGATCTGCCGAATGGGGCCCGGCTCGGGTTGCTGCCGAGATGAACGCCTTCTTCGGCGTGACCATTGATCCGAAGAACTGGACGCGCGACTGGCTCGACCTGTGGGAATCCCTGAAAGAAGTTATCAAGGAAGTGGATATTCAAGCACAACAGCCGCTTTGGCAGGTGATCCACTCGGAAAAAGATCAAGAGGCGGCATAATCATATTGACATGACGGGGTTTTGCGCGTACTTTTCCCATGGTGCACAAGTAACGCGAAACGCACACGAGACCCTGAACCCGGCCAAGCGCCGGGTTTTTGTATTAAAGATTTGAGCTTTGCAGACGACATACCGACGTTGATATAAATACGCCGGAGCTAAAAATGGGATTTTTCGATAAGGTCAAGGAGCTTGCTCTCAAGGCTAAATGCGGAGTTGGCATGCACGCCGGCGATTATGCGAAGGCAGTTAATGGTCCCGCGTGCCTGCTGGAAAAAACATGTCCTGACTGCTTTGAGCATGTCACTAAGCACAAGCACGAGCATGGAGAGTTCTCCTACAAAAACCATCACACTTGCACGATGATTCGCAACTGTGTGCATTGCGGCCACGAAGACTCAAAGGTAAAGCATGAAGATTTCGTGGACATGGGAAGAGACGATTTTTGCAAGGTGCAGGAAAAATGCATCAGGTGCGGATTCACCCAGGTTAAAAAGGAAGACCACTACATGACTGAGGTCTCCCGTAACGATACGCACAAAACCCTATCCTGCATCCGCTGTAACAAGAGAGAGACGCAGAAATTAGAGCGGTACTAGGTAGCAAAAAGTTTTATAGAGCCCCGCCATCGTGCGGGGCTTTTTCGTTTTTGCGTGGTAGAGCAGCGGTCAGCTCGTCGGGCTCATACCCCGAAGGTCGATGGTTCGAATCCATCCCTCGCAACCAGTTACACCTGTAGCCAGGACAGCCCTCGGGATAGCCTGGACGTCGATAGCCGGTAGTGCGACGTACGGAAATAACACCGGCAGCCCGTGCATCCTGACCTCACTGTGCTTCCAGGGTGGTGCGAGATAAGAGCGGCGAGATCGATGCATTGGGGCGTCGACGCTGGGATTGTCTTTGGCAGACAGCGCGGAAAGACGCGCACACCTATTCAGGGCCTCGACATTGATCGAGGTCTTTCTGTTTTGGGCTATGCCCAGGCCAACGCAGGCCTTTTTTATTCATGGAGTGACGATGGATCCTACTGACCTCGGCCCAGGCACAGCTACCTGGCTGGGCGGTAGCGCCACCGTGGTGCTGGGTGGCTTGCTTTGGCTGCGCCGGTTCCTCTCCAAGGATGCGACTGACCGGGCAATGGACAGCGCCGACATCGGCACGCTAAAGCGGCTAAACGAACTCCTTAACAAGGAACGCGCCGCCCGTAAAGAGGCCGAGTCCCGTGCTGATCAGTTCGCCAAGGAGCGCAACGACCTTGCCGCCGCAGTCGGCCGAATGGAAGGCAAAATCGAAGCCCTTACCAGTCAGGTGGGCCAACTCACCGAGCGCGTCACAGAACAGAGCGAAGAGATCCACCGCCTGCGCACCAAGCTTGGAGGTATCGCGTAATGGAGAGATGCGCAATCAACTTCATCGCCCGCCACTGGTGGAGGCGATTCGAGGTGTGGGTAATCGCACTGCTGCTGGTTGCTGGCGGGTTGATCCTTGGCTACCAGGCTGGTGTGTGGTCCGCCAGTAGCGAGCAGACCAAGCAGCTTGCCGAGGTTCGCGCCGCGTATGACGCCGCCCTGGGCAATCGTGATCTGCGACTGACCAGCCTTGCCGAGAAGACCCAGGACGCCGCAGTGAAGGTGCAAGAGGCGTCGAACTCTGCCGTCCAGGCGGCTGACACAGCAAGCAAGGCGGCCGAGAAGGTCAACGAAGCGGTAGAGCGGCAGGCGCCGTAATCCGCGCCACGTTTTCGAATGCGCCAAATCGTGGCGCGATACCGGAGCAATCCATGACCGCCGACATCCTCGATATCGCCGATCAACGCCCGCACCTGATGGTGGTGGCCAGTGATGGCGTACACGTCCTACCCCGCGAACTGATCCGGGCGGTGGTTGAGGGCAAGAAGCCTTCAGCCATCCTGACCGAGCCGGTGGTGCGCCGGATCATCGATGAGTGGCTTCAGCAGGTGAGCGTATGGGCATGAAGATTGTTGAGCTCAAGCGTGAGGGGTGGCGCGATGCTGCCAAGACCTTGCGCAAGATTGCCGACGACCTGGACGCCGGTGAGCATCCCGAATGCACTGTAGGTGCCTTGACGATGATCGGCGCCAAGGGAGAGATGACCGTGTTCGGCCTCGGCCCTAAGTGCGACGACCTGCAATGCTTGGGTGCGATGCGCCTGGGTGAGCAGAAGCTGATTGATGTGTTACTGGATAACGCGGAAGGGTAGGTGTGCCGCAGATGAGTGCGGCACGGGTGCGTCACTCTGCCGTGGCAAGCGCAGCTTGGATCTTGTCGGCGTACTGCGACAGTTTGCTCAGCTCAGTGTCAAGACTGGTCCCGGTGGGTGCGGTGGCGATACGGCTTTGAATCAGCTCCAAGGCTGCACCAACGGCGATAGAACGCTGCGCCGCAGGAATCAATTTGCGGTAAGAGTTTTCGCCAACTTTCGAGATCGCTTCGATAGACATCTTCTTTCCTTAAAACGGTTGATTTGGTACTGCCCCATTACTAATGGAGTCACGTGCTCGACCAATCAAGTGCCTGAGACAATTTATGACAACCAAGCAACCCGACTGGGAGGCGATCGAACGAACCTACCCAGCCGAGATTGCAAACTTCAGGGCTTACTGAGCAGGCAAGCAACGATCCCGGGCCTCACACATTCCGGTGCGATCATGAAAATGACGACTGCTACTGCAAGCACTAAGTAAATTGTGTTTTTCATCCTTCGAGCCTCGTTGGTTAATGAGCGCTCATTAGGCCGGGCTGGCTCGCGAATAGGCGGGCAATCTGCCCCTCTTTTGGGGGCGAACTCTGAATTGAGAAGGTTCTTCTGGTATGAATCGGCCGCGTCCTCCTGCGTCATTGGTCGAGCTATCCGATCTTTCGGATTTCGGCACCTGCCTGATGCCTGCCCCCGAAGTATGGGAATGGCTCCAAGCCGAGATCCTTGCCGACACTGGCAGCATTCATAACGAAGATCATGCCCATCTACTGGATGCAGACATCCGGATCATGTGGGCATCGTCGAGTTTCGCCAAAAAGGGTCGTACGGTCCTGGGTCAGGCTGAGCAGGTAGCGTTACGCGCCGGCGGCTGGCAGAAAGCCCGGATGGAGCAACAGATGCGTGATTGGTTCGGCGACGTGCCGGCCTACATCATCACCCTGGCGGCTGACTACTGCTTCCAGTGCAGCGACACCGACTTCTGCGCCCTGGTTGAGCACGAGCTTTACCACATTGCTCACGCCAACGATAAGTACGGACAGCCTGCCTTCACCAAGGAGGGAGCGCCGAAGCTTGAGATGCGTGGTCACGATGTCGAGGAGTTCGTCGGCGTTGTCCGCCGCTACGGGGCAAGCCCTGACGTTCAGGTGCTGGTGGATGCAGCAAACAAACCCGCCGAGGTGGGGAAACTGAATATATCGAGGGCTTGCGGAACCTGTCTGCTCAAGCTGGCCTGAATGTGAGACAGGCATGAGACGGAACCCAATCTATGGCAGCCCTGAAAAACGATGTGAAAGCCTTCATCGTTCAGGCTTTGGCGTGTTTCGACACTCCCACGCTGGTCTCACAAAACGTTAAGCATGAATTCGACATCGATGTGACCCGCCAGCAGGTGGAGCAGCACGACCCAACAAAGCGCGCCGGAGCCAATCTGGCAGCCAAGTGGCGCACCCTGTTCGAAGATACTCGCAAGCGGTTCCGCGAAGAAACAGCAGAGATTCCTATAGCCAATCGAGCCCATCGGCTGCGGACGCTTGGGCGTATGGCTGAGAAGGCCGAGAGCTCAAAGAATATGGCGTTAACGGCCCAGCTATTGGAGCAGGCAGCCAAGGAGACGGGAGACGTCTACGTCAATCGCCGCGTTGAACCTGACAAGTCGCTGGACGAAGAAATCAAACGGCTTGAGATCGAGAAGCGTAAGGCCGAGCTCAAGCTGATAGAAAAGGGCGGCGGCAACTCAAACGCCCAACTGCTGGCTGATCTGATCGCGAGGTTGCCGTCATGATCGCGAACACCGGCAACCTGATGCTGGATCGCCAGCTGTCTCGTTGGTACCCGCTCAAGGATCATCCCGTGCAGCTCGCCCTGGTGGCGGCTGTGTCGGAAGGCATTCGTTTCCCATTGGTGCCAGCTGGGCGTCGTAGCGGCAAGACGGAGCGGTTCAAGCGCTTTCTGGTTAAGCAGGCGTCCGCCTACACCGGCATGTATTTCGCCGCAGCGCCAACGCATGCCCAGGCCAAGAAGATCTTCTGGGACGACCTCAAGGCTTTCACTCTCTGTTGCATGCACAGTCGCCGGCCTTCCGAGTCCGACCTGATCATATACCTGGACAACGGCAGCGAGATTCACGTCATCGGCCTGGACAAGCCGCAGCGGATCGAAGGCATCCCGTGGACGGGCGGCGGCATTGACGAATTCGCCGACATTAAGCCGGACGCCTGGGAGGCAAACATTCTCCCGGCGCTGAACACCGTCAACCCAACCATGCCGGATTACCGGGCCTGGTGCTGGTTGCTCGGCGTACCTGACGGCTTGAACCACTACTACGACCTGTGCATGCAGGCGGAGTCGGGCAATGACCCCAACTTCCGGGTGTTCCATTGGAAATCGGCCGAGATTCTTCCGGCTGACGTAATGGATGCAATGAAGCGGGCCATGTCGGCCAAGCAGTTCAAGCAGGAATTTGAAGCATCGTTCGAAACGGCGTCTGGCCGGATCTACGAGGACTACAGCAAGGCGAACACCACGAATGCAGCCATTGAGCCGCATGAGCAGCTGATGTGGATGCACGACCAGAACTTCACGCCTCTGTCATCAGCGATCGGTGTCCGGCGCAACGATGGAAAAGACCTCTATCTGCTGGATGAGATCGTGCTGATCAGTGCGGTATCGAAGCAGTCGGCTGCTGAGTTCGTGGACAAGTTCAAGGATCACAAGAACAAACACGTCCTGATCTACGGCGACCCGGCGGGCAAGGCGGGCGAGAAGCACGGCCATGCGTCTGACTACACCGACATCGAGGGCGTGCTCAAGGCTAATGGCTGGACGTACACGCGCAAGGTCAAGCCGGCGCACCCATCCATCAAGGACCGGCAGAACGCCGTCCGGGCGAAGATCCTGACCGCCGCAGGCGAAACAAGCCTGTTCATCAACCCAGTTACCGCTCCCTGGTGTCACAAGGGCTTGAGTACGGTTCAGCTTCAAATGGGCTCGACCTTTCAAGAAGACCAGAAAAACGACTACCAGCACATCACCACGGCGATCGGCTATTGCATCGACGTTGAGTGGCCGTGCATCAAACGCACAGGCGGAACACGCCGAATTGGAGGCTTGGCCTAATGCCAGTGCAATCGACAAACCCCGACTACGACGCGCACATCGCCGAGTGGGAGATGATGGACGACGCGCTCGAGGGTGAGTGCGCCGTGAAGCGCAACGAGCGCAACCTGCCCAAGCCGAGCGGTATGGTTGAGGCCGAGAAGATCGACGCCGCCGGTAACAGGTACCTGTACCAGAACTACACCGATCGGGCCCAGTACGAGCATTGGGTGCGGGATTCGCTGAGGTCGATGATGGGCCTGGTCTCCCGACTGATCCCAGAGATCGAACTGCCCGCTGGCCTGAAGGGGTTGGAGGACAACGCCACAGCCGACGGCTTCGGCCTGAAGCAGCTGTTCTTCCGCATGGTGCGCCAGGCTATCTCGCACGGCAGGGTGCCGATGGTGGTGAACATCGATGACCGCGGCGAGCCGTATTTCTCGACCTATGCGACGCGCAACGCGATCAACTGGGATACCGCTGATCAGGGCGGCAGGCAGGATCTGGTCCTATCGGTGTTCCGGGAATTCCGAAAGAAGGGTGGTGATCGCTACAGTCATGACTGCGACACGGTGTTCCGCGAGTTCTTCATGCTCAACGAGGTCTGCTACACGGCCGTGCGCAATGAGGGCGGTGAGTTGGTCGAGGAAGAGAGGCCCCTGGGCACCACTGGCACCGATAACCGACTGATCAAAGGCCTGGCCTACCTGCCGGTGATCTACTGCGGTTCGACCGACAACTCGCCAGAAGTGGATGAGGTTCCGCTGCTGACCATGGCGCGCGCCGCGTTGAAGTCATACCAGTTGAGCGCTGATTACTTCACGTCGCTGCACCAGACCAGCCACCCGCAACCTTGGGTTTCTGGGCTGGATGAGGCGGTAGAGTTGAGCGTCACCGGCCCATCGGCGGCATGGGACCTGGGCCCGAATGGCGAGTGCGGCTACCTGGAGTTCCAAGGCGCCGGCATTGAAGCCGTCCGCAAGGCAATGGATGACCAGAAGAACGCTGCGCTCGAGGCGGGCGCCAAGGTCATGGACGTTGCAGGCACTGAATCGGGAGAGGCGCGCAAAACACGCCAGAACGATCAGCATGCCACACTACACAGCATCGTCATCACGGTGGCCGAGGCGGTGGAGCAGGGCCTGCGATACGCCGCCGAGTGGAAGGGCTACGACCCCAAGCAGGTCAAGTTCAAGGTTAACCCTGAGTTTGTTACTCCGGTGGTCGACGCCCAGGTTCTCGCCGAACTGCTGAAAGGCGTGATGGCCGGAACGATCAGCGCCGACACCTACTGGCAGTACCTCACCACCGGCAAGTTGCCGGAGAGCCCATACGAAGACGAAGCCGAACTGATCAGCGACGAGCGTGAGTCGGCCGGCATCAACTTGGACAAAGACGATGCCAACGACAAACCTGGTGCAGGCGGACAGCCAACTGATGGAGCAGACGACCCGCCACTCGGTAATGCTGGAGCGGCTTAAGGCCGGCGAGGTCAAGAAGTTCGAGAAGTACCTGCGCCAGATCGATACGCTGGTGCGGGAGCAGTTGACCCGCAAGGAGCTGACCACCTACAGCCGGGATCGCCTTGAGCAGTTCCTGGCGCGGGTGGACGGCAAGCTGCTGGACATCTACAAAGCCTACGGCGACCTGGTGCAGGCCGACCTGGTCGACATTGCCCTATATGAGTCCACCTTTGAGGCCAATAGCCTGAGCAATGCGCTCTCCATTGACGCGGTGGTGCCGAGCAACGCGGTGATCCGTGCTGCGGTGTTCTCCTATCCGCTGCAGGTGAAGGGTATCGACGGCGGCAAGCTGCTCAAGAGCTTCGTCAGCGGTTGGACGCGGACCGAGACGATGCGCGTCACGAACACAATCCGGCTCGGCTTCGGCCAGGGCCAGACGAATGCCCAGATCATCCAGGCGATTCGCGGCACCGCGGCGCAGAACTTCACGGATGGCGTCCTGGCAGTGAGCAACCGCAACGCTGCCGCCATTGTGCAGACGGCAATCCAGCATGTGGCCACCACGGCACGAATGGAGACGCTGAAAGCCAACAGCGATGTGGTACTTGGCTATCGCTGGGTGTCGACGCTCGACCGCAAGACCTCGCAGCAATGCAAGGGGCTGGATGGTATGCGTTTCGACCTGGGCAAAGGACCGCTACCGCCGGCGCACATCAACTGCCGGTCAACCACGGTGCCGACCACCAGTCTTTCGCAGATGTTCGCCAAGGATGCCACGCGCGCCTCGGTGGGCGATAACGGTGGGGCCCAGGTCGACGCAGGTCTGAACTATTACGAATGGCTGGCAACGCAGCCGGCGAGCTTCCAGGATCATGCCCTTGGGCCGGTCCGGGGCAAGTTGTTCCGCGATGGCGGGCTGACGCCGGAGAAGTTCGCCAAGCTGCAGCTCGACAAGTCGTTCAAGCCGCTGACGCTGGCGCAGTTGAAGGATGCAGAGCCTGACATGTTCATCCGAGCAGGCGTTACACTCGGCGCTCCACCAGGTTGAGATAGCGCATGCAGATCATCGTTGAGGATGGGAAGGGTAGGCCGGACGCCAACAGCTTCGTGCCTCTGGAGAAGCTAACCTTCTACCGCGACTACTACGGGTTCCGGATACCCGAAGCCGAGGCTGAGCAGGTCGAACTGCTCCTGCGCGCCGCTGCTGACATCAACAGTCGCCAATGGAAGGGGCGTAAGGCCAATCCTGACCAGGCAATGGCCTGGCCCAGGCGTGATTGCAAGATCGAACACCAGACGCTGTCAGAGACGTTCGTGCCCTTTGAGCTTGAGTGGGGACAGGTACGGCTAGCGGTCGAGTTGTACGCCGCCGAGCAAGGGTTTCTGATCGAAGATCCGACGCATTGCATTGAGCCTGACGGCCGGCGCACAAGACTAAGTCGAGACACCGCAGGCTTTCGTATGCGACCACCTCCATATACATCAAGCCGGACACAGTTTGCAGATTACTTGGTGATGCGTGGTTTAAGACTTGTCAGGTAGGTTTAAACGCCCGGGGTATTGTCAGGTTTAGGTTTAGGCAAAATGAACGGAAACCCCAGAGTCCCGCTTTCGATTAGAGTCGACTCCTGAATGCATTTTTTTGGTGTTGATTTGTCGGGAAGAATTGGAGTCAGTGCTGCTATTGTTTGAGGGATTTGAGTATCGGTTTCCTGGCCAATTGTTTTGATCATTCCGTTTTCAAGGCTCACATTAAGTTTCGCTGAGCCAAGTCCACTTTTGAATTTCAGGGACCGTTGCTTGCCTGGTAGCGTGACTGCGGCCACCCCCTGTGAGCAATCCTTATTGTTGGTGACCAAGATGTAAGGCACTGGATCGTAGTATGTAAGTCCATCCTTCCCTAGATCAATTCCAGCGCACCCTGAAATCCCTGATGCGCCAATAGCAAATAGCACTGTCTTCGCAGAATTTTGCATAGCACTCTCCTGTCGTGAGCCGACATGGCTCGGGAAGGAGTGTAGTTAGGATTCACGCTTGTACCGGAGTTCGGACGGCGCTGCGCAATTAAGTAACAGCAATGACGCGAAAGTATCTATGCCTCGACCATGTCGGGGTTTTTTTATGCCTGCAAAGCGGGCCGACCAAACCCAAGGGGTGCACCAAGTGGCAGACGAAAACCAGATTGATCTTGAAGACCCAGCAGTTAAATCCGCGATCGCCGAAGCGGTGGAAGCGGCCACACTGGGCCTCAAGAACAAAAACACCGAGCTGCTTGGCTCGCTCCGGACCACCAAGACTGAGCTGGACGGCTTTAAGTCCCAGTTCGAAGGCCTGGACATCGCCGCCGTGAAAGGTCTGCTGACCAAGGTTGGCCAGGATGAAGAGACCAAGCTGATTGCCGAGGGCAAGCTGGACGAGGTCATCACCCGCCGTACCGAGCGCCTACGCACCGATTACGACACCAAGTTGGCCGCTGAGAAGGCCCGCGCCGACAAGGCCGAGCAGTTCGCTGCCAAGTACAGCGACAAGGTGCTGGCCGATTCCATCCGCGCAGCTGCCATCAAGGCCGGCGCGCTCCCCGAGGCTGCCGAAGACATCATTCTGCGCGCCCGGGGCACTTTCAAACTCAGTGAGGACGGCGAGGCGATTGCCACTGACCGTGACGGCGAGGTCGTTTACGGGAAGGACGGGAAGACCCCGCTGTCGCCGCTCGAATGGGCGGAATCTCTGCGTGAAACAGCAACACACCTGTGGCCAAGGGCCCAGGGCGCCGGGCAGACCGGCGACAACGGTGGCAAGGCCACGAAAAAGTGGGGCGAATACACGGAGGTCGAGCGCGCCTCGATTGCCCGTGACAACCCTGAGTTGTTCAAGAAAATCCAGGCCACCAAAGGAACCTAATTCATGCCAACTACCCAACTGACCGACATCTTCGTCGGTGACTACTACGCCTCCCTGGCGCCGGTTAACAGCCCGGAAAAGACCGCTGTATACGAGTCGGGCATCGTGACTCGCTCCCCTGTGCTGGACGCGATCGCCTCCGGCAGCCAGGGCACTGCCGAGATCAGCTACTGGCAGGATCTCAACGCCGATGAAGCGCCGAACATCAGCAACGACGACCCGAACGACCAAGGCGAAGTCGGAAAGGTCACCCAAGACAGCATGCGTGCCCGCGTTCTGTACCTCAACAAAGGCTACGGCGTCACCGACCTGACCGCTGAGCTGGCGAACAGCGAGCCTCAGCAGCAGATCCGCAACCGCTTCGGCACCTACTGGACCCGTCAGTGGCAGCGTTACACCCTGGGCGCGGCCCGCGGCATCATCGCCTCGAACATCGCGAACAACGGCGGTGACATGGTCATCGACGCGGGCGCGACCATCAGCGCGAACGCCTTCCAGGATGCTGCGTTCACCGCCGGCGATGCCGCTGACCAGTTCGGCGCGATCGGCGTGCACTCGGTCGTGATGAACCAAATGGTCAAGCAGGACCTCATCGAGTACCTGCGCGACTCCGACGGCAAGATCATCCTGGCCACCTACCTGGGTAAGCCGGTGTTCATGGACGATGCCCTGATATATGGCGCGGGCAAGTACCTGTCCGTGTTCTTCGGCCAGGGCGCTTTCGGCTACGGCGAAGGCACTCCGAAGATGCCGGTAGAGCTGGAGCGTAAGCCGGGCGGCGGTAACGGTGGCGGTGCCGAGGTGCTGTGGGAGCGTAAAACCTACATCCTCCAACCCGCCGGCTTCAGCTGGAAGGGGTCCGAGGCTCAGAACCTCAGCCCAACCGCGACTCAGTACGCCTCCGCAGGAAACTGGGAGCGCGTGTTCAACCGCAAGCAAGTCCCGTTCGCCGCCGTCATCAGCGGTACCACCACGCCGTAATCCGGCCCACACAACCTGGCGCCTTTATGGGCGCCGGGATGCTTTTGAGGTGACTCATGAAAGTGATCTACACGGACAAACCGGGCAAAGAGCGAGGCGTGTGCTACCGCCTGTTGAGCGAGTTCTTTGGGGTGATCGGCACCGCGACTGAGGTTGTCGTCGAGGGCGATGCGCCGGATATCTTCGATGCCTACCAAGCGGCCGGCATCAAGGTTTCCGACGGCAAGGAGCAGGAAACCCCTGAAACCGACCCTCTGAAAATGAAGGTCCCCGAGCTGAAAGAATGGCTGACCGAGAAGGGCATTGCCTTCGACCCGACCGCCAAGAAAGAAGACCTGCAGGCCCTGGTGCCAGCGGAATAAGGACAAGCACATGACCGACTTCATCACCGTTGCCGATGTTGACGCCCAGCTCGGTCCTGACTGGGCCGGCACCGGTGATCCGGTCCTTGCTGTGGCCATGGCCAATGCCTGGCTCACAGCCAAGATTAAGCGGGCTGTTCCCGATCCGGTCCCGGCCGAGATCAAAACAGCCGGCGCCCAGGTTGCCAAAGAGGCCGCGGCGGGCAAGCTATACACGTCCACGCAAAAGGAAGTGCAGAGCAAGACTGTGTCGGCCCAGTCCGGCACGTCGGTGAGCAAAACGTACGTGGCGGGCTCTACCGATCAGTCGGCGGGCGTCAACTTCGCCCTGGCGCTGCTAGAGCCGTGGATCAAGCGCTCCGGCGTGATGATGCTGAAAAGGATCTGATCATGGGCATGCGTGAAGAGATCCAGGCCGAATTGGCCGAGTCGTTCGACGATCCTGATGGCCTGGCCGACGCGGTAAAGCCGGTGGCTGGTGTGCGCAAGGTTGCGGGCGAGTATGACCCGGACCTCGGCGGCGAAACGCCGGAGACCACCGTGACGTACTTGGGTCGCGGCGTTCTGGGCAGCTACCTGTCCAAGGAGATCGACGGTTCCCTCATCCAGACCACTGACAAGAAGCTGCTGGTGCTGCAAAACGAGCTGTTCGTGTCGGAGGCCGGTGTCCCGACGGCGGTACCGGCTGCGCCTGCCATAGGCGACATCATCAACGGCCTGCGGGTTATGAATGTGTCTGCCGACCCTGCGGATGCTACGTGGACGGCTCAACTGAGGAAGTGACATGGCGAACAAATACTCGAGCATGAATGGCAGCTTTGCCGAGAACATCCGCGACTTTGCCGAGAGAGCGAAGGGCGGTATCGACGCAACCATCCGCGAGATCGTCATCGAGATCGGAAGCAGCGTTATCCGCATGTCACCGGTGGGCAATCCTGAAATATGGGCCGCGAACGTAGCTCACCGCCAGACCAACACCCGCGCAGCCGACGACTACGACTTCAAGGTCGCGGTCCGCAACACGATCATCAACCTCAACGAATCAAACTTCACCAAGGCTGGCAAGCTGCGGCGCGGGGTCAAGTACGCCAAGCCCCTGACCAAAACCGAGCGCGACCAGAACTTCAATGTGAATGGCCTGGTAGCGGGCAAGGATTACGTCGGCGGGAGGTTCCGCGGGAATTGGCAGTTTTCTATCGGCACACCCGCAGAAGGCACGCTTGATCAGGTCGACCCGGCTGGTGGTGTGACGTTGGCCAAGCTTCGACTACAGGTCCAGGCGCTTACGGCAGGTGAGACGGCCTACATCGTCAACAACCTCCCGTACGGCATCCCGCTGGAGTATGGGCATTCGACCCAGGCACCCGGCGGCATGGTCCGAATCACTCTGGCCCGCTTCCAGCAGATCGTCGACGAAGCCACAAGGAACAACCAGGTATGAGCCACGCCATTATCGCGTCGATCTACGAGGCCAAGTTGCTTGCCTGGAGCAAGGCGCGGGCAGAACCCATCAAGGTTGTGTTCGAAAACACTCAGTACGATCCGGCGGACGCCGAGACCTACCTGCGGGCGTTCATGCTCCCAGGCGACACCGCGAGCAGCACGCTCGCTGGCGACCACCGCGCTTTCATCGGCGTCTACCAGGTCAGTATTGTGGCTCCGGCGAACACCGGGAAGACAAAGACGAACCCACTGGTAGCTGAGCTGACCGCGCTGTTTCCGCTGTACGCGAGAGACACGAAGGCAGGCTTCACCGTCGTTACGATGTCGCCAGTTGACCCTGGCCCAGGCATCCCCGATCCACCCACATTTACCGTGCCGGTGTCGTTCGAATACCGAGCAGACATCGCCACCTGAATAAGCCCGTTGGGCAAACCCCGAAACCCGCCTCTGCGCGGGTTTTGTCATTTATGAAAAGAGGAAACACCCATGCAAATGCCCAACGGCGCCACCCTTGAGATCGCGTCCATCTACGGCACGCCGATCCCATTCACCGCCCTGACCAACGCCAATCCAGCCGTCGCGACTGCTGCGGCGCACGGTCTGGCCGAGGGCGACATCATTGCCGTAAATTCTGGCTGGACCCGCCTCGATGGTCGCGGCGTTCGAGTTGGGACGATCGCCAGCGGCACGTTCGCGCTGGAGAGCATCAATACGACCAGCATTCAACAGTATCCCGCGGGCTCGGGGATTGGTTCCGTTCGCGAGGTGACAGCCTTCACCGAGATCTCGCAGATTACTGAGATGAATTCCAGTGGTGGTGATCAGCAGTTCCTGACCTTCGGCTTTCTTGCTGACGATGATGATCGCCAGATGCCGACCACAAAGAACCCGATCACGCTGACCTTCACGGTCGCTGATGATCCGTCCAAACCTTACGTGGCGGTGTGTGAAGCTGCTGACGACGACAAGCAGGCTCGTTTGCTTCGCCTGAACCTGCCGGGCGGCAGCAGCATCATCTACAACGGCTATGTGTCGATCACGTCGACCCCGACCATGTCCCGCAACAACCTGATGACCCGTGTTATCAGCCTGGCGCTCACCGGCCGCCCAGCCCGTTATGCGGCCGCGGTGTAACCCATGGCCAAGTTCAAGTTGATACAGAAACCGACTTTCAAGGCACCGGTGATGATCCAGCGTGCCGGCTACAACGCCGAGAAGGTGGAATTCGAGTTCAAGTACCTGGACCGTACCGCGCTCGCCGAGCTGTATACCGGATGGAACGAGCGGCACGACGAACTGGGCAAGCAGGTCGGCGACATGGACCTCAAAGCTTTCACCGCCGCCCAGATCGCACTGCAAGCCGATCAACTGCTGGATGTGGTTGTGGGCTGGGACATCGAAGAGGAATTCACGCCTGAAAACGTGCGCATTCTCGTCAATTCGATCAACTCGGCGCCGAAGGCAGTGCTGAACGCGTACGCCGAAGCCTTCAGCGAGGCCCGCCTGGGAAACTCCTAAGCGCCTCGCGCGCGCTGTATGAGCCAGGGCCATCAGATGCAGAGCTGATGGCCTTTGGGTTGTCGCGTCAGGATATCCCCGACAAGGAAGTCGGCATCTGGCCGGACAACTGGGACGCCTTCAAAGTCTTCGAGGCCATGAGCACCCAGTGGCGCACAGGTGCGTGCGGCGCAACAGGCATGGACTACAGCGTTCTCTCCGGGGTTATTCGGATGTGTGGCGTACCGATCAGCCAGCGACAAACCATTTTCAGCGACTTCCGCCGTATGGAGGCTGAAGCCCTGCAGGTGATGGCGGAACAGAGAGAAAACAAATGAGCACCAACTTCGCTTCCCTGGGTATTGCGGTCGAGTCTTCGCAGGCCGCAAAGGCTGCTACTGATCTGGATAAGCTGGTCGATTCTGCTGAAGGCGCCCAGAAGGCCATTGATGACCTGGGCAAAACAGGCGAAGGCCTGGCCAACACCGGCAAAAAGGTTTCCCAAGCAGAAGCGGATGTTGCGCAAAGTATCGATAAATCGACGGCGGCCAGGGATCGTCAAGCTGGAGCAAGTCGCAAGGCAACTGACAGCGCAGTAGCGGAAATCTCCGTCATCAGTCAGCTCGACAAGGCGATGACGGGCAATATCTCGAGCATGGAGTCGCTGGTTCAGGCCGAGGGCTTACTGGAGCGCGCCCGCAAGGGCGGCTTGGTCACCATCGAAGAGCAGGCGAAGTACCAGGATCAGTTGGGAAAGGCCTACGACAAGATTGAAAAGGCAGAAGCCAAAGAGCTGGCGCAGAAGCAGAAGCTGATTGAAGCGGAAAATCGCCAGATTGAGGCGCTGAAGCGTACCGTCAACGGTATTGATCCGGTGACCGCCAAGTTGGCGAAGCTTGAGGCTCAGGAGAAGGCGCTCAACGACCTGCATAAAGCTGGTCAGCTCGACGCTGAGCGCTACAACGAGGCTCTGGCTAAAATCGGGAAGGACCGGGCGGGGCTGACTGAAGCCGCTAGCGCTTTCGACAAGCTGAAGCTCGGCACCCGCCAGGCTCAAGAAAACGTCATGCAGTTGGCTAACGCCATCCAGGCAGGCGATCTGGGCAGTGGGGCGCGCGCGATCGCTCAGTTGGGTGCTGGCGCCGGGGAATCGGCGAAAAGCCTGGCAGGGATGTTGATCCCGGCCGGCCTGCTGGTCGCTGTACTCGGCTCGCTTGGCTATGCCTACTTCGATGCGATGAAGCAGGCGCGAGAGTTCAACGCTGCGATCAACGGCGGCACGAATGGCGCGGGGCAAACTATTGCCAGCCTGAAGGATATGGCCGACGGCGCTGGGCGTGTCACCGGGAACCTGTCTGGTGCGCGAGAGGCCGTTGTTTCGCTTGCGTCTGGCGCGGCCACCAGCGGCACCCAGATGCGCAATCTGGCTGAAGCTGCAGCCGCAGTCAGCGAAGTTACCGGTCAGGGGGCGGGCGAACTCGCCAAGTCCTTCGCCACCGCTGGCGATACAGCAACTGAAGCCGCCAGCAAGATCAGCAGTCAGTACGGATTGATCACCCTTGAGCAGTACCAGGTGATCAAGGGGCTGGATGACCAGGGCGACAGCCAGCGCGCCCTGGATGTGCTCAGCGAAGATTTGAATCAGGCCGCCTTGACGCGCCTGAAGACCTACCGCGAGTCGCTATCCGACGTAGAGCGCGACTGGGACAGGATCAAGAACGCCATCAAAGGAGCGTACGCAGAAGTCCGGTCGGAGATATTCCCAGACCTGGCCAAGCAGATCGAGATCACCCAGCGGGTTCTGGATACCCGCAAGGGCGGCGGAGTTTCGGGCGCCATCTCTAACGGGCTGAGCTCTTTGAATTCGGCTCTTGGTCTGGGCACCGGTGAGCATGACGACTCAACTGAGGCGCTTGAGAAAAAACTTGCCGACCTGAAGGCCAGGCAGACTGCCAGCGCTAACCTGGCAACCGTCACCGGTGAAAACGCCGACGCAAACCAGAAGGCAATCGAGGCTCAGAAAGCGCTGGATGCGCAACTCGACAACGTCAACCCTCTGAACAAGCGCAAAGCCGGGCTGGAAAAGCTTAACAACCAGTTCAAAGCGCTTTACGAAAATGCAGAAAAGGCAGGGCAGAAGTCGCCACTGCTTGACGGCGTGAGCTACGACGGCAAAAAGTTTTCCGGTGGTGCGTACGACATTCTTTTGAAAGGCCTTGAGGATAAAAACAAGGATCCGAAAGCAGCCGGCTCACAGGTCGACTTGACCAGTTTTAACAACGCCAAGAACGACCTGGCGGCGATCACCGACACCTACAAGAACTACCAGAAGGAACTGGAAGCTGCACAGAAGGCCGGCCTGCTGTCCGAGGAAGACTATCTACTGCGGCGGCAGGCGCTGATCGGCAATCAGCTCGACCAGACAACGGCAGCCTACGAGGCCGAGATTGCAGCGCTTGAGGCCGCCAAGGGCAAGAAGTCCACGTCGGCTGCGCAAAGCATCCAGCTGGACCAGAAGATCGCCGACGCGCGCGCAGGAATGGTCAAGGCGCAGAAGGACGCGGACAGCCAGCTTGAAGTGCTCGCAACCAACGAAACCGGGCGCTTGGCAAAGCAGGAACGGGCGATCAGCACGTACGTGCAGGCGCTGGGGCAGCAACAGAGAGCCTTGGAGCTTGCAGGTCAGCGCGCAGTGCTCGGCGTGGAGCAGGGCGACCGCCAGAACGCGCTGAGCGGCGAGTTGAACAGCCAGCAGGACCGGTTTGCTCAGCAGTCGCTGGAGTTGGCCAACCAGAAGTCTGACCCGTCACGCAACATGTCGGAGGAAGAGTTCAAGCGGAAGTCGCAGGCGCTTGCCGATGCGAACAAGGCCGCCACCGACCAGATCCGGCAGAACTATGCGGATGTGGAGAATGCCCAGGGCGACTGGACGAAGGGTGCGACAGCTGCCTGGGATAACTACCTGGATTCGGCGCGCAACATTGCTGGACAGACAAAAAGCCTGTTCGGCAATGCCTTCAGTTCCATGGAGGACTCCATCGTCAACTTTGCCATGACCGGCAAGGCGTCGTTCTCGGACTTCGCCAAATCGATCCTGGCCGACATGGAGCGTATTGCCACCCGACAGGCAAGTTCTGCGTTGCTGGGCAGCTTGGTGGGCGCGGCGGCGAGCTATTTCGGTGGTAGCGCTGCTGGGGGGGGTAATGGCATCGCTGCCGGGTCTGCCGGTGCTGCGTCGTCGAACCTCGGGGCATCATCTGCTGGCTACTCCAACACCTACTTCCCGCAAGCCAATGGCGGCGCGTGGTTGGGCGGTGTGCAGATGTTTGCCGACGGCGGTGCGTTCACGAACTCCATCGTCAGCAAGCCCACGGCTTTCGGGATGGCGAATGGCAAAACTGGCGTCATGGGTGAGGCTGGTGAAGAGGCGATCATGCCATTGACCAGGACATCCAGCGGCAAGCTCGGCGTCATGGCGATGGGCGGCGGCGGGGCTGGCGGAACGCAGATCAGTGTCGAGGTACATATCGACGGCGACGGAAACGCATCGTCAGCCGCTGACGCGCCTGGCTATGACCTCTTCGGCAAGGAGCTGGCGACGTTCGTAGAGCAGAAGTATCAGGAGCTGCGGAGTAGGGACATGCGCCAGGGTGGCGTGATCAACAACGCAATCAAGGGGCGATGATGGCTATCGAACGATTTACCTGGGCGACAGAGAAGGGCGCTGAGGGCGACATTACCCAGCGCGTCCGCTCCAAGCAGTTTGGCGATGGATACGAGCAGTCGGTCGAGGATGGCCTCAATAACCGGTCGCAATCCTGGCCCGTGACTTTCACGGGCTTGAAGGGGCGCATCAAGGACATCATGGCGTTTCTCGATCGGCACAAAGGGGCGAAGGGCTTCCTCTGGGAACCGCCCCTGGGCGAACTTGGCCTCTACAAGTGCAACGGCTACAAGCCAGTGCACCGCGGCGGCCAGGTCTACGCCATCACCGCCACTTTCCAGCAAACCTTTCATCCCTGAGATAACTGCCCATGGCACTGATCACGGACATCCAGAAACTGGCGCCCGGCGGCGAGATTCGCCTGTTCGAAATTGACGGTACCGAATACGGCGCCGATTACCTGCGCTTCCACGGTCACGCTATCCCGCACACGCCTGAGGAATTGCTGGCCTACGAAGGCTCCGAAGAGGATCTGCCCGCCAAGTCGATTATCTGGCAGGGCCAGGAGTACGCGGCCTGGCCGGTGCAGATTGAGGGTATCTCCTCGAGCAGCGACGGCACTGCCTCTCGGCCTACGTTCGCAGCGGGCAACGTCAACGGGCGTGTCACCGCACTGTGCCTGGCCTTCGAGGACATGCTCAAGTTCAAGCTCACAGTCCGCGAGACCCTGGCGCAGTACCTCGATGCGGCGAACTTCCCCGAGGGTAACCCGAGTGCAGATCCGACCCAGGAGGCTCTGGAGATCTGGTACATCGACCAGAAAACCAGCGAGGACGGGGAAGCCGTGGTCTGGGATCTGTCCTCTCCGGGCGAGATCGATAACCACGGGCTGCCCGGCCGGCAGATGACAACGTTCTGCCACTGGGCCATGACCAACGGTTACCGGGGGCCGGACTGCGGCTACACCGGCGCGGCCATGTTCGACGACGAGGACAACCCCACGGATGACCCGGCCCTGGACCAGTGCAAGGGCTGCTTGTCGTCCTGCAAGTTGCGCTTCGGTGAGAACAACGAACTGTCCTTCGGTGGCTTCCCTGCCGTTTCCCTCATAGCCCGGAGCTGAACATGCGCAAGCACATCATTGCGGCCACCCAGGCGCACGCGGCGGCGGAATATCCGCGCGAGTGCTGCGGCCTGCTGCTGGCTATCGGGAGAGCGCAGAAGTATTTCCCGTGCCGGAACATCGCCACGGAGCCGAGCGAAGAGTTCCGGCTCGATCCCGAGGACTACGCTGCGGCGGAAGACCTTGGCGAGGTGATCGGCATCGTTCACTCGCACCCGGACGCCACCAGCAGGCCGTCACCGCATGACCTGGCCATGTGCGAGGCCACGGCGCTGCCCTGGCACATTCTGTCGTGGCCCGAGGGCGATATGCGCACGATCACGCCAACGGGCTGCACGCCGCTGCTCAAGCGCCCGTTCGTGCATGGGGCATGGGACTGCTGGCAGGTCTGCGCTGACTGGTACCAGCGCGAGTGGGGCCTGGAATTCGAAGCCTTCCAGCGCACCGACGGCTGGTGGGAGAGTGCGGAGAGCGCAAGCCTGTACGAGCAGCACTACGAGGCGGCCGGATTTGTACGCGTCGACCGACCGCAGCGTGGCGACATGATCGTCATGCAGGTCGGGCGGACAGCGCACCCCAATCATGCTGGGATCTACCTTGGCACCGATCCGGCGCTACCAAGTGAAGGGTCAGGCGTATTCGGTCCTGGTCCATTTCTGCTTCACCACCTGTACGGAAGGCCGTCCGAGATCATCGTCTATGGTGGTCCTTGGCATGACCGGACCCGTCTGATCCTCAGGCATAAAGACGCGAAACAACCAATATGATGCGGAAGTACCGCAGGAGCTAATAATGAATCAGCCATTTTGTGTAACCGAGGACGCGCAGGTTTTCATCGCGGAGGCAGAAGCCGACGACGGTTGCGTGTCGATGCGGCTCATAAGTGGGGCTGGCATTGAAGTGCCAGAGGCGTGGGCAGGGCGAGCGCAAGAAAAAGCCGACCTGCTGGAGCGCCGGCTTTCACGTCTAGAGAATCAACTAGGGCTTAGCCCATTGGGTGGTCGCTAAAAAACTCTGATATTGCTTTGGGGTTTGGTCTGACTGGGCCGTTTTTCGGCATTGCTTCTGCCACGCGCAATGCAAATAATCTTGCGGCCTCTAGCCCCTCTTTTCCCTGGGCGGCGGACAATTGGTGAACGAGTCCGGAGATCACGCAATTGAGGTTCTGCAAGTCGGAGCCGTGCGCGTTGACGGCATCGATTAGTTTCTGATTCAGCTCATTCTGATCCATTGTGCCTCCTTGCTTTATCCGTGCCGATATTGGCGCAACCCCAGTCCTTGTGCTTGCAGGCGAATGGCTGGGAAATCCTTGTTTGATGCAGGAGTACTAAAAACGCTCGAAGATGTACCGAGTTAAATGACCGTCATATCGTGTAAGTTCCCTATGTCGACCAAGTTGTCATCTAGCGATTCTTCTATTTGGTCGATTAAATCATTAAGCTGTGAAAGCTTTTCTTCAGTCACGCGATTCGGCTGTTTTGAACGCGGATCTTCCAATGGGACATAGTTATCGCAGACGCTCGCGCCATTTAGTTCCGTGTCTTCAAGCGCCGTCTTGATCGACTTCCTGAAGGCGGCAACCTTGTCAAAGCTCGACCCGGGCGGGCAGATACCTCTTCGCATTATTACCGCTTTCTCTTTGTTTGGAATTGGCATGGTCATCCTTGGTGTTTGTCTGGAGGCGCAACGCTACTACGCCTACATCTGCTCGCGTTACTGGAATTCTATCCACGCTGGATGCCTGGCCAGGTATCAGGTTAATCTGATGCTTTAAAGTGAGGGATCACCATGGTTAACGCAGTCTCATTCTCCATCTCAGATCAAGATTACGAGGGCATTCCTGCAAATCGGTCTGTGGGAATCTTCGCTGGTGCGCAAGACTTCGGACGCTGGGTAGGCGTCGATTACCTAATTCTTTGCACCAAGCATTGCCCAATGTGGGTGGCAAAAATTGAGGAGATTTTGATAGCGAGACATGAAGATGGACCACTGACCTTCCGCTTATCTGAAGTCAGGTCAGTCGTTAGTATGGGCGGTGACCCCAAGTACCACGCCGCATTCAAGGATTACCGCTCAAACCAAGCTAATCCAAAACTCACCATCTTTGACAGCGATGCTTTTTTCACTATCGGTGAGGACGTTCCATTCCTGGCTCAACCAGATATTTTGGGTCCGCTCAGCATGGATCACGCCATTCGATCTCTCGCTAAAACGTATGGTGTTGGAGTCGATCAGGTGGATATAACTATTCGGTCGAGACCTCAGACCGCCGTGGCCGATCATGAAAAATTATGCTCAGCTTGACGCAAACCAAATAGGGAACGACATGCGGATTTTGATAGCGGCGGTGGCGGTTGTGATGCTGGCGGGGTGTGCCTCATCGGCGATCTCGGTGAGGGATGCGAAGCCGGTGCCGTCGGACGAGGTCTATGCCTTCCAGACCAAACCAGCTGGCGAGAGCGGAAAAATCACCGTGGTGCGCGACTCCGGCGCGGTCGGTTCTGGCTGCGACATCGTTGTTTATGTCGACGGCCGGAGGGCTGCAAAAATCGGAACTGGTCAGCGGGCTACATTCTACCTTCCGCCGGGGTCGCCCAATCTCGGCGCAGGCCTGGCTGGCTCTGGCTTGTGCGCAGGCGCTGCAATTCGAACCATCGCAGCAACGGTGCAGCCAGGCAAAGAAAGCCTGTACCGTATCAGCGGCGACATGGCTGGGTTCTACATAGGGCCCTATGTCGATTACAACTGAATCAAGAAAACCTTGAAACCGCCTCCGGGCGGTTTTTTATTGCTCGGAGAAAGTGATGCAGGCATCAGCGATCAACTACCAACCCATGACGACGATTCGCCTGCACGGGCAGCTCCGACAGTTCGGAAAGTCCTTCAGACTCGCGGTGAAATCGCCGGCGGAGGCGATCAAAGCACTATGCGTGCAGATCCCTGGATTTGAGCGGTTTCTTTCGAATGCCAAGTCGCGCGGCCTTGAGTTCGCGGTGTTTCGCGATAAGCGCAATATCGGGGAGAAGGAGCTGTGCTACAACGGTGCCGGAGACATCCGGATTGCGCCCGTGATCGTAGGCAGCAAGCGCGGCGGTATTCTTCAAACCATCGTCGGTGCGATCTTGATTGTTGTGGGTGTTATTTTCTCTGCAACGCCTTTCGGTACTCCGCTCATAGGTGCGGGCATCGGACTTGTCGCCGGCGGCGTGATTCAAATGCTCAGCCCCCAAGCCGGCGGCCTCAAGACTAGTGCCGCACCAGAGAACACTCCCGGCTACGCCTTCGGCAGTGCCAAGAACACCACGGCATCGGGAAACCCGGTACCGCTCTGCATCGGCGAGCGCCGGTGGGGTGGCGCGATTATCAGCGCTGAGATCTACGCAGAAGATCGCATGTAACTATCACTTGCAGCACCGTAGCCGCCCATGAGGCGGTTTTTTATTGCCTGGAGAAAAGCATGGGCGCAGCACACAAAATCGACGTATATGGCGCCAAGGGCGGATCGGATAAGCCCAAAACACCTACTGAAGCGCCGGATAGTCTGCGCTCTGTCGCCATGGCCAAAATGCTGATTGCCGTGGGCGAGGGAGAGTTCGAAGGCACACCTACCGCGCGCGACATCTTCCTCGACAACACCCCGCTTCAAGACCCCCAAGGCAACATGAACTTCCCGAACGTTAAGTGGGAGTGGCGCACCGGGGCGGTAGACCAAACCTATATCCAAGGCATCCCGTCGATCGCGAACGAAACAACGATCGGTACGGAGCTGCGCAGTGGCACGCCCTGGGTTCGAGCCATCACCAACACTCAGCTTTCTGCTGTGCGCGTGCGCCTTGCCTGGCCGGCACTTCAATCGGTCGATTCGGGTGGGAACATCAACGGGTACACGATTGGCTACAAGGTCGAGTTGGCAACTGACGGCGGTGCATACCAGGAAGTGCTGAATGAGGCCGTGTCCGGAAAGACTACAAGCGTCTACGAGCGCACGCGCCGCATCGATTTGCCGAGGGCGAGTTCGGGTTGGCTGATGCGGATCACTCGACTGACTGCAAACCAGAACAACAACAAAATCTCCGACACCATGCAGATTGCCGGCTTCACCGAGGTAATCGACGCGAAGATTCGTTACCCGAACACCGCGCTGCTTTTCATTGAGTTCTCGGCAGAACAGTTCCGCAGCATCCCGGCCGTGACCGTGGGCTGCAAGGCTCGAAAGTGGTCTGTACCGAGCAACTATGACCCTGCATCGCGGACATACAGCGGTGTGTGGGACGGCACCTTCAAGGAGGCCTACACCAACAATCCGACCTGGGCGACGCTCGGCATCACAACGAACGACCGCTTCGGCCTAGGCCGCCGCATCAAGCCTTGGATGGTGGACAAGTGGGAGTTGTACCGCATCTCGCAGTACTGCGACCAGCTGGTGCCGGACGGGAAGGGAGGTCAGGAGCCGCGCTTCATCTGCAACCTGAACCTTCAGAGCAAGGCTGACGCCTGGTCGCTGCTGCGCGACATCTCCACGATTTACCGGGGCATGACCTACTGGGCCCAGGGCCAGGTATTCACCTTGGCGGATATGCCGCGCGCTACCGACTTCGACTTCGCCTACACCCGGGCGAACGTCATCGATGGCAAGTTCACCTACTCGAGCGCGTCGGAGCGCACCCGCTACACCCGGGCGCTGATCAGCTACGACAACCCGCTGAACAACTTCGACACCGACGTCACTGCGGTGACCGATGCCAAGCTGCAGCGGCGCTACGGCGATAACCCCCTGGAGATAAGTGCTATCGGCTGTACCCGCGAGTCCGAGGCCCAGCGCCGCGGGAAGTGGGCACTGCTCACCAACTCCAAGGATCGGGCCGTAAACTTCAAGGTTGGCTTGGACGGGCGTATTCCGCTGCCGGGTTACGTGATCCCGATCGCTGATGAACTGCTTGCGGGCCGGCCAGTTGGTGGGCGCATCTCGGCGGTGAACGGAAAGGTCATCACCCTGGATCGCGACACCCAGGCCAAGCCCGGCGATCGGCTGATCCTAAACCTGCCCGACGGCAAGTGCGAGGGCCGCACCGTGCAACTGGTCAGCGGCCGGCAGATCACTGTGACCGTGGCTTACTCCGTGGCGCCTGAGCGCGAACTTGTGTGGGCGCTGGATGCGGACGACCTGGCCATCCCGCTTTATCGTGTCGTAAGCGTGGCCCGGCCGGAGCCAGGCGTGTTTGAAATCTCGGCCGTTCAGTACGACCCGAGCAAGTTCGATCACATCGACACCGGCGCCCGGCTGGAAGAGCGGCCAATCAGTGTTGTGCCGATCACCGTCGTTCCGGCGCCGGCGAGCGTCGACATCACGTCGAACTTCTCCGTTGACCAGGGCCTGGCGATCAGCACCATGAACATCTCGTGGCCGGCTGTGAACGGCGCGGTCGCGTATGACGTGGAGTGGCGCAAGGACAGCGGCAACTGGATCAAGCTGCAGCGCACGGGCGCGACGAGCGTTGACGTCACCGGCATTTACTCGGGCGCCTACATTGCCCGGGTTCGGTCGGTGAGCGCCTTCGAGATCTCTTCGATCTGGAAGAGCTCCAACCTGACCAACCTGGAAGGGAAGGTCGGCTTGCCGCCGGCGGTGTCGTTCCTGACCACCACCAGCGAACTGTTCGGCATCGGTATTCGCTGGGGTTTCCCTGCTGGCGCCGAGGACACCCAACGCACCGAGTTGTGGTACGGCCAGGCCAATGACCTGGCCGTGGCATCCAAACTCGCAGACCTGGCGCACCCACAGGCAGATTACAGCATGCAGGCGCTCCAGGCCGGCGCGCAGTTCTTCTTCTGGGCTCGCCTGGTGGATCGCACTGGCAACGTCGGTCCGTTCTATCCGGTCGGTAATGGCGTGATGGGCCAGGCCAGCGCGGATGCGGCGCCGGTGCTGGAGTTGATCGCCGGGCAGATCGGCCGCACGGAGCTTGGCCAGGACATCGTCGACGAAATCGACAAGATTCCAGGCTTGCAGGCGCAGATCGACGCGCTTGATGGCTTGTCGGCTTATGACCCTGAGCAAACCTACCTCGAGGGCGATCTGGTGGTGGTCGGCAAGCGGATCTACCAGGCCACACAGCTTGTTCCGTTGGATACCCCGCCGCCGAACGCAGCGTACTGGGTGGACGTGGGCCAGGTGCTGGTCACCGCGAACGGCCTGGCGCGCCAGGTCGAGCTCAACACCACCAGCATCACCGAGCTGGATGGCGTGGTCACGGCCCAGGCGTCGAGCCTTCAGTCCTTGCAGTCGGCTTATCGGGATGACACTGGCGAGGGTGACCTGGCTGATGCGATCCATGGATACAACGCGGCCGCGAGTTTCGCGCAGGAAGTGAAGACGCGCGCCTCGCAGAACGCGGCCATGGTGCAGCGGCAGACGGAGCTCACCGCTTCGGTGGGCGAAGTCAGCGGCTCGGTTACCGAACTCGAAAGCGTCGTGGTCAGCGATCGCGAAGCAACCGCCCAGGCCATCCAGCAGGTAGGCGTCGCCATCGGGGAAAACACGGCTGAAATCCAAACGGTGAGCCAGGCCCAGGCCGATACCGACGGCAAGCTGTCCACAATGTGGTCCGTGAAGATGCAGCTCAATCAAAACGGACAGTACGTGTATGCAGGTGTCGGTCTCGGAATCGAGAACGTTGAAGGTGTACTGCAAAGCCAGTTTCTGGTCAGTGCTGACCGTTTCGCAATCGTCAACACTATCGCCGGCGGTGCGATCTCGGTTCCGTTTGCGGTGCAAGGCGGGCAGGTGTTCATGAACTCGGCTTTCATTCAAGACGGCACGATCACCAACGCCAAAATAGGTAACTACATTGCGTCCAACAACTACGTTGCGGGCGTTTCAGGCTGGAAGCTGTTCTTTGATGGGACCTTTGAAATCAACAGTGCTTTCGGCGGCCAAGCACGGCAAGTAATAAATAACGCTGGCGGCAAGGTTTTCGACGAGAACGGAATCAAACGCTACCAGTGGGGAGACCTTTCCGTATGAGCTATGGGGTAAGAGTTTGGGGGCCGACCGGCCTCCTTGAGTTGGACGAAAACTCCTTTACTGTCAGAGTTGTTTATTCCGAGATAGTGCAGGCTGGCGTCCCTACAAACGGCAGAACTCGATATATACCTATACCAGGTGTAAGCCCGTCCACTCATTCTGCCGTTTGTATTCCAGTTGCCCCCTATGACACATCCGGACAAAGTATGTATGCAGTTCAAGCCACGCCAATCGTTGGAAACGGAGGGGTAACTGTTTATTACGGTAACCCAGAAAGATCTGACGGAACCGTTGGCCTTTCTGCACAGAGGCTTTTAGTTATGAGGTACCGTTAATGGCATATGGAGTAACTTTTACAAACAACAATAACGTAGTAACTCTGGACTCTGAATTTTCTAGGCTCGTAGTTCTTCAGAAGGGTACATGGAATGGGTCTGGTTCTGGCGTCTACGTTCCATTCGCGAAAACAATTACAACAAGCGAGCCGCCCCTTGTTTTTATCAGGCCGGATCAGTCCAACACATTTTGCTTTTGCTTGGTTCAGGGTTCCGCTGGGGCTTGGACTGGTTTCTCGTTCACAGGAATCGCCGGACAGGGAACGTCAGGCAAGTGGTTTATGGCGGCTTTCAAGCCTGAGCCAACAGCAAGGTTTGGTTTTCGCATATGGGATGGATCGTCAAAACTGCTATTTGACAGCGGTACGCCATGCGCGCAATTCACAAGAACTATAACCGGCTAGACATATCTAGGGTCTTCTCCGACTGGGCAAGGAACTTCTCGATTAAGTTGGACTGCACAATTCAGCTTGTCTAGCGGTGATTACATGCTGCTAAATAATATCGCAATGGATATTGCAGGCGGATCAACCAGACAGGGGAATATGTACGCTGTTTGGGAATATCAGAATGATAGGCTCGTGATTCAATCTGTTGGTGTTGATCTGCTTACCTCCTTGTATGTTCCTGTTGTTTTTGCAAAGCCTATCTCTTAGGGGAATAAATTAAATGACCTGGTACAAAACAGGAACAGTTACCGTTACTCCTGGCAGTAATGCTGTGATCGGTGCGGGAACATCCTTTATTGCGAACTCCCGTGTTGGTGACGGCTTTCGTGGCCCTGATGGTGGATGGTACGAAATCACCAATATCGCCAGTGATACGGCAATGTCGATTGCGCCTGCTTACGGGAATCCGTCAGCGTACTCTATCGCACCACTTCAGGGGTATTTGAAGGATTCTGCTGACGCTTTGCGCGCAGCAACTATGACCTTTGCCGGTGGCGTTGCCGACATGGAGGAGCAAGTTGTAGTAGCGACTGAGGCTGCTGAGTCTGCAGCGCAGTCCAAGGCGGGTGCTACCGAGCAGGCGAGCATTGCCACATTCGCTGCGGCGACCTCGACTAACAACAAGGATGCTGCACAGCTGGCTGCTCAGCAAAGCTCTTCGTCTGCGCAGACATCAGGCGCCGCTGCCGATAGAGCAGAGACGGCCAAGACATCGATCATTCAGTCGGAACAGGCCGCCGCCGCATCTGCACAGGCGGCCGCGGCATCCGCTGCCCACGCTGAAGAAGTAACTCTCGGCAAAGCAGCAAGCGGCGCGAACAGCGATATAACTTCGCTTTCGGGGCTAACGACTCCATTGAGTGTGGCGCAGGGTGGGACGGGCAGCTCTACCGGAACCCCAGTATTCACAGGGGCTACATCTAGCACCGCAGGGGCCAAGGGATTGGTCCGCGCACCAGTGGCGGGCGAGCAAAATAAGGTACTCCTGGCTAGTGGTGTGTGGGGGGATGCCCCACTAATGATTGGCGCAAGTGCTACCACCGCAGGTTCGAGAGGCTCAGTTCCCCCGCCGGCTACGGGGGATCAAAACAAAGTTTTGTCTGGCGGGGGCGCCTGGATAGATCCGCCAAGCGGTGGTGCCGATACTATCCTTTATCCAAACGGCGGGACGGAGGCTGCGCCCGCCAACGTATCTGCGGGCACGAGGTTCACGCTTACCAATCCATGGGGTGCGGGCGTTAAGGTCATCTGCGTCGCTGAGATTCTAGTTGGTGGCGAGTGGGGCACGACCGGCTGGGTTACAGGGTCCTCCTCTGGCTACGGGGTGAAAGCAGACCAGCGCGATAACGGAAACATAATCGTGACTATCGGTGGTGCTGGAACATATGCGGGCTCCGCTTATGCCGGAGGATCCATCAACGTTACGGGCAATGGGACCGTGACATCTGCTATCCCTTGTAGGGTTAAAGTCTGGAAGGTCAAATAATGAATGTTTATGCAGAAATCGGGGGCTTTGAGCAGTTCATAGACCAGGCGGGCGACGGTGGTCCATATGGCTGGATTCTGATGTCTGGCCCTCGCCCTGACTCTGTTGACTATACGGCCCAGTCAGACGGCACCTGGTCTATCACCCAAGAGACTCTTAAGGCCAAACAAGCACCAATTGAAAATGCGTGGCGGGATTCAGAGATGCCCAAAGCCCAGCAGAATGTAACTGCAATCGAATACGGCGAGGAAGGTATTCCCGGCACGGCCCAGCAGTGGCAGAAATACTGGCTCGCCTTGCGCAAGTGGACTGACGCCAACCCCGATTTTCCTGACAGCACCAAGCGCCCCGTGGCGCCGACCTGACCGCTACCGAACAACGCCACCCGCCATGAGCGGGTTTTATTTTGCCTGGAGAAAGCCATGCCGATCACTGAACAGCAGTTGCTGCTGATCCTCCCGAACGCCGGCCGCCAAGCCGGCGTTTTTGTTCCTGCACTGAATACAGCCATGGCCAAATACGGCATCGTCAATCGCCTGCGCATTGCCGCATTCATAGCTCAGGTCGGTCACGAGTCTGGCCAGTTGCGGTACGTGCGCGAGATCTGGGGCCCAACAGCGCAGCAGGCCGGCTACGAAGGGCGCGCCGATCTGGGCAACACCGTGAATGGGGACGGCTCCAAGTACCGGGGCCGGGGCCTTATCCAGATCACCGGTCGGGCGAACTACGCCGCGTGCGGTGAAGCGCTTGGCTTGGATCTGGTCAATCAACCCACGCTGTTGGAGCAGCCGCAATACGCCGCGATGTCGGCGGCCTGGTTCTGGTCGACCCGTGGGCTGAATACCCTGGCGGATGCTGGAGACTTCGTGAAGATCACTCGGCGGATCAACGGCGGGATCAATGGACTGGCAGACCGCCAGGCGCTGTACGACATTGCGTTGAAGGTGCTGGCATGAGCGGCACAGGATTCACCAGGCTGTCGCGGGTGCTGGCCCAGGCCAAGGAGGGCGATCTCTTCTTCAGGTGCCCAGGCTGCGACATGGTGCACGGCATCTCCACTGGAAAGGGGCCAGGCCCGCGCTGGGGCTACAACGGGAACGCCGACGCACCCACGTTCACGCCGTCGGTCCTGGTGAGATACAACTGGTCGGACGGTCCAAGGGTTTGCCACTCATTCGTGACCGACGGCCGCATCCAGTACCTGGGCGACTGCACGCACGAGCTGGCGGGCCAAACTGTTGACCTACCTGACTGGGAGGATGAGCAATGATGACGCCCGGGCAAATTCTCGCCGCGATCCTGCTGGCGCTTGCCATCGGCTTTGGGGGCGCCTGGCAGGTGCAGGAATGGCGCATGGGCAAGAAGCTCGCCGAGCAGACGGCCCAGTTCCAAACGGACCTGAGCACGATCAGCAATGCCGCCACCGCTCAGGCGCGCGCCGAACAGGACAAGCGCCTATCCACCGAGCAGGCCCTGGCCGCCTCCGACCAACAACACACCAAGGAATTATCCGATGCCCAACGCAATCAGGCTCGCCTGCGCGATCGCCTTGCCACTTCTGATCTGCGGCTGTCAGTCCTCCTCGAGGATTCAGCCAGTGGCTGCGACGTGCCTGCCGCTCCCGGCGCCGTCGGCGTGGTTCATGCAGCCCGTCGAGCCCAACTTGACCCGGCGCATGCTCAACGAATTATCGCCATCACCGACGGGGGCGACCAGGGACTGATCGCGCTGAGGGCTTGCCAGGCGTACGTCAGGGCGGTTGCGCACTGAAGCCGGCGGCTGGTGAGTCACCCGAGGTCATAGCGACAGCTAATACGGGTTAATTATTTTGCGTCGGGGCATAGGGGAGCTATTTTTGTTAGATCCAATCCTTGCAAAGTTTCTCCCATCTGGCCGCGATGATTGGGTCCAGATATTGTCCGGTTTTCCCACGCTTCAAGCGATTGCCAGATATGCGAGATTCGAAGGATGAGCGAAGTTGATCATATTGATCTTCCTCGCATTTAAAGAAGCTGGTGATTCTGTTGAAGAGCGCTGGAATCATTGAAAAGATATACATAGTTTTACTAAGTGAAAATTTCATAGTGCAAGAGTTTTCTACATTGCGTTCTAATTGGAGTTGCAGGCTCGTTAAGTTTTTTGTCATCGGAATAAGCCAATGAAAACATTCTTTTTCATGGAATACCGGTTCTCTCAGATAGAAAATTTTTGTGGTTGGTTTAGCGCCAGAAAACTACAGCATGAAATGCTGGCCCTTTGCCATTCGGCGAATTCTACAGTCGTATCAGCGCCATGTCATTTAGGATTTCGGGCATACCTTGCTCTCTCTGAGGTCCGCGAATTCCATCAACAGCCGTTGGTTTTCCCTTAACAGGTGGTCGCGCTGATCGGCGACCAGTTCAAGGCGGCGGATTCTCCCACCCTGTTTGGATTTTTCCAGGTTAAGCCTGGCGATATTGTCGAGTGCCTTCTTGAGTCGACTTCGGTGGAGGCTTTGCCAGTGGCCATGTGATCCTTCATCTGTATCAGCCCCTGGATGTTCTTGCGGGCGCTGCGCAGTTGTTGATGCAGGTTGGCAATCTCGTCCTGGGGCATGACGCACTGGTGCTTGTACATTTCCAGCGGCGTCGGACAGCCGAGCCACTGGCTGGTGTCTTCATCGATGTTCATGGTGGTGCGCTCGAATGCTGTATGTGCATACAGTAATCGAGGTTTGCCGGTTGGGCGATTTGAGGCGACGAGCTGTAGGATTTACTCCGGCGCCATGAGCACTGCGAGGGTCAGTTTTATGAACTCTTCGTTCTCGTCGATGGTGTGCAGAGCGCCGCGTATGTTCTCAGCCACATCGGCGGAGCCACGCTGCTCGACCCAGTTCGATAGCTCCATGATTGAGGCTTCAAGAGCCAGCTGGTTTTCGTAGAGTTTGGAGAGTAGAGAAGGGAGTAGGTCTGTATTCGGCATATCTGTTCCTCCTTGGAGTGAACAGCTTAGCAGGGGGCTTAATCTGGGGATTTGATTTAGGTCGGCAGGACGCCGCGAGAGGGTTATGCAGTTTCGGCATGGGCTGAAATTTGCCCGTTGGGACCAGTCTTGGGACCAACGGGTGCATTTCGGTACTTTATCGCTGATTACTCATGACGACTTGGCCCAGCAAACATTGATCAGCAGTAATCATCAGAATGCGTTTCATACCGCATGGTGATGTTAGCTGTGGAGATCAATTACTTTACCTATCAATGGGTTGCGAGCGTGGCGGCAGGAGCCTTCAGGCATGCATCAACAGCGACATCAAGGCGCGAAACCCGGTCGCTGAGCAAAAAATGGGGGATGTGTGTTGGAATTTGGTGCGCATTGTCGCATATGTCAGGCGACAGTTGTATGGCAGCCGACGACGGATGTTCAGAGCCTTCAACCTCGAGTGGCGCATGGTCACCCCAAGGTGGCGGGTTGTTCAGAATGGAGAGCGGACCGTATGATCGCAACGCGCCCCCTATGTGGGCGCCGAGACTCACACCCATTGAAGGACATGAGCATGGAAAAGCACTTCGGTAATTCAGGCCTGTTCAAGGCTGCTTCGTATCACTGCAACGAACTCCTGGGCCGCGGCATCGCTGGCTGGGAGCTGAAAAATATTGCGTTGAATACGAAGGAGTTTTTGATATGTCCAAAGAACTACTCGGAGTTTCTGCTCTAGGGTTGATGGTGCTCGGCGAGTTTTGTGCGATCTACAGTGAGGTGGTGACCGCCAAGCTTGCCCACACAGGAAATGGTTCATGGGAAGGGTTCGTGCTTCCCGTTGTGCTGATGTGTTTTGCAGGGCTTTGTCTGCTGGGTGCGTATTGGTTGGGGTACGTGGCTGTCGGTGATATCTGGATCGTCACCGTGGTCTCCGTCACCTCGTTGTTGCTGCTTGAGCCGGTGGTGGTCTGGTCGCTGTTTCAGGAAGCACCAGGACGAGGCGCACTTATCGGGTTCGTCTTGGGCGCCTTGGGAATGCTGTCCACTGTACTGCTTTAACTTAGCCCTCTGGCCCGGCAATCAAACGCTGGGTCAGCTCACCGAAGATCGCTATTAGACGGGTAGAGCCGCCCGAACAGGCGCAGCTCAGCGGCGGTTGAGCGCTGGTTGTGTCGCTTATATCAGGCGGCAGAGGCATGGGGCGCGAAGATGGGCTTCGCCAGCGTCTCCGGCATCGCTAGCCATAACAGCGCCAACGCGACGCCAGCCACACCGGCCAGGGTGAGGAACGCTGCGTTGTAGCCCGCCTGTTGCACCACGAAGCCGGCCAGGCTGTTGCTCAGTGCCGCGCCCATGCCAAACACCGTGGACAGCGCGCCCAGGCTGACATTGAAACGCCCGGTGCCCTGGGTCAGGTCCTTGACGATCACCGGGAACAGCGCACCGAAGATCCCCGCGCCGATACCGTCGAGCATTTGCACCGCCACCAGCCAATAGGAGTCACTGGACAAGGTATAGAGCACGCCACGCAGTGGCAGAATCAAGAAGCCGAACAGCAACAGCGGCTTGCGCCCCCACACGTCGGCCTTGCTGCCGACCAGCCAGGCCATCGGCACCATCACCAATTGCGCGGCGACGATGCAGGCCGAGGTCAGTGGGGTGGCCATCTGCAGGTTGATCTGCGAGAGCTTCTGGCTGACCAGTGGCAGCATCGCAGCATTGGCCAGGTGGAACAGCGCGCAGCAAATGGCGAACAGCAGCAGTGGTCGGTTACCCAGCAGCACCCTCATGCCGGACGGTGGTTCGTGGTCGGTGATGTGGGCCGGGTCGAAGCCGCGGGCGACTTCGTGGTCGATAGCCTTGGCCGACACGCAACTGACCGCCACGACGCTGGCCACCGCCATAAAGGCCATCAGGTAGAACACCACCACCGGACCAAACAGATACGCCAGGCCACCGGCCAGCAGCGCAGCCACGGCGTTGCCGGCGTGATTGAAGGTTTCATTGCGCCCGGTGCGGCGGGTAAAGGCCCGCGGCCCGGTGATCCCCAGGGAAATCGCGGAAATCGCCGGGGCAAACACGGACGCGGCGACGGCACTGGCCGCTTGGGTCAAGGCGACCAGGCTGAATGAACTGACGAAGGGCAGCAGCAGGCAACTGCCGGTCACCAGCAGGGCAGCGATCGCAATCACGGCGCGCTTGCTGCGCGTGCGATCGATCAGTGCGCCCGCCGGGCCCTGAGTGATCAGCGCGGCAATGCCCGCCAGGGTCATGACCACGCCGATACTGGCCGGGTCCCACTTGTGTACGGCCAGCAGGTAGATGGCCAGGTACGGGCCGAGGCCGTCGCGCACATCCGCCAGGAAGAAATTCAGGCTGTCCAGGGACAAGGTATTACGCAGGTCGGCGTGTCTGGCCACGATCAGGACTTCGAAGGGGGCATTCAAGGGCTGAACACTCATTGCGCTAATGACCTGCGCGCATTGCATTTAGTTTCGCCTGCTGCTTGGGGTTTTATTCTGCGGATAGGTGGCTTATTTTCGCTGCTCCGCCGTATGACTTATCTGGAGACGCAATGGACATGCCCTCAGCTCAACAGGCGATTGCCTGCAACAAGGACGCCTGGGACCAATCCGCCGACCTGCACAAAACCACCGAGACTTGGAGCGCACTGCTTAGCGGAGTCCGCAAACCTGATTTTTCGTGCCTGGACCCCACCATTACCGGCTTGTTGCAGGACATCGGTGTCGCTGGCAAGGATGTGGTGCAACTGTGTTGCAACAACGGTCGCGAAAGCCTGTCGCTGTTCGCCTTGGGCGCGCGTTCGGTAGTGGGAGTGGACCAGTCCCGGGCGTTTCTCCAGCAGGCGCGTGAGCTGGCCGATGTGTCGCCCCATGATCCCGAATTTATCGAGAGCGACATCCATCATCTGCCGCAACGCTTGCACGCGCGATTCGATATCGCCCTGGTGACCATCGGTGTACTCGGCTGGATGCCGGATGTGGCGCTGTTCATGCGCCATGTCGCCAGCACGTTGAAGCCCGGCGGTACGCTGGTGATGTATGAAACCCATCCATTCCTGGAGGTGTTCGATCCCAAGGCGCCAAACCCGCTGCTGCCTGCCAGTTCGTATTTCCAGCGTGAGCCCTTTGTGTTGCAGGAGTCGATTGTCTACGAAGGCCAGGGCGACGTGGCCGGGCCGACCTCCTATTGGTATGTGCACACGTTGGGGGATGTGGTGAGCTCAGCGATTTGCGCAGACTTGCAGATCAGCCACTTGCAGGAGTATGCGCACTCCAACCGCGAAGAACTGTACGACCAGTACGAGCACCAGCCTGCTCAGTTGCCCTTGTGCTTTACCTTGGTCGCCACCAAACCTTGCGTTTGAGTGGAATGCTTTCGGCAAAAAAAAGCCCGCGAGGGGAGGCGGGCCAAGGGATTCACTGGAGTAGGTCTCACCCTATAGCGCTGAAAGTGAAGGCCTTGTGAAAACGCTGTCGCCGGTCCGGATGGCGTACGGCTCAGGAGCGCCGTATGAAACTGCGCATGGTCTGGCCTGCCCCCGTCTTGAATGACATGGGCCTGGGCATACCTTCATCCGCCGCAATGAACACAAATGTATCCCCTTCGAGGCGATAGCTGGCAGGCAAGTGTTTGCCGGCGTCATCGCCGATGGCGTCCACCCAGGTAATGCTCTTGGGAACGGTAGTGCCGTCGAGGAAAAACCGGCCCTCCAGCAACACCTCGCCACTGACGGTCTTCACCTCGAAACGGTCGCCGGCAATCGTGGTAATTGCCCCCGGAGCGCTGTGCGCATCGACGGGGTTGAGTACGCCACTGTCCTCCAGTGACGTTTGTTCCCAGGCACCTTGGAGCGCTTGAAAGTCCGGATCTGAAATGGATGACATACAAAATCCTTTTTGCTGAAGGGTTAATTGCCGATCGTTACGAACTATGCGGCGTTTTCATCATCTGGTGTGAAACCGCGTGTAGGAACTATCCTATTTTTTGGTTTTTTTGTAATTTTTCCTTTAACGACAGGTGATTAGCGTTACTTTGCCTGCCCGCCGGGTAACGTCTCGTAACAGATCGTCTATGCTCGTGGCGTCTATCAGATAAGACACCCGTGTAACTGAAATGAAACCTATCGCTGCTTAGGTGTGAGGATTCATTCAATCGGGTGGTCGACGTTGCCCCCTGTTTATTCAGTTGTTATTCAGGGCTGTGTTTTTGGACGCTGGATTTCAACTCATCAGGGTGTACGAACTTTGAACAACACTCCCCAGCTTCAACAACATTTGCCATCGGATGAAATTGATCTCTTTGAACTGTTTCACGCGATATGGAAGCAAAAAAAACTGGTCATCGGTTGCACGATCCTGGCAGGCCTTCTGGGAGTAGGTTACGCATTTCTTGCACCCAGGGTTTACCAGGTCAGCAGTGTGCTGCGGCCAGCGGCGATCAACGAGCTGGATGCCCTCAATCGTTCCGAGGTCTACAAGTTGCCGCCGGCCGAAGCGTTGGCCAAGGTCGGCGCACAACTGGACTCCTATGAGGCCCGGCTGGGCTTTTTCAGGGCCAACCCCGCATTGTTCGAAGCCTTCCAGCGCCCGGGGCAAAGCCTGGAGCAGAGCTTTGAAGCATTTAACCGCAATGCCATCAACCTGGTGATGCCTGATTCGAAGAAGTCCGACGGAGTCAGTTCTTACCTTCGCCTGGAAATGCAGTACCCCAAGGGGATTGATGGCGCGGCCATTCTCAACGGATTCGTCGACTACGCCATTGCGCAGGAACGCAACCAGGTAGGGGCCGACCTCAAGGTGATCGTCAATAACCGCCTCAACGAGCTCAAGGGTAAGATCGACGCGGCGCGCGCCAACTACGAGACGGGCAAGGCGTCGAAAATAGCCATGTTGCTGGAGGCCGATAAAGTCAAACGCGCGCGTTTGCAGGATGAACTCACGGGTTTGCGCTTGCAGATGAAGATGGAGCGCGCCAGCCGCCTGTCAGAACTGGCAGAGGCGATCTCGATTGCCAAGTCCGTTGGCATCAAGAACCCCACCACCCCCTCATTCATGGGCGGGGACGCGCAGAATGATTCGAGCCAGATGATGCGCACCGTGGTGACTAATCAGAAGACGCCTTTGTACTTCATGGGTACCCAAGTGCTGGAGGCGGAGCGGGCAGCGCTGCAACAGCGCACCAGCGACGACTTCACCAACAGCAGGGTGGCCGAAATCTCCAAGGAACTGCGCATGCTCGACGCTAACCGTGAAGTCGAGGTTCTCAGCAGCCGTAAAAATGAAGATCTGTTCCTGACGGACGTTGAACCGCTGTGGGCAGAAGAGGCGCGGCTGCGTGGCCTGAATATCGACATGAGTGCGCTGAAACTGGTCACTGTGGATCGTCAGGCACAGGAGCCGCTGAGCCCGATAAAGCCAAGGGTGGGCATTATCATCGCACTGAGCGTAGTAGCCGGGCTGATGCTGGGAATGCTCGTGGCATTGATTCGGCATTTCATGCAGTTACGGCGTGCGATCGGGCCGTTTTCGGTATTCGACGAGCGCCGGTTGCCGCGTCAATAGGTCGGGCCGACTACCTGGCGGGCCGTTGCGCGGCCTGCCCGTCGAGGTAGTCGCCCAGCACATTCAGTAGACAGGTTTTCACAATTCTTGGTTAACTTTTGGTTACAAACTGTGGCTAAATAACTGCCACGGACTGCGTACCGGGTACTCACTCAGCCGGTCGTGCCAATTGTGTGAATTGTGATTTCAGATGCTGCTATCTATCCTCGGCCGTTGTGGGCGCGCAGGAGCAGCCTGTTTTCTTCTGACATGTGACGAACCCCCTTGAAACTCATCATTGTTGTTCTCTACGTTGCCTCCATTGCGTATGTACACCTGCGTGGTCGGGTGCGACACACGCTGGGCCGACAACTCAGTGATCATTCGACCTTCCTGGCCCCGATCAACTGCTTGCTTTACCTGTGCTCCAAGCTACCCGGCCGTCCCTACCTGTCACCCAGCGATTTTCCCGATTTGAGCCCGCTGCAAGCGCATTGGAAGGAGATTCGCGAGGAGGGCCTGAACCTGATGCGCGCCGGTGAAATCAAGCGTTCCGACCAGTACAACGATGTGGGCTTCAACTCGTTCTTCAAGTCAGGCTGGAAGCGCTTTTACCTGAAATGGTACGGCGAAAGCCACCCGTCGGCGATGAAACTGTGCCCGCGTACCACTGAGCTGTTGCAGAGCATTGGCTCGATCAAGGCGGCGATGTTCGCCGAGTTGCCACCGGGCTCCAAGCTGGTGCGCCACCGTGACCCCTATGCCGGTTCGTACCGTTATCACTTGGGGCTGGTTACCCCGAATGATCCGGGCTGCTATATCAATGTGGACGGCGAGCACTATTACTGGCGTGACGGTGAGCCGGTGATGTTCGATGAGACCTACATCCACTATGCCGAAAACACCACGCAGCAGAACCGTATCATCCTGTTCTGCGATATTGAGCGACCGATGAAATACCGCTGGGCCGCCGCGTTCAACCGTTGGTTCAGCCGCAATGTAATGGCTGCTGCGGGCTCGCCCAACGATGCTGGCGACAAGACCGGTGGGCTCAACCGTGCCTTTAACCGGCTGTACAAGATTCGCTTGCGTGGCAAAGCGTTGAAAAAACGCAATCGCACGCGCTACTACCTGGAAAAATGGGCGATTTTCGCCGCGTTGGCGCTGATCTTCGTGCTCATCTGAAACCCGGCGGGGGCGCCATTCACTGGGGTGGATGGGCGCCCAGCTTGTCCCACATCTTCTTGCTGATCTTCTGCCGATGGGCATAGCCCGCCCACGGATCTTCCTTCAACCCCTGCAACCGCTGGTGCAGATTAGCCACCGTCCACTGCTGGGCGCCGCGCAACCCCTTCAACTCCTCGCGACTGACCGGCACCGACACCGGCAGCCCTGGGCGTGCCCGCACCGAATAGGCGGCTACCGTACTGGCGCCGCGTGCATTGCGCAGGTAGTCGATAAAGATCTTGCCCACACGGTTTTTCGGCCCGGAGGTGGCGGTAAAACGCTCCGGTAGTTGCGCGGTCATGAACTGGGCAATGGCCTTGGCAAAGGCTTTCACGCTGTCCCAACCATCCCGGCGCGCCAGCGGTATGACCAGGTGCAAGCCTTTGCCGCCGCTGGTCTTGACGAAAGCTTCCAGCCCCAGCTCGTCCAGTACCGACAAGGTGAGTTGCGCGGCTTCCAGCATGCTTTTCCAAGGCAGCGCCGGGTCCGGGTCGAGGTCGAGCACAAACAGGTCCGGGGTTTCGATCTTGTCCGAGGTGGCGCCCCAGGTATGCAACTCAACGGTGCCCATTTGGACGGCGCCGATCAGCGCCTCGACGCTGTTGATCTCCATCAGTCGCGCGTGGCCTGGGTCCAGCGTTGCGTCCAGGTGCTTGATGCCTGGAATCGCCAGGCGCTCCGAGTGTTTCTGGAAGAACTGCTCGCCCTTGATACCTTCCGGGGCCCTGAGCAGGGACACGGGGCGATGGCGCAGGAAGGGCAGGATCCATTCGCTGATGCCTTCGTAGAACTGCGCCAATTGCTGTTTTTGCGTGCCGCTTTGCGGGTCAATCACCCGCTCGGGATGCGTGATGTTCAGCGTGCCCTTGGCGTTCGGTGTTTTTACGGACTCAGCCTCGCTCGGCCGCTCGTGCACGATTTGCGCAGCGGGCTTGTCGCTGCGCAAGCCCACAAAGGCCGCTTGGCGGACCAAGCCTTCGCGGGTCCACTGCGCAAATTGCACCTCGGCGACCAGCGTTGGCTCGACCCAATGCACGCCTCGCGCCTGGGCACTGGTCAGGGTGTGGTGCAAGGGCGAAGTCTTGCGCGCCAACGGTTTGAGTTGCTCATGGATAGCCTTCAGCGCGGCCTGGTCAAAACCGGTGCCCACGCGACCGGCGTACCTCAGCCCCGTATCGTCATTCACCGCCAGCAGCAATGCGCCAAAACCTGTGCGTGAACCCTCGGGGCGGGTATGACCGACAATCACGAACTCCTGGCGCAGACGGCACTTGAGCTTGATCCAGTCGGTATTTCGCGTGGAGGTGTACGGACTGCCGATGCGTTTGCCTATCACACCCTCCAGGGCCAGGTTGCAGGCACTCTGTAAAATGTCCTGATGAGGGGCGGTGAAGGCTTCGGAAAACCGCAGCAGCTTGCTTTTGCTGCCGGACAGCGCGGCCTTGAGTGCCGCGCGGCGCGCTTCGAGAGGCGCTGTGCGCTGGTCCTGGCCGTCGAGGAACGGCGCGTCAAACAGGTAGTAGACGATGTCCAGACTGCGCCCGCTGTCAAAGGCATTTTGCAGGGCCTGGAAATCCGGTAACCCGTCACTGTCGAGGCTGACCACTTCGCCATCGAGCCAGCTGTCCCTGAGCTTGAGGGCTTGCAGGGCCTTGACTTGGAGAGGCAGACGCTCGGTCCAGTCATGGCCGTTACGGGTAAACAGCCGGACCTCGCCCTCGCGAATGCGCGCCAGCATTCGGTAGCCATCGAACTTGATTTCATACTGCCACTCGCCTTCGGGCGCGCGGTCTACCAGGGTTGCCAGTTGCGGGGTGAATTGCGTCGGGACGGTGGTGGCAGCCTTGCTAGCTTTTGCCTTGGGCTTGGGTTGGTCGATGGAGGCATCGCTAAGCACGCTTTTCGGCTTGGCCTGAACGATGTCGTAGTCGGCTGCGGGGCGGGCTTGTGGGTCGTTTTCCTTGATCAGCAACCATTGTTCCTTGTCACCGCTGCCTTTCAACCGGGTGCGTACCAGCGCCCAATCCCCCGCAAGTTTTTCGCCCACCAACGTAAATTTGAGCTTGCCGGCGGCGTAGGCCTTGCGCGGGTCGTCATGGGGTTGCCATACGCCACGGTCCCAAACGATCACCTTCCCGGCGCCGTATTGGCCGGCCGGGATGTTGCCTTCGAAACTGCCGTAACCCAGCGGGTGGTCCTCCACATGCACGGCCAGGCGCTTTTGGCTGGGGTCCAGGCTTGGGCCCTTGGGCACGGCCCAGCTTTTGAGCACACCATCGAGCTCCAGCCGAAAGTCATAGTGCAGGTTACGTGCAGCGTGCTTCTGGATCACGAACGACAGCGCCGACGCCTTGCGTTTACCTGCGGGCGCGGCGCCGGAAGGTTCTGCGGTAATCTCGAAATCGCGCTTGCGGTTGTATTCACTCAGGGGCTTTGCCATGGGGTTCTCCTGATGATGGCAGGCTCAAGAGGCCTTTTTCTTCGCGGTTTTTTTTGCCGCCGGCTTGCCGGCCAGGCTGCGCTTGAGCAGTTCGGTCAGGTCGATGACGTCGGCCGATTTGCGCTCTTCGCTGCCTTCCTGGGATTCCACGTCTTCGATCTTGCCGGCCTTGGCCTTCTTCGCCACCAGCGCCATGATTTTTTCCTGGAAACTGTCGCGATAGTCCTCGGGCTGCCAGTCGGCGCTCATGTCTTCCACCAGGCGCTTGGCCATGTCCAGTTCACCCTTGGCCAGGCTGGGTTTGGTCACGTCGCTGGGCAGTTCCAGTTCATCCAGGCTGCGCACCTCGGCCGGCCAGCGCAGCATCACCAGCACCAGCGCCGACTCCAGGGGCATCAGCGCCGCCAGGTGCTGCTTGGTGTGCAGCACCACGTTGGCCAGGGCGACCTTGCGGGTCTTCCTGAGGGTTTCCCGTAGCAGCGCGTACACCTTACCGCCGCGTTTGTCCGGGGCCAGGAAGTAGGGCGTGTCGATGTTCTGCAGCGGGATCTGGTCACCGGCGACAAAGGCAATGATTTCGATGGTCTGGGTGGACTTGGGGTGGGCCGAGCGGATCTCCTCTTCACTGAGCACCACATAACGACCTTTCTCAAACGCTACACCCTTGACGATGTTGTCCTTGGTGACCTCCTTGCCGGTGGTCTTGTTGACGCGCTTGTAGCCCACCGGGTCCATGCTGCGCTTGTCCAGCCAGTCGAAATCCACGCCCTGGGCGGACGTGGCCGAGACCAGCGATACCGGAATATGAACCAGGCCGAAACTGATGGCGCCTTTCCAGATTGCCCGTGGCATACGTGCGATTCCTTAACAAGAGGCTGTGTTCGGGTGACTCGAAGGGGGCGCGAAAAGTTTCCCTGGGCAGATGCGCGGACAGATCGTGTTACACCTGATCAGAAAGTATTTAGTTACGAAAGCCGAACCCCGGGCGTAGCGTGTTATCGAAAGCACGTACTCCTCGCCCCAGAGAGGCTTTGTCATGATCACCCGTGTGCATCATCTTGCAGCGTTGGCGTTTGGCTTGGCACTAGCAGCCACAGCCCAGGCACAGAACCTGCCTGGCAACAACAACGCCAACAACGGCCCCATCCACCGGGCCAACCCCAACAGCATGCAGGGCACCCAGCCCACGGCGCCGGCGATTCGCGGTATCCAGACCGGTCCCACCACGCGCACGCCGACCCTGGAAAACGGTGGCATCGGTAACCGCTATCCCCAGCGCGAAGCCGCTCCCAGCCGCCCGGCCACCGACACCAAAGCCCCCACTTATGATGCCAACGGCAATCGCCGGTAAGGACTTGTCTTATGTTTCTACGCAAAACCCTGTTAGCCGTTATATGCGCAACCACTCTGACGACGGTTTACGCAGCCGATGCCCAGCAGTTCCCCAGCGAACAAGGCAGCATCACCGCCACCCCGATTGCCAAAGGCCTGGACCACCCGTGGGCGGTGGCTTTTCTGCCGGACCAGCAGGGCTTCCTCGTCACCGAGCGCCCCGGTCGCCTGCGTGTGGTCAGCCCGGATGGCAAACTCTCGGCGCCGTTGAGCGGTGTACCCGAGGTCTGGGCCAAGGGGCAGGGCGGTTTGCTGGATGTGGTGCTGTCGCCCGACTTCAAACAGGACCGCATGGTCTACCTGTCCTACGCCGAAGGCGGCGGCAAAGGCGGCACGGCCGGGACTGTGGTGGGCCGTGGGCGGCTGGCGGCGGACCTCAGCGGGCTGACCGATTTCAAGGTAATCCTGCGCCAGGAACCGAAGCTGTCCACCGGCAATCACTTCGGCTCGCGCCTGGCCTTCGACCGCGATGGCTACCTGTTCGTGACCTTGGGCGAAAATAACGACCGACCCACCGCCCAGGACTTGGACAAGTTGCAAGGCAAGGTCGTACGAATCTTCCCGGATGGCCGTGTGCCCGATGACAACCCCTTTGTAGGCCAGCAGGGTGTACGCCCCGAAATCTGGTCCTACGGCCAGCGTAACCCACAGGGCCTGGCGCTGAACCCCTGGAGCGGCACGATCTGGGAAAACGAGCACGGGCCCCGTGGTGGTGACGAGATCAATATCATCGAACGTGGCAAAAACTACGGTTGGCCATTGGCGACCCACGGCATCAACTATTCCCTGACGCCGATTCCAGAGGCCAAGGGCAAGACCGTAGAGGGCACTGTGGCGCCCCATCATGTGTGGGAAAAATCACCGGGCATCAGTGGCATGGCGTTTTATGACGGTGACCGGTTCAAGGCGTGGCAACACAACGTATTCATCGGTGCGCTGGCCAGCCAGGAACTGATTCGCTTGCAGTTCGACGGCGACAAGGTGATCCATGAAGAGCGTTTGCTGGGTGGGTTGAAGGCGCGTATCCGCGATGTGCGCCAGGGCCCGGATGGCTATCTGTATGTGCTGACGGATGAGGATGATGGCGTGTTGTATCGGGTCGGGCTGAATCAGGATTAAGCGATAAGCCGCAAGCTTGAAGCTTGAAGCTTCAAGCTTGCGGCTTCAAGCTACAGCCCCAGCTCCGACAGCCCCGGATGCTCATCCGGGCGTCGACCCAGCGGCCAGTGGAACTTGCGCTCGCTTTCCTTGATCGGCAGGTCATTGATGCAGGCAAAACGCTTGGCCATCAGGCCGTTCTCGTCGAACTCCCAGTTTTCATTGCCATAAGAGCGGAACCAGTTGCCGGAGTCGTCGTGCCATTCGTAGGCATAACGCACGGCGATGCGGTTATCGGTGAAGGCCCACAACTCCTTGATCAGCCGGTAATCCAGTTCCCTGGCCCATTTGCGGGTAAGAAAGCCCTTGGCCTCCTCGCGGTTATGGGCGAATTCGGCGCGGTTGCGCCACTGTGTGTCCACGGTGTAGGCCAGGGATACCCGTTGTGGGTCACGGCCGTTCCAGCCGTCTTCGGCCAGGCGGACTTTCTCGATGGCCGACTCACGGGTAAACGGCGGCAGCGGTGGACGTGTTTGCGGGGAGGATGGCATTTCAGGGCTCCTGTTAAGACAAAGTTGCTCGGCCGGTGTATTCAAAGCCCCAATAACGTTCGCGCCATGCATTGCGCATTATCAGCAGCCGTTGAATCACCCATGACCAGGGCAACGGTAATGGCGCCATCGATCAGGATCAGCAGGTGCGCGGCCTGCCGTTCGGGGTCGGGGGTGCCATGGGCTTGACACAGTTCGAGGGCATACTCGAACAGTTTCTGTTTATGTGCCTTGGCCAGCAGGCGTACCGGGTCGTGCGGATCGCCGGTTTCACCGCTGGTGTTGATAAAGGCGCAGCCGCGAAAATCCGCCGAGCCGAACCAGGTCCTGAGTGCGTCGAACAGCGCGAGCAAGCGATCGCCGCTGCCATCGACGCGTTCCACTTCACCGCGCAGCCATTGCATCCAGCGCGCGTCGCGGCGCTGCAGGGCGGCGATCACCAGTTCATCTTTATTGGCGAAGTAACGGTAAATACTTTTTCGCGACACGCCGGCGGTTTTCACCAGAAAGTCCATGCCGGTGGCGGCGATGCCGTGGCGATAGATCAACTTCTCGGTGACGTCGAGGATAATGTCGCGGGTTTCATTGCCAGGGATATCGTTCATGCCACCTAAAGTAGAACGATCATTCTCCTTGGTCAACAAGCTTTTCCACGCCAGGTAACGAGACCTGAGCAAGCCCATGGTGTAAGCTTCGGGCCTCTTCGGATTCGACCCATTGCGAGCCCTATGCCGTCGTTCTTCAAACGCTCCCTGTTGCCCAAACTGCGTGGCTTCCCCCTCACTCCCGACGCCCTCGACGTGTTGTCCGGTGCTGATGCGTATCGCCGTTGCCTGCTGGAAAAAATCTCCCAGGCCACCCGGCGCATCTACATCGTTGCGCTGTACTTGCAGCAGGACGAAGCAGGGCAGGAGATCTATGCCGCCCTGCACGCCGCCAAGGCCGCACGACCGGAACTGGACATCGTGGTGGTGGTCGACTGGCTGCGCGCCCAGCGCGGCTTGATCGGCGCCGGCAAGCAACCGGGCAACAGCGCCTGGTACCAAGCCATGACGCAGAGCCATGCCAGCGAAGTGCCGGTGTATGGCGTACCGGTGCAAACCCGCGAGCTGTTCGGCGTGCTGCACCTGAAGGGCTTTGTGATTGATGACAGCGTGCTGTACAGCGGTGCCAGCCTGAATAACGTGTACCTGCACAAGTTCGACAAATACCGCTTCGACCGTTACCACCTGATCCACAGCAAAGCCCTGGCCGATTCGATGCAGCACCTGGTGGAGCACGGCCTGATTGCCTCCAAGGCGGTCAATCGCCTGGACTTGCCCAACCCACCGACCACGCGCAGCTTGCGCAACGATATCGGCGACTTGCGCAGCCGCCTGAAACACGCGGCCTATGACACCACGACGGGGCAGTTGCCCAACGGCAACCTGTCGGTCAGCCCATTGCTCGGGGTGGGCAAGAACAACCCGTTGAACCGCGTAATCCTGGAACTGATCGCCAGTGCCCAGCAGCAACTGACCATCTGCACGCCGTACTTCAACCTGCCGTTGCCGGTGACCCGTGAAATCAACCGTGCCCTGGCGCGCGGGGTAAAGATCGACATCATTGTCGGCGACAAGACCGCCAACGACTTCTACATCCCGCCCAGCGAGCCGTTCAAGGTCATCGCGGCACTGCCGTACCTGTACGAAATCAGCCTGCGTCGTTTTGCCAAGCGCCATCAGTCGATGATCGACAGCGGCCAGTTGAACCTGCACCTGTGGCGCGACGGCGACAACACTTACCACCTCAAGGGCATGTGGGTCGACCAGCGCTACACCTTGCTCACCGGCAACAACCTCAACCCCCGGGCATTCCGCCTCGATCTGGAAAACGCCTTGTTGATCGACGATCCACAGGGCCAGTGGCTGGAGCCGCGGCGTACCGAGCTGGCGCAGATTTTCCAGCACACCACGCGGATCGACGGTTACGCGCAATTGCAGACCCTGGTGGACTACCCGCCCGCCGTCGGCAAGTTTCTGCGCCGGGTCAGCCGCGTGCGAATCGAGCGGCTGCTCTATCGGATCCTGTAGGTCGTCGCCTGTCATAAATCCGCGACACACCAGTCAAGGGAGTCGGATATGGCTGACATTCAGGTTGGAATGACTGTTTATACATTGCCTCTCATCGTTCACGGATGGACGAAGTTGTCCTAAAGGGATTCATCCGAGAGAGAAATGAACATGTCGATGTCATTGTCGAGCACCCGCGCGCCCATCCCCTATGCCGCGCTGCATGCAAACAAACTACCCGCTGCCAACATTCAAACCCCTGCCTCGCGTACACGGCGCGAGATTGCTGGCGATCCGCCCGCAGCAGGCTTGCCATGGACGCGATTACCGAATCGGGAGCGTGACCGTGTGCTTGCAGCCGAAGCCCAGTTGGCCGAACGCATGGCGGCCGCCGAAGACGAGGGTTACACCTTGGTCGAGGTGCCTCCCGACAGCCGCCTGGGGCCCGCAATGCGTCTTTACCAGCACCTGCTGAACCGGCCTTTGTTGCAACAGTGGATTGCCGGCCAGGGCCTGGAACCGGCGACTCTCACGGTGCACCGTGACCGTATCGAGGGCTACGTCAACCACAACGGTGTACGCAGCGCCGCCAGCTTCAGCCTGACCGACAACTCCGGCTGGAACGAGGTTTCGCGCACCCTGAGTCCGATCCGCGAGTTGCTCGACCCCGCCGACCAGGGCCTGCCTTTTGTCGAGCAGGGCAAGGGGCTGTGGCTGCCACATCAACGGGTTGCACAGGTCGATGTCAGTCGTCTTGAGTCGGTGTGGCAGGTGATTGGCGACCTGGAGGAGCGCTATTACCTGGCAGATCGTCTTGAAAAAGAGCTTGAGCCCTTGCCGGACAATGCGCGTACAGACTGGTCCACTCACCCCACCGAGCTGTCACCCGCATCGCCGTTGCCGGCGCACAGCCAGGCTGCGATGGAGCGCTTGCAGCGGTTGGTCGCCCGCCCGGAGATGGTCAGCCTGCTGGCGCGCGAAGGATTCGACTGGCCGGGTAAACCCTTTCGGGTGTCCGAAGGCCGGCTTGAACGCCAAAGTCCGGTGGGCGGATGGGTAGACCTGAGCCGTTATGTGGAGGCAGTCGACACCCTGAACGATGAACTCACGGCGTTGACGACGCTCGCTGAGCCGCTGGGCAATGCCGTGTACTCAACGCCACGTTACGACATGCGCCAGCTTCTTGACTTCAAGGGCCTGGGCTCGCCGCGTACCGTCGCGCAAACGCGTAATGTCATTGACTGGCTGCGCACCTCCTTGCCGCCGGCACCGGTGCTGGGCGACTACGACGGGTTGATAAAACAAGATTGGGCGCCTGGCAGTTTAACCCCGGACGACAAAAACGCCGTGGCCGCGCTGGCTGGCATCCGGCTTGGCGGCGCTCACCCGCGATTGTTCGGCGCGCTGACAGGCTTCACGTTGCAGGCGATGCAAGCCGATCCCCAGGCTCATTTGGACAAACTGCTCGATAGCCTGGACGCCCTGGCATTCGGTGAGCAGTTGGCCTATGCGCTACGCTGGCAGGGCGGCCAGGGTAATGCATCGGTCCTCCCCAAGGCGCTGCGCCAACAGCTGGTGATCGCTGCGATCAAGCTGCATGTCGATCCGTCCATGCCTGACAAACCCGGCGAAATCGCCGGCTATTCGATCTACCAGCCGGCGAACATGGGGCGCAGCTTCAGCGAGGTGCGTCGTGATATCGAGCGTCACTTGCAGGAAAGCAAAGGCCTGGACCCCAAGCTGGCGGTGTTGGCTGCCCAGGTATGCCTGGCGCAGGCGGCGCCGGAACTGCTGGTGCGGGACGTGCCGGCTTCGGTGCACATCGGCACGCCTGCCTGGGTCGAGCTGCGTCTGGGCTGTGCATTGGCCGATCACAACACACCGGGTACATCACGGATGATGAGCGAGCAGCAGGTGACTGCCCTGACCACCTTGATGCCCACCAATGAAGGGCAAGCCACGTTGATGCAACTCAGTGCCCTGAAAATCATCGCCGACTGGGCCGTGCTGAACGGCGTCGTCAGGCAGCGCAGCGATGGCGAGTACTCCGCGTACGATATCCAGGATGCTGCGCGGGCGTTTTTCAAACAACGCCAAGAGGCCAGCAGCGCCTTTGCAAACGCCAGCCTGGAACTGCCGACGCGCAAGACGCTGGCCATCAAGGAACTGCTGCGCGCATTCCCGGATAGCACGCAGGCCGAACTCGAACGCATGACCGTGACCCTGGCCAGCGCCGAGGATCGCCGCAACCTGCCGGTGTCGGAGCCACGCTTTCGCTCGTTGGTCGAAACCTATATGACCGGCGACCTGACACCGGGCAAGTGGGTGTTCAGCGACGACGCGCCCGTATTATCCCTGCCGGTGAAAACACCCTCTGAGCGAACCCGTTCACCCGAAGTTTCCGCCGAGGCTCGCGATAGGCTGGACAAGCCTATTCGCTACCTTCCTGAGCTGGACGGCTTGTTGAAAACCGCTGTCAACCAACACCACAAAAATCTCCAGAGCGCCTATGCCACTAAGCTCAAGCTGATGTTCGCCCAATTACCGTTAGCCGACCGCCAGGCGCTTGAAGTGGGCAAAGTCGAACTCTTTACCTTGCGACTGGAGACCGGTGTCACCGAGGCCGAGGAAACCGACGAATACAGAGACGCGAAGCGCGCGCGCCAAGGTACCTTGATGCGCTTGGAGCATGCAAAGAAGGTCGTGTATTACGAAGTGTTTGCCAATGGCAGCCTCATTAGGCGTACGGATTTGCCCGAAGCGGTCAAGCTCAATGGCACCGCTCGCTGGGAGCAAGTTCTAGGTGACCGGGGCCCCGATTATTGTCTGGTGGTGCGTGGCGCGCAGATGGCCGTCGATTTCGACGCCTATGCCACCGGCTCCAACCCTCGGCCCAATGTGATTGAGCCGGCAGTGATCGTCGAACCCTTGGGCGCCGTGTTCCCCGCGCGCGAACTTCCCGGCAACCTTTCGCCGCAAACCTTCGTGCCGGACACCTACGGCTCGCGGAGAACCTCAAGCATTGCCGACAGGATCTCACAGGGTAATTTTTACGAACCGCTCGAAGCGATGCAGCAACGTGCCCGCGAGCCGTTGCCCCTGGAGGAGCGCCGCGAGGCCCGCGAGCGCACGCATGCATTTCTGCTGGGCTTCGTGCCGTTTGTGGGCGCCTATCAGGAGTTCAAGCAAGGCAATATCGGCCAGGGCATGACCAACTTGGTGGTGGATGCCGTTGGGGTGGCAATTGGGGCAGGCAGTCAGGCTCGCGGGCTGATCCGCTCGGCAAAGGCTTTGGTGGCCAATCCGGTGTCCAGGCTCATCACGCGGTTCAAACCGTCCGCCGCCACATTGACCTCGGCAAAATCCATGGCGACCTTCAGCGACTGCGCGTTTGACTTCATCAAGCGGTCCACCCTGTTCACCAACGCAGCGCTGAATCCGCTGGATGGTTTTCCGCAGTTGCTCAGTGCCGCGACAAAGGGCCTGGTAAAAGTACCTGCGCTGCTGGTCGGAGCGGGTACGAAATGGAGTAAGGCGGCGCCGCACCTGTTGACGGCGGAGGAGAAGTTGCGCACATACCTGCTGGCCTCTGCCGGCCAGGCAAGTGGCACGGACGCCCCGACTGTCTCGTCAACCGTGGCACGGGCAGGGCGTTATCAGGGGGTCGACGTTCAGGCTGTGCAATACAACCACCGTTGGTATTCGATTAACCCGCGCAGTGGCCAGGCGTACGGCACGCCACTGAGCGGGTTCTTGCCCAAGGAGTAAGCGAACGACCTCTCGTACTGGGCGCGGGAGGTCGGGAGCCGTGATCAGTTCAAACCCAACTTGCCCCGCAAAGTCGACAGGTCTTCCGCCAGGGTATTGACCGGACCTACCAGCGCCTTACGGTCGTTTTCCTTGACCTTGTCGTAGGTCTCAAAGCCGCCGTCCTTGGTCTTGTACTTGGCCAGGATCTTGTTCACGGCGGCGAAGTTCTTGTCGACCTTGGCCAGGAACGCCTTGTCCTGTTTCTCGATCTGGCCGCGGAACAGGTCGACGATTTTCTTCGCGCCGTCGATGTTGCCCTGGAAGTCATACAGGTCGGTGTGGCTGTAGCGGTCTTCTTCGCCGGAGATCTTGGTGGCGGCGACTTCTTCGAGCAGCGCCGCAGCACCGCCGACGACTTTCTCAGGCGGGAAGGTCAGGCCGTCGACGCGGGTCTTGAGGTCGTTGACGTCGGTGTTGAGCTTGGCCGTCAGCGCTTCCAGGCCCTTGGTTGAGTTCTGCGAGAACAGCGCGTACTCGATGCGGTGGAAACCGGTGAAGTCTTCGGCGGTCACGCCTTTTTCGTGGTCGTCGACACGGGAATCGATGGATGCATCCAGGTCGCTGAACAGTTCGGCGATCGGCTCGATGGACTCATAGTGCACACGGGTCGGCGCGTACAGCTTCTTGGCGGTGGCCAGGTCGCCTTGGTTGATGGCGTCGGTGAACGCCTGGGTCTGGGTGACCAACTCGCCGATTTCCTCGGTAACGTAGATCTTGTAGTCCGACACCGGGCCTACCAGGTCCAGCGGCGCGGTGGCGGCGAAGGCTGCCAGCGGCGAAAGGGTCATTAACAACGACAACGCGATAGTCGACTTCTTCATGGGACGTTTTCCGCTCTGGTGTGTTTTAGGTGTTGGCAGTGGTTTGAGGGTGCGTTGCAGCGAGCAGCGTGCGCCCAATGAAATCCTTGGGCCCGGTGACCCCCGGCAAGGTGAAGAAATACCCGCCACCGACCGGCTTGAGGTATTCCTCCAGGGGCTCGCCATTGAGCCGGGTTTGCACGCTGATAAAGCCTTTCTCCAGGTCAGCCTGGTAGCAGATGAACAACAGCCCCATGTCCAACTGACCGTTTTTATTGACGCCGTTGGAGTAGTTGAACGGCCGACGCAGGATCAGGTTGGCCTGGGTCTGCGGGGTGCGCGGGTTGGCCAGGCGGATATGGGCATCAAGCTTGGTCAGCTTGCCTTGCGGGTCCTTGCTGTAGTCGGGCACCTGGGATTCTTTCTGGCCATCCATGGGCGCACCGCTGGTCTTGACGCGGCCGATGATGCTTTCTTGCTCTTGCAGCGGCGTGCGGTCCCAGCGTTCAACGAAGTTGCGGATGATGCGCACCGCCTGATAGCTGCCATGGGCCGCCCAGTTCGGTTCGTCGCTGCCGGGCTGGACCCACACAATCTGGTCCATGGCCTTGTTGTCGTTGGAATTCGGGTTGGCCGATCCGTCACGGAAACCCAGGAAGTTGCGCGCGCTCTGTGCCGGCTCGCCGGGCTTGGCCGGCGCCTGGGGCGGCACACTGCCTTCCTGCTTCCAGCGCACCAGCAGCAGGTCGGGCAGGTTCTTCACGATGTCGCGCAGGGCGTGGATATTGGTGTCCGGGGTGTTGGAGCTGAATTGCAGGCTCAGGTCGCCGTGGCACTGCGCCGGTTCCAGCGCATCGTTGGGGAAGCCCACCATGCGGCTCAGGCGCCTGGGTTTGACGGCGGCCAGGCCGAAGCGCTCATCGAACAGCGATTCGCCGACGGACACGGTGATGGTCAGGTTGTCCGGTGTGACGATAGGGCCGAGGATGCCGGAATCGGTGGGCGGCAGCTTCGGGTCGACCTGGGCCACGGTGCCGCCGGTCATCAGAAAACGGATGCGCTCGTTCAAGGTGCGGAACAGGCGCTCCAGGTCTTCGCGGTCGCTGGCCAAGACGTCGAACGCCACGACCATGCCGCAGGCCGGGCGCGGGGTGACGATGCCGCTTTGGTGCTGGCCGAAAAAATCGTGGTGGTCCTGGGTTTTGTCACTGCGCGGCGCGGTGGTGACTTGTTCGGCAGCGGCGGCCATGGCCGGGCAGGTCAGGGTACTGCCGGCAATGGCGGCTCCGGTGGCGGCCATGCCCAAGAGGACACGGCGGCGTTGTGCGCAAAACTGTTCTGAATCACTCATGTGTGCGGTCGTCTTCACTGCAGGCCGGAAAGGCCAAGGGCGGGGTCGATTCCATCGAGTGCGGCGGCCAGTGCCTTGGCCTTGTCGGCGATCTGCGTGCGCTGATCGGCGGTAACGCTGTCATAGGTGGCGTAGCCTTTGTCGAGCTTGAAACCCTGGAGCTCGGTATCGAAGGCGGCGAGGGCGCTGTCGACTGTCGGCAGCAGGTCGGCGGCGGACTTGGTCAGCAGCGGACGCATCAGGTCGACCACCTTGTGCGCGGCCTCCAGGTTGGCGGCGAAACCATTCAGGTCGATGTGGCTGTAGCGTTCTTCCTCACCGCTGATGGCACGCACATCCGCGAGGCTGTTGAGGTTGCGTACCACGATGCTGACCAACTGCTCTGGCGGCAGGGACTGCGCCAGCAATTGCTGTTTGAGGGTGGTGACATCGGTCACCAGGCGCTGCGCCACCGGGGCCAGGCCATTAAGGCTGCGTTGCTGGAACAGGCTGTATTCGAGGCGATGGAAGCCGCTGAAGGCCGGGTCTTGCTCACGTTTTTCAAAGTAATCGGCACGCGCATTGATGGCGTTGTCCAGCTCCGCCAGGCGCTGGGAAGCCGGGGCCAGGCGCTGGTAGGCCACGCGGGCCGGCACGTACAGCGCTTGGGCCTGGGCCAGGTCGCCGGCATTGATCGCTTGTTGCAGGGCGGTCACGGCCTTGACCAGGGCACTGCCCTGGCTGCTCAGGTACACGCGAAATTCCGACAGCGGGCCGATAAACGCCACCATCGACGGCTTGGCCTTGGCTTGGGCGTCGGATTCAGCGGTCGGCGTCACATGCAGGGTGCCGCGCGGGTTGCTCAGCAGGCCGCAGGTGATCGCATAGTCGCCAGGCAACAGGTTGGCATTGATCACTTGGCTCAGGCCGGGGGCAATGTTTTCGCGCTCTTCGACCACCAGCACGCCGTCGAGGATTTCCCATTCCACCGCCCGGTCGGAGCGGTTGATGATGCGAAAGCTCGCGCGCCCGGCCGGAACGGTCAATGCGTTGGGCTCGCAGGCGTGGCCATGGATGGTCACGGCGATTTCATTTTGGTTGGTCTGGCGCTTGCTGGCCGCCAGTTGCGAGGCGTAATAGAACAGGCCACCGGCAGCGATCATCACGATCACCGAGCCGGCCACCGCCCAGCGCAGGGCACGGGGGGGCGAGGCAGATTGAGGCGTTGGGTTGGACAAGAGACGGTCCTTACTGGCTGGAAACGGAAGAAGATGCGACAGCAGGCTTGGTCGGTGCAGCGGGCAGGAAGAACATCACCAGCGCTACGACCAGGTAGATCAGATAGGCGCCCAGGGTGCTGATAGTCGGCGCTTCCTGGTAGCCGAACATGCCGGCCAGTACCGAACCGAGCGGGCTGTCCATCGGCAGCACGGCGCTGAAATCGAACAGCACGGTCTGCCAGTGGTTCCACACGCCTGCTTCGTGCAGGGCTTGCACCGAGTTGGCCAGGATGCCGGCGGCCACCACGAGGATGAACAGGCCGGTCCAGCGGAAAAACGCACCGAGGTTCAGGCGCATGCTGCCGGTGTAGATGAGGAAACCGACGATGATCGCCAGGACCAGGCCGAGCAGGGCGCCAATCGGTGCGCCCGGGCCTTCGCTCTGCTGGAACACGGCCAGCAGGAAAAATACGGTTTCCAGGCCTTCACGGGCGACGGCGAAGAACACCATGAGGATCAACGCCGTGACCTGGTGTTTGGAACCGGTCAGCGCCTGATCTAGCGAGGCGTGCAGCGAATGCTTGATGGAGCGCGCGACCTTGCGCATCCAGAACACCATGGAACTGAGGATGCCCGCGGCGACCAGGCCGACGATGCCTTCGAACAGTTCCTGTTGTTTTTGCGGGAATTCGGCGCTGACCAACTCCAGGCCACCGCCCACCAACAACGCCAGCGCGGCGGCGAGGAACACCCCGATCCACACCGCCGGCATCCACTGGCCACGGCCGGTCTGTTGCAGGTAACTGGCGATGATGCCAACGATCAATGCTGCTTCAATGCCTTCGCGCAGCATGATGAGAAAGGGGACAAGCATTCGGCACCAGAATGTAACTAGATAGGAGCCTAAGTTGTAACATAATGATACTCATTACTAAACAGCCAATCTTGACGTTTGCTGAACAGTGGCTGAACGGCCCGGAGAAGGCCGTTCAGTAGTCCTGCCCGACGGCTTGGTTATAGGCGTCCACCAGCAAGTCAAAGCGCCGTTGAGTTTCAAAGTAATCAGCGTCCAGCCGCTCTGGGTCGGGGTTTTCGCTTGAATGCCGGGCAAGTGTTTGCAGCGCGCCAAGGTAGGCGTAACCGGGTTGTTTAATCCGCTGCCACAGCTGTTGGGCCTCGGCATCGGAGGTCGGTTGATTGGGGCGCAGGTACCGCTGGGCGTAATCCCAGGTCTGCTGTAAGTCGCTCAATGCATCCACCAATTGCTTGGGGGATCGCGGGTCAAGGCTGTGCATCGTGTCACGGGTTTGCAGGATCAGGCCGGGGATAAGCGCCATTTGGTGTTCGTCACGGACCTGCAAGTGCTGCAGTTGTTGCAAGCGTATCTGGCGGTCGGCTTTGTCCACGGCGGCGCGCAGTTCGGATGAGACCGCGAGGAAATTTTCCGCCACCGGGAAGAACCGCGCATCGCTCATCGCGCGCTGCGCAGGGGCGAGGCCGGGGACGGTTGCGTTGGGGTAGAAGTCGAACTCTTTTACCGCTGAATAGACCCGCAGCAGATGATCCATATAGCCCTTGCGCAGTGCGGCGATCTGCGGCAGGTACTGTTGCAGCGCGCTTCTTTGCGAGGACGTCAGCAGGCACAGGTCCGGGCGTTTGGCGTCGTAGTCCAGCAGGCTCAATTGCGGGCCTTGTGCGCGCTGATACAGCTCGGGAAAACGCTCGATGACATCCAGGCTGGGGTCGTTGGCACGGGCGCTGCGGCTGCGATAGTTGAAGTAGGCCAACCGCCAATTGCTGTCGACTCGGTTGAGGCAATCGATCACCGGGCGCAGCGCCTGGGCTTGCTGGTGTTCAAGCGCTGCCGGGCGGTTGGCCCAGGTTTTCAGCGGGGCGAGCAGATCGGTATTCGTCAGCAGGCCCACGGCGCTGAGCGTCAGGGGCACGATGGTGCACAGGGCAGCAATGGTGAGGCGGTTCATGGTGTACACCCCGGCGCGCCGGCTTTGAGCCCACTGCAAGGGCTCATCAGGAACGGTTGCAAGCCCTCGTCACGGTGGATGCGTTGGTTGTTTGCGTACATCAGCGCGGCGCTCAACAACAGGGCGCCGAGGCCCAGGCAGGTGGCCCATTGGCGTGTCGACGGTCGCGCAGGCCAACGCCACGTCAGTGCTGCACGTATCGACGGTCGCCCGAGCACGCGCTGCGCCAGCCCCAGGCCCTGCAGTGTCAACACATAGCCGGCGAACGCGTAATTGCCGAGGATGATCCAGATCAACAGGCCAAGCACCCAGCACGGCAGAATCTCGCGGATCACCAACGGCGGCGGCCGGCGAAAACTCAGCCAGGGCGATAGGTGGGCGGCGAGCTTCTCGTCAATCTCGCCGTAACCATCAGTGGCCGGGCGCCAGATTGCCAGGATGAGCAGCGCCGGTATGGCGATCAGGAAGGCCCAGGTCGGGGCCATGCCGAGGGATTCCATCAAGGTATGGTCGGTCAGTTGCTGGTCGTGGATCGCCCAGCCTGCGGCCATGCCCAGCAGCGCCACAAACATCGGCCAGGGGCGGCTGATGCGCTCCCAGTCGCGCCAGAAGTAGGTATCTCCACCGGGCATCTGTGCGCACAGGGCCGGGTATTGGTTCAGCAGGGTTTCACTGAGGGTGCGGCAAGCGTTCCAATCGGATTCGCCAAAGCGCCGGGCAAAGCGTTGCCGTTGCTCCAGCGTCAGGTCGCCGAACAGCAATCTGGCCGCACGCGCCTTGGGATCACGGCTGTCCAGGCTGGCCTGGTGGTGCGCCTGTGCCTTGAAACGCTCCAGTGTATTGCGTGCCTTTAATGCCGACCATTCGGGCTCAGGGCAGAGGTTTTCCAGGTACTGATCGGACCAGGCCTGCTCACTGCACAAGGTGTCGAACAGCGCCTCGGACCAGAAGGTGCTGGCCAGCAGCGTACGCGCGAGTACGTCATTGAGCCGCGCATGGCGCGCCAGGGGCGTGAGCCATTCGGCGTTATGCACGTCGACCAAGGCGGCGCAGAAGGCCTCGACCTGTTGCTGATCGAGTAACTCGGTGAGCCGGTGTTCGACGTCGGCAAACATCTGCTCCAGCAGTGCGGCCAGACGATAGTCGGGCAAACGCGCCGGTGTCTGCCGTTGCCAGGGGCTGAGCCAGTGCAGGTGTGTCACGGCCCAGTCCGCAATTTCGGGGGCCGCGCCACTCAGGCAGCGTTGCAGCAACAGGCCTTCAAAAGCCTCGGCGCACTCATTGTCCTGGGCTTGTTGATAGAGAAGCGCGAGATTGGCCGGCGTGGCATTGGCCACCAGGGCTTGCGCCTGGTCGTAGCGCGTGTCGGGCTCAGCGGCAGCGGGCTGCACCGTGTCGACCGGCGGCGCTTGCGGCACTTCGACGGGTGCTTCATAACGGCTCCACTGCAGCGCGTGCTCATAGGCCTCGCGCAGGCGCTGGAAGCCGGCAGGGTCTTCATCAGGACGATGCTGCTTGAGCAACACCGCGTATTGGCGCTTGATACTGCGAGCATCGGCGTCGGACGGCAGCCCAAGTACTTCCCAGCAACTCATTGATTCAACTCCCTGTCGGTAAAAATCCCGGCGCAGAATACCCGAGACCACTACTTCGGTGCCTACTCTTTTGCCGCGTGACTGCCTAAGATGGCCGCACTTCACGCCACACAGGGCACGGACTGCACCCATGTCGGAAAAAGACACCATCTCCCTCCACCTCGTGCGCGAGGCCTTATTGCAGAGTTGCGCGCCGGGGCCGGGCACCGTCGAAATCTTGAGCAAGGTCGGTATCGATCCGGCATTGCTGGAGCAACCCGACGCTCGCGTTCCGGCCACTGCCTACGCACGTTTGTGGCGCTTGCTGGCAAGGCGCATGGACGATGAGTTCTTCGGCATGGACCCGCGCAAGCTCAAGTCCGGCAGCCTCGAGTTCCTTTGCCGCGCCGCCATTGCCCAACCCAGCCTGGCAGCGGGCCTGCAAACCGCCCTGGGTTTCCTCTCACTGATGCTGGAACACATGCCAGCCCAGCTGGTGCGTCAACAGAGCCTGGCGGAAATCGTGTTGCTCGAACCAGAAGCTGAGCCCAATCGAGCGTTCACCTATTTCACCTATTGGATGATCGTCCACGGCGTCGCCTGCTGGCTGGCGGGGCGGCGCATTCCGATCCTGGCCATCGAACTGCGCTGCTCGCAGCCGGACTTTTGCGATGACTACCAGGTGATGTTTTCGGACAACCTGCGTTTTGATCGGCCCCGCACCCGCATGATCTTCTCCGCCGATTGCCTCGACTTGCCGATCAAGCGCAGCCCCGAAGAACTCAAGCGCTTCCTCGCCCACGCGCCGGCCAACATCCTGGTCAAATACCGCAACCCCGACAGCCTGGCTACACGCATCAAGCACGACCTGCGGCAAATGCCTCCCGACACTTGGCCTGAGACCGAAGGCCTTGCTGCCATTCACTGTATCTCCGCCTCGACCTTGCGCCGCCGCCTGGCGGAAGAAGGCCAGAGCTATCAGGGGCTCAAGGACAGCGTGCGCAAGGAGTTGGCGATCGTATGGCTGGCTGAACCGCAGATCAGTTTTGCCCAGATCGCCGAGCGATTGGGGTTTGCCGATACCAGTTCGTTCTACAAGGCGTTTCGCAAGTGGGTGGGGTCCAATCCTGGGCATTACCGCAGTTTGATTCTTAACGATGCCGGATAAAGTCTTCAGGGAGACAGGTCGTGCTTAAGTCATGGTTAATCTGTATTTGTTGCGCTTTGTTCCCGCTCACCGCCTGGTCGGCCCTGGGTATCGGTGATTTCACCCTGGGCATGCCTCGCTCGCAGGTCATGGACATCCTGCAGCGTTATTTTCCGAAGGTGGAACTGGAGAGGAACCTCTCCTATTCGGTGCCGATGCCTTACTACCGCGCGTTGGAACCGTCACGCCCGTATCAATTGGGCGATGTGCCGATCTACGTGGTGGAGGCGTACTTCGACGAAGCCGACCGCCTCAAGCAACTGAACATCGCCTTTAATATCACCGACCCCGAGCGTCTCAAGCCGTTGATACCGTTGATGCGCGAAGCACGCTTGGTTCCGGACACGAACGGGCGCTATGAGGTGATGGTCGAGGAGGGTGAGCTGACCTATTGGGTTTCCAGAATGTTCGAATGGACTACTGTGGAGATCGCTGACAAAGCCGCGTCGAAGGTCAATATTCCGATGCGTTTTCACGTTGATCAGCAAATCAGAGCGACCAGGTAGCCACCCGGCCAACCCACCATGGAGGTTGGCGCTCTGGCGTTGCTGCAGCCGAAAAAAAAGCCCCATGACCGAGTGGACCACGGGGCTAAAAATTGGCTGGATGCGACCAACCAAAGGAGCTCTTTACGTTACTTGGCAGTCGCCACGACGGTGTCTGGCTTCCAGCCACCCCCCAGCGCCTTGTAGATCGCCACAATCCCGCGATACAGGTCCACTTCGGCCTGGGCCTGTGAGTCTTCGGCGGCCAGGCGTTCGCGTTGGGCGTCGAGCAGGACGAGGAAGTCCACGGTGCCTTCGCGGTAGCGGATCGCGGCGAGGTCGGCGGCGGCGCGGCTGGATTCGCTTTGACGGATCAGCGAGACCAGGCGTTGCTGACGCTTGCCGTAATCACTGAAGGCATTCTCGGACTCTTCCAGCGCCAGCAGCACTTGCTGCTCGTAGCTCGCCAGGGCGCCATCGGCTTCGGCGTCTGCGCCACGCAAGCGAGCACGTACGCTGCCCAGGTCGAATGCCGCCCAGGTGATGCTAGGGCCAAGGGCCCAGGCATTTGCGGCGGACGAACCGATCTGCGAACCGCGCCCGGCGGTAAAGCCGAGGAAGCCGCTGAGGCTGACCCGTGGGAACAGGTCGGCCTTGGCCACGCCGATACGCGCGGTGGCGGCGGCCAGTTTGCGTTCGGCGCTGAGGATGTCCGGGCGCCGTTGCAGCAGTTGCCCTGGGTCACCGATCGGCAACGCCTTGGCAATCGCCGGCAGGTCTTTCGGGCCCAGGTCCACGCTCAGCTTGTCGGGACGCTGGCCGAGGAGGGTGGCGATGCGGTTACGCTCACGCACCTGTTCGGCTTGCAGTTGCGGCACGCTGGCTTCCACGGCCGCGAGGCGTGCGTCGGCGCGCTCCACATCGAGTTGGTCACCCACACCGGCGTCGCGCAGGCTGACGGTGATGGTGCGCGAGTCCTGCTGGTTCTTCAGGTTGTCGAGGGCAATACGTTCACGCAGTTGCGCGCCGCGCAGTTGACCGTAGGCGTCCACCAGTTCGGCAATCAGGGTGACTTGCAGTTGGTACAGGTCGGCCTCGGCGGCCTGCTGGTCGGCGTCGGTGGCTTCCAGGTTGCGCTGGATGCGCCCGAACAGGTCCAGTTCCCAGGCCATGTCCAGGCCCAGGTCGTAACGCTCGGTCTTCACGCGGCGGGTGGTCTGGCCCGGGATCTGGCCCTTGCCCTGGTCGCTGCTGACGCGGCTGGTAATCGTCGGCATGGCATCGTTGCTGGCGTCATCGCGGATTGCACGAGCAGCGCGCAGACGGGCAAACGCCACGCGCAAATCACGGTTGCCTTGCAGCGATTGTGTGACCAACTGGTTGAGGGTCGGGTCGTCGAACTGCTGCCACCAGATGCCTTCGAACTTGGCGTGGTCATACTGCTTGGCATCCGCGGCGGCGGTGATATTCGCCGCCTCCGGGGTCTGGGTCTGGTAGTCCGGGCCCACGGCACAGGCGCTCAGCGCCAGTACCAGCAAGCTCGGCAGGAATACTTTCACACTCATTGCTGTGTCTCCAGCTTCAAGGCCTTGGCCGCTTTGCGCGCTTCGCTGCGCTCCACATAGCGACGGATCAGTACGTAGAACACTGGCGTCAGCAACAGACCGAAGAAGGTCACACCGATCATCCCGGAGAACACCGCCACGCCCATGGCATGCCGCATCTCGGCACCGGCACCGCTGGACAACACCAGTGGCACCACACCCATGATGAAGGCGAACGAGGTCATCAGGATCGGCCGCAGACGCAGGCGGCAGGCTTCCAGTACCGCGGCGAGCGGGTCGAGGCCTTCCTGCTGTTTGTCCTTGGCGAACTCGACGATCAGAATCGCGTTCTTACATGCCAGGCCCACCAGTACGATCAGGCCGATCTGGGTGAAGATGTTGTTGTCGCCGCCCGAGATGATCACCCCGGTGATGGCCGACAGCAGCGTCATCGGTACGATCAGGATCACCGCCAGTGGCAGGCTCCAGCTTTCGTATTGGGCGGCCAGTACCAGGAACGCCAGCAGTACGCAGAGTGGGAACACGAACAGCGCAGTGTTGCCCGAGAGGATTTGCTGATAGGTCAGGTCGGTCCACTCGTAGGTCATGCCGTTGGGCAGTTCATCCTTCAACAGTTTTTCAATCGCTGCCTGGGCCTGGCCGGAGCTGTAGCCCGGTGCCGCGTTGCCGTTGATTTCGGCGGTGATAAAGCCGTTGTAGTGCATCACGCGGTCCGGGCCCGAGGTGTCGCTGACCTTGATAAAGGTCGCCAGCGGGATCATCTCGCCCTTGTTATTGCGCACTTTCAGCTGGCCGATCTGGTCGGAGTCCTGGCGGAACTGTTGCTCAGCCTGCACGTTGACCTGATAGGTCCGCCCGAAGCGGTTGAAGTCGTTGGCATACAACGAGCCCAGGTAGACCTGCAGGGTGTCGAAGATGTCGCTGATCGCCACGCCGTGGGTCTTGGCCTTTTCGCGGTCGATGGCGGCATCGACCTGGGGCACGTTGACCGTGTAGCTGGTGAACAGGCCGAACAACTCGGGCACGCCACGGCTCTTGGTGATGACGTTCTGCACTTCTTTGTACAGCTCGTCATACCCCAGGTTGCCACGGTCTTCGATCTGCAGGCGGAACCCGCCGATGGTGCCCAGGCCTTGTACCGGCGGCGGTGGGAAGATCGCCATGTAGGCTTCTTCGATGTTGGCGTACTGGCCATTCAACGCACCGGCAATTGCCCCAGCGGACATGCTCGCGTCTTTACGCTCATCAAACGGCTTCAAGGTCACGAACACGATGCCGCTGTTCGGGCTGTTGGTGAACCCGTTGATCGACAGGCCAGGGAAGGCAATCGCGCTTTCCACGCCGGGCTGTTTCAGGGCGATCTCCGACATGCGCTTCATCACGTTTTCGGTGCGGTCCAGGCTCGCAGCGTCGGGCAGTTGGGCGAAGGCCACCAGGTATTGCTTGTCCTGGGCCGGTACGAAGCCCGTCGGGGTGTGGGCAAACCCGAAGAAGGTCAGCACCATCAGGCCGGCGTACACGAACAGGGCAATGCCCGTGCCGCGAATCACCCGGCGTACGGTACTCACGTAGCCATGGCTGGACTTTTCGAAAAAGCGGTTGAAGGGACGGAACAGCCAACCACCGAGGAGCTTGTCGAGGACCTTCGAGAAACGATCCTTCGGTGCGTCGTGACCGCGCAGCAACACGGCGGCCAGGGCAGGGGACAGGGTCAGCGAGTTGAACGCCGAGATCACCGTAGAGATCGCAATGGTCAAGGCGAACTGTTTGTAGAACTGCCCGGTCAAGCCACTGATAAACGCGGCTGGAATGAACACCGCACACAGCACCAGCGCCGTGGCGATGATCGGGCCGGTCACTTCACTCATGGCTTTTTCAGTCGCCGGGAACGGCTCCAGGCCCAGCTCGATATTACGTTCGACGTTCTCCACCACCACGATGGCGTCGTCCACCACGATGCCGATGGCCAGTACCAATCCGAACAGCGACAGCGCGTTGAGCGAGAACCCGAACAGGTGCATCACCGCAAACGTACCGATCAACGATACCGGCACCGCCACCAACGGAATGATCGAGGCGCGCCAGGTCTGCAGGAACAGGATGACCACCAGCACCACGAGGATCAGTGCTTCGAACAGGGTGTGCACCACCGCTTCGATGGAGCCGCGCACAAAGATCGTCGGGTCATAGGCGATGCGGTAATCCATGCCCGCCGGAAAGCTCTTTTTCAGCTCGGCCATCTTGCTGCGTACATCGTTGGAGATGTCGATGGCATTGGAGCCGGGACGCTGGAAAATCGGAATCGCGACGGCCGGCTGGTTATCGATCAGCGAGCGCAGCGCGTATTGGCTGGAGCCCAGTTCGACCCGGGCGATGTCCTTGAGGCGCGTGATTTCACCGTTGGCGCCGGCGCGGATCACAATGTTCTCGAACTCTTCCTCGGTGACCAGGCGGCCCTGGGTATTCACCGACAGCTGGAAGCTGGTATCACTCGGCGCAGGCTGGGCGCCCAGGGCACCGGCTGCCACCTGGCGGTTCTGCTCGCGGATCGCGGTGACCACATCGGTCGCGGTCAGGTTGCGCGAGGCGGTCTTGTTCGGATCCAGCCATACACGCAGGGAGTAATCGCCCATGCCGAACAACTGCACGTCGCCGACGCCGCCCAAGCGGGCCAGCTCATCCTTGATATTGAGGATCGCGTAGTTGGACAGGTACAGCATGTCGTAGCGCTGATCCGGGGAGGTCAAGTGCACCACCATGGTCAGGTCGGGGGAGGCCTTGTCCACGGTAATACCGATGCGCGTCACTTCCTCAGGCAGTTTTGGCTGAGTTCGCGTCACGCGGTTTTGCACCTGCACCTGCGCGTTGTCCAGGTCGGTGCCCAGGGCGAAGGTGATGGTCAGGGTCAGCTTGCCGTCGGCGGTCGACTGCGAGGACATGTACAGCATGCCCTCCACGCCGGTGATGGCTTGCTCCAACGGCGCGGCCACGGTTTCACCGATGACCTTGGGGTTGGCGCCCGGGAAGTTGGCGCGTACCACCACGGTCGGCGGCACCACTTCCGGGTATTCGCTGATCGGCAATTGGAACAGCGAGATCGCACCGGCGATCAGGATCAGCAGCGACAGCACTGCTGCGAAGATCGGCCGCGAAATGAAGAACTTGGAAAAATTCATCTTGAGTCGTATCCCTTAACCGCGTGGAGTCGCAACGGCTGCGAGCTTGGGCGCGGTTTTTTCCGGCGCCACTTGCTCCAGGTTGCTGGCTTCAAGCGCTTGTCGTTGTTGGGCCAAGGCGGCGAGGGTTTCCTTGCTGGCCATCGGGATGGTTTCCGGGGCGACCGGCGAGCCGGGACGCGCACGTTGCAGGCCCTTGACGATAATGGTGTCGTCCTTGTTCAGGCCGCTGCGCACGATGCGCAAGCCTTCAATCTTCGGCCCCAGTTCCACCGCGCGATACGCCGGCTTGTCACCTTCCATCACCAGCACGAACTTCTTGCCCAGGTCGGTGCCGACGGCCTCGTCGTTGATCAGCACGGCGGAGTAGGTGCCGCTGCCGACCAGTTTCAGGCGCGCATACAGGCCAGGGGTGTATTCGCCCTTGCTGTTGTCGAACACGGCGCGCCCACGGATGGTGCCGGTGGCCGGGTTGACCTGGTTGTCGACGAAGTTCATCTGGCCCAGATGCGGGTTGCCGGTTTCATTCGACAGGCCCAGGTACACCGGGGTGGTGGCGCCACGGCGGCCTTGGCGCGCGAGTTCGGTGTACTTGAGGTACACACGTTCATCGGCGTCGAAGTAGGCGTAGACCTTGTCGGTGGAGACCACGCTGGTCAGCGCGGTGACGTCGGCGGTCACCAGGTTGCCGGCGGTGATTTCGGCGCGGCTGACGCGGCCGCTGATCGGCGAGGTCACGCGGGTGAAGCTCAGGTTCAGCTTGGCCAGGTCCAACTGCGCCTGGATCCCGGCGACGGCGGCGCGGGCTTCCTGGGCGGCGGTGGTGCGCGAGTCGGCCAGTTCGGCGGAGATCGCATTACTCTGGCGCAGGCGTTCGCCGCGCTGGGCTTCGTTGTCGCTGCGGGTGGCGGCGGCTTTGGTTTGAGCCAGTTGGGCTTCCAGGCGGCGCACTTCGGCCTGGAACGGACGCGGGTCGATCTGGAACAGCAGGTCGCCTTTCTTGACCAAAGCGCCTTCGGTGAAAGCGACTTGGTCAATCTGGCCAGAGACCCGTGGACGAATCTGTACGGTTTCGGGCGCTTCCAGGCGACCGGTGAACTCATCCCACTCGTTGACCGGCTGCTCAAGCACCTTGGCTACGCTGACTTTCGCAGCTGGCATGGCGGCCGCTTGTTCCGGGGTCTTGCCGCACGCGCTCATCACCACCACGGCCAGGATCGCCAGGGGGAAGCGCAAATGTTTGAGTGACTGTTCCATGAGGTGCATCCGCCAATGTATTTGAGATGGGCGGATCATGCGCGGCGAGGCGGTATGTCACGAATCGAATGAAGCAAAGGTAACTATCATTCGGAATGATATAAGCGCGAGATTAGCCCTCTAGCATGCGGGTTTCGTTAGGGTGCTATCAATGGGCGTGATGACAAAGGACTGTTGCGGCGCTCGCAACACTTGGTGCTTCAGGCCAGAAGCGGTGCGATGCCCGGTCGTTGTTGCAGCGAACACCCCCCGCCAGCCATTTCTCGCTGACGTAGCGCATCTGGCGCGCTCCGCTCGAATACTAGCGACGCTGAATAGCCGTTGAACCGCCGCGCTGCAACAACTCAATCTGATCCGCCGGCACCAGCGTGCGCAAGGTCTTGTACAGCACCCGGGTTTCCAGCAGGTTCCATACCCGCAGCATGGTTTCCAGCGCGTCCAGGGGTTTGCTGATGAAGTCCCGGGCGCCCAGGGCCAGGGCGCGCAGGCGCGTGTCACGGGTCGCGTCGGCAGTGAGCACCAGGATCGGCAGGTATTCACCCTGGGGGATGCGCCGGTTGAGTTGTTCCAGCACCGCAAAGCCGTCGAACTCCGGCATGTGCAGGTCGAGGATCACCAGGTCCGGTTCGAAGCTGTTGAACAACTCCAGGGTGCGCAGCGGCTGGGTGCTGCTCAGCACGTTGGTGAGCCCTTCGCGCGCCAGCAGTTGCTCCACCAGGTCGAGGTTCGGGCGTTGGTCATCGATTATGAGGATACGCAGGTCGAGGTTCACGCGGGCTCCGGAAAAGCTTGGTCGAGGTGGGCGAGAAACGCCGGCACGTTGATCGGTTTGTTCAATACCGCGGTGGCGCCTGCTTCCTGCAAAGCCTGGCGGGTAAGGTCGCTGGCGTCGGCGGTGATCATCAGTACCGGTGTGTCGCGGGTGATCGGTGACTGGCGCAAGCGTTGCAGCACCTTCAAGCCATTCATGTCCGGCAGGGACACATCCAGCAGAATCAGCTGTGGCGCATGCTGCGCGGCGAGGTCCAGGCCCAGTTGGCCTTGCATGCTCGACAGCAGTCGTATACCCGGCCGCCGTTGCAGCAGGGTTTCGATCAGCGCCAGGCTGGAGAGGTTGTCTTCGATGCACAACACCTTGCCCTCGAAGGTGCTGATGACGGGGGCAGGGCGCTTCAATTCGGTGTCGATGATGGGGAGGGCAATCGGCTGGGATTGCGCCACGCGCACGAAGGGCAGTTCCAGGCTGAAGCGCGACCCGATGCCGGGTTGGCTCTGCACCGTGAGTTGGCCGTCCATGTTTTCCAGCAGGCTTTTACTCAGTGCCAGGCCCAGGCCGCTGCCTTCCACATTTGGGTCGGCCCCCAGGCGTTCGAAAGGCTTGAACAGCTGGCCGATATGATCGGCGGCGATGCCATTGCCGGTATCGCACACGGACACGCGGATACGCTGCTCATGGACGCCCACCTCAATGCTCACCTGGCCATCGCGCCGGTTGTATTTGATCGCGTTGGACAGCAGGTTCAGCAGCACCTGGGTCAGGCGTTGGCGGTCGGCAACGATGCCCGTATCCGCCGCCAGCGCCGGCAGTGGCTGCAACTGCACGCCCGCGTCGGCGGCCATGGGCGACACCAGCGTCAGCGCCTCTTGCAAGGTGCCCGCCAGCGGGATCGGCACGATATTCAACGCCAGGCTTCCGGCCTCGATCTTGGCGATGTCCAACACTTCGTTGATCAGCGTGAGCAGGTGCTGGCCGGCGCGCAGAATGTGACCGACATCGGCCTTTTGCGCCTTCGGCGCGTCCATGTCCAACAACTGCGCAAAACCCAGGATCGAGTTGAGTGGGGTCCGCAGTTCATGGCTCATGCGCGACAGGAACTCGCTTTTGGCGCGGCTGGCGCGTTCGGCTTCCTCGCGGGCGGTGCGCAGGGCGATCTCCGCCGCGCGGCGGTCGGTGATGTCGCGGGTGATCTTCGAGAAACCGCGCAGGGCGCCGGTGCCGTCGTACTGCGCGGTGATCACCACGCTGGCCCAGAACCGCGTGCCGTCCTTGCGGCAGCGCCAGCCTTCTTCGGTGTAATCGCCGTTGCGGGTGGCTTCGCGCAACGCCATGTCCGGGTGCTGCGGGCATTCCTGGGGCAGGTAGAATACCGAGAAATGCTGGCCGATGATCTCCTGTTCGGTATAGCCCTTGATCCGCTCGGCGCCATTGTTCCAACTGGTGACATGGCCCGCCGTGTCGAGGGCGAAGATCCCGTAGTCCTTGACCCCATCGATGATCAGCCGCAAGCGTTCTTCGTTGTCGCGCAAGGCGCGTTCGCGCTCGGCCAGCAATAACCCGGCCTCCACCAGGCTGGTGCCCAACTGGCCGATTTCGTCTTTTTCCGGCGGCTGTGGCAGCAGCGGCGAGCCCAGGGCCAGGCGCTGGGCATTGCGCTGCACATTCTGCACCCGGGCCACAATGCCCTTGGACAGAAACAGCACCGCGACAATCGCCCCGAACAGTCCGCAGATCGCTGCCAGCCAGGTGGACAGCAACAAGCGTCGGCGGGTTTCGGACGCGGCGGCGCTGCGTTCGGCCAGCAACGACTCTTCAAGGGTCAGCATGGTGCTGATGTGTTGGCGCAGGGCATCGAGGATGTGCTTGTTGCTGATCAGGATGGCACTGATGGACTCCGGTGTGGTCTGGCTGTCCTTGAGCATGTCCTCCAGCCCGTCGATCTTGCCGTCGATCAGCGGCTTGATCGCGCTGAGCTGCTCGCGCACGCGTTGATCGCGTACGTTGCGGTCCAGTCGAAGCAAGGCTGACTCGATCTGGGGCTTGGCGTTCAGGTAGCTGGGCAGGAAGTCTTCGCGGCGGGTGAGCAGGTAACCGCGCACACTGGCGGCGGCTTCCGCGAGTAGGGTATGCACGGCCTGAATATCGCTTTGCACGCGCAAAACGCGGCGCACATCCTCTTCGGCGCGGGCGGTCTGGCGCTCCGTGGTGTAGATCAGCACCAGCGACAGCAACAGCACCACCAGTGGCAGCGAAATCACGACCAGCGCCTTGCCGCGCAACGGCAGGTCGGTCCAACGTCGCCTCATAGTGGCGTCACCAGGCCCAAGGCAATGCCCCGCACGGCGGCCTGGGTGCGGTCGGCCGCGCCGAGCTTGCCGATCACCCGCTCGACATGGGCCTTGGCCGTGCCGGTGGTAATGCCCAGATGCTCGCCGATGGCCCGGTTGCTCATACCATTGGCGACCAAACCGAGGACCTGGCGCTCCCGTGGGGTGAGCTGTTCGTTGGCGACGGCACCGCTGGCCTGGCGTTCGGTCATGCGCCGCAACAGCCGGGCGCTGACCGCCGTGTTAAGCGCCTCGCCGCCGGCGGCCACTTGTTGCAGCGCCTGGATCACCTCGGCACGGCTGGCGTCTTTGAGCAAGTAGCCCACCGCACCGGCATTCATGGCTGCTTCCAGGTACTCGGGGCTGTCGTCCATGGTGAACATCACCACCTTCACCGCCGGCAGGCGTTGTTGCAGCAAGCGTGCGGCGCCAAAGCCGTTGAGCCCGGGCATGCGGATGTCGAGGATGACGATATCCGGCAGCAATTGCTCACACAGCTCCACCGCTTGCAGGCCATCGCTGGCTTGACCGACCACCTCGAACTGCGGATGGCCGGCCAGCAGGGAAACGAAGCCGGTGCGCGTGACTTCATGATCGTCCGCCAGCACCAGGCGCAAGACGTGGGTCATTGAGGTACTCCAATCAAGTGGGCTGGCACGCGGGCGTGCAGCTGGGTACCGCCGTCGACTGCGCTGACGCAGGTGAAGCTGCCGCCCAGCAGGCTGGCGCGCTCCTGCATGGTGGCGAGGCCCAGGTGCTGGGCGTCATCAAGGGATGGCGCCGAAGTGAAGCCTTTGCCATTGTCGTCCAGCCGCAGGGACGCGTGGCCGTCGTGCAGTGCCAGGGTCAGTTGCACCCGACTTGCGCGCGCATGTTTGAGCACGTTGTTGATGGCTTCCTGGCCGATCCGGAACAAGGCGATTTCCACCTGGCTGGGTAAGCGCGTTTCACAGTGCGCCTGCCACACCACATTGATTCCGGCGTCGCGCAGGCGGTCGGCTTCTTTATCGAGGGCTTTGAACAAGCCGAAATCATCCAGCACCGTGGGACGCAGGCCCGCGATCAGTTGCCGGCCCTCGCCAACCGAGTGTTGGGCCAGGGTAAGAATCGCCTGCAGGTCGGCAGCCAATGCCTCTGGCAGCGGCGGGCAGCGTCCGGCAAAACCTTGCAGCCGTTGGTGCAGGCCCGCGAGGGTTTGCGCCAGGCCATCGTGCAGGTCGTAGGCCACGCGCTTGCGTTCGTCCTCCTGGGCGCGAAGCAAGCGGTTGACCAGGTCGGACAGGGTTTTATCGCGCAGTTTGAGGGTGGTCAGCAGCCGATCGTTTTCCAGGTGGGCCGCCAGCAATGTGGCGAGCAGTTGCAGGGATTCGCTGTCTTCGTGCTCCGGCGCCCGCAGGCTGATGCTATTGCCCAGCACCAGTACGCCAAAGGCCTGGCCGTCACCGGCGCGCAACGGTACTTGCAAGACGCTGGGCAAGTCCTCCGATGGCCGTTCCTGCCAACACGGTGTGCGCAGGCTGCGGTCGGCGAGGGCGGCCAGGCTGCCCAATCGCGCCGGGTTGCCATGGCGGGCGCCGGTGTAGGCGACGCCCTCGGCGTCCCACTCCAGCAGCAGCCCGTGGTCCATCGCCAGAAACGCGCAGGCCCGCGCGAGCACGTGTTCGCGCATGGCGTCGGGGCTCAGCTGGCGCAGTTGCTGGCCGGTATCCACCAACAGGCGCAGGCGCGCCGTACGACTTTCCGATTGACGGAAATGCGCGCGCATGGCCAAGGCACTGCCGGGGTCATGAGGCGTGTCATGCATGGGTGATACTCCATTGCTGCGGGCGTGAGGGGTAGCTATTCAAGGGGTAGCTATTAAACATGCTCGGACACCTTGGGCGCTATCTGCCAAATGGCATAGGTAAATACCCCCGGTTGGCCGATGGCGGGCAGCGGGCAGGTTGGCAAAGTGGTCTCAACGACGACCACTGGAGTAACGCCATGAAATTCAAGATCGCCCCAATCGCTCTGATGTTTGCCCTGAGCGTACCGTTTGTTCACGCCGCCGAGACGGCCCCGTATGTCTACCGTGAGGTGGCCCAGGCGCCGGCCAATGTCAAAGACCGCGAGATTGCCGGTTTATTCGACCGCTGGAACAACGCCTTGCAGACCGGCAACGTGAAATCGGTGGTGGACCTGTACGCGCCGGGCGCTGTGTTGCAGCCGACCGTGTCCAACCAGGTGCGCACGACGCCGGAGCAGATCAAGGATTACTTCGACCACTTCCTGGCGCTCAAGCCGGTGGGCCAGATCAACTACCGCGAGATCCGCCAACTGGGCAGCAACGTGGCCATGGACAGTGGCGTCTACACCTTCACCCTGACCGAGTCGGACGGCAAGGTGCGCCATGTGCAGGCACGCTACACCTTCGTCTATGAGCAGGTGGGTGGCCAGTGGAAAATTCTTAATCATCACTCTTCGGCGATGCCTGAGGTACAGGCCAAGCACGCCAAGCAGTAATGGTTGGAGGAAAAATGCCTATCCCTTGGCGGGGGTGGGCATTTTTTTGTTGTGGCTGGGAGATTGTTGCTGTGATGGATCCACAGCCCGGCGACATTTGACTGATTGTCTCCTATCCAAATGTGGGAGGGGCGGTGCGACGATTCGACTTGCCCCCGATGGCGGCCTGACAGTCGACCAGGATGTCAGGCCGAGTACATATCCGTTGCTGCGGTAACGGCCACTTAGGGTTCCGCTCTTACAGCGGGTCACTTTTGGAAAAGAGCCCCAAAAGTAACCAAAAGGGCTCTTGCCCCAC